>LFIK01002292.1_pt1 | contig 15460 bp, 15 predicted proteins | sample 643401 | NCBI WGS metagenome assembly LFIK01 (sample SAMN03777447, study PRJNA286221) | soda lake metagenome | biome: soda lake; feature: Kulunda steppe; material: water; isolation source: sample T5-Br brine of Lake Tanatar-5 | place: Russia: Kulunda steppe | collected 2010-07
AACAGCAATCTTTGTTGAGGTTGACCCAGGGTTGATTGCCAATATTTTTTTACTCATAAAAGCCTCCTATAAGCATGTAGTTTAACAACAATTTTGATTATAACATGATAGCGTTTTCACAACAACAGTTTAGGAGAAAAAAATCAATTAATTATCCATAATTTGTTTTTTCCCTTCATTAAGGGCTTTAAAACATAAAAAAATAAAAAACGCCAAGCAATTATAGACTGCTTGGCGTTTTACGTTAATCATTTTTTGGCTTTAATTTTGCGGTAAAGTGTCTTAAAATTTTTGGTTCGTAAGTAAAGGTTAATCCTTTTAAAGCCTCTCTATTTTTATAAACATCAATAACGCCCTTTGCGACCACATCTAAATGACTATACGTGTAAGTTCTTCTTGGAATCGTTAACCGCATAAATTGTAAAGGTGTATCGATATTCTCTAACGTATCTGGATTTCTTCCTAAGAGAAGTGATCCAATTTCAACGGCTCTTACCCCACTTTTTAAGTAAAGTTCATTAACAACACTTTGTGCAGGAAACTCGTCAAATGGAATATGAGGTGCAATGGCTTTACAATCTACAAACACCGCATGGCCACCTGTTGGGTATTGAATCGGAACACCAGCCTTTTTAAGCTGGTCTCCTAAATACTTGACTTGATCGGTCCGATGTTTTAAATAATCTTCATCTAATGCTTCTTCAAGGCCTACAGCTAACGCCTCCATATCGCGTCCACTCATCCCACCATAAGTAGGAAAGCCTTCCATCGGCACAATGGTCGCTTGCACTTGCTGATAAAGTGCTTCATCTTCTTTAATAGCAATAATTCCACCAATATTGACCAATCCATCTTTTTTCGCACTCATTAAAAAAACATCTGCCAAATCAAAAACTTCTCTTGCGATTTCTAAAATCGATTTATCTTCATAGCCTTTTTCTCTTTGCTTAACAAAATATGCATTTTCAGCATATCTTGCCCCATCAATGATTAAAGGAATATCATAGGCTCTAGCGATTTTAGTCGTAGCTTTTAGATTCTCCATACTTACAGGTTGACCACCCGCAGAATTATTGGTAATCGTTAAAATAATCCCAGCAATATTTGTTTGCCCTTTATCCTGGATAATGGTTTTTAGTTTATCTAAATCAAAATTTCCTTTAAAAGGATGATAATTGCTTGTATCAAAACATTCTTCAATCACACAATCAATGGCTCTTGCCCCAGCGAGCTCAACATGAGCTCTTGTTGTATCAAAATGCATATTGGAAATAAAAGCCATGCCATCTTTTTTGACAAATTGCGGTAAAACAACTTGTTCCGCCCCTCTGCCTTGGTGAGCAGGTATGAAATACTTATAGTTTGTAATATGTTTAACAACACTTTCTAAACGATAAAAGCTTCTTGAGCCTGCATAGGCTTCATCGCCACGCATAAGGGCGGCCCACTGATCATGACTCATGGCGCCTGTTCCGCTATCTGTTAACAAATCAATGTACACATCTTCACTTTTTAAAGAAAAAGGATTATAGCCAACATTTTTTAATAAAGTTGCACGTTTTTCCTTTGAAACTTCTTTAATTGGCTCAACCATTTTAATACGATATGGCTCAGCTTTGTATTGGTTATTCATTGTATCAATCCTTTCAACTTGTCATACCAAAGTACATTATACACGAAAAAACTCAAAAATGAAAACGCTATCTTAAAAAATATAAAGCCTAGGAAAATCATGTTTCTTTAATTCATGCTATAATGCTTTTTGAAAAGGAGGCACATTTATGAACCCATTTGAGAAAACAACCCTCGGAGGTATTTCCTTAAAAAATCGTTTTGCACTCGCTCCTATGACGACTTACAGCGGGAATAAAAATTTGACACCATCAGAAGAAGAAATTCATTATTTATCGCTGCGTTCTCATGGACCATCTTTAATCATTTCACCGGCAATTGCGGTGAATAAAAAGGCTCAAGCGTTTACTTTTCAAATGTCCTTAATGGATGATGAAAAAATTATTCCAATGAAACATATGGTCGACGCCATTAAAGAAAAAGGGGGCATTCCCATTGCTCAGCTCCATCACGGTGGTCGTATGAATGATCCAAGCTGTCATGACAACATAGACGACATCGTTGCGCCAAGCGCTGTGAAGGCCTTACATGGTAATAAGGTGACCCCAAGAGCCCTTCGTTTAGATGAAATTGAGCATACCGTCGCTGATTTTAAAGCCGCCGCATTAAGAGCCATTAAAGCGGGGTATCAAGGCATTGAATTGCATGGAGCAAACACTTACTTATTACAACAATTTTTCTCTCCCCACTCGAATAAAAGAAATGATGCATATGGTGGGACGTTTGAAAAACGGTTGACGTTTATCAAACAAATCATCGATGAAACCCATGAAGTGATCAAAGACCATGCGCCAGACAATTTTATCTTTGGGTATCGTTTTTCACCTGAAGAAATTGAAGAAGACGGCATCACATTGGAGATGACATTAAAACTTGTTGAATATCTAAAAACAAAACCATTAGATTATTTACATGTGTCTTTAAGACATTATAGTCAATCATCGATGCGTGATGAAACCGATGAGACGCCTTTAGTCAACCATATACAATCAGTTTTAAATCATGAAATTCCTTTAATTGGTGCTGGTGGTGTCGATACGTTAGAAAAAGCGAAAGAAGCCTTAGAAGGCGGCTTAGATTATATTGCCGTAGGGTTTAGTATTTTAGCAGACCCTAACGCAATCGATAAAATCCAACAAGGAAAAGCCCCTTCTAAAGTCATTGACGCATCAACCTTACCAACGAATTTATTTAAACGATTAAAGAACTATAAAGATCGTCTTGAAAAAGGTGGATTTACATTTATTAACTTGCCATAATTCACATAACTTACTATAATGAAAGTACTTAAGGAGTGTGATTTTATGTACGCAATTGAAGAGGTAAAAACCACAGCCCTATCAAAAAAATTAGGGGGCCCACCTGTGTTTCATGATGGAACACTTAAAAAAATTATGCTTGAATCAAATTGGTTGGTTTTGACGATTGAAATACTATCTGATCATAACCCAAGATTACGAAAAAACACTTTGGTATCACTCAAACTTAACAATGTCTATGCTTTTAATTTAGCTGTTTCAAGGATAAAAGATGGAAACATCACGATTCATGATTTAGAAATTAAAAGAGAAGATAGTGGTCTCCATTTAAAACTCGAAACCTTAGAAGGCGACTTATCTTTTGTGAGATTTGAGTCCATTGAGTTGTACGAAAAAGAATAAAAAAATGTGAATTACTACAAAATGTAGTAGTTCACATTATTTTTTTGGGTATGCTTGACGGTAGTTATTGAAACCACCTTCTAAAACAATGACTTCTTGAAAGCCTTTGTTGGTTAATTTTTTTCCGGCTTTTTTCGATTGTTTTCCGTTATCGCAATAAAGGTAAACAGGCTTATCTTTACGCACCTTGGTTTGGTTTTTACTTTTTAAATACTTATAAGAAAAGTTTCTAGCGCCTTTAATTTTATCGGTTTCAAACGCTTTATCTTTGCGAATATCAATCAATTGACCTTTTCGCATATTTTTTTTAAAGGTTTCAGCATCTACGGTATTGACTTTAACTTTGCTTCTTTTTTGAAAGTTTAAGATCAATAACCCTAAAGTAAGACCGATGAATACCGGAACCCCATATTGAATGAATAAGTCCACTCTAATCAACTCCTTAAAACCATTATATAGAGCCATATTTTAGATGTCAATTTATTTATTGAAATACAAAGGGTATACTTTTTTTATTTACTTGTTTTGTGCTATAATGATTTATATCTTTATAAGGAAATGATTGCATGCAAAAGTCAATGGCTTACTTCTTTTTCTTCATGGTTGGAATGATCATGATACTGTTATTTATTTTAACCTATGATTCTACGCATTTGTTTGGTAGAATACTTTTTGGAGTTTCTTTAGCACTTTGGCCAATACTAATGCTTGGTGTGGCAATTTATAATTTACTGTTCACAAATGATCATAAACTAAAAAACATATTAACCAAATCGCTATTTATGCCAATATTAGGGTCTATTGTGATGGTTAGCATTTTGTATTTGATTTATAATATTTAGGAGGGGATTTTTTTGAATGGTTTAATGAAAAAATATTTAAAATATACAAATCGCCCTCTAGCAGGGTATAAAGTATTTAAAAAGCAAGTGAAAATCCCTAAAAAAACTTATTTGATAATGAGTCTTTTTTTCATGCTGCTGGGATTTTATATATTAGAACTCACAAATGTTTTTGATACTGAATTGATTCTTTTAGAAACCGTTTTAGCATCGTCAATTGTACTTATTTTGTTTCCTTTGCTTTATATAAGAAAAAAACGCGTTGGAAATGTTGTTTTAACAAATGATGCCTTAGCATTTCAATCGTATTTTAATCGGTATCGATTAATCTTTTTCAACGATATTGCTAAAGTAAAACAAACAAAGAAAAACAAATTAATCATAAAAGGGAAAAAGAAAAAAATAAAAATACTTATCCCACTTTATGAAGATAACTTAAATGTTTTGAAAACGATTATGAACTATGAAGGACACTTCAAACAAAAACGAAAACACTATAAATTATTTTTTGAGGCTGACAGAGTTGATATTCAGGAATTAACCCCCGCAACCGATCCACAAACGTCACGTTTAGTGGAAAGATTCCACGATGAGTATAAGCATGTTACCCCAGGATTTATTAAAGATTTGATTTTTTACAATGCAGAAATTGAAAAGGTTAAATTTGTTGATGAAAACCATTTTTACTTTATCTTAAAACACGTTGATCTTAAAGGCGACTATCCTGAAAACACGCATTTTGAAGCGATGCAGACAGATAAAGCTATGGCCCTTTTTCAAGCCGTATCTCATGTGGAAGTTTACACTTTAGGATCAAATAAAAAAGAAGATGTTGAGTTGCTTGGGACCTCCCTTCAAGCCTTTAAGAAATTATCCAAAGGGGCGTTGATTATCGAAACGAACTTTAAAGAATTAGAAGCCCGTTTCAATGCTGATATGGTTATTATGCAAGGGACGACTAAAATGAATGCTCGTTTTAGCTTTAAAGATATCATCATTGGATTTAATGAACTCAAACAACCATCTTGGTTTGAAAATTAATAGACAAAACCATTTATTTGATTTATATTAAATAACATACTAGGAGTGATATTATGATTACAAGTAATGATTTTAAAACAGGGTTAACCATAAAAAACGAAGGAAACATCTATCAAATCATTGAGTTTCAACATGTAAAACCTGGAAAAGGCTCAGCGTTTGTTCGCAGTAAACTAAGAAACTTAAGAAGTGGTTCGATTGTTGAAAAGACTTGGCGTGCAGGCGAAAAAGTTGAGACCGCAATGATTGATAAACAACCCATGCAATATATTTACGCTGATGGTAATATGTATGTGTTTATGAACACACAATCATATGAACAAATTGAAATTCCTGAAAACCAAATCACCCAAGAAAAGAATTTCTTAAAAGAAGGAATGGATGTCAATGTCATTCAATATGAGAATGAAATCCTCGGGGTGGACCTACCAGAAAAAGTCACATTAGAAGTAAGCGAAACCGTCCCTGGTGTTAAAGGGAATACCGTCACAAATGCAACGAAAGATGCCGTCTTGGAAACGGGCTATAAATTACAAGTGCCTTTATTTATTAACGAAGGCGATCACGTCGTGATCAATACTTCAACAGGCAAGTACTCGACCAAAGCTTAAGGAGTGAATGCATTTGGACTTATCCGACAGTTTTTTGCTGCTTAGCAGCATTTCACCAATTAGTATTGTTTTAATCTTGATACTCGTACTGGTATCAAGTTTTTTCTCAATGAGTGAAACGGTGTTTTCTTCACTTAACCCAATTCGATTAAAAAAATCTATTGAAGAGAATAAAAAAGGCGCTAAAAAAGCTTTTTGGATTCATGAACGCTTTGATCGTGTTTTAACGACAATTTTAGTTGGGAATAACTTAGCTAATATTGCACTCGCAACGATTTCTGCTGGGGTTTTTAGTCGTATTTTTGTTGATAATGAAACAGTAGTAACCATTATGAATACAGTGATAATGACGACCATTATTTTAATATTTGGTGAAATCATCCCTAAAAGTTTTGCGAAAATGTATTCCGATGAAATTGCGATTAAAATCAGTGGGCCAATGTATGTCTTAATGAAAGTTTTAAAGCCTGTGGTGTTTATGTTTTTAAAAATTAGGGCAATCTTTTTAAAGAAAGACAATCGCGTCACAATCTCGGTGAGTGAAGATGAGTTAGAAACCATTATTGATACAATGGAAGAAGAAGGTTCAATCGATGAAGAAGAAGCTGAAATGCTTCAAAGTGTTTTAGATTTAGGGGAAAAACACGTGTATGAAATCATGACACCGCGTGTTGATATGATTGCCGTTGAAGTGAATGATTCAAAAGAAAATATATTGGAAAAGTTTTTAGAGCACCAGTTTTCAAGACTCCCAGTCTATGAAGAAGACAGAGATAAAATTGTTGGGATATTAAACGAAAGAGATTTCTTTACATACTGGATAAAAGATTTGCCTATTAATATTAAAGAAATCATGAACCCACCTGTTTTTGTTTCTAAATCAATGCGCGCCGATACGTTAATTGAAACCTTGCAAAGAGAAAATACGCATTTAGCAATTGTTAGTGATGAATTTGGGGGAACCAGTGGAATTGTGACCATGGAAGATGCTTTAGAAGAACTGGTTGGTGAAATTTATGATGAACACGATGATATAGATGATGAGTTTTTAAAACAAATTAATGACCATGAATATGGAATTAATGCAGATATTGAACTTGGTGATCTTTTCAGTGAACTTAAATTGGGCGATGCGCCTGAAAAAGAGGAAAAAACGTTAGGAAGCTACTTATTCGATCGTTTCGAAGAATTGCCTGAAGTCGATAAAACCTTTACGTTAGAACAAAAAATGATTTCTTATAATCATGAAGAAGCATCAAAATTATTTAAACTTACTTTCATCATTAAAGAAATTAAAGAACGCCGCATTAAATATGTTCACTTAACAGTTGAACCAATCGAAGAAAATACCGATTCGTAATTTTAGGAGGAGAACACAATGGAACGCCTACAAAAATTAATTGCACAAGCAGGAGTAACCTCCAGACGAAAAGCAGAGACATTAATTATAGAAGGTCGCGTAAAAGTCAATGGCGAAGTCGTTAAAGAATTAGGGGCTAAGGCCAGTAAGTCTGATCAAATAACTGTGGATAATAGACCGCTAGAATTAGAAGAAAAAGAGTATTATGTTTTTTATAAACCAGAAGGTACAATCTCTACCGTTGATGATGAGAAGAACCGTAAAACTGTGATGGACTTTATTGACACAAGTGCCAGAATCTTTCCGGTTGGTAGATTAGATTATGATACATCAGGCGTCTTGATCCTTACCAACGATGGGGATTTCACGCAAAAGATGATTCATCCTAAAAATGAAATTGAAAAGGAATATCAAGTAACCGTTCAAGGGTTCTTAAGAAAACAAACCTCTAAGAAAATTGAACGTGGTCAATTAAAACTTGATAATAAACGCTTAGCGCCTTCAAGAATAGCACGCGTTGAATACAACAAAGAAAAAGAAACTACGAAGTTTCATTTTATCGTCACAGAAGGAAAATACCGTCATATAAGACGCGTCTTTGAAGCGGTAGGTCATCCTGTTATTAAACTCAAAAGAATTCGTTTTGGAATCATTACTTTAGACGGGTTGCCTAAGGGGCAAGTCAGAACGATTAAACCTCATGAACTCAAGCAACTGCACGTGATGGCTTTGAAAAACCGTCAGAAAAACGAAAAATAGAAAACCCTTTCATTCCCTTTGTTTTTGGTTTTTAAGTTTTATTGTGGTTAATTTGTATGATAGAAATAAAACCGTTTTCTTAAACAAAAACCCTTTGTCATTTAATTATCACGTGATACAATGAGCGTGAAGATGAAAAGACTCCGTGAAACCTTTTTTTAAAGAAAGTGGGTTATTCATGCCAAAACTCAACTCATTTCAAAGAGATGCACTTGTGCTAATTGGGTTACTATTTTTACAAGTTATCTTTTCATATCAGTTTCCTCTGCATCAGTTAGACAGTAATGCGCAAGTCACTATTCAACGTGAATTCATTATGTTTAGCGCAACGGCTGGAGAAACAACCGTTACATACATCCCGATATTGAGTATTATATACACTTTAGTATTAATCGGGTTATTATTCTTTAAAAACAAACCGCTAACACTCATTTATGGGATTGGACTTATGTTATTGACAAAGTTTAATTTTTTAAATGAATTGAATCAATTAACGGGCCAAAGTCAACCCTTGAGCACAGAAGGACTATTCGCCACAAGAATTATCTCCAATGGTGAAGTGGTAGCAAGCGACATTACATTTTATGTATTGATCGTTTTAATCCTTATTAAGTTTTCTATTATTGGCTATCACGCAGTGATAAAAAGGATGCACCATAAAAACCAAGTCGTTAAAGAGAAAAACATCTTATAAATTGCAAACTAAAAGGTCATCTTACCAATGTAGAGATGACCTTTTTTAATGGAATGATTATAAAATCCCTGTTCCAAATAATCCTGCAAACACTAAAGAAATAATCGTCATAAGCTTTATCAAAATATTAATAGAAGGGCCTGATGTATCTTTAAAAGGATCGCCCACTGTATCACCAGTAACACTTGCTTTATGGGCAAATCCCCCTTTATTACCGTGGTTGCCTTCTTCAATATATTTCTTAGCGTTATCCCATGCACCGCCACTATTTGCCATAAAGATTGCCATTGAAATCCCGCTACCTAATGCGCCTGCTAAGAGTCCACCAAGTGCTTCAGCACCCAACAAGAACCCTACTATCAATGGGGCTGATACGGCAAGCAAGCCTGGAATAATCATTTCTTTTAAAGCGGCTTTTGTGGAAATATCAACACATCTAGCATAATCAGGCTTTTGCGTTTTATCCATAATGCCTGGCATTTCTTTAAATTGTCTTCTAACTTCATCGATCATCTTGCTAGCGGCTCTACCAACACTGCTCATCGTCAGAGAACTAAATAAAAACGGCAACATCGCACCAACAAGGATTCCTATAATGACTTGTGGAGTGGTGATATCAATCGATGTTAAGTTGGCCGCTAGAACAAAGGAACTAAATAAGGCAAGTGATGTTAACGCTGCACTACCTATTGCAAACCCCTTTCCAATTGCGGCCGTCGTGTTTCCAACACTATCTAATTTGTCAGTAATTGTTCTAACACTACTGTCCATGCCACTCATCTCAGCAATTCCACCCGCATTATCAGCGATTGGCCCATAGGCATCAATGGCTATGGTATAGCCAGTCGTTGCAAGCATACCAACTGCGCTTAATGCAATACCGTATAATCCAGCAAGCTGATAAGAAACAATGATTACAACACTAATTAAGATGACTGGAATCGCAGTCGACTCCATCCCAATCGATAAGCCACCAATGATGTTTGTCGCATGTCCGGTTTCACTTTGTTTGGCAATATTTTTAACTCTTTTATAGTCACTAGAAGTATATATTTCAGTGATTATTCCTATAATGATTCCAACGGATAAACCCGCTAAAATAGCAAACAATGGCCCGAAATTTTTGAAGAAGCCTTCATTAACGTAATACCACGTTAATGCAAAAGCTGCTAAAATAAATAAAAACCCAGCAACATATGTTCCTTTTTTCAAAACTTTATAAGGTTCGTCTGCTTCTTTGGTGCGGATTGTCATCGTTCCTAAGATTGCGGCAATAATTCCACTTGCGGCTAAGAAGATAGGGAATAATGCCCCTTGAAGTGGATATGCGGTTCCCCCAACGCCAGTTAACATTGCGCCTAATGTAATTGCTGCAATGATGGACCCAACGTATGATTCAAATAAATCGGCACCCATTCCAGCAACGTCTCCGACATTATCGCCAACATTATCAGCAATAACTGCAGGATTTCTAGGATCGTCTTCAGGAATGCCTGCTTCAATTTTTCCAACCAAATCAGCGCCAACGTCAGCAGCTTTTGTATAAATGCCGCCACCAACACGACCGAACAATGCAATAGACGAAGCGCCTAAACCAAAGCCTGTTAACACGGTTGCAACTTCGCTTGTCCCTAAATTAAAGACATAGGTTCCAATTAAATAATACGTGATTAAACCAGTCAACCCTAACCCAACAACCGCCATTCCCATGACAGCACCACCGCTAAAGGCAATATCTAATGCTTTGTTCATTCCACTTTGCTCTGCGGATGTAGCAGTTCTTGAATTCGCTGCAACCGCACCACGCATGCCTAAATATCCAGCTAAACCACTAAGTAATGCGCCCAATAAAAAAGCGCCAGAGGTTTGAAAATTAATCGCAAATCCCAAGACAACAAATAATACTAACACAAAGATTGATAAAATTTTGTATTGTCTTGATAAGAATGCCATTGCCCCTTCGCGGATGTAGCCTGATATTTCGATGACTTCTGGATTTCCTTTTTCAATGCTTTTGATTTTGTAAAATAGCACTGCAGCATACAAAAGCCCTAAAACACTAAAAACCAGTGCAATCATTAAAAAACTTGTCATATTCATCCTCCGTTTTTTTGTACCAATTAAGTACAACAAGATTTGTTTAGAGTATAACACAAAAGCGCTTACACATACAAGATATAAATTAATTGAGAATAAATCGAGATTTCCTTTGAAATTATAAGGTAAATCACGTAAAATAGTGTTATTGAAAAAACATCAAGTGTGTTATAATAATTATGATTTTTAAAGAGGTGATCAAATGTCGAGAACTCAAATTGCTATCGACGGTCCAGCCGGTGCTGGTAAAAGTACTATTGCTAAGTTGGTGGCACAATTGTTTGATTTCACTTATATAGATACTGGCGCGATGTATCGTGCTATAACCTTAAAAGCGATGCAGCAAAATGTTGAACTAAACGATGAAGACGCCTTTGACTTTCTTGATCAAACTACATTTGATTATAAAGATGGCGTCTTATTTATGGACAGTATCGATGTATCCAAAGCCATTAGAAGTCGTGAAGTATCCAACAATGTCTCGCTTGTATCATCTCATAAAAGCATTCGAAAAATATTGGTTGAACGACAACAAAAGATTGCTGCGAATAAAAGTGTGGTTATGGATGGCAGGGACATAGGATATAATGTGTTACCAAATGCAGACTATAAGTTTTATTTAACTGCCAATGTTGAAACGCGCGCAAAAAGAAGATTCTTAGAAAATGCACAAAATGGAATTCATATTCCATTAGAAGATTTAAAAAAAGAAATTATGGCCCGTGATGATTTTGATACCAATCGCGCAATTACACCTTTGAAACCTGCAGAAGATGCCATTATTATTGATACATCTGACATGCCAATAGAGGATGTCGTCAAAACCATAGAAGCAAAAGTTAGAGAGGAAGATATCAAATGAATTACAAAAACATTAAAGAAGGTACCATCGTAGAAGGAGAAGTCTACAAAGTCAAAGACAACGAGGTGATTGTTGTTGTTGAAGGATCACCAACTGAAGGAACCATTTACTTAGATAACTTAACGACTAAAGACGTTCCATCTGCAAAAGACATTGTCAAAGAAGGCGACATCATCAAAGCTGAAGTCAAGAAAAAAGATGATGAAGCAGGTGTTTTACTTTTAAGTCGAATTGGAATTGAAAAGAAAGAAATCTTTGATTCCTTGCAAGATAAATTTGCCAATGAAGAAACGTTTGAAGCAACGGTAAAAGATAAAAATAAAGGCGGACTTATTGTTAGAGCATTTGGCATTGATATGTTCATGCCTGCTAGAGAAGTAAGTTTAGAATATACAGATGATTTAACGCAATTTATAGGGCAAACTTTAAACGTTAAGCTTATTGAGATTTCAAGACGTAAAATTGTTGTTTCACATAAAGCGGTTGAACGTCAACAAAAACAAGAAGAGAAAAAAGAAGAACTCAAAAATATTCAAACCGGTGATGTTTTAGAAGGTAAAGTTACCAAACTTATGCCTTATGGTGCATTTGTTCGTTTTAATGAAGTTGAAGGATTACTGCATGTGAGTGAAATATCACACCATAAAGTTTCCAACCCTTCAGATCTATTAAAAGAAGGCCAAGATGTAAAAGTTAAAGTCATTGATGTGAAAGGGCAAAAACGTTCACTGTCAATGAAAGCTTTAGAAAAAACGCCTTGGGAAAAGTTTGCTGAAAACCATAAAGTTGGCGATGAAGTTAAAGGAAAAGTTGTTAAGAAAATGCAATTTGGTATTTTGGTAGAAGTTGAAAAAGATGTCGCTGGAATCATCAATAAACAAGATTATTCTTGGGACCCACGCTTTAACTTAGCAGGCAATGTTTCTGTTGGGGATGAGGTTGATGTAAAAATCTTATCTATGGATCCTAAAAACCGTAAAATGCAACTATCTAAAAAACATTTAGAGTATAACCCTTGGGATGATGTTCAAATTAAAGTGAACGAAAAAATCAGCGGTGAAGTCAAAGAAATCCAATCGAATGGTGCTTTAGTTGAAGTTCAAGGCGTCTATGCATTTTTACCAATTGGTGAAATTAAAGATGAACGTATAGAGGATGTAGGTGAAGTCCTTAAAACAGGCGATGTGATTAACGCTGTTGTTTTAAAGTTTGACCGTAAAAAATGGCAAATGGTTATTTCTAAAAAAATCTATGACCAAAAACAAATTCGTGCTGAATATGAAAAACACTTAAAAGATGAAGACAATTCTGATCAATCACAAACCTTAGGTGAATTATTCGCCGATAAATTTAAAGATATGAAAAAATAAATTCTTTTAGCAGGTGAGTCTCATGATACCATCCGTCGCAATCGTAGGGAGACCAAACGTTGGAAAGAGTACCTTATTTAACCGTATAATAGGCCAACGACTTTCTATTACTGATGAAACACCGGGTCTAACCAGAGATCGCATTTATGCAAAAGGCGAATGGTTGACGCGCACATTTAATATTATTGACACAGGTGGCATCGACTTTGAAGATGCCCCTTTTGTGCATGAAATAAGGTCACAAACGGAAATTGCGATTGATGAAGCCGATGTGATTATCTTTGTTTGCGATATTCATTCAGGCATCACTGAAGAAGACGCACTGGTTGCGCGCATGCTATATAAGTCTAATAAACCCGTTATTTTAGCAATCAATAAAGTTGATGATGTAAACATGCATGATAGACTTTACGAATTTTATGCATTAGGATTGGGTGATCCTCTAGCGGTCAGTGCCAACCATAGTATTGGCATTGGGGATCTATTGGATCAACTTATTGCTAAACTGCCTAAAGCTACCGAAGAGCCTTATGATGATGATACGATTAAACTTTGTTTAATTGGACGTCCTAATGTAGGAAAAAGTTCTTTAACCAATACTTTACTCGGTGAAAATAGAGTCATTGTTAGTAAAATAGAAGGGACCACGCGAGACGCCATTGATTCAATGTTTGAAAAAGACGGTCAAGAATTCGTAGTCATTGATACAGCAGGCCTTAGAAAACGTGGAAAGGTTTATGAAGCCGCTGAAAAATATAGTGTCTTAAGAGCCATGAGCGCTATAGAACGCAGTGACATAGCCCTTATCTTAATCGATGCGGCGCAAGGCATAAGAGAACAAGATAAAAAAATTGCAGGCTATGCCCATGAAGGTGGAAAAGGTGTTATCATTGTAGTCAATAAGTGGGATGCGATTGAAAAAAATAATCGTACCATGAATTTATGGGAAGAAGATATTAGAGGGCAATTTCAATACATTTCATATGCTCCAATTATTTATCTCTCAGCACTTACCAAACAACGCATTAACACGCTATTTCCTGTAATCAAAAATGTCTATAATAACTACAACCGAAGAGTTCAAACCTCAGTATTAAATGATGTCATAAGCGATGCGTTTCATTCAAACCCTCCAAAAAGTCATAATGGAGGCATTATTAAAACGTATTATGCGACGCAAGTGTCAACCAAACCACCAACATTTATCCTTTTTGTGAATAATACAGAATGGATGCACTTTTCTTACGAACGCTATTTAAAAAACCAGATTCGCAAAGCATTCGATTTTGAAGGATCACCAATAAAAATAGTCTTAAGGAAGCGTGATTAATTATGAAAATTTCTGTCATTGGTGGAGGGTCTTGGGGACTTGGCCTTTCTAAAGTTTTATCAGACAATGGGCACGATGTGTTGGTATACGATATTGATGAAAAGCTTGTTAATAAAATCAATACACTCCATATATCCCCCCAGCTCGATGAATATATTCCAACAAATATTGTCGCCACAAACAACATAGAAAAAGCGATCAATCATACCGATACGTTATTATTTGTTGTGCCGACAAAAGTATTAAGAAGTGCGATTGAAAATGCCCTTCCTTATATAAAAGCGCCAAAACTTTTTATTAATGCCGCAAAAGGGATTGAACCTAAAACCTTTAAACGGATTAGTGAAATTATCGAAGAAATGGTTCCTGAGAAATATCGTAAAGGTTTTGTGAACCTTTCAGGTCCATCCCATGCTGAAGAGGTTATCAAAGGCCATATCACTGCGGTAACCAGTGCTTCAGAAAATGAAGCAAACGCAAAATTTGTTCAAAAACTCTTCCACAACAAAACCTATTTCAGAGTGTATTCTTCTGATGATTTAAAAGGGGTTGAATTAGGAGGATCGTTAAAAAATATATTTGCGCTTGCATCAGGGATTATAAGAGGCCAAGGCTTGGGTGATAATGCACTCGCTGCATTTATGACGCGTTCACTGGTGGAAATGGGAAAAATTTACCGCCATTTAGGCGCCAATACAGAGACGTTATATGGATTAAGTGGGGTTGGAGACTTAATTGTTACATGCACCTCTTCGCATTCTAGAAATTTCCAAGCAGGCTATAAGATTGGAAGCGGAAAAGACTTAGAAGAAACGCTCAATTCAATGACGATGGTTGTTGAGGGAATACGTACTACTGAAGCGGCTTATTACCTAGCTAAGGATGCAAATATTGAAACGCCTATTATCAATGCGATTTATGATGTTGTTTATAATAAAAATGAACCAAAAGCAGTTCTAAGTGATTTGTTAGCACGCGAACTCAAAGCAGAAACCGACTAATTTTTAGTCGGTTTCTGCTTTTTTCGGCTTTATTTAGCGTATTTTCTTGCAAATCGCAAAACAGGTTGGTATAATATGGCTAAGTTAAAAATTTTAAAGGAGGGAATTCATACAGTATGAATAAAACAGAATTGGTAGCAAAGATTGCTGAAACATCAGGATTGACAAAAAAAGATGCCGAAGCTTCATTGAACGCAACA
>LFIK01002293.1_pt1 | contig 15460 bp, 10 predicted proteins | sample 643401 | NCBI WGS metagenome assembly LFIK01 (sample SAMN03777447, study PRJNA286221) | soda lake metagenome | biome: soda lake; feature: Kulunda steppe; material: water; isolation source: sample T5-Br brine of Lake Tanatar-5 | place: Russia: Kulunda steppe | collected 2010-07
CCTGACGACAGCGCCGAAGCTGCGCCGAAGGCATCGATCAGGCGGTCCAGGGATTCGCGCAGGGCCTCCAGCGGCAGATCGCGACCAATGATGACCAGGCGCGTGGATCGGTCTTCGCCCGGCCATCCGGACAGCAGCACGGGTGGCTCGAACAGGTGCTGGACGCCGTGGATCAGCATGGGCCGGTCAGTCTCTCGCACCCGCACGAGCCCCTTGACCCGCAACAGGTCCGGCCCCTGCCACTGCAGGAGCTGCTGCAGCCAGAGATCGAAGACCGGCCCGGGAACGGGATGCTCGTAGCGCAGACACAGGGCACGGATGCTGGCGTCGTGGCGATTGGGGTCATGACCATGATCATGGTGATCATCGGCACCACCCGCACCCGTCGCCTCAAGTGCGTTCAGCCAGGCCGCCAGTGGCCTGCCACGCTGGGCTTCGGCAGGGGATGGCGCCAGCAGGCCATCCATGGCCGCGTCACCATCGGCAAGGTCCTGCACCAAAGCGAACGGATTGCGCCGCCCCAGATCCTGTTGCAGCGCCAGGGCGGATTCCGGCGCCACCAGATCGGCCTTGCTGATCAGCAGACGATCCGCCAGCGCCACCTGGCGTGCGGCCTCGTCGTGTCGCACCAGCGTATCCGGGCCGTTGACCGCATCGACCACCGTCACCAGCTGAGCCAGTCGATAATGCTCGACGATACCGGGAGTCTGCATCAGGGTCTGCAGGATGGGGCCCGGGTCTGCCAGACCTGTGGTCTCGAGCACCACCCGGCGAAACCAGGGCTTGCCGTCGCGAGCGAAGCGCCAGCGGGCGTCCCGCAGCGTACGTCGCAGATCACCACGGATCGTGCAGCAGAGACAGCCACTGGCCATTTCCAGTACCACATCGTCGGCGATGGGTGTCACCAGATCGTGGTCGATGCCGATCTCGCCGAACTCGTTGATCAGCACCAGCGTATCGGCAAGTCCGGGCCCCGCGAGCAGTCTATTCAGCAGGGTCGTCTTGCCACTGCCGAGATAGCCGCTGAGTACGGTGACAGGAACGGGGGGAGCAGCCACCATGACAGAGACCTCTTGTTACAACATAACAATCTAGTCTCCCACAGCATCTCGTACCGCGTCATGCACGATCTGTCCGGCACGCACGTTCACGCCGGCTGCAAGGTGGGGGTCACGGTCCAGCGCCGCGTCCAGGCCGTGTCGTGCCAGTCGCCGCACGAACGGCAGCGTGACGGCGTTGAGCGCCTCGGTAGCGGTCCGTGCCACCGCGCCGGGCATGTTGGCAACGCAATAGTGGACGATGCCCTCCTCGATGAAGGTGGGATCCGCATGGGTGGTGGGACGGCTGGTCTCGAAGCAACCACCCTGGTCGATGGAGATGTCCACCAGCACACTGCCATCCTTCATCTGCTGCAGGTGCGCGCGGGTCAGCACCCGCGGTGCGCGCGCTCCGGGCACAAGGACTGCGCCGATCACCAGATCCGCCTCGTCCAGCACCCGCTCGAGCGCGTCCCGGGTGGCATGCAGGGTGCGCACCCGATTGCCGAACCGCTGGTTCAGCTGCCGCAGCCTGGACATGGACAGGTCCAGTACGGTGACGTCGGCATTCAGACCCATGGCCATCTCTGCCGCGTTGGCACCGGCCACACCGCCACCGATGATCAGGACCTGCCCGGGCTGCACGCCGGGCACGCCACCCAGCAGCACACCCGCACCGCCCACCGCCTTCTGCATGCACCAGGCACCGGCCTGCACCGCCAGCCGGCCGGCCACCTCGCTCATGGGCGTCAGCAGTGGCAGTGAGCCATCGTCTGCGGTGACAGTCTCGTAGGCCAGCGCAGTGGCACCGGTCTCCACAAGCCGTCGGGTCAGCTCAGGGTCCGCAGCCAGGTGCAGGAAAGTGAAAAGCATGTGATCCGGCCGCAACCAGTCGCACTCCTCGCGACTGGGCTCCTTCACCTTGACCACCAGGTCGGCCCAGTCAAAGATCGCTCTGCCCGAATCCAGACAACGCGCCCCGGCCTGCTCGTAGGCGAAGTCATCATGGCCGATGCCGTGGCCGGCACCGCTTTCAACCGCCACTTCCTGCCCGGCTTCCACCAGCTCGCGTACGGCGGCGGGGGTCAGACCGACCCGGTACTCGTGAACTCTGGTTTCCCGCGGCACTCCGATTCTCATGCTGCCTCCTGCGTTGCCGCTGCGATCTGCTCCATCACGCTGCTTGTACCCGACTGCCCGCCTGCACTTCAACGTCGACAGGGCCCCTCCACAGTGCGTTGTTACCGTGACCAGGCGACAGCCCGGATGCCCCGGCCAGGACGGCCTGTGGCCGCTGCACGACCCACGCCTTAACATGCGCCCCTTGCAGCGTTTCCATCGAACCAAGACGAGGACACCATCATGGCCGAACCCGCCAACGCTCCCGAGACCGCTTCCGAACAGGGCTTCCGCCTGCTGCCCGGCCACGCCCGCGAGGCCATCCACATCGGCATCGACGATCTGCCCTGGGTGGACCTGGGCGACGGCTCCACCATGCAACTGCTGCACGTGGACCTGAATCAGGGCCTGTGGGTGGTCCGCACGCGCTTCGCGCCGGGCTACGCGGTCCAGACCCACTATCACACCGGCCCGGTGTTCGCGGTCACCGCATCCGGCAGCTGGTACTACCGGGAGTACCCGGACTACGTGAACACCAGTGGCTCGTACCTGTTCGAGCCCGCCCACTCGGTGCACACCCTGCTGGTACCGGAAGACAACACCGAGGACACCGAGGTGTGGTTCGCCATCTACGGCGCCAACGTCAATATCGACGCAGACGGCCAGGTGGTCGGCATGGTCGATGCCCAGCGCATCCTGCACGTCTATCGCGAAGGCTGTGCTGCCATGGGCGCATCCTGCGCCAGCACCATCGTGGTCGGGGAAGCCTCCTGAACTGGCGCATCCTGCTGCGTCTGCGCCCCTGGCTGGGGCGTCAGCGCGGCCTGATCGTGCTGGCACTGGTCACCTTCGCGCTGGCGCGGGTGCTGGAAGCGGCCGTGCCCCTGTTCCTGCGCGAGGTGATCGACCGCATCGATGCCGGCGACCCGACCCTGCTCGGGCCGGTGCTCGGCATCATCGCCTGTGTGGTGCTGCGCATGGGCATCGTCTCTGCCGCGCGCATCAGCATTCGCCAGGCGGCCATCGGTGTCGCCTTCGACCTGCGCCGGGACCTGTTCGATCGGCTCCAGCAGCAGGGTGCCCGCTTCTTCGCCCGCCACAGCGTGGGCGACATGATGACCCGCGCAGTCAGCGATCTGGGCCTGATCCGGCGGCTGATCAGCTTCGGCACCATCATGTTCGTGGTGATGGTGTATGCCACCGTGATCGGCTTCGCGGCCATGTTCTATCTGGCGCCGGGACTGGCCTGGATGGTGGCGCCGCCACTGCCGTTCATCGCCTGGTACGCGGCGCGCGCGGCGCGGCGCATGAACCGCAGCTCGCGCGCGACCCAGCAGCGGCTGTCGCAGCTGGCCGAACGCACTCAGGAAACCTTCGGCGGCATTCGCACCCTGCAGGCGATGGCCCGCGAGGATGCGGAAATTGCCCGCTTCCAGCAGGACAACCGCGCCTTCGCCGACGCCTTCCGGCTGCAGGCCCGGATCAGCTCCGCCATGACCAGCTGGATGCCGGCGCTGGCCGCCCTGGCCACACTGACGGTGATCGGCTACGGCGGCCATCTGGTGCTCAGCGAGCAGATCAGCAAGGGGACCTTCGTCGCATTCTTTGCCTACGTGGCGATGGTGGTCCAGCCCATGCGCATGATGGGCTTCTTCGTCAACATGCTGCAGCGGGCGGTGGTCGCGGCAGAACGGGTATTCGAGATTCTGGACCTGGAGGCTGAAGTACCGGACCGCCCCTCGGGCCGGACACCGGCGCGCATGCAGGGCGAACTGAGCGTCCGCAACCTGAACTTCCAGTATCCGGGCACACCCGCACTGGCACTGCAGGCGCTGGATCTGGAGGTGCATGCGGGCGAGACCATTGCCGTGATGGGCCGCGTCGGCTCAGGCAAGACCACCCTGCTGAACTGCTTCGCCCGACTGCTGGAGCCGCCGCCCCGCAGCGTGTTCATCGACGACCATGAAGTGGCCGACTGGCCGCTGAGCCAGCTGCGCCGGCAGGTGGCCCTGGTGCCCCAGGACGCTTTCCTGTTCGCCCAGCCACTGCAGGACAACCTGAGCTATGACGATCCGGAGCGGGAGCTGGAGGTCGTTGAAGCCGCCACCCGGGCAGCGGACCTGGACGAGACCGTGGCCACCCTGCCGGACGGCCTGCAGACCCTGATCGGTGAACGTGGCGTCACCCTGTCGGGCGGCCAGCGCCAGCGCGCCACCCTGGCCCGGGGGGTGATCCGGGATGCGCCGGTGCTGCTGCTGGATGACTGTTTCGCCAGTGTCGACACGGAAACCGAGGAACGCATCCTGCTGCCCCTGCTGCAGCAGCGGCGGGGCCGTACCACGCTCATGGTGACCCACCGCATCTCCACCGCCCGGCGCGCCGACCGCATCCTGATCCTTGACGCCGGACAGCGGCTGGCGCTGGGCAGCCACCAGGACCTGCTGGCCGGCACCGGCTGGTACGCGGAACTGGCCCGAACCCAGCAGGTGGCGTCATGAGCAGCAGTCGTCAGCGCGCCTTCGACGCGGAGTTCTCTGGCCGCATCGTCGACTTCAGCCTGCTGGGCCGACTGCTGGGCTGGCTGGCGCCCGAGTGGGCGCGCTTGCTGCTGAGCACCCTGCTGGTGCTGCTGACCGCCCTGCTGCAGGTGCTGCTGCCGGTAGTGCTGTCGATCGTGGTAATCGATCACCTGCTCATGGACAGCGCCCAGGCCGGCATTCCCGACTTCGGCCTGGTGGCGGCCAACGATGCCCTGGCTGCCAGGCTGGACGTGCATCCGCTGCTGGGCGCCTGCCTGATCTACGGCACGCTGCAGCTCGGCGTGGCGGTGCTGGGGCACTGGCAGCGCGTCACCCTGGCCGATGCGATCATCAACGGCCTGACGACCCTGCGCCAGGATGTGTTCACCCATCTGGCGCGCCAGCCCGCGTCGTTCTGGGATCGAGTCGCCGTGGGCCGGGTCACCACCCGGGTGACCAACGACATCGAGGCGCTCTACGATCTGCTGCGCGGCCTGGGCACCCTGATCGGCGAGTTCCTGCCGTTCCTGGTGGCGCTGGCCATCATGCTGGCGGTGGACGCACAGCTGACCCTGGCACTGCTGGCGTTCGCACCCCTGCTGGCAGTGCTGACCTTCGGTTTCCGCTGGCTCAGCCGCCGAGTCTATCGGCAGGCTCGCCAGAGTCTGTCGCTGCTGAATCAGCAGCTGCAGGAGAACCTGGCAGGATTGCCGGTGGTACAGCTGCACGGACGCGAGCAGGAGAACCTGGCCCGCTACCAGCGTACCAACAGCCGCCACCGCCGCAACGAGGTCCGTGGCATGCGGCTGGAGACCCTGTACGGGGCCATCAACGACAGCCTGTCTTCGCTGGCACTGGCGCTGATCCTGTGGCTGGGCGGTCAGGCGGTGTTCGCCGGGGCCATCACCCTGGGTGCGGTGGTGCTGTTCACGCGCTACATCGACATGCTGTTCCAGCCCATCGTCGCGCTGGGTGAACAGTACAACCAGCTGTTCCGCTCCATGGCCAGCGGTGAACGCATCTTCCAGGCGCTGGACTGGCAGGAGCCGGACAGCACACCGGAACCGATCACCGCACCCGCGGCACTGCCCGAGCGCCTGCGCGGTGATATCCGCATTCGCGGCCTGAGCTTCGCCTATCCGGGCGGACCGCCGGTACTGCAAGGGCTGAACCTGGACGTGGCAGCAGGCACCCGGCTGGCCATCGTCGGCCCCACCGGTTCCGGCAAGAGCACCCTGGTCCGGCTGTTGCCACGACTGTATGCGGTGCCGCCGGATACCCTGTTCATTGACGGCCTGGATGTCACGCGGGTGCCGGCCCGCGAGCTGCGCTCCAGGATCGGCATGGTGCTGCAGGATTTCCACGTCTTTTCCGGCACTGTGCTCTACAACCTGACCCTGGGTGACCCGCGCATCGATCGTGACGCCGCCATCCGTGCCGCGACCGCCGTCGGCGCCGACCCGTTCATCCGCGCCCTGCCGCAGGGCTACGACACGCCGCTGGCCGAGCGCGGTCGCAACCTCTCCCAGGGGCAGCGCCAGTTGCTGGCCTTCGCCCGGGCGCTGGCTGCAGACCCGGAAATCCTGATCCTGGACGAGGCCACAGCCAGTATCGATCCTGATACGGAGCAGCTGGTGCAGGCGGCGCTGAGCCGGCTTACCGAGGGGCGCACTGCCATCATCATCGCCCACCGACTGGCCACGGTGACCGACGCAGACCAGGTCGCCGTACTGGTGTCCGGGCGACTGGAAGCAGTGGGGCCACCCGCCGAACTGCTGCGGACCAGCCCCACCTACCGGCGTCTGCACGAGATGCAGTTCCAGCAGCTGCAGGACGACTGACCCCGCGGCCATCACGATCCTGCGACAAGATGTCTCACCGCGTTAACCTTTCGGCAACACTCTGGCACCATGAGCAGGTCCCCTGTCGAGGAGTCCGCAATGGAACTCGATCCGCTGCTGCTGTCCCGCATCCAGTTCGCCTTCGTGGTGTCGTTTCATGCGGTCTTCCCGGTCTTCACCATCGGTCTGGCCTCGTTTATCGCCCTGCTGGAAGGCCTGTTCTACTTCACCCGCAACCCGGTCTGGGAGCAGCTGTCGCGCTTCTGGACCCGCGTGTTTGCGGTGGTGTTCGGCATGGGCGTGGTTTCGGGCATCGTCATGGCCTTCCAGTTCGGCACCAACTGGAGCGCATTTTCCTATGCCTCGGCGAACTTCCTGGGGCCGATCCTGAGCTACGAGGTGGTGACGGCGTTCTTCCTGGAAGCCACCTTCCTGGGGATCCTGCTGTTCGGCCGCGACAAGGTGCCACGCGGCGTGCATCTGTTCTCGGCCATCATGGTAGCGCTCGGGACCTTCATCTCGTCGTTCTGGATTCTTGCTGCCAACTCCTGGATGCACACGCCGGCCGGGGTGGAACTGCGCGAAGGCATCTTCCACATGACCTCGTGGACCGCTGCCATCTTCAACCCCTCGCTGCCGTACCGGTTCGGTCACATGCTGCTGGCCTCGTTCCTGACCGGCGCCTTCGTGGTGGCGGGCATCAGTGCCTGGTACCTGCTGCGCGACCGCATGGTGGATGCCAATCGACGCGCCCTGTCCATGTGCCTGTGGCTGATTGCAGTCATTGCCCCGCTGCAGCTGGTGGTCGGCGACCTGCACGGCCTGAACACCCTGGAGCACCAGCCGATCAAGGTGGCCGCCATGGAAGGGCACTGGGAGCCGCAATCGCGGGCTCCCCTGCTGCTGTTTGCCATTCCCGACAGTGCCAGCGAGACCAACCATTTCGAGCTGGGTATTCCGGGCCTGGCCAGCCTGATCCTGAAGCACGACCTGGACGGTGTGGTGCCCGGCCTGCTCGAGGTTTCTCCGGGCGAAAGGCCACCGGTCGGCATCACCTTCTGGTCGTTCCGGGTCATGGTCGGCATCGGCCTGCTCATGATCGCGGTAGGCGCCTGGAGCCTGTGGCTGCGCTGGCGCGGCCGCCTGTTCGAGCACGCCGGCTTTCACCGTCTGCTGGTGCGCATGATTCCACTGCCGTTCGTGGCCGTGCTGGCCGGCTGGTTCGTGACCGAGGTGGGCCGGGCGCCCTGGCTGGTGCAGGACATCGTCACCCACGCCGACGGCCTGACTCCGTCACTGACCGGCGGCATGGCCCTGTTCACCCTGGTGGGCTACATCCTGGTCTACTCGGTAGTCTTCAGCGCCGGCGTCTACTACCTGCGGCAACTGGTGCTGGCAGGACCCGAGCATGCGACGCCCGAGTCGCAGCATGCACATCCGCGCGCCAAGCGGCCCTGGTCCGCGGCCGACGTGTCACTGGATGACGATCATTCCCACGGCGGAGGATCCAGAACATGGAACTGATCGATCTGAGCCTGGTATGGGCCGTGATCATCGCCGTCGGCGTGATCATGTACATCCTGATGGACGGCTTCGACCTGGGCGTCGGCATCCTGTTTCCGTTCGCTCCAGCGGATCGCTCCCGGGATGAACTGATGAATTCGGTCGCCCCGGTCTGGGACGGCAACGAGACCTGGCTGATCCTGGGGGGCGCAGGCCTGCTGGCCGCCTTTCCGCTGGTCTACGCGGTACTGCTGCCGGCCCTCTACATCGGCGTGTTCCTGATGCTGACCGGACTGATCTTCCGGGGCATTGCCTTCGAGTTCCGCTTCAAGGCCCGCAGTTCCCGCTACCTGTGGGACTGGTCATTCTTCGGCGGCTCGCTGCTGGCGTCATTCGCCCAGGGCGCGGTGGCCGGCGCCTACATCCAGGGCTTCGAGACCGAGGGGTTCGTCTATACCGGCGGGCCACTGGACTGGCTGACACCCTTCACCGTGATCACCGGGCTCGGCGTGGTGGCCGGCTACGCCCTGCTGGGCTCGACCTGGGCGATCCTGAAGACCGAAGGCGAAACCCAGCGCTGGGCCTACCGGATCACGCCCTGGCTGCTGGCGGCGGTGCTGCTGGTATTCCTGCTGATCAGCACCTGGACCCCGCTGGTGGACCCGTTCGTGGCAGAGCGCTGGTTCGGCAGCCTGCATCTGCTCTGGATCCTGCCCGGCCTGGGCCTGGTCGCTGCGCTGCTGCTCTGGCGCGGGGTGCGCAAGCGCCAGGAGGTGGTGCCCTTCATCGCCACGCTGGGACTGTTCATCAGCGCCTACCTGGGGCTGCTGGTGAGCAAGTGGCCCTATGTGGTGCCGCCGGAACACACCCTCTGGGATGCAGCCTCGGACCCGGGTTCGCAGCTGTTCCTGCTGATCGGCGTGCTGTTCATCATTCCCATCGTGCTCATGTACACCGCATGGACCTACTGGGTGTTCCGGGGCAAGGTCAGCGCGGACGGCGGCTATCACTGAGGCGCGGCCACAGCCAGCCCCGAGGGCATCAGCCATGAGCAGTCAGCGCCCGCTACGCTGGCTGGACGCACAGCTGGCGAGCGGCCAGCTGCCGCGCGTGCGCAGACTGGGCCACATGGCCACCCTCGCCGGCGTGGCAGCCGGACTCATGATCATCGTCCAGGCCGGCCTGTTCGCCATGACGCTGGAACAGGGGGTGGTGCGGGGTGGCAGCATCCTGCCGTGGCTGCTGCTTCTGGTGGGCGCCGTGACTGCTCGTCACCTTTTGCAGCTGCTGCAGCAACAGGCGGGGCTGCAGGCAGCCGCCGCACTGCAGGATCACCTGCGCAGCCGACTGCTCACGCGCCTGGGTGCCCTGGGCCCCGCCGGCCTGGCCGGCGATCACAGCGGCGGACTGGCCAGCAGGCTGCAGGAACAGGTGGACGGCCTGGAAGGCTATGTGGCCCGTTACCGCCCGCAGCGGCTGATCGCCTTCATGGTGCCGTTGGCAATCCTGGCGGTGGCGGCATGGCTGGACTGGATCGTCGGCCTGTTGCTGCTGCTGGCCGCCCCCCTGATTCCCCTGTTCATGGCACTGGTGGGCATGGGCGCGGAACAGCGCAACCAGGCCCAGCTGCAGACCCTGACCCGCCTGGCCGGCCACTTCGGCGACCGGGTGCGGGGCCTGACCAGCCTGCGCCTGCTGCGCGCGGTGGCGCCAGCAACGGCCGAAGTGGGCCGCATGGCAGACGCGTACCGGCGCGCCAGCATGAGTACGCTCAGGATCGCATTCCTGTCCTCGGCCGTGCTGGAGTTCTTCGCCGCGGTGGCCATTGCCACGATCGCCATCTACGTCGGCTTCGGCCTGCTCGGCTATCTGGAATTCGGCGGCGCACCGGAACTGACGCTGTTCAGCGGCCTGTTCCTGCTGCTGCTGGCACCGGAGTTCTTCCAGCCCCTGCGTACCCTGGCCCAGCACTACCATGACCGGGCCGCGGCCATCGCCTCTGCCGAGCAGATCCGCGAGCTGCTGGAGCGGCCCGGGCCAGCCAGCACCACCCGGCCGCGGGTGCTGCACAAGCCACCAGCCATCGAAATCGACGCCCTGCAGTTCGCCTATCCCGGCAGGGCACCGGTACTGCGGGACCTGTCCTTGCGGATCGCCGCCGGCGAACAGATTGCCCTGACCGGCGCCTCCGGCAGCGGCAAGACGACGCTGCTGCGACTGCTGGCGGGCTTTCTGGAGCCCACCGGCGGCCGCATCCTGATTGATGGGCAACCAGCCTTTCCCGGCGTCTGCTGTACCTGGATCAGCCAGCGTGCCTACATTGCCGCGGGCACTATTGCCGACAACATCGCCATGGCCAACCCGCAGGCATCGGCCGACGCCATCGCCCGGGCGGCCGAACTGACCGGCGTCAGTGCCTTCGCCGCACAGCTGCCTGCAGGCCTGGATACGCCGCTGGGGGAACAGGGGCTGGGCCTGTCCGGCGGTCAGGCCCAGCGGGTGGCGCTGGCGCGCGCCTGGCTTGCCCCGGCACCGCTGCTGCTGCTGGATGAACCCACCGCCAGTCTGGATGCGGAGACCGAAGCGCTGGTACTGGCCGCCCTGCAGGCACTCTGCCAGCAGGGCCGGACCCTGATCGTGGCCAGCCACCACCCCGGGGTCATCCGGCATCTGGACCGGGTGATCCGGCTGGAGGCGATCTCATGAACCGCTGGCAGGCCCTGCGCCCCGCACTGGCAATACTGGCAAGCCAGCGCCGCGCCATGGTGCTGGGCAGCCTGCTGTTGCTGCTGACCGCTCTGAGCGGCATCGGTCTGCTGGCCCTTGCCGGCTGGTTCATTACGGCCACCGGCGTCACCGCCCTGCTGGTCGCCGCCGGTACGGCAGCACAGCTGAATATCTACGCACCCGGTGCCGGCATCCGCGCCTTTGCGCTGATTCGCACGGCAAGCCGCTACTTCGAGCGGGTGCAGAACCATGACGCCGTGCTGCGGCTGCTCGCCAGCGCCCGCTCGCTGGTATTCAGCGGCCTCGCCACCCAGCCACTGGAGCAGCTGAACCAGCTGCACAGCGGTGTACGGCTGAATCGGCTGACCGCCGACGTGGACAGCCTGGACCAGCTCTACCTGCGGTGTCTGGCGCCGACCCTGGTGGCCCTGCTGAGCCTGGGCCTGATCGGATTGCTGCTGGGGATCTGGCAGCCCTGGCTGGGGCTTGCGCTGGTGCTGGCGCTGCTGCCGGCCATGACCGGTCTGGCCCTGCTCGGCGATCACCATGGCACCCGCTTGGGCGAGGCGCTGGTGCGCAGCCGGGAACGCACCCGCCAGCAGCTGATCGAGTCCGTGCAGGGGTTGCCGGAACTGCGCGCCAGTGGCGCCTGGCCCGAGCACCAGCAGCAACTGGCAGGACGGCTGGCGCGGCTCCAGCGCACCCAGACCCGCACCCTGCGGGGCGCTGCCAGCGCCGAGGCGCTGGCCGGCTGGCTGGTACAGATCGCTGCGGTAGCCGTGCTGGGCGCAGCCCTGTGGCTGTATCAGCAGGATCTGGTGAGCGCTGCCGTCGCCACCCTGATGCCGCTGGCGGTGATGGGTCTGGCGGAAGTGCTGACGCCGGTACCGGCGGCCTTCGTACGGCTGGGTCAGGCCCGGGCAGCCACAGGGCGGCTGGCGCCGTTTCTGGAAGCCGGATCCAGAGCAGACCCGCAGACAACTGCCGGGCAGCAGCCGACAGCGGAACTGGTGCCCGCCTTCACGGACCAGGCAGACTCGACCAGGCATACGCCTGCAGGCCACCCGGCCGAGCCACCCCCATCGCTGCAGATCGAGCAACTGACCCTGATCCACCCCGGACGGCTGGGCCCGGTCATGCGGGAGTTTTCGCTGCAGGTGGAGCCTGGCGAGCATGTGGCCCTGATCGGCCCTTCCGGTTGTGGCAAGTCCTCGCTGGCAGACGCCTGTGCGACCCTGCTGCCGCCGGCAGCGGGCCGCATCCTGCTGGACGGCACGGCAGTCGACCAGCTGCCGGAAACCAGGCGCTTCAGCCTGCTGGGCTATCTGCGTCAGCAGACCGAGCTGTTCGATGCCAGCATCCGCAGCAACCTGCTGCTGGCGGCACCGACCGCGGCACCCGACCGACTGTGGTGGGCGCTCGAGCGGGTGGCGCTGGCAGAGCATGTGGCAGGCCTGCCGGAAGGTCTGGAAACCTGGATCGGCGAGCACGGCATGCGCCTGTCCGGCGGTCAGGCCCGCAGACTGGCGCTGGCGCGCCTGCTGCTGCAGGCTCCGACCATGGTCGTGCTGGACGAGCCCCTGGCCGGCCTGGACGCAGCCACGGCCAGCATCGTGGCCGCCAACCTGGAGCAGTGGCTGCGCGGCCGCACCGCCCTGCTGTTAGCCCATGCGCCGGAAGCCCTGCCTGCCGTCGACCGCGTGCTGCCGTTCCCGCACCCCTGAACGCCGGCAGCCGCCTCGGATCGTCACCAATGCGACTCCAGAGCTGACGGCTGCCGACCGGGAACAGTCGTTCCCCGAACAGCAGCCTCGTGCTGAAGCCACGCGGGCGAGCACGCGCGGGAAAGAATCGATATACGTCATGCAATCGGAGCGATAGGCTCCCGCCGTCCTGAACCTGTTTCGACCACCGCGGTTTCCGGCTTCAGCCCACCGCACCCGGCTTCATGGAAGTTCGTCATGGCAATCTCCGCCCCGCTGCCCCAGCCGCCCCTGTTCACCCGACCGTTCGTGCTGGCCGCAACGGCAACCCTGATGCTGAGCCTGGCGGGTTTCCTGTTCGTCCACTTTCCCGGCTTCCTGCATGACCTTGGGGCAGCGGAAGCCCAGATCGGACGCATGATGGCGGCCACAGCAGTCGGCGCCGTACTGGCCTGGCCGTTCATCGGCCGGGCGATGAACCGGTTCGGCCGGCGCCGCGTGATGCTGGCGGGCTGTGGCAGCTTCCTGCTCGTCATTGGTCTTTATCTGCGAATCAGCGAAATCGGGCCGCTGATCTATCTGATCCGCGTGCTGGACGGTGCCGTGCAGGCGCTGTGGTTCACGGCGCTGTTCACCTATGGCGCCGACCTGATTCCCGCCCAGCGGCGCACGGAAGGGCTGGCCATCTTCGGCATTTCGGCGCTGGTACCCATCGGCCTGGGCGCCTTCTTCGGCGACACGATCCTGCTCTACGCCGACTATCGCGAGCTGTTCCTGGGCGCGCTGGCGCTGGCGGCGGCGGGTTTCGCGTTGTGCCTGCCATTGCGCGACGTGCCGACCACTACTGCGCACGCCGACAGTCCACAGGAAGGCCTGTTCGCCGCTGTCACCGATCGCAGTCTGGTGCCCGTCTGGTGTGCGGCACTGGCCTTCTTTCTTGCCCTGTTCGGCCTGTTCGGCTTCATGAAGACCTTCGTCACGACCACCGGCACAGGCAGTGTCGGCAGTTTCTTCGCGGCATATGCCGCCATCGCACTGGCGCTGCGACTGTTCCTGGGCTGGCTGCCGGATCGCATCGGCCCGAAACCCATGGTCGGGGTGTCGCTGTCCTGCTACGCCCTGGGCTTCGTGCTGCTCGCCAATGCCCAGACCTCCAGTCACGTCCTGCTGGCCGGCCTGCTGTGCGGTGCCGGCCATGGCTTCACCTATCCGGTGCTGCTGAGCCTGGTCGTCTCCCGCGTGAGCGAACAGCGGCGGGGCTCGGCGGTGGCCTGCTACACCACCACCGATGCGCTGGGTACGCTGATCGGCGGGCCGACGATCGGCTTCCTGATCCAGCAATCGGGATACGACGTCGGCTTCCTGACGCTCGCGCTGATCCTCGTGATCGGCATGGCGCTGTTCTACGGGCTGGACCGCAAGACAGCCCCGCAACCACAGGCCTGCAGCATTCCGGACGATGAAGCAGACGCGAAGCGGTCACCCGCTGCGCCTTCGGCTGGCCAGGCCCCTGCACCGACCACACAGGTCGACGGGCCTGAACTGCGCGCACCCGTCGAAACAGGCGCCAGCGCCAGCCGGCCTCGACCGGATTGACGCGAGCCTGCTGGCCGCTCCACCCGAACCAGCAACGGCGCGCCGGCCGTGGCGGCCTGCTAGAATCCGCGCCCATGCCAGCCTCCCAGTCCAGCCACTACGACGTGATCGTCCTCGGTGCCGGTGCCGCCGGACTGATGTGTGCGCAGACCGCGGGCGCTCGCGGCCTGCGGGTGCTGGTGCTGGAGCGCGCCAACCGGCCCGGCAAGAAGATCCTCATGTCGGGCGGTGGCCGCTGCAACTTCACTCACCTGCACAACGACCCCGAACACTTCATCTGCAGCAATCCCCATTTCGTGAAGTCAGCGCTGAGTCGCTACACCCCCTGGGACTTCCTGGCGCTGGTGGAGCGCCACCGGATTCCCTGGCACGAGAAGCAGCCCGGCCAGCTGTTCTGTGACCGTACCGCACGCGACATCGTCGACATGCTGCTGGCGGAATGCGAACAGGCGGGGGTCAGCCTGCAGACGCGCTGCCAGGTGGAGGCGGTGGAGCCCGGTCCGCCCCACCTGCTGCAGACCAGCAACGGACCGTTGCGCTGCAGCCATCTGGTAGTGGCCACCGGCGGCTATTCCATCCCGACCCTGGGCGGCAGCGGCTTTGGCTACGATTTCGCCCGCCAGCTGGGCCTGCAGGTCCTGCCCACCCGCGCGGCACTGGTGCCCTTCACGCTGGGACCACGCAAGCTGGCGCAGTTCGAGGGACTGAGCGGTGTGGCGGTCGACTGCACTGCAGCTGCGGCAGAGACGAGCTTTCGCGACCAGCTGCTGTTCACCCACCGGGGCCTGAGCGGACCGGCCATACTGCAGATCTCCAGCTACTGGCAGCCCGGAACAGCGGTGCAGATCGACCTGTTCCCCGATCGGGATCTGGCGGCGGAACTGCGGGCCCTGCGCAGTGAGCGACCGCGCCAGTCACTGAGCAACGCGCTGGCCGCGACCCTGCCGCGCCGGGTCGCCCAGCGCTGGTGCGACCTGTGGCTGGGCCATCACCGGCTCGGCGACCTGAGCGACGTGCAGCTGCAGGAGATCGGCGAGCGCTGCCAGCAATGGCAGCTGTGGCCGGACGGGACCGAAGGCTATCGCACTGCCGAGGTGACGCTGGGCGGCGTCGATACCGACGAGATCTCTTCCCGCAGTTTCGCCAGTCACCGCCAGCCGGGGGTCTACTTCATCGGCGAAGTGCTCGACGTCACCGGCCATCTGGGCGGTCACAACTTCCAGTGGGCCTGGGCCTCCGGCCATGCCTGCGGCATGGCCGTCGACTGATCCGTACACAGGTGCGGCCAGCACTCGCTGCGATGGAGCCGGCGTCAGGTGTCTGCCAGCTGCTCCACTCGACGCGATTTCAGGGCCGGGTAGCCACCCGGCTGAACCGTCACGACCAGCGCCCGCCGGGCCTGATCGGAAGTGTTC
>LFIK01002294.1_pt1 | contig 15456 bp, 13 predicted proteins | sample 643401 | NCBI WGS metagenome assembly LFIK01 (sample SAMN03777447, study PRJNA286221) | soda lake metagenome | biome: soda lake; feature: Kulunda steppe; material: water; isolation source: sample T5-Br brine of Lake Tanatar-5 | place: Russia: Kulunda steppe | collected 2010-07
CGGCGTTGCGCCGCTTGCAAAGGCAACCAGCCTTCCCTGCGCGACGCGCCTTGCCCTGCGGCCGCAACCACCCGCAGAGTCGTGGGCGAATTGATCAGCGTCTCCCTTAGCACCCGCCTGATCCGGCGCCCACTGATGCGTGGCATCCCCATCATCACGGGACTGTCTGCAACCTACCTCTACGGTACGGCAAGGGAATTCGGCCCCGATGACCGCTATGACGATCTGCGTGGCGAGCCGTCCGGGCATTTCGTGGTCCTGTCCGGCTATGAAAAGAAAGGGCGCAGAGTGGAACTGTCGAATCCCCTGCAACGCAATCCCATGGCAGAAGGTCAGCGCTACACGGTGGACATCGAGCGCGTGATCGGCGCCATCATGCTGGGGGTGCTGAGCCACGACGCCAATCTGCTCGCCCTGCAGCCAGCCAGCGAAAGGTACAAGGAGTCGACCACACCATGCGCCTGATCTTCGTGGTGGACCAGCCCAGGGACTGGCCGCTGGAGCTGGCCGGCGTCGAGCTGGTCAGCGGTCGCGACTACATCAGCGACAGCCGCTGGGTCAGCATTCGCCGCGCCCGGGTCTTCAACCTGTGCCGGTCCTACGCCTACCAGAGCGTGGGCTACTATGTCTCGCTGCTGGCGGAGGCGCGTGGCCATCGGCCCCTGCCCAGCCTGGCCACCATTCTGGAGACCCGCTCCCGACATCTGGCGCGCAGCCTGACAGGAGAACTGGACAGCCTGATCCAGCGATCGCTGCGCGATATCCAGTCGGATCGTTTCACTCTCTCGATCTACTTTGGTCGCAACCTGGCACAACGCCACGCCGCCCTGGCGACGCGTCTGTTCGAGGTGGCGGAAGCGCCGCTGCTGCGCGCTCAGTTCAGCCGCCGCGAGCGCTGGGAGCTGGCCAGCCTGCGGCTGATCTCGGCCGATGACATTCCACCGGAGCACCACGACTTTGCCGTCACCGCGGCCCAGGCCTACCTGCAAAAACGCCGCCCTCCACGCCGGCGCAACCGTGCAGCCCACGATCTGGCAATTCTCACCGATCCCCATGAGCCGGATCCGCCATCCAATGCCCGCGCGCTGCGTCAGTTCGAGCAGGCTGCACGCCGTGCCGGCTTCGAGCCCGAGCAGATTGGCCGCGCCGACCTGCATCGGCTACCCGAATTCGACGCACTGTTCATCCGCACCACCACGGCGGTCAATCATTACACCTACACCTTTGCCCAGCGCGCGGCGGCTGCCGGGCTGGTGGTCATCGACGATCCCGTCTCGATCCTGCGCTGCACCAACAAGGTCTACCTGGCCGAAGTCCTGCACCGTCATCGGATTCCTCACCCACGCACGGCCATCCTGCACCGCCGCAACTGGGAGCAGGCCGCAGCTGCACTGCAGTTCCCCTGCGTCCTGAAGGCCCCTGACAGTGCCTTTTCGCGCGGGGTGCACAAGGTGACTGACCGCGACGGCCTGCAGGCTCGAGTCCGTGAACTGCTGGAAGAATCGGAGCTGGTCATCGCCCAGAGTTTCCTGCCGACGGAATTCGACTGGCGCGTGGGGCTTCTGGATGGGGAGCCGCTCTATGTCTGTCGTTACTGGATGGCAGCCAGCCACTGGCAGATCGTTCGCCACGACAGCAGCGGCCGCAAGACCGAGGGCCAGACAGACACCCTTCCGGTGGAAGCAGCGCCAACGGCGGTGCTGGACCTGGCCCGCCGCGCCGGTGCAGCCATGGGCAAGGGCCTGTATGGCGTGGACATCAAGGAAGCGCGCGGTCGTTTCTACGTCATCGAAGTCAACGACAATCCCAGTATTGATGCCGGTACCGAGGATGCAGCCCTCGGCGCCGCACTCTACGACCGCATCATGCAGTCTTTCCGCCACCGGCTGGACCACCTGAAGGGGCACCATGACTGAAGCACCGCTGGGCCTGTTCGCAGGCTACGGGATCGAGATCGAATACATGATCGTGCAGTCGGACAGCCTGGACGTGGCCCCGATCTGCGACCGGCTGCTGCAGCGCCTGGCCGCCAACGCAGCGATCGACGTCAATCCGGACGCCGGGTCCGTCAACGAGCTGACGGTGGGCCCGCTGGGGTTCAGCAATGAGCTGGCGCTGCACGTGATCGAAATGAAGACGGCAGGCCCCGCAGCCACCCTGCACGGCCTGGCCACCGATCTCGCGGACGGCATCCGGGCTCTGGAAGATTGCCTGCACACAGACGGTGCACGTCTGCTGCCGGGGGGCATGCACCCCTGGATGGATCCGGACCGGGAAACCCGACTCTGGCCTCACGAACAGGGGCCGATCTACCAGGCCTACAACCGCATCTTTGATTGCCGGGGACACGGCTGGAGCAACCTGCAGAGCGTGCACCTGAACCTGCCGTTTGCCTCGGATGCAGAGTTTCATCGCCTGCACAGTGCCATCCGTGTGCTGCTGCCGATCCTGCCGGCACTGGCAGCCAGCTCACCGCTGGCGAACGGCCGCGACAGCGGCATGGCCGACTACCGGATGGTGGTCTACCGCGGCAATGCCGCACGCATTCCTGCGATCACGGGCCAGCTTGTTCCGGAAGTGGTCCGCAGCCGCGCGGACTACCAGGACGAAATTCTGGCACCCATGTACGCTGCCATTGCACCGCTGGATCCGGAGGGTGTCCTGCAGGATGAATGGCTCAATTCACGCGGTGCCATCGCCCGCTTCGACCGCAATGCGGTGGAGATCCGGGTACTGGACACCCAGGAACACCCCACCGCCGATCTGGCGCTGCTGGCCTGGGTGATCGCTCAGCTGCAGGAGCTGGCCAGCACCGAGATACGCGCCACCGAGCGCGCCGACGCTCTGGAGACCGCCCGCCTGAGCGCTCTGTTCGACGCCGCAGTGCATGCAGGCGATGACTGGCTGATCGAGGACCGCCACTGGCTTCGGGCCCTGGGCCTGTCACAGAACCGGGTCTGGGTGCGCGACCTGGCCGGCGAGCTGTTGCTGCGCCAGCAGCCGCGGGTGTCGGCGCTGGGCGTGGACATGGACCCGTTCGAACACATCCTGGCCAGCGGCAATCTGGCCAGTCGTCTGCGACGCAGCTGCCGGAACATGGGCGGCATCGACGACCACAGAGCCCAGCGTGCCACCTGGGAACAGCTGGCCGACTGTCTGCGTCACGGCCATCTGCTGCCATGAACGGCACTGCTCTGGTCGTGTCCTGCGAACATGCCAGCTGCGCCATACCCGATTGCTGGAAGGCGCAGTTTCCAGACCTGGACACGCTTGCGAGTCACAAGGGCTGGGATGCCGGCGCCGCAGCGGTCGCCCGTGCGCTCGCCAGCCATCTGGGCGCACCCTGTCATCTGGCTCGGGTCAGTCGGTTGCTGGTGGACTGCAATCGCTCCGCGCACCATCCGCAGGTGTTCGGCGCCCAGCTGCGCACCCTGCCGCCGGAGCAGCGTCGGGCGCTGCTGGCACGCTGGCACACGCCCTACCGCGAAGCGGTGGCAACCAGCGTGGAGCGGGTCCTGGCCGACCATGATCACTGCCTGCACCTGAGCTGCCATTCCTTCACGCCGGTGCTTGCCGGGCGCGAGCGCAACGCCGACATCGGCCTGCTTTACGACCCTGGCCACGGCGACGAATCACGGCTCGCCGCAGCCTGGCAGAAGGCAGTGCAGATCAGCGGTATGCGGGTGCGCCGCAACTATCCCTATCGCGGTACCAGTGACGGTCTGACCCGCACGCTTCGGCAGCGCTTCGGCCCTGCCTATGCCGGCATCGAACTGGAACTGAACCAGTCGCTTCTGCGCCACGATCGGTTCCCCCCCGACCTGTGCAAGCTGCTGCAGCACACCCTGGCGATCCTGCTCGCGGACTGATCCAGCCGGCAACAGCAGCTGGCCAGGGGTGCAGGGCCAGCCCCTGACGCCCATAATGCAGACGAATCAATCAGCAGGCGTCACGGACGCAGCATCCACGGGGAATGGAGAACAGCATGACAGATCAATTCGACCTGACGGGCAAGGTAGCCCTGATCACGGGCGGCAGCCGCGGACTGGGCCGCCAGATGGCGCTGGCATTCGCCCGCCGTGGCGCACGGGTCGCAATCACCAGCCGCAAGGTCGAGCAGTGCGAGGCCACGGCAGAAGAAGTCCGGGCGCTGGGCGGAGAGGCCTTTTCATGGGGCTGTCACGTGGCAGACTGGAACCAGTGTGGCGAGATGGTCGACGCGGTGTATTCCCATTTCGGTCGGGTCGACGTGCTGGTGAACAATGCCGGCATGTCGCCGCTGTACCCGTCGCTGGCGGAAGTCTCCGAGGAACTGTTCGACAAGGTGCTGGGGGTCAATCTGAAGGGCCCTTTCCGGCTGATGGCCATGGTCGGCAAGCGCATGGCGGACGGCGATGGTGGCTCCATCATCAACGTCTCCAGCATCGCCTCGGCCACCCCGTCGCCGCATTCGGAACCCTACGGCGCTGCCAAGGCCGGCCTGAACGCGCTGACACGCTCGTTTGCGTTCGAATACGGGCCGAAGGTGCGGGTCAACTGCATCATGGCCGGCCCCTTCCTGACCGACATCTCGAAGGCCTGGGACATGGAAGCGTTCGAGGAGCGGGCACGCAACAACATCGCCCTGCAACGTGGCGGCCAGCCCGAAGAAGTGGTCGGGGCTGCGCTCTATTTCGCCTCGGAAGCATCCAGCTTCACCACGGGCGCGATCCTGCGCCTGGACGGCGGCACGCCCTGACCTGCAACGTCTGGCGACGAGCCAGGGGCTGGTCCCGCGGGGGCAGGGCTGCCATGGCCGATGCCACCAGGAGGCAGCCGACACCACCCCGACAGGGTGTCGGGGCGGTGCCTGGCCCGGCCCCTGGATCGGGGTCGGATTCGACCCGGTCCAGGGCCAGCAGCCTCAGCGTGAGCCCTGGCCGTCGTCAACGGTGATGCAGGTGCCAGTCACCACTTCCGACGCGGGCGAGACCAGGTACAGCAGGGTGGAATCAAGCTGAGCCGGATCACCCAGCCGCTTGCGCGGGAAGTGTGCGGTGATGTCACCCACTCGCTCGAGCATGCCGTCCATCATCTCCGAAGAGAACGCGCCCGGCGCGATGGCGTTGACATTGATCAGGTTGCGCGACCACTCCACCGCCAGCGCCTCGGTCATGCGCACCACTGCGGACTTGGTCACGGAATAGAGCGCCGCGCCCTGTCCGCTGTAGTTGAACGCAGCCACCGAAGCAATGTTGACGATGCGGCCGGGCTTCTTCTCGGCAATCAGCCGCTTCGCCACTTCCACCGACAGCACCCAGGGACCGATCAGATTGGTGTTGAAGACATTGTCGACCAGCTCGTCATCCATCTTGTGGGCGCGCTGGGCATCCGGAATGCCGGCGTTGTTGACCAGTATGGTGATGGTGCCGAACACCTTTTCCGCCTCGGCGACCATGGCACGGATGCTGGCACGATCGGTCATGTCCACCCGTACCGGCAACGCCTCGCCACCCGCAGCACGGATTTCGTCGGCCAGCGCTTCCAGCCGCTCGACCCGACGACCGGTCACCACCACCTTCGCGCCGCAATGCGCCAGCACCTGGGCAAACCGTCGCCCCAGTCCGGAGGTGGTACCGGTGACCAGCGCGACCTGACCGGTCAGGTCGGTGGACACGTTCGGCATGGGAAAATCACTCATGAATGTGCTCCTGCTTCATAGATGAATCACGGCCCCCTGCCCGGGAGACCGCTACCGGAAAGAATTTCGGCAAGGCGGTGCTGTCGACGCCCTGCCCTGACGACAACAGCCGATCCCCTGGCGGGGACCGGCTGTTGTCCGGGGCAAGCCTGAAGTGTCTTCTGTTCAGTGTCCGCCGCGCACCAGCCTGCCCGGCAACGCGCCCGTATGCACGCCATCCCGGAAGGTGACCTGGCCACCCTGGACAGTAGCCCGATAGCCATCCACCTTCTGAACGAGACGCCGTCCGCCCAGCGGCAGGTCGAACACCGCCTCGGGCCGGTGCAGGCGCAGCCCATCGAAGTCGATCACGTTCAGATCGGCCTTCATGCCCGGTCGAACCAGGCCACGATCCAGCATGCCGTAGGTTTCCGCAGTGTCCCGGGACAGCTTGCGCACCAGATATTCCAGCGGCAGCGTCCGGCCGGCACCACGATCGCGGCCCCAGTAGCTGAGGATGTAGCTGGCCATGCCCGCATCGGCAATCACGCCGCAATGGGCACCGCCATCGGACAGGCCGAACAGGATACTGGGCACCTGCAGCGTCTCCCGGTAGCTGTCCAGACTGTAATCGGCATAGCCCCCCAGCGGCTGATAGAAGAGCTCGGTGCCCTCGCCTTCCAGCAACAGATCGTACATGACTGCAAACGGGTCGGCGCCGCGCGCGGCGGCAATGCCGGCCACGCTGGCTTCGCGCGGTTGCTCGTACTGAGGCGCGTCGCCCAGCGGGAAGATCTGCCACAGCAACTCGTCCAGGCCCTTGCCCATGACGGTCTGCAGGATCCCGGACTCCTCTGCCAGGATACGCTGGCGCACAGCGGGATCACGCATGCGCGCCACCTTCTCGGGCAGCGGCAGCGGCGCAATCTCGGCGGCAAAGGTGGGATGCCCCATGAACACGTTGAAGCTGGACTGCAACCCATGCAGCACACCGGTGGGACGACCTGCCATCTGCGGCCGGATCTCCAGGCCCTGCTCGGCGGCTTCGGAAGCGACCCGATACAGGCGCCCGTCCTCATAGGCCTCTGCCGACGTGGCCACCAGGGTCACCTTCAGACCCGTTTCACGGGCAAACTGCTTCACCCACGCCCACTCGTCCTCCGTGCCCAGGTGGTCGGACACCAGTTCGAACACCCCGTGCTTGAGGCCCTTCATGCCGAGGCCCAGCGCCAGCATTTCATCCGAACCGGCAAAGGTTCCCGGCACATGCACCCCGTGCTTGTCCTTGTGCAGCAGAGTACGCGACGAGGAAAAGCCGAGTGCGCCTGCCGCCACACCTTCGCGGACCAGCGCCGCCATCTGCTGAAGCTCGGTGGCAGTCGGGAGATCGTCCCGGGTATTGCAGCGCTCACCCATGACGTAGGCACGTACCGCCCCGTGCGGCACCTGGGTGCCCACATCGATGGCGCGCGGGAAGCGTTCCAGCGCATCCAGGTACTCGCCGAAGGTCTCCCACTGCCAGTCGATACCCTCTGCCAGCGCGCTGCCGGGGATGTCCTCCACGCCTTCCATCAGCTCGATGAGGAAATCCTGCTGACCCGGGCGCACTGGAGCGAAGCCCACACCGCAGTTGCCCATGACGACCGTGGTCACCCCGTGCCAGCTGGACGGCGCCAGCAGCGGATCCCAGGTGGCCTGGCCATCGTAATGGGTGTGCACGTCTACCCAGCCGGGCGTCACCAGACAGCCGCGCGCATCCACTTCCTCGCGTCCGCGCCCGGTGACGCGACCGGTTTCGACAATGGTGCCGTTCGAGATCGCCACATCACCGCCAAAGCGGTCCTGACCGGAACCATCGATGATGGTGCCGTTGCGAATCACCAGATCGTGCATGCTCCCCTCCAGATTAATCAGCACGAATTAGCTTCAAGTTAAGTCGCTGCCTGGTCTCTGTCCAGCCCCTTTTTGCTGCGGGCCGGGGCCGGGTATGCTGCCCCGCTGAACGGAACAGAAGGACACAACGGGCGATGCAGACGGATCCGCGTGCTCAGGCGCTGGCAGGAGCGGCCTGGATGGTGCTGGCGACCCTGTGTGGCGCGCTGATCGACGCCTCGGTCAAGGGGCTGCAGGCCGGATTCAATACCCCCCAGATCGTGCTGTTGCGGCTGCTGTGTGCCCTGCCGTTCGTACTGCTGTTCGCGCACATGTCCGGTGGCCTGGGGAGCATCCGCCCGAAGCGCCCGGCCTGGCACCTGCTGCGTGCGTGCTGTGCCGCAGGCGCCACCTTCGGCTTCTTCTATGCCCTGGGCGAGCTGCCGCTGATGCTCTGCGTCACCATCGGTTTTGCTGCGCCGATGATGATCGCGCTGCTGTCGCGGCCGCTGCTTGGAGAACAGGTCGGCCCGCGCCGCTGGACCGGCATCGCGATCGGTTTCGGCGGCGTACTGGTTGCACTGCAGCCGGGCAGCTTCATCTGGCATCCGGCCATTCTCGCCATCCTGGGATCAACGCTGTGCTGGGCGCTGCTGGCCATCTCGGCCCGGCGCATCGGCAGCGAAGAGCCCACCGGTGCCATGGTGCTGTTCACCATGCCCGTCTCGCTGCTGATCGCCATCGTGCTGACACTCGGTAACTGGGTCACGCCCACTCCCGGTCAGTGGGGTCTGTTCCTGATTGCCGGCCTGGCCGGCGCATCGGTGCACTACTGCATGGTATTTGCCTATCAGCGCACACGCGCGGCGGTGGTCGCACCAATGGAGTACACGGCACTCTTGTGGGCTGCCCTGTTCGGCTACCTGTTCTGGCAGGAAGTCCCTACGCTCTGGACGATCGTCGGCGCAACGGTCATTCTGGCAGGCGGCTTGCTTGTCCTGAGGGAGCCCCGCAGTACCTGAATTGCACCCACTGGAAGAGGAATTCCCTGCCCCATGCGTACAGCTCTGGCAACGGTGATGGTCCTGGCCCTGCTCTGGGCCTGCGCGGAACCCACGCAGGAAACGCCTGAAACCACCCTTGGTTCAGGCATCAAGCTGGACTACCTGGACGAGGCCGTCACGCCACAGGAGGATTTCTATCAGTTCGTCAATGGCGGCTGGCATGCGCAGGCAGAGATTCCTGCCGACCGCTCGCGCTGGGGCAGCTTCGACGAGCTGCGGGAGCGAACCGAGGAGCAGGTGCTGACGCTGATCCAGCAGGCTGCAGAAGAAGATGCCGCAGCCGGCAGCGCCGGACAGAAGGTCGGCGATGCCTACCTGTCCTACCTGGATCGCGAACAGATCTCGGAAAGAGGCCTGGCACCCCTGCGCACGGCCCTTGCAAGCATAGACGATCTGGACTCCAGCGAGGCGCTGCATGCCCTCTGGGGTGACAGTTTCAGGCGCATGAACAGCAGCCCGCTGAGCCTGCATATCAGCCCCGACCCGGGCGACTCGGACCGCTACATCGTTCATGTGAACCAGTCAGGACTGGGGCTGCCGGACCGGGACTTCTATCTGCGCGACGACAGCCGCTTCGCCGACATCCGCCAGGCCTATCGCGATTACATCGAGCGGGTCCACGAGCTGGCCGGGCTGGATGCCGGCGCCGACGCCGCTGATGCCGTGCTGGCGATCGAGACGGCGCTGGCAGAGGTCCACTGGGACCGGGTCCGCAATCGCGATCGCCGCGCCACCTACAACCTGCTGCCGCGTGACGAGCTGGAAAAGCTGGCACCCGAACTGGAATGGCAGGCCTTCCTGACAGCAGCAGAACTGGACGATCTGCAGGAGCTGAATCTGCGCCAGCCGGACATGCTGGAAGCTCTGCATGCGGCCCTCGAAGACTTCGACATGAGCGCATGGCGCCACTATCACCGCTTCCATCTGCTGCGTCAGGCATCGCCCTGGCTGGATGACGACTTCGTGGAGGCGCACTTCGACTTCTTCGGCCGCACCCTGGACGGACAGCCGGAAATGCGCCCGCTGGAAGAGCGCGCCATGCGACTGACCGAACGCCTGCTGGGCTTCAAGGTAGGCCGTCTGTACGTGGATGCCCACTACCCCGAGGAAGCCCGGGAACGCATGGAAACCATGGTCGGGCACCTGCTCGATGCCTACCAGCAGCGCCTGCAGGAACTGGACTGGATGACCGCCGACACCCGGGAAGAAGCGCTGCACAAGCTGGCGCGCTTCCACACCAAGATCGGTCATCCGGACAAGGACGCCTGGCGCGACTACGACTGCCTGCAGATCGATGTCACCGATCTGCTGGGCAACCTTCGGCGCAGTGCCGTCTGCGAGCACGAACGCCAGCTGGAACGGCTGGACCAGCCGGTGGATCGGGACGAATGGTTCATGACACCGCAGACAGTCAACGCCTATTACAGCCCGCCCCTGAACGAGATCGTCTTTCCGGCAGCCATCCTGCAACCGCCCTTCTTCGATGTGGAAGCAGACCCGGCCGTGAACTACGGTGCCATCGGCGCGGTCATCGGCCATGAACTCAGCCACGGCTTCGACGATCAGGGTCGCCGCGTGGATGGCGACGGCAACCTGCGTGACTGGTGGACCGAAGAGGACGAGGAGCGCTTCATGGAACGCGCCGAGCGCCTGGTGGCCCAGTACGCAGAGTTCGAACCACTGCCGGATACGCCCATCAACGGTGAACTGACCCTGGGCGAGAACATTGCCGACCTGGGTGGTCTGCGGATGGCATTTCGCGCCTGGCAGCGATCGCTGGAAGGGGATGCGCCGGCAGAGATCGACGGCTTCACCGGCGAGCAGCGCTTCTTCATGGGCTGGGCCCAGGTCTGGCGCACCCTCTACCGGGACGAGGCCCTGCAACGACACCTGATGACCGCGCCGCACTCTCCCGGCCGCTATCGGGTCATCGGGGTGGCGAAGAACATGGATGAGTTCCACCAGGCCTTCGACGTGCAGGAGGGTGACCCGATGTACCGTCCGGCAGCCGAACGGGTCGAGATCTGGTAGGGCTGGCCCGATGCTGCGACTGCTGCCACTGCTGCTGATCTGGCTGGCCGCCCTGGCCAGCCTGGTCATGGCCCTGCGCTATCCCTGGTTCTGGTGGCCGACGCTGATCCTGGCCGGACTGTCCGGACTGGGACTCTGGAACCTGCTGCAGTCACGCCACACACTGCTGCGCAACTATCCACTGATCGCCTACTTCCGCTGGACCTTCGAGGCCCTGCGACCGGCCATCCGCCAGTATCTCTTCGAGAGCGAAGAGGACGGCCGCCCCTTCAATCGGGAACAGCGTTCGCTGGTCTACCGGCGCGCCAAGCGCCAGAACGACAAGATCCCGTTCGGTTCCCAGCTCGACTACTACGCCCCCGGCCATGAATGGATCAACCACAGCCTGGCGGCACTGCCAGGCGCCGAGCGCCAGCCGCGTGTTCAGATCGGTGGCCCCCAGTGCCGCAACCCCTATTCCGCCTCTGTGTTCAACATCTCCGCGATGAGCTTTGGCGCACTCTCTGCCAACGCCATTCGCGCGCTCAACCAGGGTGCCCGGCTTGGGGGATTCGCGCACGACACCGGCGAAGGCGGCATCTCGCCCTATCACCAGGAAAACGGTGGCGATCTGATCTGGGAAATCGGCAGCGGCTACTTCGGCTGCCGCACTGCGGATGGCCACTTCAACCCTGACATGTTCGCCGAGCGCGCGGCAGACCCGCAGGTGCGCATGATCGAGCTGAAGCTGTCACAGGGTGCCAAACCGGGTAGCGGGGGCATCCTGCCGGCCAGCAAGCTGACCCCCGAGCTGGCACGCATCAGGGCAGTCCCCATGGGCCAGGACTGCATTTCGCCGGGCGCCCACAACGCCTTCTCCAACCCGCTGGAACTGCTGGAGTTCATCGACCAGCTGCGCACGCTGTCGGGTGGCAAGCCTACCGGCTTCAAGCTCTGCATCGGTGATCCGGTGGAATTCATGGGCATTGCCAGGGCCATGCTGGACACCGGCATCCGGCCCGACTTCATCGTCATCGACGGAGCCGAGGGGGGCACCGGCGCGGCTCAGCTGGAGCTGGCCAACCGGGTCGGCATGCCATTGCGGGAAGGCCTGATCTTCGCCAACAACGTGCTGGTGGGCGCGGGGCTGAAGCAGGACATTCGGCTGGCCGCATCAGGCAAGATCGTCACCGGCTATCAGTTGGCAGCCAACATGGCGCTGGGCGCCGACTGGTGCAATGCGGCACGAGGCTTCATGTTCGCACTGGGGTGCATCCAGGCCCTTGCCTGTCACACCAACCACTGCCCGACCGGTATCACCACTCAGGACCCGCTGCGACAGAAAGGGCTGGTAGTGGCCGACAAGGCCGTGCGCGTCGCCAACTTCCACGACCAGACGCTGAAGGCCATGGCCAGCATCGTTGCCGCCGCAGGGCGTACCCACCCGAGCGAACTGCAGCCGGAAGACCTGCTCAGGCGCACCGGCGACCTGGAGGTGCGCTCGGCCCGCGAGCTGTACCAGTTCCTGGAACCGGGGGCCCTGCTGAACGGCGCGCCCGAGCCCTACCGGGAATGGTGGAATGCGGCCCGGCCGGATCGCTTCAATCCCCGTATCATCAGCGCCGCCTGAGCATGCGCAACGCCGGCGTCACACAGCGCCACCGCAGACAGCAGCCAGTGCTGCACGGTAAGGTTGCGGCAGCGACCGGGCACAAGCTGAAGGTCATGGCCAGTTCAGAACCATGGCCTTGCGGACGTGGCAGCGGCCCTGCCGCCTGTTGCGGTCGACTGGTCGCAAGCGGGGCACGCGTTCATGCCTTCACGAGAGAGCACTGAAAATGGAACAGTTGCTGATCCTGCTGCTGGCAGGTTTCTTCGTATATTGCTGGATGCGACTGGTCGGCAAGACCGGCAACAGCCAGTGGCTGGGACTGCTGATCCTGCTGCCGGTGGTCAATATCGCGCTGGTCATCTGGCTGGCCTTCAGTGAGTGGCCCATTCAGCGACGCGTCGACGAGCTGAACGCCACCCGCGACCAGAACGCAGACCAAGACTGACCCGGACCGGGGCCGGACGCCACACCAGGGGAACCCACACCATGAGTCGTTATGCCAACTACGAGTGCCTGAGTTTCGACTATCCCGCCGAACGCGTGTTGCGAGTGACGTTCGACCGGCCCGAGCGCTACAACGCGCTGGACGCCACCGGCCATCGGGAAATCACCTACGTCTGGCGCGAGATCGACGAAGATCCGGACGTGGATGTGGTCATCCTGACCGGCCGCGGACGCGCATTCTCGGCCGGCGGCGACTTCGAGATGATCGAACAGATCACCCAGGACTTCGAGGCCCGCGCCCGCACCTGGAAGGAAGCGCGCGACCTGGTCTACAACATCATCAACTGCAGCAAGCCGACCATCTCTGCCATCAACGGCCCCGCTGTCGGTGCCGGGCTGGTGGCCGGACTGCTGTGCGACATCTCGATTGCGGCAAGATCCGCCCGCATCACCGATGGCCACACCCGACTTGGCGTGGCCGCCGGCGATCACGCAGCCATCGTCTGGCCGCTGCTGTGCGGCATGGCCAGGGCCAAGTACTACCTGCTGACCTGCGAACAACTGGACGGCGCCGAGGCCGAGCGCATCGGGCTGGTGTCACTCTGCGTGGATGACGAGAACCTCGAGGCACGATCCCTGGAAGTAGCGCGCAAGCTGCAGTCAGGATCCGCCAGCGCGCTGCGCTGGACCAAGTACGCGCTCAACAACTGGCTGCGGCTGGCCGGCCCGACGTTCGACGCCTCGACCGCACTGGAAATGCTGGGCTTCACCGGGCCGGATGCGCAGGAAGGGCTGGCGGCCCTGAAGGAGAAGCGACCGGCCAGATTCAACCCCGGCGCGCCTTTCTGAAGACCGGCCCGTACCGATTGCCCTGCAGGCGCAGCAGACCGCAAGCCTTGTGGTCGCTGCTGGTGCGAAACGTCAATTGTTGCGACGACGAGAGAAGGCCCATTCGATGCTGCCCTGGCCCGCCCTGCTGACTCTGTTCGTGATCATCCTGTCGCCGTCGGCGAGTGCAGAGACGCCGCGCTCGGCCAATGGCAATGACGAGGTGCTGTCCATGCTCGGCCAGGTCGTCGGCACCGTCTTCGAGCAGACGCCCCTGTGGGGCTGGGGCATGCTGTTCCTGGGGATACTGGGCGGCCTGACCGTCGGCAAGCTCATCTCCTCCATCCTGCACCGGATCGGCAAGCGCATGCGCGATCAGGGGCTGGAAATGCGCGGCGTGCTGTTCAAGGCACCAGCCAGTCCCAGCTCGCTACTGTGTCTGACCATCGGCATCCAGCTGGGCCTGTTGAGCGTTGTCATGCCGGTCGAGGTGGCCGCATTTGCCCAGAACGTACTCAAGTTCCTGGTACTGCTGGCCATCGGCTGGATCCTGTTCAACCTGGTAGACCTGATCGACATCGCCATCATGCGCCGGGTCGAGCAGAGCGACAGCAAGCTCGCGGCCCAGCTGGCACCGCTGATCCGCAAGGCGTTCCGCATCTTCGTGGTCATCATCTTCTTCCTGTTCATCGCCCAGAACGTGTTCGGCGTGAACATCAGCGCCTGGCTGGCAGGGCTGGGCATTGCCGGCCTGGCCATTTCGCTGGCGTCCCAGGATTCGGTGCGCAACCTGTTCGGTTCCATCACCGTCATGCTGGACAAGCCCTTCACGGTCGGCGACCGCATCGTGATCTCGGGTACCGAGGGCTTTGTCGAAGAGATCGGCCTGCGCTCATCTCGCATTCGCACCTTCACCGGGCATCTGGTCACCATTCCCAACATGAAATTCATCGATGGCACGGTCGAGAACGTCTCCGCACGGCCGTTCCTGCGTCGTTCAATGAACGTGACCATCACCTACGACACCCCGCCAGAGAAGGTCGAGCAGGCAGTCCGGATCATCAAGGACATCCTGGCCGCCGAAGACATGGCGGCACCGTTCCAGCTGGACAAGCGCCCGCCGCGTATCTACTTCAACGAGTTCAACAGCGATTCGCTCAACATCTCGGTCAGCTACTGGTACTTCCTGAACGAGGAACAGGGGCACGACTGGTGGAGTTACCTGGCCCACGGGGAGACCTTCAACCACCGCTTGCTGCAGGCTTTCAACGACGCCGGCATCGACTTCGCCTTCCCGACCCAGACGCTGTTCCTGGCGGGAGATCCGGGCCGCGAACTGAGCGTGCGAGCACGTCTCGAACAGCTGCCCCAGGAGCAAGGAGGCGGTTGATGAGAGCTTCAGCACAGTCAGTCCGCCTGCATTGCACTCACCGAACGGGGCATGGCAAGTGACGGATCCTCTTGCCGGGCACGACCGACGCAGTCTGCTGGCCACGCTGAACGGGCTGGCACAGACCAGCAGTCTCACCGATGCGGACCGCAGCTTGCTGCAGTTCTGCTTCCGAGCCTCGGACCACGACATCTACTTCGCCGCAGCCACCAGCCTGGGCAGCTGGCTGCCGCGGGATCCGGCACTGGCGGACTGGCTGGCCAGCTACTGCCGAAGTCGCGATATCTAGCCATCGGGGCTGGTCCCGCTGAACGGGGAACGCAGCCACCGCAGGATCCTGCTGGCACGCAGTGCGGCTACCCGCCAGGCACCAGCTGATTGGCCGGCACCGGTGGATCTCGACGCGCCGGCGCCGCCGTCACGGGTTCAGGACCTGAGTGCGCTGCTGCAGGCGCTGCTGCTGCTCGCCGATGCGGATCTGCCGGATGATCGCTGGCATCGCTATCTTCGGACCCTGCTGCCGCAATGCACGTCGATGCTGGATCACGCGGGCGTGGCAGGCCGCTGGAGCGCCCTC
>LFIK01002295.1_pt1 | contig 15452 bp, 14 predicted proteins | sample 643401 | NCBI WGS metagenome assembly LFIK01 (sample SAMN03777447, study PRJNA286221) | soda lake metagenome | biome: soda lake; feature: Kulunda steppe; material: water; isolation source: sample T5-Br brine of Lake Tanatar-5 | place: Russia: Kulunda steppe | collected 2010-07
AGCACATCAAACATCATGCTCAAAAACATATTCATCGCCTGACGTGGCACCAGGAATTTATCTCGGGGCAACACGGAACGGCAAAAAAGCCAATGAAATCAATAGTCGACCTCCAAAGATCCACCGCAAACTGTTTAAGTCCAGCCAAGCCCGGTCACGGCTTGATCGCTTTCAGGAACTGCCATTCGATGCTGTTGACCAACTCGCTCAGCTTCCTGATCGGGACCCGTCTTGGTTGTCGCTTTCTGCCATAGCGTTTGGTCATGCCCGATGCAGAATGCCCCATCAGCGCTTTCACATGGGTCTCGTCACAACCCATATCGTCGAGGCGATCCTGGAATGTATGTCGGAACGAGTATAGCGCCAGCCGAGGGTCATCGATGCCGAATTCTCGTCTGCTGATATACGACCAGAATGACGAAAAATAATTCGATGCCTTGCCGACATCGTCATCTGTCGCAACGGTGCTCCAGATAAAGCGCTTTCCGCTTTGACGAGCTTTCTCAACCAGATCAAGAAGACCAAACGCGATCAACTCCTGCCGAACAGGAACATAGCGTTTGCGGGCTTCTTCCTTCATTCGACGGCTTCCCGCATTCGTCACGTGAAAGCAGAGGATATCTTGTTCTTTTTCATGCGGTGCGACCGTGTCAGGACCCAGTTGCAGGATTTCCGACGAACTCATTCCGTGCAGGCATGAAATCAATGGGAGCCAGAACTGAAGTTCGGCCCCGGCCTTCTTGAGTTTGTGCCTGTAGCCTTGGGTGAAGATCCTGTTTGAGAAAATCCTTTCGATCACCTCATCGGGGTACGGATCGCGTTCGCCCTGGCTGGTCGGCACAAGCAGGCGAAGATTATCGGAGATCCGCTGGTCGATCCAGGCTGCCTGATAGGCGGTGTTGACCAGCGTTGTCAGGTACCCGATCTTTTTGTTGACGGTGGCCGCAGCCATTCCCGTTGCAGCGAGCGTATCACGAAAATCAACGAGATCACGTCGGGTAACCTGCGCTATATCCGTCACGCGGTATCGCTGCGAAAACTCGAACGCGGCTTTGCGCATCTCGATGAGATATCCCTTGTTCTCCCGCCTCCCGGCGCCCTTGCGGTTTGCCAGCCACTTTTCGATACAATCGTCAAACGTATAGCCAGAAGCATTGCTGGGTGCAGCTGAAGAAGTGGCGACCGAAATTTGCTGAACCTCGGCCGTTTCCTGCCTCGAACTTGGTCTCCATGGCCCATTAACCTCGTTCGGGTCCGGATTGCCGATGCCGCCGCGCTGCTGGTTTCGCAAGAGCCAAGTCTCAAAGTACCGTAATTCCGCACGATGGCATTCGCGCATGAAATCCCGATAGAAGCCCATTCTTGGATCGAGGTTGATGCCGAGGCGTCGCACGAGAGATGCGATGAAGTCATGTCGTTCGCCGATATATGCATCGGAGCTGCATGCCTCCAAATGCCGCATGAGCCTCAGACCAGAAGCGAAAGCCTCATCATCATCCACTGGGATATCGGCTGGTGACGGATTGGAACGCAGCAGTTTTCCCGGTACCTGATCGACCCTCTTGATCCAGTCGTCCTGCAGCAGCGTGTAGCCCACCCATTCAGCAAGTCGTATCCAGCTTTCGTGGTCCCATGCGGTGGTCTCGATCAAGGGATCATCGGCACGGTTGCGAGGCAACCTGCCAATGGCCGTCCGGGCCTCGTCGAACCGACGCGTCCATTCTTCATCGAGGACAAAGGCTCTCTTTTTTGCGACGGCGACATCCCGGGTCCGGAGAGATTTCTGGACGCGTTTCAGGCCCAGATGAGCCGCGACGTCATCGGGGACGCGACGCACGTATTGGTAGATACCCTTGCGATGGGTGACGTGTGTTGGTAAGCGCATGTTCTGCATCATGTTATGCAGAATGTTATGCATTCTGCAGGTTTTCAAGCCACAGACAGCGCGAAAATCGTTTATTCTTAAGGGTTTACGAAGATTTTGGCGCTCCCTAGGGGACTCGAACCCCTGTTTTCGCCGTGAGAGGGCGACGTCCTAGGCCACTAGACGAAGGGAGCGGCGTCGAAGCTTCTGGCTTCGATGGAGGGGTTCGTATATCGATGCGCCTGACTTGCCGCAAGGGGATTTTGAAGCTTGGCCGGAGATTCTTCGCGGGTGCGCCCGCTGTCGGCAATGCAGGGGAGAGTGGGCGTGGGTGATCACGAGGGTAAGGCGGGAGCGGTGGCCGGCGGGCAGACGGTCACCTGCACGGCCGAGCGGGCCGATCGGCTCGACCGGGTCTTGAGCGAGGCGCTGCCGGATCTGTCGCGTGCACGCATCCAGGGCCTGATCCGCGACGGCCAGGCCTGCATCGACGGCGTGGCCGTGACGCAAGCCTCCCGCAAGATCGGCGCGGGTGCGCAGGTCACCCTCGTGATACCGCCCGCCGCGCCGGCGATTCCGGCAGGCGAGGATATTCCGCTTGATATCCGCTACGAGGACGAGGATCTGGTCGTGATCGACAAGCCCGTCGGGCTCGTCGTGCATCCCGCCGGCGGACATGAGACGGGGACGCTCGTCAATGCGTTGATCGCGCATTGCGGCAATACGCTCTCGGGAATCGGCGGCGTCGCGCGTCCGGGCATCGTGCATCGGCTCGACAAGGATACCAGCGGTCTGCTGGTCGTCGCCAAGAACGACGCGGCGCATCGCGGGCTCGCGGCGCAATTTGCCGACCATGGTCGTACCGGCCCGCTCGAACGGGCCTATCTCGCCATCGTCTGGGGCGTGCCCGATCGCCCGCGCTTCAGCATCGATGCCCCGATCGCCCGTGCTCGCCACAACCGCGAGAAGATGATCGTCGCGCGCGGGCGCGGGCCCTCGGGCGAGACCTCCGCCCGGGAGGCCGTGACGCATGTCACGGTACTGGAGGCGCTCGCACGCGGAGAGCCTGAACGCGCCGAATCTGCACGCCCGGAGCATGGCGGCGGCGATCCCCATTCGTCCGGGCAGGGCGAAGCGGCTCTCGTGCGCTGCGAACTCGAAACCGGGCGCACGCATCAGATCCGCGTGCACATGGCCCATATCGGCCATCCCTTGCTCGGCGATGCGCTCTACGGTTCGGGCTATCGCACCAAGGCGGCACGGTTGCCGCAGCCGGCCCGTGAGGCGCTGGACGCGCTGGGGCGCCAGGCTCTGCATGCGGCGCTGCTGGGATTCGCCCATCCCCGCACGGGAGTGGAGATGCGTTTCGAAAGCGAGCCGCCCGAGGATCTCGCGCGCCTGCTTGCTGCGCTGCAACACTGAACTTCACACGCGCGCGGGTTTCGGATAGAATCACGAAATCGTTGCGTCGTGCGGGAAACCCGGTCGCTGCTCATGCGTTCTGGTGAGGCGGTGCCGCGTATTGCAGCGTGTCGCGCATGGGTCAAGGACACGGTTTCGCGCCTGAGCGTCGGTTTCGCACCAGAAAGATGACGAAAAGTTCAGTTTTCGTCTTCGCGGCAAGGCTCTATAAGTGGTCGTCAGGCGATTGTCCAAACGGAGGTCGCCGCACAGCTTGCCCATGAAGGGGAGCACAGGAGGTTACGCACATGTCGGCTGGAAGCCTGCCCATACTCGCCACGGAAGGTGGCCTGTCGCGGTATCTCGACGAGATCCGCAAGTTTCCCATGCTCGAGCCCGATGAGGAATACATGCTCGCCAAGCGCTGGCGCGAGCATGATGATCGCGAGGCCGCGCACAAGCTGGTCACCTCGCATCTGCGCCTCGTGGCCAAGATCGCCATGGGGTATCGCGGCTATGGTCTGCCGATTTCGGAAGTCGTCTCTGAAGGCAATGTCGGCCTGATGCAGGCGGTAAAGCGCTTCGAGCCCGATCGCGGCTTCCGGCTCGCGACCTACGCCATGTGGTGGATCAAGGCCTCGATCCAGGAATACATTCTGCGCTCGTGGTCACTGGTGAAGATGGGCACCACGGCCAATCAGAAGAAGCTGTTCTTCAACCTGCGCAAGGCCAAGAGCCAGATCTCCGCGCTCGACGAGGGTGACCTGCGCCCGGACCAGGTCAAGGAGATCGCCACGCGCCTCGGCGTCACCGAGCAGGACGTGATCGACATGAACCGCCGCATGGGCGGCGACGCCTCGCTCAACGCGCCGCTGCGCGAAGAGGGCGAGGGGGAGTGGCAGGACTGGCTCGTCGATGATTCCGTCAGTCAGGAAAGCTTGCTCGCCGATCACGAGGAAGGCGAAAACCGCAGCAAGGCATTGCGGCAGGCCCTGACGGTGCTCAATCCGCGCGAGCGCCGGATCTTCGAAGCGCGGCGGCTGGCCGAGGATCCGATCACGCTGGAAGATCTGTCGGGCGAATTCGGCGTGTCCCGTGAGCGGGTGCGCCAGATCGAGGTCCGCGCCTTCGAGAAGGTCCAGGAAGCAGTCAGGACCAATCTCGCCGCGATCGAGCAGGCAGAGCACGCCGCTCCGTAATCGACCCGGTCCCGCCATTCGCGAATTGTGATCGGCGCGACACGGGGCGACTGTTACCCGGTCATTGCCAGCCCGGTCACTCCCAGGCGGCGAAAGCCTGTGCGATGGCCTGATCGCCCGAGAAACCTTTCTCGAAACTGATGATCGCGCGCTGCCCCCCGGCAAACCGGATCGGGATGTCGATCCAGTTGCGCTGGGTCAGAAGGTTGCGGTTTCGCTGCACATCCGAGGCGACGTTCGAAAGGCCGATCAGGAAGAAATTATCGTCGATTGGCACGGGGAGCCCTGCAATGGGCGCCCCGCGGACGACCTCTTCCTCCTTCAATTGCAGCAGGCCGATATCGCGCACGTTGCGGCTTTCGCGACCATCCGTCTCGAACATGATCTCGATCGTGTGTGACGCCGGCAGGGTCGGGTCGAGGTTGCGCTCCATCACCATGGTCATGGTCAGATTGACGTCGGGGAATTGCACCATGGCGCGCACGCGCGGATCGGTTTCCCCGGATTCGGGTGGAAGCAGTTCCCAGACGGCACCACCGGCGCTCGCGCGGGGCTCGCCCGACGGGTCGGCCTGGTCTTCTTCATAGAGGATGGCGCGCTGCGCCACACCGCCCTCGGGTGGCGTCAGTTCGCGCGGCGGTTCGGGTGCCGGTTCGTCGACGGGGGGGCGTTCGTCACCGGGGACTACCGGGGTGTCGCCGAGCCGCTCTTCGATCCGCTCGTCGCCGGGCTGTTGCGGCGCGGTCGTGTCCGGAGCTTCGACGGGCGGCGGTGCGACGGCGACGTCATCGACCGTGTCGCTGCTCAGCCAATAGGCGACGAACGCGATGACGCCGATGACGGCGATCAGGCTGACCGCGACGATAGCCGCACGCAAGCCTCCGCCGGAGCCCCCCTTCGGCCTGAGTGATCCGATACGCGGACGTGCCTTGGCCGGCTTCGGGGAATGCTGCGATTGCGGATCTCCGGGCGCATCGGGCGAGGCCCCACCGGCCATGCCGGAATCGCTCTGATTCGCCGGATAGGGCGGTGCCATGGTCGCAGAGGGAGCGCCGCCGGGCGGCGCGGGCGCGGCGGCTTCCGGATGGGTCCAGCCCGGCTGACCCTCGGCTGCGGCCCCCGTCTGCTGCGCGCCCGACCAGGCATGCGGGTCCTGACCACGGTCCGCGAAGCCCTGTGAGGTCGCTTCTTGTGGCCGCGGATCTTGCGGGAGCGGATCTTGCGGGAGCGGCTCTTGCGGGGTTGCTTGCGAAGGGGAGGGCGGCGCTGCATCCGGCGGTGGAGAATCCGCCGTCTCGGGCTCGTCCGGGGCCATCGTCGCACCGGCATATTCCGCCTCGACATTGGCGATGGCGGTTTCGAGTGCGTCCCGCTCGGCCTCGAATTCCTCTTCGGACAGCGGCGGGTCGAGGGAGCGTAGCTGCGCGAACAGAGCCGTACGCGCACGGTCATAGACCGCCGCGCGCATCTCGGGAGCGGGGTCCGGCAGGCCCTGGACGGCCCTAGCGATCAGTGGATAATAATCGGCCATGTCAGTGTTCGAACTTCCGCCACCAATGTGTTGAGCGCAACCGCCCGGGTCAAGTCTCGAAGGGGTTTTGCACCAGAATCGTGTCTTCGCGCTCCGGGCTCGTCGAGAGAAGAGCGATCGGCGCGCCGATCAGCTCCTCGATATGACGCACGTATTTCACCGCCTGGGCCGGCAGCTCGGCCCAGCTGCGGGCGCCGGCGGTGGAACCGCTCCAGCCCTCGAAATCCTCGTAGATCGGCTCCACCCGCGCCTGCGCGCCCTGGCTCGCGGGGAAGTGGTCGATCACCTCGCCGTCGAGCTTGTAGCCGGTGCAGATGCGGATCGTCTCGAAGCCGTCGAGCACGTCGAGCTTGGTCAGGGCGATGCCGTCGATGCCGCTGGTGCGCACGGTCTGGCGCACGAGCACCGCATCGAACCAGCCGCAGCGGCGCTTGCGCCCGGTGACGGTGCCGAATTCGCGCCCCCGCTCGCCGATGCGCTGGCCGGTCTCGTCATGGAGCTCGGTGGGGAAGGGGCCCTCGCCGACGCGGGTGGTATAGGCCTTGGCGATACCCAGCACGAAGCCGACGGCGCCGGGCCCCATGCCAGAGCCGGTCGCGGCCTGGCCGGCGACGGTGTTGGAGGAGGTGACGAAAGGATAAGTGCCGTGATCGACATCGAGCAGCGCGCCCTGGGCACCCTCGAAGAGGATGCGCTTGCCGGCGCGGCGTTGCTCGTCCAAGAGGCGCCAGGTGGCATCCATGAAAGGCAGAATCTTTGGCGCCACGCTGGCGAGCTCGTCATAGATCGCCTGTGCGGTATATTCTTCAAGCCCGAAACCGCGCCGCAGGGCGTTGTGATGCGTCAGCAGCCGCTCGATTTTGGCCGGCAGCGCATCGAGATCGTCGAGATCATCGACGCGAATGGCGCGGCGCCCGGCCTTGTCCTCATAGGCGGGGCCGATGCCGCGTTTGGTGGTGCCGATCTTGGTGCCGCCCGAGGCGCCGCTCTCGCGCAGGGCGTCGAGCTCGCGATGCACGGAAAGGATCAGCGTGGCGTTGTCGGCGATGCGCAACGTGTCGCGGGTGATCGCGACTCCCTGTTCGCCGAGCCGCTCGATCTCGGCGACCAGCGCATGCGGATCGAGCACGACACCGTTGCCGATCACCGCGAGCTTGTCCTTGCGCACCACTCCCGAAGGCAGGAGCGAGAGCTTGTAGACCGTCTCGCCGATCACGAGGGTATGGCCGGCATTGTGCCCGCCCTGGAAACGCACGACCACGTCGGCCTGGCTGGAGAGCCAGTCCACGATCTTGCCCTTACCCTCATCGCCCCACTGGGCGCCCACGACGACGACATTGGCCATTGGCTTGTTCCCGCGACCTCGATTGCGCATAACACGAAAAGCCCCGGCACAAGGCCGGGGCGGAAGAACCTTGCAAGGCCTCTTGCGCGATTGCGGCTTCGAGGTCAAGGCCGGGGCCGGGTTCTTCAGGTGGCCGACCGGGTTCCCGGTGCGGCCTTCGGTTCCATCGAAAGTTCGGCCCTTTCAAGGCGGGGCGTGCTTCAACCCTTGGGCTCGGGCATCACCACCGGTCCGCCGGCCTCCTTCCAGGCGCCGAAGCCGCCTTCGATATGCGCCACGGGCTCGAGCCCCATATCCTGCGCCGTCTTGGCGGCGAGGGCCGAGCGCCAGCCGGCGGCGCAGAAGAAGACGAAGCGCTTGTCCTGCGCGAAGACCTCCTTGTGATACGGGCTCTCCGGGTCGATCCAGAATTCCAGCATCCCGCGCGGGCAGTGATACGCCTTGGGATTCTTGCCCTCGCGCTGCAATTCGCGCGGATCGCGGATATCGATGAAGACGGTGTTCTCGTCCTCCATCAGCGGCAAGGCCTCGGCGACGCTCAGGGTCTCGATGGCGGCGTTGGCCTCGTCGAGCAGGGCGCGGTAGCCGCGCGTGATGGTCTGGGGCATGATGGCGATCCTCGTTTCGTGGTCTGCGGGCCGACAGGCATGAGTTTGGCGAAGCCGGGCGAGGCTCGCAACACGACGATCCTCGACGCCGGATTGGCAAGGAGCGTGTGTTCGGGGCACGCGAGCGGGCAGGCGGACAGTGTCCAACAAGGGGGGCAGGGGTGGAGCTCGGTTTCACGGTCATCGATTATCTGGGGCTCGGATTCTTCCTCGCCGCCTGGACAGGCTACCATCTGGCCGCCGAGAAGCTGGGGACGGCGACCCACGGCCTCAACGAACGCATGGCGCTCTACCGCCGGGCCTGGATCGAGCAGACGCGGCTGCGCGAGAATCGCATCTTCGATTCCACCATCATGGCCTCCCTGCAGAACGGTGCGGCCTTCTTCGCCTCGACGGCGCTGTTCGCGATTGCCGGTGTGCTGGCGTTGCTGCAGGCCACCGATGCCGCCTTGTCGGTCTTCGCCGACCTGCCCTTCGGCATCGCCCCGACCCGGCTGGCCTATGAGGTGAAGGTCGGCGGGCTCGGGGTGATCTTCGTCTATGCCTTCTTCAAATTCGCCTGGTCGTATCGGCTGTTCAACTATACCGCGATCCTGATGGGGGCCATTCCCGTGGACGGGCGGTCCCGCGAGGGCGAGATCGCGGCTGCGCGCGCCACACGGATGAACATCGTGGCAGGCCGACATTTCAACCGCGGGCAGCGTGCCTTCTTCTTCGCTTTGGGTTATCTGGGCTGGTTCATCAGCGCCTGGGTGCTGATCGCCGCCACGGCGGCGGTGCTGATCGTGATGTGGAACCGGCAATTCGCCTCCGACGCGATCGCCGCGCTGGATGGAAAGGACGAGACGGATCATGAGCGAAGCGAGCCCTGAGGGCAGGATGCGCGTCGGCGAGGCGGCGCTCGAAGCGGAGATGCGCGCCCTCACCAACGCGCGCGGGCCCGGCAAGTCGATCTGCCCGTCGGAAGTGGCGCGGGCGCTGGCCGGCGAGGATCCCAAGCGCTGGAAGCAGCTGATGCCCGCGATCCGCCGGGTGGCGGTGCGGCTTGCCCGCGCCGGCGAATTGCGCATCCTGCGCAAGGGCAAACCCGTCGATCCGGAGGATTTCAAGGGCGTCTATCGTCTCGCCTGCGCGAGCGAAGCCTTCGAAGGGCGAGAAAACGGCGGGTAAACACAGGATGTGCATCGTTCATCCCTCCTTAAACCGCCACATTTAGATTGCCATAGCAAATTCACGGAGCCTTAAGCACGATCCGCCGGGGACGGGAGCCGCATGTTCGGACGCAAGCACAAGCCACGGGAGCGGCGCGAGCCGGTTCTGGGCGCGCCTGCGCCGGATGACGACATGCTCGACCTGCGTCTGAGCCCGGAAGATCGTGCCGGGGGCCTGGCGCGCGAGGACGGCATGGCGAGGAGCCCCGGCAAACGAAGCGGGTCTCGGGCGAATACGCGCGGGCGCGCGGCAGACAAGGCTGCTGCAGGAAAGAATTCGAGCGGAAGACGGCGTGGATCGGGCCGGCGGCGTGGCGCGCCGCGGCGGCGGCGTTCCTTCATCGGGCGGCTGTTCTACGGCATGGTGGTGCTCGGCCTGTGGGGCGCCATCGGGCTCGTCGGCCTGCTTGCCTATCACGCCACGCAATTGCCGCCGATCGACCGGCTGACCGTGCCGCAGCGTCCGCCCAATATCGCGATCCTCGCCAATGACGGCAGCCTGATCGCCAATCGCGGCCAGACCGGCGGGCGCAACATCGCCATCGACGATGTGCCCGCGCATCTGCCGCAAGCCTTCATCGCCATCGAGGATCGTCGCTTCTACGGCCATTTCGGCATCGATCCGATCGGCATCACCCGCGCACTCGTCACCAACGTCATGACCGGCGCCACGGTGCAGGGCGGCTCGACCATCACCCAGCAGCTGGCCAAGAACCTGTTCCTCACCCAGGAGCGCACCGCCGCGCGCAAGATCCAGGAAGCCATCCTCGCGCTCTGGCTGGAGCGGCACTACAGCAAGGACGAATTGCTGGAGCTCTATATGAACCGCGTCTATTTCGGCGCGGGCGCCTATGGGGTCGAGGCTGCGGCGCGGCGCTATTTCGACAAGAGCGCCAGCGCGTTGACCCTGGCCGAATCGGCCATGCTGGCCGGTCTGGTGCAGGCGCCCTCGCGGCTCGCCCCGACACGCAACCCGCGTGCCGCGCGCGACCGCGCCTCACTGGTCCTCGCCGCCATGGCGGATCAGGGTTTCATCGACGAGACGCGCATGGCCAACGCCATGGCCCGCCCGGCGGAGCTGAGCCGTCCGCTCGGGCCGGGCACGGCGAATTACGCTGCCGATTACGTCATGGACGTCCTCGATGATTTCGTCGGCGCGGTGCAGGAGGATGTGGTGGTCCACACCACCATCGATCTGGGCATGCAGCAGGCGGCGGAGACGGCGCTGATCACCGAGCTGACCGAGCAGGGTGAGCAATTCGGTGTCGGTCAGGGCGCCATCGTCTCGATGCGACCGGACGGGGCGGTGCAGGCTCTGGTCGGCGGCAAGGATTACGCCCAGAGCCAGTTCAACCGCGCCGTGGCCGCGCGCCGCCAGCCCGGCTCCGCCTTCAAGCCCTTCGTCTATCTCGCCGCGGTGGAGCGGGGCCTCACACCGGATACGATCCGCGAGGATCGTCCCGTGCGCTTCGGCAACTGGAGCCCGGAGAATTTCTCGCGTGATTTCCGGGGCCCGGTCAGTCTGCGTGATGCGCTGTCGCTCTCGCTCAACACCGTCGCGGCTCAGCTTGGCATGGAGGTCGGCGTGCGCGAGGTGGTGCGCGTGGCCCAGCGGCTCGGCGTGATCTCGCCGCTCCAGGCCAACGCCTCGATCGCATTGGGCACGTCCGAGGTCACCCCGATCGAACTGACGGGCGCCTATGCCGCCTTCGCCAATGGCGGCGCGGGGGTGATCCCCTATGTGATCACGCGCGTGGAAACGGGGGAGGGGGATATCCTGTTCCAGCGCGTGCGCGGCGGCCTCGGTCGGGTGATCGATGACGAGGCGGTGGCGATGATGAACGCCATGATGCACGAGACCATGGTGGCGGGCACCGCGCGCCGGGCAGCGCTGCCGGGCTGGCAGGCCGGAGGCAAGACCGGAACCAGCCAGGGTTTCCGCGATGCCTGGTTCGTGGGTTATACCGCGACGCTGGTCACCGGCGTCTGGATCGGCAACGACGACAACAGCCCGACGCGGCGTGCCTCAGGCGGCAATCTGCCCGTCGATATCTGGGCGCGTTTCATGGAAGCCGCCCTGGCGGGAGATTATCCCCAGCCGCTTCCGGGAGCCGATCGCTGGCTCACGCCGCGTGCTCCGGAGCCGCCCATGGCTGGTTTCGGGACGCCGCCCCAGGTTACCGGCTCCACCGGCGATGAGGATAGCGGCTGGATTCCCCCGGCGCCGCGCGAACGCAGTGGCGAGCCGGGCTTCATCGAGCGCCTCTTCGGCGTTTACTGAGATCCGTGAGGACAGACGGCGAAACCGGCATCGGGGGATATCCGCGCTTGCTCTTGCGGGAGAAAGGCTGCTAAACCCGCGCGCGTTCACGCTTGAGGCGCGCCGCCATCTCCGAGAAAGCCGATCAGCCATGAAACTCGTCGCCGGAAACTCCAACCGTCCGCTGGCCGAAGCCGTCGCCGATTATCTCGGCATTCCGCTGGCCAAGTGCCAGGTGAAGCGCTTCGCGGATATGGAGATCTTCGTGGAATTGCAGGAAAACGTCCGCGGTGAGGACGTCTTCATCCTGCAATCGACCTCGTTTCCGGCCAATGACCACCTGATGGAGATGCTGATCCTGATCGATGCGCTCAAGCGCTCCTCGGCCAAGCGCATCACCACGGTGATCCCCTATTTCGGCTATGCCAGGCAGGACCGGCGCACGGCGGGGCGCACGCCGATCTCGGCCAAGCTCGTGGCCAATCTGATCACCGAGGCCGGCGCCGACCGCGTGCTCACGCTCGATCTGCATGCCGGCCAGATCCAGGGCTTTTTCGATATTCCGACCGATAACCTGTTCGGCGCCCCCGTGATGGTGCGTGACATCAAGGAGCGCATGCCCAACGGCGACAAGGTCGTCGTCTCGCCCGATGTCGGCGGCGTGGTGCGCGCCCGCGCGCTCGCCAAGCGGATCGACGCCCAGCTCGCCATCGTCGACAAGCGTCGCGAGCGCCCCGGTGAATCCGAGGTGATGAGCATCATCGGCGACGTGGCCGGTCGCAGCTGCATCCTGGTCGATGACATCGTCGATTCCGGCGGCACCCTGTGCAACGCCGCCGAGGCATTGCTCGCCAAGGGCGCGACAGAGGTCTACGCCTTCATCACCCACGGTGTGCTTTCGGGCGGCGCGGTCTCGCGCATCGCCAATTCCAAGCTGAAGGAACTGGTGATCACCGATTCCATCATGCCCACGGAGGCGGTGAAGGTGGCGCGCAACATCCGCGTCCTGCCGATCGACACCCTGCTGGGCGAAGCCATCGCGCGCACCGCGTCCGAATCCTCCGTCTCCAGTTTGTTCGACTGATACGCGCCCGTCAGGGGCGGCGATAGGCGCCGATGATCGGGCCCATCGGGCGGATCGCGTCGGAGCGACCCAGTGCCGGTGCGTAGAGGCTCGACATGGTTCCGTCGAGATAAAGCGCGTTGCGGCATCCCACCTGGTCACGGAACAGGCGCCCGAAATGGTGAAAATTCACCGGGCGATCCGAGATCGCAAAAGTGATCACACCCGTATCCTCATCAACGCAGACACCGTTGCGCCGGCGCAGCGAGCTTGAATCGCGGATGAAGCGGGGATGCAGCGCGCCGTCGATGACCAGCATCGGGCCCGATTGGGTGGCGAGATCCGGTGTGATGCCGCGCTCCAGGAAGGCGGGGGTGGTCAGCACGCCGGCCCGGTTCCCCTGCATGAAGAAGACACCGTTCGGCAGCATGTGGAAATTGCCGGGGCCGGACCGTGTATTGATCGCCTTCAGCTGCTCGCCATCCTCCACATGCAGGCCGACCGGGGCCAGATCGGCATGATACATCCCGGCATTCATGGCGAAGACGAGCTCCGCGCCGTCGATTTCGCCGGGCAGGCGCGAGAATTGCGCATAGGGCGAACCGCTCTCGTCTTTCGAGAACAGAACGATTTCGTGCAGTGCGGGGTCGATCCGGCAGAGCGTGAAGGGCGCGCCGTCGAAGACCTGCTCGTGGCAGGGGCCATCCTGCGCAACGGTCGTCGTGAGCATCGCCAGAATTCCGGCGCAGAGCGCCACCATGCGCATCAGCCCGCTGCGACCGGCGACAGACAGGCCGACTCTCTGAAAAACATGCGATTCGCAGGCTGTTTTCGTCATGCTGATGTTTGACCACGGGTGTCTCCGGGGCGCAAGATCGTGTTGTCGATGTGCGGCAGCCGAAAAACCGCCTGATTCGTGCGTTTCGGGACGGGCTGGTTCTCCTGGGAGTTTGCTCAGATCATGCAAAGCGCGTTTCGTGGTTTCCTCGGTCGCCGTTTTTCCGGCGCGGATAGTGGCTCTGCGGGCCTTTCCCGAGCGGAACTCGCAAGGGTGCGCGATCTCGCCGCCTCGGTTCTTGCGCTGGCTGACGACGTCGTCGTCAAGGTAAACGAAATCAACTGTCTTGATCCCGCCTGCCCGGGTCAGGAGACTGTCATCCTGATCATGGCTCCCGGCGAGCGCACGCGCGCACTCAAGATCCGCGCGCCGGTCGAGGACGTCGATGCGGCGGCGATCTCATTTGCCGCAGCGCAGGCTGAGGAAGCCCAGGGCTGAGCCTGCCAGGCTTCTCCTCGCGAAACGGGTTTGTGCAGGAAGCTCTGGTCAAACGCGCGCAAATGCTCGAAAACAGCGCGTGTCCGCTGTCAGATGCGCGAAAACCGTGAGTTATAGTCATATGAGTCTGCCTGTTTCCCCCGACGATATCCGCGCGGCCCATGCCCGTATCGCCGATCATATCCGGCGCACGCCGCTGCTCGATCTGCCCGGCGGCGCCTTCGGCCATGACGGTCCGGTCTCGCTGAAGCTCGAATTCCTCCAGCATGCCGGCTCCTTCAAGACGCGCGGTGCCTTCAACAACCTGCTTTCGACGCAGGCGCCGGAAGCGGGCGTGGCGGCGGCATCGGGGGGCAATCACGGGGCGGCGGTGGCCTATGCCGCGCGCATGCTCGGCCTGCCGGCGCATATCTTCGTGCCCGAGATCTCCCCGAAGGCCAAGGTCGATACCATCCGTCGCCACGGCGCGCAGGTGGTCATCGGCGGGCCGCGTTACGCCGATGCCGCGATCGCCTGCTCGAGCCATATTGCGCAGACCGGCGCCATCTCGATCCACCCCTATGACGCCGTGCAGACCATTTCCGGGGCGGGCACCGTCGCGCTGGAATGGGAGCAGGATGCCCCCGGTCTCGATACGGTTCTCATCGCCGCCGGCGGGGGCGGGCTGGTTTCCGGCGTGGCCGCCTTCTGGCGCGGGCGCGTCAAGGTCGTCGCCGTCGAGCCCGCCGGCTCCCGGGCGCTGCATGCCGCGCTGGAGGCGGGTGGGCCGGTCGATGTGGAGGTACACTCGGTCGCTGCCGATTCGCTGGGGGCCCGCAGCGCCGGGACCCTCGTCCACACCATCTGCAAGGCGGCGGTCGATCATGTCGCGCTGGTCGAGGATTCCGCCATCATCGAGGCGCAGCGCCAGCTCTGGCGCGATTACCGGATCGCCAGCGAGCCCGGCGGTGCCGCAGCGCTCGGGGCGCTGATTTCCGGCGCCTACAGGCCGGCGCCGGGTGAGCGTGTCGGGGTGCTGGTCTGCGGTGCCAATGTGGATCTGCAGACGCTGGACGAGATCGCGTGAACACGACCGGCCTGCCCGAGCGCGAAACGTCACGCGCCCTGCTGATCGATCCGGATGATCGGCTCCTGCTGATTTCATATCAGGCAGCCCGCGACGTCGATCCGGCGCGACCGGGCAAGCGCGATTTCTGGTACACGCCGGGCGGCGGGCGGGAGCCGGGCGAAAGCCCGGAGCAGGCCTGCCTGCGCGAGCTGGCGGAGGAGACGGGCCTGACGGGTCTCACGCTCGGCCCGCGCATCGCCCATCGCGCCGCCCCGCAGACATTGTTCGCCCGCAAGCGCTTCGTGCGCGAGATCTATTTCCTCGTGCGCGCGCCGCATGCCCGCATCGATACGACGCGTTTGCAGGAAACGGAGGGCGATCCGGTCCTGGATGTACGCTGGTGGTCGCTCGCCGATCTGCGCGCACCCGGTCTCGTGATCGAACCGCCGGGCATCATCACCTTGTTCGCCGATATCCTCGACGCGCGCGTCCCGGCTGTGCCGCGCGATCTGGCCGCGGCCTAGTACTACAGTTGCGTTTTTCTCTTTCTACGTCGTTTCCGGTGGCTGATTGCCGCCTGTTTTTGATGCTGCCTTCGCCAGATGGACCATGCCCATATGAATGCGGTGGCGATTGGTTCGGTCAG
>LFIK01002296.1_pt1 | contig 15451 bp, 14 predicted proteins | sample 643401 | NCBI WGS metagenome assembly LFIK01 (sample SAMN03777447, study PRJNA286221) | soda lake metagenome | biome: soda lake; feature: Kulunda steppe; material: water; isolation source: sample T5-Br brine of Lake Tanatar-5 | place: Russia: Kulunda steppe | collected 2010-07
CATGACCCGGGCGCGGGCAGGGGACTTGCCCCCTTCGCGCCGCCATGCGACATCTGCCAAGCCAGCGAGGGAGCCCGCCCATGAGCAACGATTTCACCGATCGCAAGCGCCGCGCCGCAGCGTGGTTCCGCGAATTGCGCGACCAGATCGTCGCCGCGTTCGAGGCGGTCGAGGCCAGCCATACGGACGGCCCACTCTCCGATCAGCCGCCGGGCCGGTTCGAGATCCGCGAAACGCAGCGACACGGCCCTGACGGGCAGGACGCAGGCGGCGGGCTGATGAGCGTCATGCGCGGCGGGCGCGTCTTCGAGAAGGTGGGCGTGAACGTCTCGGAAGTCTATGGTGCGCTGGGCGAGCAGGCGCAGCGCTCGCTGACCGCGCGCAAGGAGATCCCCGGTCTGGGCGAGGACCCGCGCTTCTGGGCGTCGGGGATTTCGCTGGTGGCGCATATGCAAAACCCGCATGTGCCCGCAGTGCACATGAACACGCGTATGTTCTGGACGCCGGGCGCGTGGTGGTTCGGGGGCGGGTCGGACCTCAACCCCTGCATCGAGTATGACGAGGACACCGCCGAGTTTCACGCCACCCTGCAACGCTATTGCGATCCGCACGGGGACGAGCTTTATCCGCGTTTCAAGGCCTGGGCGGACGAGTATTTCTACATCCCGCACCGCAAGCGCGCGCGGGGTGTCGGCGGCATCTTCTACGACGACCGTTGCACGGGGGATTGGGAGGCCGATTTCGCCTTCACCCAGGATGTCGGCCGCGCCTTCCTGCCTGCCTTCCTTGCGCAGGTGGAGCGTCGGCGCCGGATGGCGTGGTCCGAGGCCGACAAGGAGGTGCAGCTCATTCATCGCGGGCTCTATGCCGAATACAACCTCGTCTATGACCGGGGCACAAAATTCGGTCTGCAGACCGGGCATGACCCTGACGCAGTGCTGATGAGCCTGCCGCCCTTCGCGCGCTGGGTCTGAGGGCGGGCCATGCAGCTTTGCCGCACCAAGGCCGAGATGCGCGCGCTGCGCGCGGGCTGGCCCGGCCCGGTGGTGCTGGTGCCGACCATGGGATTCCTGCACGCGGGCCATCTGTCGCTGATGCGCATGGCGCGCGAACGGGCGGGGCAGGGGGGGCAGGTGGCGGCCTCGATCTTCGTGAACCCCACGCAATTCGGCCCGGGCGAGGATTTCGCCAGCTACCCGCGCGACGCCGAGCGCGATCTCGACCTTCTGCGCGCCGAGGGGGTGGATGCGGTCTTCGCCCCCGAGCCGGGCGAGGTCTACGACCCCGAGGCCCAGACCATCGTCGAGACGACCGAGCTTGCGAAGACCCTGATCGGAAAGCTGCGGCCCGGCCATTTCCGCGGCGTGGCGACCGTAGTGACCAAGCTTTTCAATATCATCCGCCCCGATGCCGCCGTGTTCGGCGAGAAGGACTACCAGCAGCTTGCCGTCATCCGAACCATGGTCCGTGATCTGGACATGGCGGTGGAAATCCTCGGCGCGCCCATCGCTCGCGAAGCCGACGGGCTGGCGATGTCCTCGCGCAATGTGCGGCTGACCGCGGCTGACCGTGCCGCAGCCCCGATCCTGTCGCGCGCGCTGGATGAGGCCGAGACGATGGCCGCGACCGGCCTCACCGCCAGCCGTCTGCGCGCCCATGTCCGCGCCACGCTCGAGGCCGAGCCGCGCGCGCATGTCCGCTCGGTCGATATCCGCGACGCCGCGACGCTGGCGCCCGTCTCGGGCGGGCTGGCGCGTCCAGCGGTGATCCTGCTTGCGGTGTCGTTCGGGAGCGTGTTCCTGATCGACAACCGCGTCATAGTCCCGACCCCGGAGGAGCCATGAGTAGCCAAGCCCCGATCCGCCGCATCACCGCGCCGCAGATCCGCGCGCGCAAGGGGGGCGATCCGATCGTCTCGCTGACCTCGTATCACGCGCATACCGCGGCCATTGTCGACCGCTACGCCGATTTCATTCTTGTGGGCGATAGCCTCGGGATGGTCATGCACGGGATGGACTCGACCGTGGGCGTGCCGCTCGATCTGATGATCATGCATGGCCGCGCGGTGGTGCGCGGGACAAAGCGCGCGCTGATCGTCGTCGACATGCCCTTCGGCACCTATGAGGAAAGCCCCGAAGTGGCCTTCCGCAACGCCGCGCGGATCATGAAGGAAACTGCCTGCGGGGCGGTCAAGCTCGAGGGCGGCGCCCGCATGGCCGAGACGATCCGCTTCCTGTCCGAACGCGGCATCCCGGTGATGGCGCATATCGGGCTGACCCCGCAAGCGGTAAACACCATGGGCGGCTTCAAGGTGCAGGGACGGGACGAGGCCGCCTGGGCGATGCATCTCGACGATGCCCGCGCCGTGGCCGAGGCCGGTGCCTTCGCGCTGGTGGTCGAGGGTGTGGTCGAGCCGCTGGCCGACAAGATCACCGCGGCGGTGGAGATCCCCACCATCGGCATCGGCGCGTCCAAGACCTGTGACGGGCAGATCCTGGTGCTCGAGGACATGCTGGGGCTGAACCCGCGTGTGCCGAAATTCGTCAAGATCTATGGCGATCTGGGCCCGGCGATCGAGCGCGCAGTGGCGGCCTATGCCGAGGATGTCACCGCGCGGGCCTTTCCGGGGGCCGAGCATATCTACAAGCCGAGCCGTGACTGATCGGGGCGGCAAGGACGGGCAGAAGCCTGCGGGTCGGGGCGGTCTGTGGCATCTGCTGGATGCAACGCGCTACTCGCTTCAAGGCCTACGCAGGTTGCTGCGCGAGACTGCGGCCCGGCACCAGTTGATCTTTGGCGCGGTCGGAGTTGTGGTGCTGCTTGTGTCCGGCGCAAGTGCCGGGCATTTCCTCGGCTTTCTGATCCTCTTCTGCGCGATGCTTGCCGCCGAGGCGCTGAACACCGCGATCGAGGCGCTGGTCGATCATCTGTCGCCCGAATGGTCGCAGATGGCCAAGGACGCCAAGGATCTGGGCTCGCTGGCGGTTGCGCTGCTGATCCTCGCCAATATCGCCTATCTCGCGGCAGTGCTATTCGGAGTGATCTGACACCGCAGCCGGTTCATCGGCCCCGCAAGCCGCCCGAAGCGCCCTCGGGCCGTGCCCACCCACCCACCCTTGCACGCCCCGAGGGCGCTTTGGCGTCGCCGCGACAGGCCCGGGCAGGTGCCCCTGCAATGCAGAACGCCCCGGGCTGATCCCCGGGGCGCTCGCGAAACGACCAGAAGACTTCAGCCCTGACGGGCCTTGAACTTCTTCTGCGTCTTGTTGATGACGTATACCCGGCCCTTGCGGCGCACGATCTGGCAATCGCGGTGACGCTGCTTGAGCGACCGGAGCGAGTTTCTGACCTTCATCGGCCTTCTCCTGTTCGCGGCGCACGCGCGCCTTCATGGTGGGTCCTGCCTGGGGACAGGGGGTGAATGGTGGGCACGACAAGGTTCGAACTTGTGACCCCTACGATGTCAACGTAGTGCTCTACCACTGAGCTACGCGCCCTGAGCGACCTGCCTGCGTCCCAAAACAAAAGGGACGCGGGCCACGACCGCGTCAATCACGGCGGTCTATAATTAGAGTCGCCCCAAGGATCAAGAGCTTTTGCAATGGCGCTGCACTGCGCTATCATTCTGAAAAAAGCAAGAGTCCGATGCACGCCTTCGACTTCCTTCCCCCGGCCTTTCCCGGCAGCGCCGTGGTCTTTGCGTCGCCGCATAGCGGGCGTGACTACCCGCCCACATTGCTGGACGACTCGGTGCTCGACCGGCGCAGCCTGCGCTCCTCCGAGGATGCGTTCGTCGACATGTTGCTGCGCGCCGCCCCGGCGGCAGGAGCGCCGACGCTGATCGCCCGGGTGCCGCGTGCCTATGTCGATTTCAACCGGGCCGCGACCGAGCTTGACCCGGCGCTGATTTCCGGCGTCTCGGCGCGCGGGCTCAATCCGCGCATCAGCTCTGGGCTGGGCGTGATCCCGCGCGTCGTCGCCGGGGGGCGCGCCATCTATCGCGGCAAGCTGTCGCTGGCCGAGGCGCAGGCCCGCCTGAATGGGGCGTGGCATCCCTATCACGAGCGTCTGACCGCGCTGATGGAGGCGCAGCGCCGCCAGTTCGGGCAGGCGATCCTGCTCGACATGCACTCGATGCCGCGCGACGCGGTCTGCATGAACGGCCAGCACACCACCCTGCGGCCCGATATCGTGCTCGGGGACCGCTTCGGTGCGGCCGCGCATTCCGCCATCACCGAGCAGGTGGCGCGGGTGTTCGCCGAAGCCGGGTTGCGCGTGGCGCGCAACTCGCCCTTTGCCGGGGCCTATATCGCGCAGCGCTACGGGCGGCCCGCGCTCAACCAGCACGCCATCCAGATCGAGATCGACCGCAGCCTCTACATGGATGAACGCCGCGTCGAGAAGCGTCCCGATTTCGCGGCCTTCCAGACCATGATGGACGATATCGTCCGCGCGCTGGCGCAGATCGGCATGGCCGGGGGCGAGGGCGTGCCGCTCGCCGCCGAATAATCGCGCGCGCACCGCCTGACGCACGAATTCTGCGCAATCGCCGTTCAGTTTGGCGCGGCGCCTGCTTATACTGACATCCATGGACATCATTGCTCTCGTCGGTGCGCTGGCGATCCTTTTCATAGTGATCGGTATCTGCGAGCCGCTGTCCGAGCGGCTGCGCCTGCCCTTTACGGTGATCCTCGCGCTGGGCGGCGCGGTGATCGGCGCGGGCGCGCTCTATGTCCTGCAGAGCGATCTGGGCGAAGCGCTCAACCCGATGATACGGCGGCTGCTGGAACTGCCGATCCGCTCTAACGTGTTCCTGTATCTGCTGCTGCCGACGCTGCTGTTCCAGGTGGCGCTGATGGTCAATGCGCGGCGAATGCTGGATGACTGGGTGCCGATCCTGGTGATGGCGGTGGGGGCAGTGGTGCTCTCGACGGCAGTGATCGGCTATGCGCTGCAACCCTTCACCACGCTATCACTGGCCGCATGCCTGCTGATCGGGGCGATCGTCTCGACCACTGACCCCTCGGCGGTGGTCAGCATCTTCCGAAACATCGCTGCCCCGCAGCGGCTGACCCGGATCGTCGAGGGCGAGTCGCTTCTCAATGACGCCGCCGCCATCGCGCTGTTCGGCTTTTTCCTGACATTCGTGCAACTCGGGGTTCCCGACCCGACCCTGCAGGAGGCGCTTGTCACCTTTCCGTGGCTGCTGTTCGGGGCCATCGGGCTGGGCTGGGTGATGGCGCGGGTGGCGACCGCGCTGATGGCGGTCATGCCGACCTTTCCGCGCGCGCAGGTCTCGATCAGCGTCGCCCTGCCCTATCTGACCTATGTGGTGGCCGAACAGGTGTTGCAGACCTCGGGGGTGATCGCGGTGGTCGTGGCGGGGCTGTCGCTGAACCTTCTGGGGCCGGGGCGGCTGACACCAGCGGGCTGGAACTACCTGCGCGAGGTCTGGGAAGTGCTGGCCTACTGGGCCGGCGCGCTGATCTTCATCCTCGCTGCCCTGCTTATTCCGCGGCTGATGGGTGATCTGCGCCCCAGCGACATCTACCTGATCGGGGTGATCGTGCTGGCCGCCTTCGCGGCGCGCGCGGTGATGCTGTGGGGGATGCTGCCGCTGCTGGCCCGGTTGCGGCTGTCGCCCACGGTCGGGCCGACCTACCGCGCGGCGATTCTGTGGGGGGGGTTGCGGGGCGCGGTCACACTGGCGCTGGCGCTGGCGGTAACCGAAAGCGCGCTGGTTCCGCCCGCGATCAAGCGCGAGGTCGGCATCCTGGCCACCGGCTTCACGCTGTTCACGCTGCTGGTGCAGGGCGCGACGCTGCGACTGGTCATCGCCCGGCTGGGGCTGAACAAGCTGCCGAGGCTGGATCAGGCTCTGTCGCATCAGGTGATCGCCGTGGCGCTGCAGAATGTCCGCGAGGAAATCGCCGAGACCGTTCGCGACTACCAGCTTCCCAAAGACGTCATCCGGTCCGAGGCAAAGCGCTACGCGAAACGCCTCGATGAGGCAGTGGAAATCGCCGAGGCCGCCGAGGAAATCCCCGACCGCGACCGCATCACCCTGGGTCTGGTGGCGCTGGCCGGGCGCGAGCGTGACCTGATCATCGAGAATTTCCGCCAGCAACTGTTTTCGATGCGGCTGGTGGATCGGATGCTATCGGATGTTGACCGGCTGATCGAATTCACCCGCGGCGGGGGCCGCAACGACTACCGAACGGCGGCGCGCAAGGCGCTGGGCTATGGCAACTGGTATCGGCTGGCGGTGTGGCTGCATTCGCGCCTGCGCTGGTCGGCCCCGCTGGAGCGGATGACTGCCGAGCGTTTTGAGATCCTGCTCAACCAGCGTCTGATCCTGCGCGAACTGCACGGCTTCATCGACAGCAAGATCCGGCGCATCCATGGTCGCCGGGTGGCCGATCTGCTGCATGAACTTCTGCGCCGCCGCGAGGAGGAGACTGACAGCGCCATCGAGGGGCTGCGCCTGCAATACCCGGGCTATGCCGAGGAGATGGAACGCCGCTTCATCCGTCGCACATCGTTGCGGCTGGAAGAGCGCGAATACGAGACGCTCTTCGATGACGGGCTGATCAGCCGCGAGCTTTATAACACGCTGCGCAGTCGGCTGAGCGCGCGCCGCGCCCCGCTCGACGCCCGCCCGCGGCTGGATTTCGCGCTGCAGCGCGACGCCTTCGTGCGGGCCTTTCCAGTGTTCGACGGCATGGGCCCGCGCGAAAAGCGCCAGCTTGCCCGCGCGTTGCGGATTACGCATGTCGATCCCGGCACGATCCTGATCCGCAAGGGCGAGGTCGCCCGGCAGGTCTATTTCATCGCCTCGGGCGCCGTCGAGATGGAGCGCAAGGGCCAGAAGCTGCGGCTGGGCAGTGGCGAGTTCTTCGGCCATATCGGCATGCTGACCGGCCAGCCACGCCGCGCCATGATCAGCGCGATCACGCATTGCACGCTGCTGACGCTGGATGAGGCCCGTTTCAAACGGCTGTTGGCGCGCAATTCCGTCCTGCGCGAGGCAGTCGAGGCCAGCGCCGCGAGCCGCGGGGTGGAGCTTGACGCGGATGCCTTCACCCCGCCGCCGCGCCGCCTCGGCTGGGGCTGATACGGACTTTTCAAAAGACGTCGCGGCGCGTATGAGCGCCGCCCGCCGGACAGCTCAACCACAAGCGGCATGGGGCGCCGCTGTCAGTCGGTGCCGCCCTCGGGTGCCGCGATCATAGCGAGTTGCCGGCCGTAGGCTGCGCGCAGGTTGTCGGGCGTGTAGACCTTGGCCACTGGGCCCTGGGCGATGATGCGGACATTCAGCATCACCAGCCAGTCGAAGGTGCTGCGCACGGTCGTCAGGTCGTGATGGACCACGATCACCGTGCGCCCGGCGTCGCGCAGCCGTTTCAGAAGCGCGATGATCACCTCTTCGGTGGTGGCATCGACCCCCGCCAGCGGCTCGTCGAGGATCAGGATCGGCGCGTCCTGCACCAGCGCGCGGGCGATGAAGACACGCTGCTGCTGCCCGCCCGAAAGTTGGCTGATCTGCCGGTCGGCATGGTCCTGCATGCCCAGCTCGGCCAGTGCCGCCAGCGCCCGGTCGCGCGCCGCGGACCCGGGGCGACGCATCCAGCCGAGGCTGCGGTAAAGCCCCATCTCGACCACATCGCGCGCGCTGGTTGGAAAATCCCAATCGACCGAGTGACGCTGCGGCACATACCCGATCTGCCCGCGCATCTGTGCCAGTTCGCGACCCAGAAACCGCACATGCCCCGCGACCGGGCGAACCAGCCCCAGCGCCGCCTTGATCAGCGTCGATTTGCCCGCGCCATTGGGACCGACAATCGCGCACATCACCCCCGGCGGGATGTCGAGATCGATATCCCATAGCGCCGGGGTGGCGCCGTAGCTCACGGTCAGATCCTCGACATGCAGCGCCTGATCGGGCTCGTGCAACGTGTCATCGGGCATCGAATGGCGCTCCACCAGCTTGCTGCCTGCGCGATCCTGCGCAGGCTGCGCGTGGGTTTGCAATATTCTTCGCCTCAGGGCGCCAGGTTCCAGCTATCGGCCCAACCCCGCAACGCCGCGGGCCAATCGGGCAACTCACCACCCAGCGCCTGCGTTATTGTCACCGTGTTGGCGCGGATCATACCGATATAGCTGCCCTCGGGCGTGCCTTGCTCGCCCATCGCGTCGGAGAAGAGTTCGCCCCCCATCGCCACGTCATGCCCGCGCGCCCGCACCTCGGCCACCAGCGCCTCGATCGTGCGCGGGTTGATCGTGGTCTCGACGAACACGGCCGGCACCGCGTTGGCGATCACGAAATCCGCCACCGCGCGGATATCGGCGATGCTGGCCTCGGACGCGGTCGAGATGCCCTCGATGGCTTCGGACGCGATGATTCCGTAGGCATCGGCAAAATAGTAGAAGGCGTCATGCGCCGTGACCAGCATCCGGTTGCCCTCGGGGATGGTCGCGATGGCATCGCCCACCCAGTCGTGCAGCGCGCCGAGTTCCGCCTGAAGGGCCGTCAGGTTCTCGGTCATCGCCTCGGCGCAATCGGGGCGCTGTTCGGCAATGGCGTCAAGGATGGCCGGGGCGATGCGTGCCCAGCGGCTGACATCCATCCACAGATGCGGGTCCATCTGGCCGGGCTCATCCGGGTCTTCCAGCAGCGCATCCGCATCAAAGGTTGCCCCGGCCACGCCAAGGGTCGGGGTCCGGTCGCGGAAACGGTCGAGCACATCGGCGAGGCGTTCTTCCAGCGTGCGATCGACATAGAGGATCAGTTCGGCCTGTGCGATGGCATCCACATCGCGCGGCGTGGCCGAAAAGTCGTGCGGGTCCACCCCTGATCCGATCAGCGTTCTGACGCGGGCACACTCCCCCGCGACCTGTGCGGCGATATCGGCGAGCATCCCGACAGTCGTCAGCACGTTCAATGGCGCGTCGTCGGCGCGTGCGGGTCCGGTGAGGGCCACCGCAAGAGCGGTGGCGAGTAGGGCGCTGGAACGCGTGGTCATGAAAGTCTCCGTGATTCGATTTTCATCATTTTATGCAAATGAAAATCGTTCGCAACAAAGAAAGTCAGCCAGCGAAATAGCTTCGATACGCCTCGCGCAGCGCGGCCTTTTGCACCTTGCCCATGGTGTTGCGCGGCAATTCGGCCACCACCACGTAGCCCTTGGGCTGCTTGTATCCCGCCACGCGCGCGCGAAGCGCTTGCGCGAGCGCGTCGGGCTCGGGGGGCGGGTCATCGGCGGCCAGGACGGCCAACACCGCCTCGCCGTAATCGGGATGCGGCACGCCGATCACCGCGCTCTCTCGCACGCCGGGCATCTCGTCCAGCGCGGCCTCGACCTCGCGCGGATAGACGTTGAACCCGCCCGAGATGATCAGATCCTTCGCCCGCCCCACGATCTGCACGTAGCCCTCGGCATCGATCAGCCCCAGATCGCCGGTGATGAAGTACCCATCCGCGCGGAACTCGGCGGCGGTCTTGTCGGGCATCTGCCAGTACCCGGCAAAGACATTCGGGCCCTTGACCTCGATCATGCCGGTCTCACCCCGGGGCAGGGGGGTGCCGGTCTCGGGGTCGGTGATGCGCAAGGCCACATCGGGCAGCGGCGGGCCGACCGTGCCGGGCCGGCGCGGGCCGTCATAGGGGTTCGAGGTCAGCATGTTGGTCTCGGTCATGCCGTAGCGCTCGAGGATCGCATGGCCCGTGCGCGCCTGCCAGTCGCGATGCGTCTCGGACAGCAGCGGCGCCGAGCCCGAGATGAACAGCCGCATATGGCCGACGAGATCACGCGTCAGACGCGGGTCGGCCAGCAGGCGGGTGTAGAAGGTCGGCACGCCCATCATGGTCGTGGCGCGCGGCAAACACGCACACACCTGATCGAGGTCGAAGCGCGGCAAGAAGATCACGCTCGCCCCCGACAGCAGTGCTACATTGCAAGCCACGAACAGCCCGTGGGTGTGGAAGATGGGCAGCGCATGCAGCAGCACGTCCCGCGCATCGAAGCGCCAGAGGCGGGCAAGCGTGCGGGCGTTCGAGACGAGGTTGCGATGCGTCATCATTGCCCCCTTCGACCGGCCGGTCGTCCCCGAGGTGTAGAGAAGGGCTGCGAGATCGTCCTCGGCACGCGGCACAGGGGTCAGTGTGGTGGGCCGCTCTCGCGCGAGCGCGTCGAAGCTGTTCCCCAGCGTCTCGACCCGCAGGCCGAGCCGTGCTGCCAGCGGCGCGAGCGCTGCCTCGCGCCCCGGATCGACGAGCAGCAGCCGCGCGCCGGAGTCGGACAGGAAATAGTCGAGTTCCGCCTCTGTATAGGCCGTGTTGAGCGGCAGCAGCACTGCCCCGGTCGCGACGCAGGCCCCGTAGAGCGCCAGCATCTGCGGCGATTTGGCGGCCTGCACCACCACGCGGTCGCCCGGCGCCACCCCCAGCACGCCCAAGCCGCCGGCGAATTGCGCGATCATCTCATGCACGGCCCGGGCCGAAAGCGCCTCGCCATCGGGCAGATGCAACAGCGGCGTGTCGCGCCCCTGCAGCGGCGCGAACAGCGCGTCGTAGAGCGGGTTTGCCATGCGGCCCCCTCGGGTCAGTCTCTTGCTGCGATACTGGCGCAGCGCGGTGACCCCTGCAACCGCTCGCGGCGGATCTGGCGTGGCGCGCGCGCAGGGATGTGCCGGGCCGCTCGGGCCATCCGCATCGGTGCCTGCCGGCCCTCCGGGCCGACCGCGACGGGCCGACCGCAACGGGCCGACCGCGGCGACGGCGGGCTGGCGCACGGCGCACGGCGCGCGGCCTACCGGTTCAGCAGGTCGCGGTGATACTGGCGCAGCAGCAACAGCCCCAGCACCATCGGCACCACCGACCACGCCCCCACATAGACCAGCGAGACATAGCCCGGCGTGTAGGTGGGGTAGAACCCGTCGCGCATCAGCCCGGTCAGATGAATGACCGGGTTGAACCACAGCACCTGCTGGGCCAGCGGCGGCATATCCTCGAACAGGAAAATCACGCCCGAGATCAGGAACAGCGGCGCGGTGATCATGCCCCACAGCGCCTGCCAGACCGGAAAGCGCTGAAACAGGAAGCAGTTGAGGCACCCCAGCCCTAGCCCCAGCCCGCTTGCCATCGCCATTGCCAGCCCGATCCGTGTCCAGTCTGGGTCCAGCCGCAGCCCGTCATGCAGCACGATGCCGCCAAGGATAAGGACGGTCACGACCCACACCACCAGCGCGTTGAGCGCGAACCGCGCCAGGACTGCGTCGATCCATGTCACGCGGGGATAGAATAGCAGCGCGCGCGAAAAGCCCATCGCGTGCCCGACCGTATTGCCCAGCGTGATGACCGCATGCACCACCAGCATCCCCGTCGCCTTGAACAGCAGGAAAGAGGTGCCCAGCGCAGGTGTCCGCGCCAGCAGCGAGAACGCGAAGGCCAGCACCACGATCACCCCCAGCGGCTGCAACAGCGACCATGCGTAGCCGCCGGGCCGCCGCCCGTAGCGGGTGCCCATTTCACGCAGCATCAAGGCCGCGATGGCACGAAACGGGGCAAGCGGGGGAGCGGCGAGTTGCGGCATGGGGTTTCCTGCGCGGGTGTTCACCCTTTGTTATGCCTGACTCGGTAAAGATGGGCTTAAGTAACCCGAGGAATCGCGCCGTGGCCCAGAAGACCCCCGCCCCCAAGATCACCCACCTGCCACCGGTCGAGCCGCGCTCGGCACCGCCCGCTGCCGGCCCCGCCGCGCTGCGGCGTCGGCATTGGGGGCTGGTGCTGGGGCTGGTCGTGACTGTCCTCGTGCCGGTGCTTGCAGTGGGGGGGTATCTGACGCAGATCGCACAGCCGCAATTCGCGTCCGAGACGAGCTTCGTCGTTCGCCAGGCCGAGACGGGAGCAGCCAGCGACATGCTGGGCGGGCTAAGCCAGATGCTGGGCCAGCAAAGCGCGGGGCATTCCGATCTGGTGTTCGATTTCATCCAGAGCCCCGACATGGTTGCGAAGGTGCAGGAGCGGGTGGATCTGGTGGCGCATTACAGCGCGGTCTGGCCGGGCGATCCGCTGTTCTCGGTGCCGCCCGATGTGCTGATCGAGGATCTGGTCGCCTTCTGGCAACGCATGGTGCGGATTACCTTCGACAAGTCTTCGGGCGTGATCCGGGTGCAGGTGCGCGCCCATGACGCGCCCACCGCACAGGCCATCGCGGCAGCCATCGTCGCCGAGAGCGAGGCGATGATCAACGCGCTGAACCGGACCGCGCGCTATGATGCGATGACCGATGCGCAATCCGATCTCGATGCGGCGTCGCAGACACTGCGCGCCGCGCGCGAGCGGCTGCTGGCGTTTCAGGCGCGCACGCATATCCTCGACCCGGTGGCCGATATCCAGGGCCGCATGGGGGTGCTGGGCAATCTGCAGGAACAACTGGCGCAGACCCTTGTCGAGTTCGATCTGCTGCGCCAGGGCGCGGCGGCCAGCGACCCGCGCCTTGGCCAGATGGATCGCCGCATCGCCGCCATCGAGGCACGTATCGCGCAAGAGCGGGTAAATGTCGCCGCGCGCGACGTGACCGGGGTGAACACCGACTACCCGACGCTTCTGGCGCAATACGAGGCGATGCGCGTCGATGTCGAATTCGCGGCCGAGGCGTATCGCGCCGCCCTTGCCGCGCTTGCCGCCGCGCGGACCCAGGCGGCGCGTCAGCAACTCTACCTGGCCGTGTTCGTGCAGCCGACACTGGCGCAGCAGGCGCTTTACCCGCGCACAGTGCAACTGACCGCGCTGACCGCCTTCTTCGCGCTGATGCTGTGGTCGGTTCTGGCGCTGGTCTATTATTCGCTGCGCGACCGGAGCTAGCGGCATGATCCGCCTGGAAGGGGTCAGCAAGTGGTTTCACGTCCGGTCCGGTCGGGTGCGCGTGCTTGACGACATTACCCTGACGCTACCTGCCGGGCGGTCAGTGGCACTGCTGGGGCGTAACGGGGCAGGCAAATCGACGCTTCTGCAGATCATCGCGGGCACGATGCGTCCCACATCCGGGCGGGTGATCCGCGATGGCGAGACCTCGTGGCCCATTGGCCATGCCAACAGCCTGCACCCCGAGATGACAGGGCTGCAGAACACCCGCTTCCTCGCGCGGCTCTACGGTGTGGATAGCGACGCGCTGGCCGCGTTCGTCGAAGCCTTCGCCGATATCGGGCCGCATTTCCACATGCCGCTGCGGACACTGTCGGCGGGCATGAAATCGCGCCTCTCCTTCGGGGTGGCCATGGGCATCCCGTTCCGGACCTATCTGATCGACGAGGTGACGGGCGCGGGTGACCGCGCCTTCCGGCAGCACAGCCGCAAGGTGTTTCGAGAGCGGATGCACGGCGCCGACGCGATCATGATCTCGCATTCGATGCGCGATTTGCGCGCCTTCTGCGATTGCGGGCTGGTGCTCCATGACGGGCGGCTGGAGTTCTTTGACCAGATCGAGGAGGCGATCCGCTATCACGAGGCCTTGTCAGAGGCGCAGTTGGCGTGAGGCGCGCGTCATCGGTTGCGGTGTCGGCTGAAAGGGTCTGCACCTGCGCGCGCAGAGGACCGCGCGACTTGCCTCAGCCCTGAATGCAGCGAGATGGCACGCGCTGCGCGATCGCCCACCCCCGGCGCTTACGCCGCGGGGTGGGTCGCGCCGACGCGCGGATCCCGGCGCCCGGGCGCCAGTCGCGGCTTGCACCGCATTCGCGCACCACTCCATCCGCGCCTGATGCCTGCGGAGTGCGTCATTTACCCTCAGCGGCCCCGCGACACAGCGCGCGCCGAAAGCGCCCTCGGGCCTTGCCCACCCGCCCGCCCCTGCACGCCCCGGGGGCGCTTTCGGCATTGCGCCGAGATCGATCTGTCGGCCCTGCATCTCGCCGTAACGATCAGACCGGGTGGACGAAAATTTCGGGGCGTGCCGCGCGGGTGAAGGCATCGTGAAGGTGGCTCGCCACCTCGAACGCGCGGCGGATCGCCACGTCCATGTCGAGATAGGCGTAGTTGCCCAGCCGCCCGGCAAAGGTCACGCCAGTGGTTGTCCGCGCGAGGTCCACATAGGCGCCAAGCCGTGCCTTGTCGTCGATCAGCCGCACTGGATAATAGGGAATATCCCCCGGCCCGGCCGCGCAGCTATACTCATGCGTGACCACGCTTCGGGTACGGCCCGCCATCTCCCACGGGGCGAAATACATATGTTCGGTGATGCGCGTCTGCGGCACGTCGGCGTCGCAATAGTTCATCACCGCTGTGCCCTGAAACGGCGCTTCCGCCACATGATGCGCGAACCGCAGCGTCCGGTAGCCCAGCCGCCCCAGACGATGCCCGAAATACCGGTCGAGCGGGCCAGTATAGACCGTGTGTGCGACCTCGGCAGGCGGGCTGAACCCTTCATGGCTGGTGCGCGTGTGCAAGGTGATGCGCGGGTGGTCGAGGATCGAGGCGACGGCCGCTGTGTAGCCATCGCGCGGGATGCCCTGATGTCGGTGGAAGAAATAATTGTCGTCATAGGTAAAGCGCAGCGGCAATCGCTTGAGGATCGCGGCGGGCAGCCGGTCAGGGGTGACGCCCCACTGCTTCTGCGTGTAGCCCTTGAAGAAAGCCGCATAGATCCGGGGCCCCACCATCCGCAGCGCCTGATCCTCGAAACTTTCGGGCGGATTGTCGCCCTTGATGCTCTGAGCCGCGACGAAGGCGCGCGCCTCGGCCGGGGACATGGCGCGGCCAGCGAGCTGGTTGATCGTGTGCAGATTGACCGGCAGGGAATAGACCCGCTCGCCGACGCGCGCCTTCACCTGGTGGCGATAGGGCATCATTTCGCAATGCTGTGCCATGAACTGCCACACATCGTCGTCATCGGTGTGAAAGATATGCGGGCCATACAGGTGAACCATGATCCCCGTCTCGGGGTCGCGCGCTGTGTGGCAGTTGCCCGCGACATGGTCCCGCTCATCAATGACAATGGCGCGGTGTCCGCTCTCGGCCATGCGGCGGGCGATCACAGCCCCGGTGAACCCTGCGCCGATCACCAGAATCGTGCGTTGCTGCGCCATCGCGTCCCCCGTCATTCCTGCGCATGATCGGGGAAAGTGGTTTATGGCCGGTTAAGCCAGACAGTGCGCGGCACATCGCCCGCGCGCCGGGCTGGCAAGAGGCGACCGTGATCCGACGCGCGGTCAAGCGGCAGCGCGCCAGCGGTGCGATCCGGCGTTCCAAGCCGTCAGGAGCTTGTCGCGGCAGATGCCGCCCTGTTCGGACGCGGCGGGGAGTGAGGGATTTCGCACGACGAGGGCGCGACGGGTTTTCAGTGCGAGTCCGCTGCACCAGCGGTGACACTCGACGACGCCCGCGCCGCGCCCGTAGCGAGCGGAGAGGCAGAAGCGCCCGCTCGGGCGGCCCACCCGCCCGCCCATGCCACCC
>LFIK01002297.1_pt1 | contig 15448 bp, 19 predicted proteins | sample 643401 | NCBI WGS metagenome assembly LFIK01 (sample SAMN03777447, study PRJNA286221) | soda lake metagenome | biome: soda lake; feature: Kulunda steppe; material: water; isolation source: sample T5-Br brine of Lake Tanatar-5 | place: Russia: Kulunda steppe | collected 2010-07
CAGCAGAGAGCAAGTGCCAGGGGGTAACAGCAGAAGGCTAAAAAGTGAGCAGAGAGCAGGCGGCTCAGCAGAGAGCAAGTGCCAGGGGGTAACAGCAGAAGGCTAAAAAGTGAGCAGAGAGCAGGCGGCACAGCAGAGAGCAAGTGCCAGGGGGTAACAGCAGAAGGCTAAAAAGTGAGCAGAGAGCAGGCGGCTCAGCAGAGAGCAGGTGCCAGGGGGTAACAGCAGAATGGGTCGAAGTCCCTGAGCGAGCACGACTGTGACCTGTGGCCGGCCTGTTAGCCCACAGCAGGCTGCTTGTGTGCTTGAGTGAGCTGTGGCAGGGCTATTTGCCCACAGCAGGCTGCTTGTGTGCTTGATTGACCTGTGGAAGGGCTGTTTGCCCACAGCAAGCTGCTCGCCCACGGCAGGCTGCTTGTGTGCTTGAGTAACCCGTGGCAAGGCTATTTACCCACAGCAGGCTGCTTGTGTGCTGAGATGACCTGTGTGGGTGGTGACCCTGTACCGGCCTGCATGGGCATCCTGCTTGTTGCTGGGAGTGTGTTGAGTTGTGGGTGCAAATCGAGGTATTCATTGTCCTGGGTCCCTGTGCCTTTATGCAGGCGGGCTTGAAGATTGTGGTGGATGCCGGAAATGGAGCAGGCGGCTTCTTTGCTACTGAGGTATGGCAAGCACAGCACCACGAGATGTCCATTCCTGTTTTTTATGAAATGAGCTCACAATGCATGAAAGATGTGTTTTAGAAACAACGTGTCATGAGTGGGGTCACCCCACTGAGTGGGGTGTGTGACCCAAGCCTTGCTCCTCTCTCACCTTCTGCTGGTCTGCCAGTGGATGAGTACGCAGCTTGCTGAGTGCCTGCCTCACCACGAAGCTGTCTTGACCTGTGCTTGCGCTCTGAGCGCACGCCCGCGCTGAATCAGTCTTCAAACCAAGGGGCTCAGGTGTTCAGCACGCCTCATTCCCCTGCAGGTGCTCGCTCCTCTGGGCGCTGACATCCGTGGTTCGCAGTTCTTGGATCCGGATGGCTCATTCCCCAACCATATTCCCAACCCCGAGCACCCCAGTGCTATGGCGGCGGGTGCTCAGGCCACCACCGCCGCTGGCGCGGACTTGGGCATCGTGTTTGACACAGACGTAGATAGGTACAGGCCCCTGCGCGCTATTGTTCCACTTGTGTCATGTACATCGCATGAGGCAACGCACTCTACGGCATGTGCGTGCCCGGTGCTCAAAACTTCAAGCGCAGGCATGACTGCATGAAAACTTGTGCGTAAGGGTTCCATGTGCGCTTATTCTCCTGCAGGACCTGTCACTACTGCACAGCTATGAAAACTTGTGCGTAAGGGCCCCATGTGCGCTTATTTTCCTGGGTCTTTAAGCAGGGCCCTGGCTCACCCTTGAGGTTTTATAATTGTCGTGCAAGTGACGCTGCAGCTACTGACAGACCAACGACCAACCCCTCAACCAGAGCTGTTTATGCCAATGGGCATGCCATCTTGCTTCCTTGTGTCACATCATGCGTGGATGCACTTCCACGTTTGTCAGCCAGGGAAGGCTCTGTTGTAAAACGGCCTTGGTGCTGGTATCTTGTGCTGCTCCTCAGGTCGGCAATTGTGGACCGCAACGGCAGAGAGATCAACTCGAATCGCTTCATTGCCCTCATGGTAGTGCCATGGCTGGATGAGCACTGTTTTTTTGAACCAAGGCCTATGTCAGCACCAAGTACAGCTCTGTCTACGTCAGCAGGGGGTTGATGGCAGCTGTGTAGTATTTGGAGCTGAGCAGGCATTGCTCAAGCAAGTCAGCAAGAGCCTCAGCAGCTGCAAAGCGCTGCCGTGTGTAATCTTTTGCATATCACCTGCTTTCATACTTGCTTAATGGTGCATTGCCTCACATTAGCTCAACTGCTGGAGCTCTCACATCTGACCAGCCTGCAGTTTTCGTATTTGTATAGACGTGCCAAGGGTAGCATGCAACTAAACAAGTGTGCGGCACCTCTGATCTCCCCTTGTGTCAGCATTTGGCTTGATGCGTGGCAGCAAGTGTGACAGGTGCCTGATGCTAGGCTAGCAGTCAGTCAGTATGACTGGAGGCCTTTCTTCTTGTGACTTGATGCCACAGATCCATCCATCAAGATCAGTGGCATATGCTTTGCACTGATACCTTGTTGGGGTACTGATGCACACTTTGGTGCACATGTTTGCTGCAGGCAAGGTGCAGGCAAGAATCTACAAGGCGTCTGCAGCAGAACAAGGCATCATTAAAAAACATATGCTTGATCTCCCTGCTGCATCATAAACTGTGGTAGCAATGTACTTCTACAGGGCACGGGCACAGTGCAGGCAGCCGCCAAACCCCTTGCGCAGCAACACACACGCGCACACACACACGCGCACACACACACACACTCTGCTACATGCAGGCAGCAGTCACACTCCCAGAGCACCCAGGCACGACCATTGTCACAGACAGCGTCACCAGCAATGGCCTTGCTGACTTCATCACTGCTCTGGGCGGCAAGCACCTCAGGTGTGTGTGTGCGTGTGTGACATGCACGCACCCATGTGGCAAATGCATGCCAGTATCTGAAGTATGTGGTGGCATGGCCTGTGCATCCATTGGAGTTTTGCGTGCGCCGTGGCCTGAAGCCAGGCTGCATAGGCGTGGGTGTGCTGAGGCCAGCGTGACATTAAGAGCAGCCTGAATCTAACTGCAGGAGCACAGTGCGGGCAAAGGGCAGTGTTGAGCTGAGGCCAGTGCATCATCAAGAGCATCCCAAAAGTGGCAGTAAGCTGTGCTGAGGCCAGCGCGACGTCAAGAGTAGCCCGAAACTGGCTGCAGGAGCACAGTGCGGGCAAGCACGGGGGGGAAGGGGGGTGAAGTGCTCTAGAGCAAGGTATAGAGTAAGCAAGCGCAGCGCAGCGCGCCTGGCTGACGCCAATGTCTACGGCCTTATGGCTGGTGAGGTAGGCCTGGATGGCTGCCAAAGTGGCTGGCCAGACGCCCGCCTAAGCCCGCAGGGCTCATGCCCAAAACAAATGTCCTCTTGAAAGAAGAAAGAAAGTGACTGCAAACCCTCAAAAAAAAGGCGGGCATGGGCCATGTCGGCAGCGCTGGAGCCCTTTGATAGCCACCAGCGACGGGACAAGCCACTATGAGGCGGGCACCCCGGCTGTTGGGGTGGGTTTGAGCCTAGCCACATGTTGCGCTCGGCACCAGAACCACATTTCAAAGTCCTTGCAGCACCTGCGGGCCGTCCCGCCACGCACCTCTGCCATACATCAATCCCTTTTGCCCACGTAACTCTGCTCTGCAGTGATCCCTTTTGCCCATGCAACTCTGCCATGCATCTTTTCCTTTTGCCACGCGACTCTGCTGTGCATCAATACCTTTCGCCCACGCAACTCTGCCATGCATCGATCCCAATTGCCCACGCAGCTCTGCTGTGCATGGATTCCTTTTGCCCACAAATTCTTGAGCAGATCTCTGCCGGCTGAGCCCTGCCTGCTTTGCTGTCTGGGCATTTGTGGGGGCGGCTGTGAGCCAGGGCACAGTGGGAGTGACACGGGGAGGGCTGCCAGAGGGTGTCTTGGGGACAATGGTACAATGACTGCAGGCTCGAGTGAGGTATTAAGGATGCGATGGGCAGTGCACAGCGATGGCAGCTTCAATCAGGGCTGCAAGGATGGGATTGGCGCTGCACCCACTGCACAATGACCGCAGGTTCAAGCGGGGCTACAAGAATGTGATTGGCAAGGGCATCGAGCTCAACGACCAGGTGGGCCTTCATACCACAGCCCACTCACACTGTGTGCCCAGAGGAGGATGTCTCAAGGCTTCGTCTGGAGTGAGATTGCAGTGAGATTGCAGTCCTGTTGGTCCTCAAAAGCGCCTGCCCCTTGAGAGCACCGGCTGTGCTGCTGACCGTGTGCAGCATGTGTCCGGAGACCGCGGCTGATGAGCGCTTTTGCTGCCCTGTGGTGGCCCCGAGGGGCTTCCCACAAGTGCTTGGCATTCTGATGACCCTGAGGCCAGCATGTCTGTCTGAGGAGTGAGGCTGAGGCTGAGGCATGCGGATGTCAGGGGACCCTGAGGACTAAGTCTGAGGCATGCGCATGTCAGGGGACTATGCCTGAGGACTGAGTCTGAGGCATGCGCATGTCTGGGGCTATGTTTGAGGACTGATGCAAGGACAGTGCCTGCGTCATGCTTGCCTCTCTACTGGCCTTAAATGATTCACTGCAATACTCAAGTGTTCGCATAAGCTTCCGCTGCCCCCCCTCACATATCCACCCCTGTGTGCCTGGCGGGGCCCTGAGCAGGGCGAGGAGACACACCTCATGATGGAGACCAGCGGCCATGGCGCCCTGAAAGAGAACTACTTCCTGGATGATGGCGCGTACCTGGCGGTGAAGGTGAGGCGCACTCCATGTGCATGACGTGAGATCATGTACTTGATGGCACATCAATCATAAAATGCACTACACTATCAATGCGTACTACACTATTAATGCGTACTAGGCAATCAATGTGTACTACACTATCAATGCATACTACACTATCATTGCGCTCCATGTGCATGACGTGAGATCATACCTGATGGCGCATCAATCATAAAATGTACAGCACGATCAAAAGCTTCATCAAGGAGGAGGGCTAGTCTTTGCTCAGGTGATGGTGGCGTGCTGCGATTTGGGTATGCTCCGTGCTCTGTGAGGTAAGTGCTCGGTGCTCAGCGAAGCAAGTACGGCCAGAAGGCATGATTGTAGGGAGGCCTGCAGATTACACAGCGCACGGTGTTGGCTGCAAAGTGAGTGTGCATGGTGGCAATTTTGACCTTGCCCTTGAAAGAGGGGTAAAACCCTGGATCAAACAAGTGATGGATCCACTCCAAAGGCAAAAAGCGAGGGCTTCGTTCTTATCCACTCTTGAGTACAGACATGATGAAGCGAGTGATGGATCCATCCGAGGCCGTAAGGCTAGGTTTTTATCCACTCTTGAGGTTACAACATGATCAAGCAACTGATGGGTATACCCTGAGGCTGGGCTTGAGCCTGCTGGTGCATGTCACCAGAGCATGTCACTGGCCCCACAGCTTTTGGCACATCACTTACAACGACAGCTTCACTTTCCAGGAGCGTGTGTTGCACGGGCACAAGGTATAATTGAGCTAGTGAGGAGGCGCCTGGCAGCGTGCATGCCGGAGGCCCGCCCGCTGTCACCTACACGCACTGCATGGGCGCAGGTTGTGATTGAACTGGTGAGGAGGCGCCTGTCAGGCCAGGGCGATATCGGGGAGCTGCTGGCGTCTCTGAAGGAGCCTGCGGAGGCCAAGGAGTTTAGGCTGCGCATCACGCCCACGCCTGAGCACCCAGACTTCAAGGAAGTGGGCAAGACGGTGAGTGCGTGTGACACATGCGGGTCCTAGCGCAGGAGGGCCGCCGCTGTGCCCCCTGCGCATGCACTTGGTGCCCCCTGCGCATGGACTTGGTGCCCTCTGCGCATGCACTTGGCGCCCTCTGCCAGACTCGCCGCATGCGCGACACCTCAGTGGCAGCCCTGCAGGCAACACCTCAGGCTGTGTTGAGTCCTGGTGCGCACAGCGCGCGCCACGCCTCTGCATCGCGCGCGTGTGTCCCACCGTGTGTGACGACTGCGGTGGCCCTCTTGCGCCCCCAGCGTGCAACACCTAGGCTGTGTGACGTCCTGGTGCACAGTGCGCAGTGCCCGCAATCTTTGCGTGTGTCCCATCTTGTGAAGACAGTGTTCAAGTCTTGGTGCGCGCTGTGCGTGCTTATCTGCCGCTTGTGCAGGTGCTGGATCGCTTCCACGCGTGGGTCCAGGGTGGTGATGCAGGGCCGCAGTGGAGCGTGGATCCCATCAACCACGAAGGATGGTGAGTGCGCAGCCGCCAGGTTTGGACATTTCTGCACTGCACGTTTGTTGGTGCACTGATGCATGTGCTTGTCTTTGCATTTTTGTACGCACGTCTGTGTGTGCACGCAACTGTGCTCACCGCACGGCATTGTGTGCTCGCAATTGCAAGCACTTGCTGTCTTTGCATCAGTGTTCCACAAACATGGCTTGGCGTCTGAGGGCCTCACCTCCTGAAAGCCCCGGCTTTGCCTTCATGCGTTCAAAAGGGGAATCATCCCTTGAACTTCTTTGCCTGAGGTCTATTACCTTCCGCAGAGACCTGGAGCCAACCAAGCAGCCCACCGGCCAGGCTGGCGATTAACCCCTAGCTTGTGAACTGGAGCCAAGGCCCAGGGCTTTTTGGTGCAGGAAATGCCTGACAGCATTCTGGCATGATTGTATCAAATTCAGAAAAGTGGACACTCCAGGGCTGTCACCAGGGCCGGCCACCCATTAGGCCACCATCCGCCTGCGCTGTCTCTCATTTGAGTACACCTGGGGTGCCTGGGCGCGGCATCGCCGTCTCTCGTTTGTTGCAGCTCCCCCCTGCATCCTTTCAGGCGTCCGTCTGGACTGCAACATCACGCTGCCTGGGCTTCGCTGCCTGAAATGCAGCATTCTGAGCTCTGCTGCCTGGAATGCAGCATCACGCTGCCTGAGCCTCGCCGCCCCTCGCAGGCGCATCAACGTGGCTGAGCCCGAAGGGAGGCGGGGTTGGTTGCTGCTCAGGCAGTCCTTGCATGACCCGCTGCTGGTGAGTTGGGTTTCCGTAGTGTTTTGCTGCTGATGCATAAAATCCAGCTCAGCCATGGTGTCCTCAGTCAGGCCTTACCCAACCACCAGCACTTGACTGTGCGCACAAATATGTGTGTATGCTTTTTTAAAGTGCGCAAGGATGCTCCTTCTGGCACTGTGGGCCTTTCCTGTCTTTCTTCCAAGGGCCTTTTCCTCATTGAGGAACTTTATCTTCATGGCAGGAATCCTCAGAAGCCAACCAGGCATCCTGTGCATACATTTTGTGAGGATTCCTCACTGACACGCACTGCACAAGAGGGTCACTGACGACCGTAGCATACTTAGACCATGGGCTTGGTGTCATTCAGGCTTTTACAGCACTTGGCTATGCTGGCAGGTATTCCCTTAAGTTGGGAAGATCACCTACAGTTTCAGGCCTGTACGCTTCCGCGCTCTTGGCCTCACCCTGCAAGCCCCTTTGTTGGCCTTGCCTCCAAAATGCAAGCCCTCTGGGAAAGATAGCCACTCTTGGTGGAAGCTCATGTACACATCATGTTTGCATCATGTATGCTCTTGGTGAAAGCTCATACGTACGTATCATATGTAGGGACGACAAGAATTAGAGCATATCATTCACAAATGTAAAAAAAAACAGCACATCACCCACACGATTACACGGCTGCGACGCTTACATGCGCAGGTGCTTAATGTTGAAAGCGAAAGCGAAGGGTGTGTAAGGCAGTACACCCAAAAAGTGTTGGACTTCATGCTGCATTCCTGCTCGGGGCTGGCAATTGATGTTGCCCCATTACACGCCAAGTGAACCAAAATTGGTGCGTATACATGGGTGACTAGCACTAAGCTGACACCACTTTGTGCTTGCTGTAATGCCAGGCCATGATTGTCCTATCCTGCTGTTGGAAGAAACTCAATGCAAGTAACGTGACGAGACCATGTATGCTGTAATGCTTGCTGTCAGGAGCCTTGTGCCAAGGGCATGTCCTGATTGCGTCAGTCCAGTCACATTTTAAACGTTATGTGACATTGCTTACCAGTACCTGTACTCCTTGTTGTGTGCAGGTAAGCTGTATGGACAGAAGAGCCTGAAGTGCTCTTGGGCTAATGTGGTGTTTTGACAACATTGTGCAAGGTGGACCGCATCCTACACTGTATCATTGAACACCCTGGATGCTTCCCAAGAGATGCAGTATAAATTAAAGCGTCAAGCTGAAGCTCCTACTACACCAGGTTCTACTTGGCCTGATTGTGTGTGCAAGTGCGCCTTCTGCAAGGTATTTCTGTTTTTGAATGTACGAAGGAAAAGCATTAGCAGTGGACCTGCTTAAAAAGGGCATTTAGCTGAAGGACTGTATCAGAGATTGAAGAGCTCATTTTACTTACAGCAGCATGGACAATGATGACCAACATGCTGTTTAATTTCTTTGAATGTTATGCAACTAATACAAACTAGTGTGCAGCTCGTGTGCAGCATACATTTGTAAGATAAAGAACCCCTGTCCCAGATAGGAAAGGTGAGTCTCAATAAAAGCAACAAGTGCCTGCTTCTTTTGGTTCTACATCTGCTTGGTGCAAGGTCTGCCAGTGCTCCAACTAGTTAAGGGTTTACGAGGAAAAGGCCTTCAGTCTAGAAGTGCAACTGCTAGCCTGCTCATAAAAAGCTTATAGTGCGTGAAGGAAGAAAGAGAGCTGATTGTTGTTCTGGCTAAGAAAAGCAGACACATTGCCGAAACTTGGGAATGAAAGAGACGCGTGGGTCCTGCGGACAGAGACCACGTGTGGATGGGTGCAGCGAAAAAGGACATGCTGCTCATCTTGTACATCGTGAGCATTGCACAAGTCACAAGTAGGCGAGGTATCGTGAGTCCAGGTCACAGTTTCAATTCGTAGGGTGTGGGCATGAAGTCTGAAACAAGCCACGCTGCAAATAACGTCACAAGGAAGATCGAGGGGCATGTATCTGGAAAGGATGCATGGCGAACTTGTGGCCAGGGCCCTCTTTGTAGGAAGGGCGCACCATTGATGGTAAGAAGAGCGTTCGCTGTTGCGCTCTTGTGGATGCATATCATGATAAGGTGTGCAATAATCCATGTGACTATCCCTAAGGTCCACAACAAACGACCGAGATCAATGGGCTCACAATTCAGCAGCCTTTCTTTGAACATAAAGGATTGTGTCAGACCATTCATAGCAGATAGGATGTGGGATGACCAGCAATTATCGCACTGTGAGCTCAGTTGCATGTTAGCTTGTAAGATCTTTCTCGCAGTGGAGCTGTTGCTTTGAGTTAAATTGTTATACAGCCGCATTGCCGCCCAGAACCAGTTGGATTGTAGAGGCTCTATACCGCACTCACTTGACGTACCATGAAGGGGTTGTGTCCTTGACCATCATAACCCTCTTAAGCACCATCAGCAGCTGTCAAGACGAATTGTTGTCAGCGATAATTTGTAGTCAGAGTGCCTGAGTTAGTTGGTGGGGGTTATGTTTATTTATAGCCTTGTTATGTTTAAGGTGTTTTACTAGTTTTGCTCTCTTTTAAATCCCCCTTACATCCCTTGATTTAGCCTTTCCTGTGGCTGGGCGAGAGCACCTCTTTGTTTCCCCACGTTACACAAACCTGGTTATGGTCTGAGTCAGCAGAAGGTGTGCCGCGATGGAGGGGCATGGATGGGTGGCTGCAGCAACATGCAGTACTCTAGCGCTTTGGGGAAGTGAACAGCTGTGGCCGTACCACAGTTTGATGTCCCTTGATGCATGGATTTTGCACTCTGGACATGCCAAAAGCCTACACTTTGTGGCTTGTGTATCTGAGATGGTAATTCACCGATGGCGGTGATTTGGCGTGACAGCCATTTTCGTAAAGAATTGTCCCATTTCTTTGCCCTGTTGTAAGAACGGGGTGCTCCAAATGGCTTGCATACACACTGGCAGGGATTGCGTGTTTCTTAAGGAGCCACATGTAGATGTGTAACCTGTTGGTAAGGTCATGCTCCCGTATAGACTGCTTGATGCCGAAAGTACCAGCTGTGATTGGGTGAAGCGCTGCATCAGCTGCAGTATTCAGATTGATACGTCTGTCACAAACCATGCCCAGATATTTGAAGGAGTCCATAAAGGGGAGCTGCGCCCCATAATAAAAGAGAGTGGGCAGATTGTTGGCGTAAGAGTCGAAGCATATCACCTCAGACTTTTGTGTATTGACAGTGAGAGACTTTCTTCGTGCGTACGCTCGTGGTTTGTTCAACATGGTCTGCATGTGATTAGTGTGATTGGACATGAGGGAAAGGTCATCTGCAAACAGCATATGAGCCACCAGAAAATTTGGACAACCGGTGAGCGCACCTTTTACCCCGTGTGCTCCGCTATCAATGTCGTTCAAGTAGATGGCGAACAGCAGAGGGGAGAGGGGACATCCTCGTTTAACACCAGAAGATTGTTGCACAGAAGCTGTCTTATCCCTATCCAACAATGTAGATTTATCAGCATGATACAAGTCTCTAAAGATGGACAGGATGTGGTCAGGTATCTGGCAACTGCGTAAATGGCCCCAAAGCTTGTCTCTTGGAATACAATCATTAGCTTGTTTGAAGTCAATTAACGCAGCATACGACCGTGATGACCCGCTTTGCAGTTTCTGTGCAGCATGCTTTAGGTCGTAGAATGAATAGGGGTTGTAAGGTGCTTCTGCCCGGATAAAACCGTATTGTGTGTCCGGAATCTTGTTGTGTTGGATGAACCAGTCCTGGATTATGGAGCGCAGCAGGTTGGCGTTAAGTCTGTACGACGTCTAACTTATTGCAATCATCCTGTAGTTCCCTGGCTGTGTCACTGGCCCCTTCTTATGGATGGGAGTGAACTTTGCTTCCAAGACCTGGGAATGGTGGCTTTTGCGATGACCCGTTTGAAGAGTGCAGCAATGTGAGGTAATAGCACGTTGACATTTTCACATCTTCCCTCATTGTGTTTGCGCACTGGTTCCCGCCTGAACACATTGTGTAAATGGTTGCACCAGGAGCTCTCTGAAACAGGGGTCATATGTTTGGCAGCTGATTTCTTGAGGATCTTGTGAACAGTCGGGTCTTTGTCGAGTATTCTTCTCAAAAATGTTTTGTGTTGGATAAAATGTCTTTTGCAATTTACAGGCTGGGCTCTGCTGGTTTGACCCGTTTGTGTGAGGCGTTTGTGTTGGGCCCCCCTTTCATCAAAACATCGAGCAACATATGCTTTGTCTGTCGGCACAAGTCATTAGACCAAGCTGCCCTGCCTCTCTGGGCTGCGCGTTTCAGCATATGCATGTGTGTATCAAAAGTCGTCATGCCAATGCGTGAGGCTGCATCAAGGAATCTTAAGAATGTCATGGTGCAAGCGCATTTCCAAATCATAAATGTGTACATCAATGGCAATAGTGCCACCAGTGGTCAAGCCACTGCTTCCAATCAATCACCTTTGCCTCCAAGGTGACTGCCAGTGCTCCCACAATTTAAAGGCTGGGGTTTACCGCCAGCCTGGCTGTTAGGCTGCCAAGTGATTGGTTTTTGAATGGTCATCGCCAGCCAAAGAAGCAGTCCATAATATCTGAATTGTGAGGGTTTGCCTGGTGCTTGCACTAGATGCACTAGGGTTAATCGCCAGCCTGATCGTTTGGCTGATTAGTTTGTTGCTGGTCTATGCCAGCCTAAAAATAGTCCATAATGCTCGAGATGAAATGGCAGAATTTGCTGTGCCGTTGTGAAAGGAAATCAAAGACAGTCTGACTAGGCAGACGTAAAACTCTCCCTTACATCATGCAAACGGTAAAGGGTGCAAGTCTACAAGTTTCGATTCAAGCGCCAACCTCGGGCTGGCCATTAGGTTGAATGTTTACGGCTAATCATTGCTAGACAAGAAGTAGCACTCCTTGAAGTCCATGGAATTAAAGCTAACTGCTGGTGGTAAGGAGACTGGAGCTAGCGCAAGGGGAATAAGACAGCCCTTTGTAGTATATCGCCTAAGCTTCACAATTGGGCCTTTTTTTGTAACTTACAAAAAAGGCCCACTTCAAGTGACAAGTTGTTCCTTGAAGGAATTGGCACTTTCTCAAGAAATAGCAAGCAGTAATTTTGGCAGCGACTGCAAAAGGACTGACATTCGAAAACTTGAAGGACTTGTTTAGATACCTAGGCATGATTTTCTGTAGGACCCATATTGCCAAATGCGTTGAACATATGCTCGGTCCGTTCATGGCTGGATGTCACAGAGTTGGGCTATTTGCACGAGGGCACCATTTGATGGACAGGCCACTTGCTCTCCTCTGGTTGGCTAGATGCTACGCTGCCGCCAGTATGAATACTTGCCAAGTCTGGGGCACACGGATCATGAAGAAGGGCAATGAGTTTGATAGCCCCCTTAAAACTACGCACATGTGTTTCCTTTAAGGTGTGCTTGGTGTGAAAAGAACCACGCCTGGGCTTATTTGTGAGAGTGTGGACAGGAGCCTTTGCAGTTTGCCTTTGCAGTTATTGGTTCCGCGCTGCTGCCAAGTTTTTTAATTCTCTTTCGCGGGTAGTGTCTTGCTCAGGAAGATGGTGCATGCAAATATTGCTCTCAGTGCTTCTTGCAAAAAGTGCTGGACTGCGGAGTTCATTGAGGCGTGTGAGGGTCTGTGTGCGTTGGATAGGTATACCACCTGCGTCAAGGCTGCTACCCCCATTCCATCACAAGACTTTGTAGTTGATCTGCGTGAGCAGTTGCGCACGGTATGGAGGGAATTGGATGGCGCAGACCTGTAGGACCTATAGGACACATGCTCACAAATTGGCCACTTATCATGCATGGATGGCTTTGCCTCTCAAGCCAAGCACTGCATGGGGCCCGCTCCATTTGCCGCCTAGACACCTGCTAGACCTGTAGTACAGGTGGAGCTGGGTACTACCTAGTAGGCTTTGTAATTTCACTCGATTTCGCTCGCGCGCCTATGCCCTGAGAGTTGAGACTGGATGTTGGCAAATCCACAAACAGCACTGTGACTTGCATGAAGTCCAGGAAGAAAATCATGTCCTCTTTTTTGCATGGACATGACATTGTGCTATTTCAGACAGAGATTAGCAGGACAATTTCACAACAATTTACTGATTTTACCAAGTGATCTTACCGTGGCTAACAGAATTTATATTGGAGACACTGGAGCATTTTATTTTGACAACATCAGTGCTGAGGATGTGAACTTGCTTCCCTTGAAGCAGACGTACAAATCATTTATTTTTATTTCTGTAATTATGGATGTTTTTTGGCAAGCTGGCAGTGACCAGCAAGCCCAGCAGTCAACCCATCTGGCTGAAGGTCTGAACCCATTGTAACCCAACTCAACTTGCCAGTGGGCCAATGGGATCAATCTTTCAAGAAGCAAGAAGGCGTGACAATGCAGTTGCACTTTTTTGACTGACGGCTTGTCTAAGATTGATTAGAAAATTGATGCAGGGAATGTTATCCCTTAACTTTTCAATGTTTGGTCCGTTTACAGGGTAGCAGTCCGATGATCTAAGAACTACCAGTCCATCTACCTCGTATCAATGAAAATACAACTTGAAGTACCAACGCCAACTCTTAGAACCGACACGTCCAACCTCGTGGCAGAGCTCTGAGCCAGTGACCATTATTGTGCATGTTGGCGCTGAAGTTATGTCCCAACTGTCAACACATTGCAACATGGCTGATTCGTCATGGGGCAGCCTGAGTGACTGGAACGGGACACAGAAGGGGGCTCCAGTGGTACAAGTAGGCACGCACACATACACACCACATGCAACATGCATGCACTCACCATGCCAGCACCCGGTGGACTAGAACTGATAAAGAACAACATGGGTTTGTCTGATAAGTAATAAACTTGTGTGTCCGTAATTCCTCAACAAGCAACACAGTAAGCCAAGGGCAGGCCACCCTTCCAAGCACACAGGTTGGCGCACACCGCAGTGCACAGGCGGTTCCAAGCTCTGCAATACTGGATGAAGGCAATCACAGGTACACCTGTACATGACGCGTGCTCAGGCAGCAGGGGGGCACGGGCCGCCGCCAAATCAGCTGGCCCTGCACTCGCCCCTGCAGCTCGGCACGGCCGCGCTGCACCACAGCAGGGCAGAGCAACACCAGCCAGCAGCCTGGAGCCTACCCGCTCGCGATTGACCCAGGCTCCACAGGAAGCAGCAGACAGCTGAGGTAGCGGCTGCATCAGCAGGAGCAACAGGTGCACACACACTGGGCCCGACACAAGAGCAACCACCACCTCAGCCCAGGGGGCGGACGTGGCGGTACTCCAACACAGACATGCACCGCGCACGTGAGCTCACACACCGACACACAACCAAACGCACACCCACGTCAGACGCGCGCACGCGCGCATGCACATTCAAACCCACACCCACACACATGGGTGCCCGGCAGAGCGAAGCGGGGGGGGGGTGGGGGGCGTGCCCGACACAGGCAACGATCAAGCCCACGGGCCCAAGCCTCGGATCGCAGCAGCACCACAGGGGCGCTGCCTACAGCCTCCTGTTTGCCCCCCTGGCGCTGCTGGCACGGCCGCCAGAGGACCCTGGCATACGCGCTGGCGCAGGCCCTCTGCGTACACTGGCCTGAGGTTCACTGCATCACAGCCATGTGCCTACTTGGGCGAGGGGGATGGCAAGGGACAGGCAGGCGAGCCTGCCGCCTGCGCCGGGGTGGCTGCGCCCCAAGGACGGCGCGGGCACTGGCTGGCGCAGCGGCATGCTGGCCGCCAGCGCCGGATTTTGTGCGGTGGTGGTGGCGGCGGGCACTGCAGGCGCGCGGGGCGGACGGCAAAGGGTGGGTCAGCTCATGCACACGTAAACATTTTGTGTGTTTACATGGTTGTCAAGTGTTCTGCAAGGGCCTCTCTTGTACATGTCTACGGTTTTGTGTGTTTGCGTGGTTGTTTGGTGTTGTGCGAGGGCCAGCGCAGTGGCAAGGCCACAAGCCATGTGTAGGGTGTGCAGTGTGCGGTGGGGGAGGCTCGGCAGGTGCACAGGCATGATGCTTATGAGGTTGCAAAGGCGGGGCGGTCACGTGTACTCGTTCGTGTGCAGCGAGGAGCGTGCAGCCGGGTGTGTGCGGCAAGTTGTGCGCAGCTCACTGTGTGTAGCAAGTTGCTGGCTGCACTGGTTGTGGGCAGCAGCCTGCCTGACCCAGCACGCGCACTAGGCATGGCACACACGCGCTGCACAGCGCGCTGTGCAGTCGCGCGCACCATATGCCGTGCACCTGCCCATCTGATAGCAGCCTGCCCCATCTGGCAGCAGCCTGCCCCATCTGGCAGCAGAGCCTACCCTACACGACTGCAGCCTCCCTGGCATGCCTCACGCAGGGGCATGCATGCGGGGGGGCATCCCACGCAGGGGCATTCCGTGCAGGGAGGCATAACACGCAGGGGGGCATACCGCGCAGGGGCATCCACAGCCGCCTCCCCGGCATGCCCCACGCGGGCATGCGCCCTCTCCTCCGCATTGTGCTCGACCGGGCATATGCCCGTAACGCACAGAGTACAGGGCCTAGCTATACATTTTGTCCAGCCAGCGAGCCTTGCCCATCTTTCAGTCCCGCATGCCTGCCTGCACACCCTGCGCCTTAAAGCCCCACACCCCCCTGCACAACCACGCATTCCGCGCGCCCCTTGACGCCAAAAAGCGGCCCCAGATGCACATACCTGCTGTACTGTGGCTGTTTAGGAGCGGCTGCTGCGATGCTTGCGGCGGCTGCTGCGGCGGCTGCGTGCTGTGAG
>LFIK01002298.1_pt1 | contig 15442 bp, 9 predicted proteins | sample 643401 | NCBI WGS metagenome assembly LFIK01 (sample SAMN03777447, study PRJNA286221) | soda lake metagenome | biome: soda lake; feature: Kulunda steppe; material: water; isolation source: sample T5-Br brine of Lake Tanatar-5 | place: Russia: Kulunda steppe | collected 2010-07
ACCCTCAAATAGCACCATGAACATCTAGTTTAACATGTTCGATGTCTACATGATGGTATTGGCTCAGGCCAGCTTCAGTGTTGGTGCATCATCGTAGTGCCGGACTCTTCGTTCGGTAAGTCAGTGTCGTTCCAGAATGACACTCCACCTGCTTGGCGTCCTGAAAGCTCGTACAAATCAGCCACAGTCGAAGTCGCGATAGGGTCCAGCAATACCACAATATCACTAAAACAAGTCAAACCGTCCGTGCTGCTGGGCTCGTGAAACCGGAACTGCAACTGTTCCAGGACAAAGGGCAAAGCGAGGTCGGCGCTCTGTTTTTCGGCATTCACATGCAGAACCAGTCCACGTTCGGATTCCGGAGAGCCGATACGATTCAGTGTCATCGCCAGGTGGTGCCACTGTCCAGGTTCGAGCTGTCGGGAAGTCACTCTGGATGACTGGCCATCCCGTCCTTGTTGCGCTAATTCAACACGGCGGTCCCGAACACGAATGAACAACGGTACCCAGGCGTTTGTTCCAAGGCTCAACAGCGGCTGGTCATTGCCTTGCCATTTTGCCCAGAACGCCACTGAGAGTCTTGAAAGTGGCTCATCAGGTGGCAGTGCATCGCTGTCCAGCGGGACCAAAGACAGTGGTGAATCACCGTTCAGACAATGGCCTTCGCCAACAGGTGCAGTAGCCAGGTAAGAATCCGCCTCGTGGTAGGCCACTTGGTATTGTGGAAGCGAGAAGGCTTCCCGGCCGATGCTGACCGAGCGGCCCGGAGCACGCTGGGTATCATTCGCCGGGTTATACCAGAGTACTGAGCCTGGGTAGTTCTGCACATTCAACGATGAAGTCCGATGCGGAGTGTGATCGTCTCCTACGCTGCAGCCTGCCAGCCATGTCACCAACAAAACGAGAAGACTGATCGGCAGTGCGGGCCACCGCTTGTTTCCAGGCATCATTCGGACAAGGGCACCCATTGCACACCTTGGACGTCGATATCGCCCTCCCAGTCAACAAACTCAAGACCGTCACCATGCTGATAGACAATGGTGTCATGGATAAACGGCTGGAAGTCATCCGAGGAGCGTCCGTAGTTGGGTCCGAAAGCTGTGTATGTCAACCGGCCCTCACCGTCATCGCGACCGCTCTCGAGCTGCGGGTTGGTGGTTTCGCCGAGCAACACACAATTGCGGATACCGATATTGTTGCGATGGCCTTGCGGCACCACCAGGCGCTTATAGCCAGCGCCAAGGACGCAGCCATCGACGTGCATGTCCGGTTCGATCCACAAGCCATGATCCTGGAAGCCATAGCCCTCAACATTCTTGATAATGAAGTCACCGGGGCCGAACTCAGACCGCGAACTGCTGAAGCGACGAAAGAAAAAACCCATACCGGTCACTTCCGGCGGATAGACGTTGGCGTCGCCCCAGCCCAGTTCCGGCTGCTCGTCGGTCATCGAAATGGTATGAGCTCTGTTATCGGCAAATATCATCGGCGCTGGAGCCACTACACCGCGGTCCTGCCAACCGTCACCGCGTACCTCTCGCCCGCTCATCAGATAAAGTCCGCGTTCGTCATCCCAGTTGGTTCGAGTCACCATGGCGGAGCCATAGAAAAATCCGTTACCACGTTCACGTACACCAGCCGCGACATTGCCGATTAGTGTATTGAATGGATTTTCTCCCCAGAACGCAGAGCTCTTGTTTTCTTCCTGGCAGGAGCGGGATTTGGGGTTGTTGACCTGGCGAATGTGCTCGAAGCAGGCTCTCTGTGTATTTTCGAGATCATCCGGGGTCGTAATCGGTCTGTTGTTGAAGGCCATATCAATGCCGTTACGCACATTGTTGACCAGAATTGCCAGATTGCGGCTCATGATGTTGCCGAATTCACCACCATCCTCAGCATGCACAAATGCATGATTACTGATGTTATAGGCCACATTATTGTCGACCACCACGCCAGTGGTGCCATGGAGGTTGACCGCACGCTGAAACGAGTGATGAATACTGCTGTTGCGAATGTAATCGCCAGTGGCATCAATGGATTCGATCAGCAGGCGATCCATGGTTTGCCGGTCTTCCTCGGAGGCATGGCTGTAGACTCGGTTTCCATTGGGTCCGGCCATGTACCAGTGCCAACGATCCGGATTGGTTTCCGGCAGGCTGTCCGGGATGCGCGGGAAATTGGCGTTGTCCCAGGTGCGTTCCCACAGTTCGAGAAACTCGGGGTTTTGGTAGATCGCTTCCATGTTGTCGACGTAGGGTCGATGCCAGTGCGAGCAGTAACGCCCCTGGCTGCCGCGTTGTCCACATTGACGCAGTTCCAGTCCGGAGATATTGACCGTCGATGGATACATGAACATGGTGTGAGCGCCAAAAGCGCGATCATTCGAATCGTCGTCTCCCTCGATCACCACATTGCGGCTGAGCAACCCCACTTCCGCACGCATATCGAGCGTCCGGGAATCGCCCTGAGCATCCTGATAGTGCTCCACCAGTGCACTGTGGTGATACTGAACGGGCTCTTCCAGTGTCACTGTCTTGTCATCAACCGATTGAATGGTAAATTGTTCTGCCTCTCCTGCTATATAGCCCGTTGGTGCCAGCGCAATTCGATCACCTGCTTCCCAGCCCGTGGTATTCAGTAAAGCCAAGCTGTTATCACCCGGTTGTGCCGGTTCGGCCAGTTGCGTCCAACTGCGCTTGAAGGCACTGGTGCTGTATATCGATAGCGTGGCTCCCCCCATCACCATCAAGCCTTTGTAATTGCCAAAGCCGCGTTGCGCAGACTCGCTGCCATCCTGATCAACGTGCCACAGAATCTGACCTTGACTATGCCCGGTGGCGTCGCGGTCCAGGTCAACAATTTCTCGATAAACATATCTGGGGTCAGTCAGTGTGATCCGGATGTTACTGCTGACCGGGTGCTCTTGCGTGCCGATCTCCAGCCGGGCGTCAGGGCCATGCACATGAATCCAATCGGCTTGAAGATGACTGTCAGTATCTGCAAACAGCAATGCACCATGAATCATCAATGAACCGATTTTCACGTTCGGTTCATCCATAATCACGATCTGGTCCGCAGGAATCACGATCTGCTCAGATTCAGCGTCCGTCGGGAACGCCTCAGACCATCTCATGGCACCTGCCGGCCATGCATCAATTTCAGGGATTGCATGCGGTATGAATTCTTTGCTTCGGACTTCTCCAGTTGCCCGATCATTAACCGCACTAATCCGCTTGGTGGCATATATCCAGTCACCGGTGTGATTGTGCCAGGTCAGTTCATGCTCACCGGCTGGCAGATAGATGGCTTCATCGAACCATGTAGCGCTCTGATTCAGAGTTCTTGCGGTTGATCCATTTATCCGGAAAGACGGCGCCTCAACATGAATCGGTGTTGCATCTGTTTTTCTCCAGGAAAATTCCACCCGCCCTGGCCCAGTTACAGTCTCCGAGAACACGGAGCCAGCAACCAGTAATTCACTACTGTTGTTCTCAGCTGCGGAAGCAATGGTACTGTCTGATGAACTGTCGCTGTTTGATGTTTCATTGGCACTGACAGTATCGTTGCTGGAACTTCCTGATAAGTTACCAAAAAAGTCCATGCATCCTGAAAGACTGATTGCAGCGACTGAGAACAGTAATATCTGGAAGCATTGTCTGATAGTTGAGAATCGATTCATTCCTTGAGTACCCAGAGGTGTCGATCAAATTAAAGGTTCAATATCGACTTTGATGATGATGTTTGAGAACTGCACGAAGCCGGAATTGTGAACGGGTTCAAATTAAACGGAAGAATGTCTTGGATTTAAGTTATATGGGTCCTGCTATTAAGATGAAAACAGTTCTGTCTGGCCAGGATCCTCTCAAACATATCAGATTTGCTGATTGCCATCTGGCATCGCCGCAAATTGGCGAACCCGTAGTAGAAGATTATGGATTCATGGGGTGGATTCACAAGAGTTGCGCTGGCAGTGATATTCCTGATTGATCATATTGAGACCTTGTTTTCCATTTTTCGGTCATTCGATGGGCACGAATCTCTCTTCAACCCGATATTGGTACACTCTGGTGGTTTTTGCTCTGACTGTTCTGCTGGTTGGCTGCAATGATCTGTTCGGTACCGATGATAGCGCCGTAACAGAGACTACCAACCAAGATGACGCCCAGAACCACCCTACAGGGACTTCTTCATTCATCGAGGATTACACTACGCCAGACACTGGCTTTGTTGATGGCAATCTTAACGCTCATGTCGTCAGTTACCTCAGTAGCGGTAGCGAAGACACAGTGACTGGGACTGCGATCGGTTCGAATGGCAGCGTAGTAGTGGCCGGTAATTTCACGGGACGGGTCAATGTCGGAGAAACCTCAACGTTTCTGAACGCTTCTGAGACCTCACAAGGTCAACTTCTGATTATCGATGCTCAATCGCCGTCAACCATCGAGCGCGCTATCCATCTTGGCGCCAGGGTGGATCAGGTCGTTGTGGATCCGACAACCGACGACCTCATCGCAATTGGTGATTTCGGCCTGGTTGGCCTGAACGCTGGTGCGGATGACAAACGCTTCCATATCGATCCCGAGCACCTGCCAAAACTCGACCGTACACCGCTTTACGGCAGTGGTTATCGGCTGGCCATGGGTCACAATGGTCAGTTTGCGGTCATGGGTAACAATAATGGTAATGCCAAAGTCGCGATTTACAGTGCAAATGGAGAGCTTCAGACGTCTTATACATTGCCCAATACCGATATTGGCGGTGGTACCTACAATGAACGCTGGGAAGATATCGCCTTCGACAGCACCAATCAAAGATTGTTCGTGACGGGCTTTGCACAGCGGTGTCCCGACTATCAATCTGCCTTCGTGCTGTCTTATGACCTTTCGGGTGATCAGGCAGAACGCAATTGGTTGTCATTCAATCTGTGGTGTACTGCCGCACAAGAATTGAATCTGGGAGCAGACTCACGTGGCAAGCGTGTGCAGTATCAGGACAATGCCCTGCTTTTTGTTGGCCACACCGACGGCGGCAACAACCGATTTACCCGCAAGGCCCCGGATCAGATGCAGGGCGAGTCCGAGCCCAATCTGGTCGTCATCGATCGATGGAACAACGGCGCCGGTTTCGGCAGTGGTCGCATTGGTTTTTTTGCGGAATTGAATCCGAATAACGGTGAAACTCGGGTCAGCCAGTTTCAATATACATCGGCTGGTGTGAATCAGGCGCGTAGTTTCGAGATTCGTGCGATTACACGAACCGAATCCGGTGAAGTATTGATCGGGGGTGGCAACGCTCAACAGGCGCTACCACAACGCAGCGAATTATCCCTGGCAGAACAAACTGCTGGCAGTCGGGTATCCAATGAAACCGGACTGATCGCGGTAACGCCGGATTTTTCCGAACGTACCCTGATTGCCACTGTCACGGGGAACAATGGAGGCTCAGGTATGATTGAAGCATTGGCCAGCCGCAGTGGCCGTCATGTGGCAGCTGGTACCACTCAGGGTGCAATAAATACATTGAACAGTTTCGACGGAGCCAGCACGACAGGGGCCGGAACATGGATTATGATCTGGTCCGGATCCTGATTATTCACTACACGAGGAAGTAAGTATGCGATTTTTCAAAACAGGCATGATGGTAATTTTGCTGTCTTGTCTGACCATTAGTCAGGCAATGGCATTTGGGCAATACGGAAGAAATCATTCCACCGGTGCCATGGTAGGGTCTTATGGTGACGGTTTGGGCGGTATGTTCGTGTACAGCATTCCATTGAATCTGAGCGGTCTTGCCCGCAGTGGCCTGGGGATCGTCGCTGAGGGGCAACTGGGCATGGGCTTGGGGGACAATGACTTCCGCATGTCTGCAATGGCAGGCGGCAAGCTGATCTACCCGCTTAACCGGACCACTGACCTCTACGGTGGTCTGGGCTTTGGTTCATCCCTTTTGCCGGATACGGCTGCCAGTCTCGGTGGTCAGGTGGGGTTGAACCTGACCGTCAGCGGATCTCGCCTGTTCTTCGAAGCCGGGGCACATCCCGGTGATAACAACTATCTGGGCGTCGGATTGCGTTTCTGACCTCGCCCTGAGGTAACGCTTTGTCGGGGGCAGTCCGTGCATCAGGCTGTTCTGTTCCCGACCTCAACGAAGTTCGTCATTTGCCGATACAAAAACTGCTGAAAATCCTCCCCAGCAAGTCGTCGGAAGTGAATTCACCGGTAATCTCATTCAGCGCCTGTTGTGCCAGACGCAAATCTTCTGCTACCAGTTCACCCGCTGCCGCGCCGTGTAATTGATCATGTGCAGAGTCCACGTAAACTGCGGCCTGATTCAGCGCCTCCAGATGTCGACGTCGGGCAATGAATCCGCCTTCTGTAGTGCTGTCGTAGCCCATGGTCTGTTTGAGCAGGGTTCTCAGATTCTCCATGCCGTCACCTGTTTCCGCGCTCAGGGTCACTGTCCGCGGGGTGCCCTGCTGCAACCCGGCAGCTTCTCCAGTCAGGTCACATTTATTGCGTACTACGACGACTGGTATGCCTTCCGGCAGACTGGTGAGCAGATCCTGTTCCGATGCAATGGCATCCTGGGTCGTGTTATCCACACTATCCACAACAAGGAGCACCATATCAGCACGCTCAATCTGGGCCCATGCGCGTTCTATACCCAGCTTTTCCACAGTATCTTCAGTATCACGCAGCCCTGCCGTATCGACAATATGCAACGGCAGGCCGTCTATTTGAATGGATTCGCGCAGGCTGTCGCGTGTAGTGCCGGCTATTTCGGTGACAATGGCTGAATCCTGTCCGGACAGGGCATTCAACAGACTGGATTTGCCGGCATTGGGCCGACCGGCAATAACGACTGTCATACCTTCCTGTAACAGGGTGCCACGTTGTGCACTGCGTTGTGTCTCCGCCAAGGATTGTCGAAGCTCCGCCAACGCAGTCGCAACATGACCATCGGACAGAAAATCGATTTCTTCTTCCGGAAAATCGATTGCGGCCTCGACATAAATGCGTAGCTGAATGCACTGTTCAGCCAGTGCATTGACGGTCTGTGAGAATTCTCCCTGGAGCGATCGCACTGCGCTGCGGGCGGCCTGTTCGGAAGAGGCCGCAATCAGGTCGGCAATGGACTCTGCCTGGGCCAGATCCAGTTTGTCGTTGATGAAGGCGCGCTCGCTGAATTCGCCGGGTCTAGCCAGACGAGCACCCGCAGCCATCACGGTTTGCAACAACAGATCCATGATCACCGGGCCGCCATGGCCCTGCAACTCCAGGACATCTTCGCCGGTAAACGAGTGGGGGTTGGGGAAAAACAGGGCCAGCCCTTCGTCCAGAACCTGCCCTGACGCATCGCGAAAGGGGCCGTAATGGGCATATCGCGGTTTCAGCGTGCGGTGGGTGATTTGCTCACCGATGCGCGCACTGTTCGGGCCTGAGACCCGCACAATGCCGACCCCGCCGCGACCGGGCGGGGTGGCAATAGCGCATATGGTATCCTGCGTCATCCCGATCACAGGTTGCGCTTCAGTCCTTGTCGGACTTGGCAGCGGCGGCCTTCAATTCATCCTCTCGCATCACCCGCCAGTTGATGTACTGCTGCTGAGCAATCGAGAGACTGTTGTTGACCACCCAGTACAGCACAAGGCCAGCCGGGAACAACAGGAAGAATGCCGTGAAACCGATCGGCAGGAATTTCATCACCTTGGCTTGCATCGGATCGGTCGGCTGAGCACCCAGTTTCATTTGCAGGAACATGGTGGCGCCAAAGATCAGCGGCAATATGAACAGCGGATCCCGTGAAGACAGGTCCTCTATCCAGAAAATGAACGGTGAATGCCGCAGCTCCACGCTTTCCATGAACACCCAGTACAGTGCAATGAAGACCGGCATCTGCACCAGCATGGGCAGACAGCCGCCCATGGGGTTGATCTTCTCCTTCTTGTAGAGCTTCATGGTTTCTTGCGCCATTTTCTGGCGGTCGTCACCATACTGCTCTTTCAGTTGCTGCATCTTGGGCGCAAACTTGCGCATCCTGGCCATGGAGCGATAGGCCTTGGCGCTGAGCGGGAAGAACACCGTCTTCACCACCATGGTCAACAGCACAATGGTCCAACCCCAGTTACCGACATAGCTGTGTATGAAGTTCATCAACTGGAACAGGGGTTGTGCCGCCCACCAGAACCAACCAAAGTCGACCGTCAGATGGAGGTCTTCGGCCAGTTCGCCGAGCCGGTCCTGCAGTTTCGGACCCACGTAAATCTGGGTTTCCCAGGTCTGGGATCCACCCACTGACAACGTCCGCGCGGGGGAAGTGAATCCGGCATAGTAGAGACCATTGTTTTCACGGGCGAAAAAGCGGTGCGTTTCATTCTGCGGCGGGACCCAGGCACTCACGAAATAATGCTGCAGGAAGGCGATCCAGCCACCGTACATGGTGTGGCTATGGGCGGCACGGTCCATGTTCCGGAAACTGATCTTGTTGTATCGATCATCTTCTTCTGTGGTCGCAACCCCTAGAAAGGAAGACATGGCAAAACCGCTGCTTTGAGCCGGGTCAGGACTGCGGTCCCGACGTATCTGACCAAACAGGGAGTACTGGCCTTCGGCCTGGGCATTGCTGAGTTCAAATTCAATCCGCACGTTATAGTCATTGCGCGGAAAGATGTATGTCTTGGTCAGCTCAGTACCATCATCGAGTGTTTGTCGAAGCGGTACTCGCAACTCGGCAGCGTCATCGTCGAGTATGAATTCCGAATGGTCGGCGACAAAACGGCCGGTCCGGGTAATTTCCCGGTTATTGCGGTCGAGCAGGCCACTCTGTGCAATATAGGACCGCGCGTTTGTATTCTGCAGGATTCGCAGTGGTGTCGGATCATTGGTGGAAACGTGGTAATCTTTCAACGCCAATTCTGTCAGATCACCGTTATTCAGCTGGATTTCAGCTATAACAACGTCAGTCTCGATGCTAATGGTAGAGCGTTGATCGCCGGAATCCGGCAACGTCGGCGCTTCTGCTGGCTGCACTGACTGGCCATCAGCAGCCTGGAACTCGGGTAAGACATCATCACTGTCTGACCCCGATGCCGGTGGGGCCGGTGCATCGTTGCTGTCTCGTTCGGAGGGGGGGGCAGCCGAAGATACTTCAGCACTGGGCGCCGAAGCCGTCGACCGGCTGGCGGTGTCAAATTCCGACCACTGTAGCACCAGTAGATAACTGGCTATGCCCAGGCCGAGTATGGGAAGCGCGCGTCGCCAATCCATGATTATTCCTATCGAAACTGTCATGGCCGGCCCGTTCTAACCAGGCGACCATCTTGGGTGTAATCAGACTGTCAGGCTGCCTGGTATCGGTTTCTCAGCTTTTGCAGCAGATACCGAGCCGCTTTGTGTGTGGCCTGACGACTGAGCTGATGAGCACCCTTCCGGGTCATTACTATGATATCCAGATCAGGGTATTCATGTTGCAATTGCCTGAATTCTTCTCGCCAGATCCGCTTAAGACGGTTCCGGTCAACCGCCTTTTTGACCTGTTTCCGGGCAATGATAAAGCCCATTCGAGCCCCTGCAGTGCCGGCAGAGGGGCTGGCCAGTAGAAACAGTTCTGCAGTACCAGCCTTGACAATGACGTGTTGAAACACCTGTTGGTAGTCTCGTGAGGTCAGCAGCCGTTTAGATTTCGGGAAGGTCTGCGACTGATGAACCGGGTCATTCACGTCTTGCTTCAGGCACTCAGTACTTTGCGACCCTTGGCACGACGGGCTGCCAGTACTTTGCGACCGTTTTTGGTTGCCATGCGGGCACGGAATCCGTGTACACGCTTGCGCTTCAGAACACTGGGTTGGAATGTTCTTTTCATGATCAATTCTCTCTTGGTTGTCGGTACCTGGCCATGAAGCCGGCAGCTTGAAAATAGTTGAGCGCGGATTCTATCCGACGACAGGCCAATAAACAAGCTGTGAGGTGCGTATGTTTGGGTTCTGTCAGTCTCAGTTTCATTGTTTGTTTTATTATTGAGAAGAGTTTAGTGGTTGTTATGGTTATTAAGCAGCGCTGAATGTGTGTAAAAGTGTCTTAACCTATTGAAAATAAAGTAAAAAATGAAGAATAGAACACGTGGATAAGCTGCGTTTGAGAGGCTGGGATCAGGTGGAAAACCGGTTGATAAAAAGGCATACTGTCCACAGCTTTTTTGTACACAGAGTTCTACGCTGATTGTGCACCGACTTGTACCGGGTTTATGAACAGGGGTTGTGCAGGGTTAAAGCCGCGAATCAGTGTAAAGACGTGAAATGGCTGCGAGTCTTCGGATTGTTCTGCGAGAGTTCGGGTAACGTTTTTGCACAGACCATCTAAGCAATGGAGAATTGGAATTGGCGCAGGGAGTCTGGGAAGTTTGTTTGGCGGTGCTGGAAACCGAACTGGCACCGCAGCAATACAATACATGGATTCGACGATTGGCGGTTGATGAAGCTGCTGGTGAGCTGGTGCTGGGCGCTCCGAATCGGTTTGTCAGCGACTGGGTCAGAGACAAGTATCTAGATCGGATCGTCCAGCTTGCCAAGGAAGTGAGTGAAGATCCGAGTTTGCGCGTGGAAGTGCGTATAGCCGGGCAGCCCGTGAATGGCAGTCCGCGACCACAACAGTCACCTTCGGCGATGGCGCCGGCTGTTTCCCCGTCAGCCGCCGGGTCGTTGATGACCAGCCAACCGGACAGCAAGCCAGTTCCAGGGCGACAGCAGGAAAAGGTTCAGGTCGAGGGGGGGCTGCGCCATCACAGTTTTCTCAATCCCGGGTTTACCTTTGGCAGTTTTGTGGAAGGCAAGGCCAACCAACTGGCCCTTGCAGCGTCACGTCAGGTGGCAGCGAATGAAGGCGGTGGCTACAACCCTTTGTTTATCTATGGCGGCGTGGGGCTCGGGAAGACCCACCTAATGCACGCTATCGGTAATGAGGTCGTTCAGAGAAACGCCAACGCCCGGGTGCTTTATATTCATTCGGAGCGCTTCGTTGCGGATATGGTCAAGGCCTTGCAACAGGGCGCAATGCCGGATTTCAAACGTTTCTACAGAAATCTTGATGCACTGCTTATCGATGATATTCAGTTTTTTTCCGGCAAGGATCGGACCCAGGAAGAATTTTTCCATACCTTCAATGCCCTGCTGGAAGGCAATCAGCAGGTGATCCTGACTTGTGATCGGTTTCCGAAGGAAATTGACGGTTTGGAAGATCGGCTGAAGTCCCGGTTCTCCTGGGGTTTGACAGTCGCGGTAGAACCGCCTGATCTGGAAACGCGAGTTGCGATACTGAAGAAAAAGGCAGAGAAAGAGCGTGTTCGACTGTCGGATGAAGCAGCATTCTTCATTGCCCAGAAAATTCAGTCCAATGTACGGGAACTGGAAGGTGCGCTGAAAAGGGTGATTGCCAATGCACAGTTCACTCGCAGCCGCATTACGCTGGGCTTTATCAAGGACACATTGAAGGATCTGCTGGCGGCACAGGAAAAGCAGATTTCCGTGGACAACATTCAGCGTACCGTCGCAGAGTATTTCAATATCAAGATTTCTGATCTCATTTCAAAGCGGCGCAGTCGTTCAGTGGCAAGGCCTCGGCAGGTTGCCATGGCATTGGCCAAGGAACTGACTTCGCACAGCCTGCCGGAAATTGGCAAGGCTTTTGGCGGACGTGACCACACGACGGTGTTGCATGCCTGCCGGAAAATCAAACAGCTACTGGAAACCTCTGCTGAACTGCGGGAAGATTACGCCAAAATTCACCGGTCGCTGACCAGCTGATCTCAGCCACTGAAGAGACTAAAGAGTAAGGATAATGAACCTACAAGTTTCGCGCGAAGCCCTGTTGAAGCCGCTGCAATTTGTCGCCGGTGTTGTGGAAAAACGTAATACTCTGGCCATTCTGGCCAATGTGTTGCTGGAAGCCGAGGGTGACACCCTGACCCTGACCGGTACCGATCTAGAGGTCGAGCTGGTGGCGCGGGTTGCTCTGGAGCAACCGGTATCGACGCCGTGGCGAGTGACACTACCGGCAAAAAAGCTGCTCGATCTCTGTAAATCCCTGCCCAATGAATCGCAATTGCAGTTCAGTCAGGAAGGTGACCGGGTACTGTTGACCAGCGGGCGCAGTCGTTACTCGCTATCGACTCTCGATGCATCGGAATATCCGAATATCCAGACTGACGAAAATGCCAGTGAAATTCTGATGCCGCAAAATTCGTTGCTGAAGGTCATCGAGGCCACCACCTTTGCGATGGCCGTGCAGGATGTGCGCTATTATCTCAATGGCATGTTGCTGGAGCTGAAAGACGGCCAGTTGCGGTCAGTCGCGACGGATGGCCATCGATTGGCTATGGCAGCGGTACCGGTCGATTTCAACCAGCCTGCCGCCACTCAGGTCATTATTCCCCGTAAGGGTATTCTGGAGATGCAGCGGATTCTGGAAGACCTGGATGCACCGGTCAATCTGTCTCTGACGGGAAACCATTTGCGTGTCACCGTGGAGAACTACACCTTCACGACAAAACTCGTCGATGGCAAGTTTCCGGATTATGAGCGGGTTATTCCGCGGGGCGGGGACAAGGAAATCATTGCAGACAAGGAAAGCTTTCGAGCTGTGTTGTCCCGGGCCGCAATCCTGTCCAATGAAAAGTATCGCGGGGTTCGTCTGACAGTGACGGATGGCAATATTCAGATATTGGCTAACAACCCGGAGCAGGAAGAAGCGGAAGAGAATCTTTCGGTGGATTATCAGGGAGACAGTCTGGAAGTCGGGTTTAATGTGACCTACCTGATTGACGTGCTCAGCACTATTCGTGGCGACCAGGTCATGATCAAGGCGCTGGATTCCAACAGCAGTGTGTTGCTTCGAGATTTTGACGACGACACCGCACTCTATGTCGTCATGCCGATGCGGTTGTAAACGAGAGGATTCAATACCTTTGTCCATGGATCGATTCAGCAAGTTGAAACCTCATTGTGTTCAGTCCGCGGGGCTGTACTGGTAGATCATGAAGCTGACTCGACTCCACATCACGGACTTTCGCAATCTGAATGAAGTGCGATTACAGCCGGGTCCGGGTTTCAATCTGTTGTCTGGCGATAACGGTGCAGGGAAGTCGTCCGTGCTCGAAGCTGTACATACTTTGGGTACTGGTAAAAGTTTTCGCGTTGCACAAACACGCCCGTTGATTCGCATTGGTGCCGATCGATTGGCACTCTATGGTGAACTGGGAGACCAGGGCGTCTCGATTGGTCTTGAGAAGACCACCAGTGGCCATAGTCACATTGTGATCAATGGCGATAGAGTGCACTCGGCTAGCCAACTGGCGAGTCTATTACCGGTGCAACATCTCACGTTGCAGGATTTTCAGTTGTTTGAGGGGGGTCCCAAAGTACGGCGGCGGTTTATGGACTGGGGTGTGTTCCACGTGGAACAGGAACGTGCAGGCAGTCTATTTCGCCGGTTCGAACGAGCGTTAAAACAACGCAATAGCACGCTTAAATCTGGTAAAATCAGCCAGCAGGAACGGCAAGCGTGGGATCAGGAGTTTTATAAATCGGCAGAAGCACTGGCACATTGGCGTGCAGTGTACGTCGAATCCCTGATGGCTCACTACCATGCGCTTTGTCGACGAATGCCAGGTATGGCATTCGGGGAAGCGCTGGTTATTCAGTACATGCCGGGCTGGGACCAGAAGCACTCGTTGCAGGAAGCCCTGGAGAGACCGTCTGTTCGGGAAAGAGAACGGCGCACGGGGACAACCATGATAGGGCCACACCGGGCAGATTTGCGAATTACCTGGCATGGCATGCCGGCGCGGGACATGCTGTCTCGTGGTCAAATGAAAGTGCTGGGGCATGGTTTGAAACTGGCACAGATTGAGCAACTGACGACTCAAAAGGATCAATTGCTACCCATTATCCTGCTGGACGATCTGGCGGCCGAGTTGGATCAGGGTCATTTGACCGAAATATTGAAGCTGCTGAGGACTTTTGCCACACAGGTTTTCCTCACTGTACTGGATCCTGAGCAATTGCCACCGACAGATACCTGGGCAGACCAGGCTGAAATAACTCAATTTTCCATCACTCAGGGCGATATCGCACTGAGGACGTGACAGGAGTGACCCATGTCAGATACCTATGATTCATCGAGTATCAAAGTACTGAAAGGACTGGATGCAGTACGCAAGCGCCCGGGTATGTATATAGGCGACACCGATGACGGGACCGGTTTGCATCATATGGTGTTTGAAGTAGTGGACAACTCCATCGATGAAGCCCTTGCCGGCCACTGTCGAGATATCCAGGTGACGATTCACCCTGATGAATCGGTGTCAGTGACGGACGACGGACGCGGTATACCCGTGGATGCTCATGAAGAGGGCAAGTCGGCAGCTGAAGTCATCATGACGGTGCTGCATGCCGGTGGCAAGTTTGATGACAACAGCTACAAGGTTTCCGGTGGCTTGCATGGTGTCGGGGTTTCTGTGGTAAACGCGCTGTCGCGTGAACTGGTTCTGACGATATGGCGCAGCGGCTACAAGTATCAACAGGTTTATCGTCATGGTGTGCCGGAAACGCCTCTGAAGCAAATGGACCGTACGGAAAAAACCGGTACGCGAATACATTTCAAGCCGTCGGCAGAAACTTTCAACAATATCGCATTTGAGTATGACATCTTGGCAAAGCGTCTCCGGGAGCTATCGTTCCTTAACAGCGGCGTGTCCATTCGGTTGCATGACGAACGTGATGGCAAGGATGACCATTTTCATTATGAAGGAGGTTTGCGGTCGTTTGTTGATTACCTCAATCGCAACAAGACCACACTGAACAAGACCTTTCACTTTGACACCCAGCGCGAAGACGGAATCGGCGTGGAAGTCGCCTTGCAGTGGAATGACAGTTACCAGGAGCAGATCCTGTGCTACACCAACAATATTCCACAGCGCGATGGTGGTGCGCACCTGGCCGGCTTTCGTGCCGCCATTACCCGCTGTTTGAACAATTATATTCAGCAGGAAAACCTCCAGAAGAAACAAAAGGTGTCGACCACCGGCGATGACGCACGCGAAGGCTTGACGGCCATTATTTCTGTGAAAGTTCCCGACCCCAAATTCAGCTCACAGACCAAGGATAAACTGGTGTCCAGTGAAGTGAAAACGGCAGTCGAGCAGGAAATGGGTCAACAGATGGCGGATTACCTGTTGGAAAACCCGGCGGAAGCGAAGCAGGTCGTACAGAAGATGATTGATGCTGCGCGTGCCCGTGAAGCGGCACGCAAGGCGCGTGACATGACCCGGCGCAAAGGGGCACTCGATATTGCCGGGTTACCCGGTAAACTCGCGGATTGCCAGGAAAAGGACCCGGCGCTGTCAGAGCTGTATCTTGTGGAGGGTGACTCGGCGGGCGGCAGTGCCAAGC
>LFIK01002299.1_pt1 | contig 15440 bp, 15 predicted proteins | sample 643401 | NCBI WGS metagenome assembly LFIK01 (sample SAMN03777447, study PRJNA286221) | soda lake metagenome | biome: soda lake; feature: Kulunda steppe; material: water; isolation source: sample T5-Br brine of Lake Tanatar-5 | place: Russia: Kulunda steppe | collected 2010-07
CGATGAACTGGCCGGGCTGCAGTTCGACCTGGCGCAGGCGTGCGAGCGTGACGTCGTCGAGGGGCGATTCCATACCGGGCGGGCCGCAGTTGTGCAGATTGTCGCCCGAAAGCCCGCGCCTTGATGTGCATCATCGCAGCGAGCGGCTGAGCGCTTCACACTGATGGTTCTGGCTTCTGCAGTGCCAGCAGTCCGTTGCGCATGCAGAGGCGATCTTCTCGATCCTGACTTTTTCAGTGCCGAAAGGAGACCATGATGTCATTGCGTCTGTTCAGTCGGTTTGCCTGTCTGGTTGTTCTCACTCTGGCCGCGATGCCGCTGTTCGCCGGTGAGCACGAGCAGGGGGATGCGCAGAAGTTGCTGACCATCGTCACCAGCGACTCGAACGATACGCAGGGGATGGCGATGATTCTGACCACGCATTTCGTCCGCGGCGGCGGTGAGGCGCGGGTTCTGCTCTGTGATGACGCCGCCAATCTGGCTGTCACCGGTTCCGACGCCGGTTCGACGGTGCTCGAGCCGGCTGGTGCCGCACCGCGACAGATGTTGCAGGGTCTGTTGCAAGCGGGCGTGCAGGTTGAAATCTGCGCCATTCACCTGCCCAACCGCGACATTGTCGAGGCCGACCTCGTCGACGGTGTCGGTGTCGCTGCGCCACCGATCATCGCCGCATTGATGGCGAGCCCCGAGTGGCGGTTGTTCACGTTCTGACCGCGATGCGGTGGCGCCCGTCAGTCTCGATCGCTCTGCGTGTGTGGAATGGTCGTGTCGCGCTGGCGGGCGGTGTTTTCGCCATGTTGCTGACCGCGCTGATGGCCGGGCTGCCGGCAGACAATGCGCAGGCTGCGGATCCGCCCGCAGCCGATTCGTCGACGGCTGTGACGGTTCCGCTGTCGATCAATCATCCGATGCTGGCGCGTGAGTTCGGCGCGCTGCTCGGTGTCGATCGCAGTGGCTGGGTCCGCCTTCGGCATGACGATTGCAATTGGGTGACCGTTGCCGATCTCACGTTTTCGGCGACCGACCAGAACACCCTGCAGTTGCGTTTCGATGCCACCGCGCAGGCCGCCAGTGCTGCGTTCGGCGGTTGCCTCGGCCCCGGCGAGTGGGCTGGTCAGGTGGGTGTCGAACTGATTCCGCGCGTGCTTGAATCCGGGCTTGCGATCGGCTTCGATATCGGTGCGGTCGAGGTGTTGCGCCCGGATGGGCGCGCCGGGCTGCTCGGCCGAATCGGGCGTGTTGTTCTCGAATTGCTGGTTCTGCCGCGTGTCGATCAGTTCCGGGTCGATGTCGAGCCGGCGCTACTTGCGCTGGAGCAACTCGCCGACGGTCTGCTGCCTTCGACGGCAGCGCTGCCGCAGCGTCCCGTCCTGCAGGAGCTTGTCGTTGATTCGACCGCGCTGATCGGCGTGCTTGCCATCGCGCTGCCTCCTGCGGCTGACCTGGTTGTCGTCCCCGAACCTGGCCTCGATGCTGCCGAAGTGGCGGCCTGGTCGGCGCTTGAGGACGAGTTCGATGGTTTTCTGACAACCGTGATTCTCGCCATCAGCGCTGAGCTCGACGACCCTGCCTTGCGTCAGGATCTGCTGGTGGTGTTGCTCGATGCCCGTCATGCCATCGCTGAGGCGCTGGTCGATGCCCCACACGCCGTAGCGACGGATGAACCCGACCCGGTGCGTGAGCTGTTCATCAGCACCTGGGACGCGCTGCGACCACTGCTGGTGCAGATGTCCGATCTTCCGGGGTTGTCGATCGATGATCTGCGTCTGGTTGCGTTCATCGCTGGTGGCGATGCGATTCAGGCCATTGATGCGCTCGGCCCTGGCTATGGCATCGAGATCAGCCGCGACGGACTCAGGCGGTTGGCGCGTTTGCTGCTCGACGACCAGGCGCCGGCCAGCTTTACACCGCTGCCGCTGGGCGTGGATCCACGGCTCCGTCAGTTGTTCCCGTTTCACGGCCGCGATCGTCAGGCGCCTGCCGTCTCGTGGTGGATGCCACTGAGTCCGGTACGAGCGGCGGCTGCCGAACCGACGCTCGATGCGGTTATCGATGCGTTGCAGGGCCGTGTCGCGCGCGTCGCCGAGCTCGATGAGTATCTGCAGCTGGTCTCTGTTCTGCTGGCGGCCGAAGCGGCAGACCGTCTCGGTAGTGCAGAATCCCGATTTCCTGCCGAGCATGCCGACATGCTCGACCCGCTGGTGCGCGCAACCGCGTGGAAGGAGTCGTGCTGGCGGCAGTTCACCGGTGCGCCCGATGCGCCGCGGGTGCTGACGTCTTCTGCCGGTGCGCTGGGCATGATGCAGATCAACGCTCGGGTGTGGCGGGGAATCTACGACGTCGACCGGCTTGCCGACGATGTTGCCTACAACGTCGGCGCCGGGGCCGACATTCTCGAATACTACTTTGTCGATCATGCGCTGCGCCGTGGCGAGGACGCACAGCCTGGCGGTGCCGACAATCTGATCAGAGCCACCTATGCCGCATACAACGGTGGTCCGCGGCACCTGACGCGTTACCGCACCGAGGGTGGCTCGGCGCGGCTGCGCGCCATCGACGACGCGTTCTGGAGCCACTACCAGCTGATGCGCGACAACGGCGGCTGGCCGGATGTCGCCAGCTGCTTTGCTATCCCGCGCTGAACGCCTGCAGCCCGGTCTGGGCACGGCCCAGAATCAGTGCGTGGATGTCGTGCGTACCTTCGTAGGTGTTGACCGCTTCCAGATTCATCGCATGACGGATGACGTGATATTCGTCGCTGATGCCGTTGCCACCGTGCATGTCGCGCGCCATGCGGGCAATGTCGAGCGCCTTGCCGCAGTTGTTGCGCTTCAGTAGCGAGATCATTTCGGGTGAGGCCTGATTGGCGTCGAGCAGCCGCCCGAGCTGCAGCACGGCATGGAGCCCGAGAGTGATTTCGGTTTGCATGTCGGCAAGCTTTTTCTGGATCAGCTGCGTCGCCGCCAGCGGGCGGCCGAACTGCCGACGCTCAAGTGTGTAGTTGCGTGCAGCATGCCAGCAGAACTCGGCCGCGCCGAGCGTTCCCCAGGCGATCCCGTAACGCGCCTTGTTGAGGCAGCCAAACGGACCCTTCAGCCCCTTGACGTCGGGCAGCAGGTTGTCCTCGGGGACGAACACATCCTCCATGACGATGCTGCCGGTGATTGACGCGCGCAGTGAAAACTTCCCGTCGATCTTCGGCGCCGACAACCCCGGCATGCCGCGCTCGAGAATGAAGCCGCGAATGACGTCATCGAGCATTGCCCAGACAACGAAGACATCGGCAATCGGTGAGTTGGTAATCCAGGTCTTGGCGCCGTTGAGGCGATAGCCGCCATCGACCGCGACGGCCCGAGAGCGCATGCCGGCGGGGTCAGAGCCGTGATCGGGCTCGGTCAGGCCGAAGCAACCGACCCATTCGCCGGTCGCCAGTTTTGGCAAATAGTGCTGACGTTGCGCTTCGCTGCCGTAGGCATGGATGGGATACATCACCAGCGAGCTCTGTACGCTCATCGCCGAGCGGTAGCCGGAATCGACGCGTTCCACTTCGCGGGCGATCAGACCGTAACAGACATGGTTGACGCCGGCGCCACCGTATTGCTCGGGGAGCGTCGCTCCAAGCAGTCCGAGTTCGCCCATTTCGGTCATGATGTTGCGATGGAAGATTTCCTGACGATTAGCTTCCAGCACCCGCGTCTGCAGTTGTTCCTGGCAATAGGCGTGCGCCATGTCGCGCACCTGACGCTCGTCCTCGGCCAGGCAGTCATCAAGACGCAACGGATCATCCCATTGAAAATCAGTCATAGTCCAAGGTCCTCGATAGGGCGGGCGGGAGCAGCTGACGTATCGCCGCATGCAGCAATCTTCGATTGACACTATACCGCGCCTGTATTATCAATGATACAACTGAACGGTGAGCAGTCGGCGTAAACTGGCTCGATCCGGGGTTGCCGGGTTGGTCAGTGTTGGCTGGTCGCCGCAGTCAACACCTCAAGAATATGCGTGTGGAGGATCGACGTGAAGAGCAGCGCCGGACACGACACGCTTCTTGACAGGGTCTGGAGCGCGCATGAAATTCATCGTGCCGACGATGGTCGCAGCCTGCTCTGGGTCGATCGTCATTTTGTGCATGAAGGCTCGTTTCATGCCTTCGATGCCTTGTCCGCGCGCGGTGGTGCTGTTTCGAGAGCAGATCTGACCTTCGCTGTTGCCGATCATTATGTGCCGGTGCGTGACCGTCCTGGTGTTGATGATCCGGCGATTGTCGCAATCATCGAGCGTCTGCAGGCCAATGCGCGGTCTCATGGCATTCGCTGTCTCGGCCCGGGGGATCCGCGGCAGGGAATCGTGCACGTGGTCGGCCCTGAGCTCGGGCTGACCATGCCTGGTTTGTTGCTGGTCTGTGGCGACAGCCACACTGCGACGCATGGCGCCTTCGGCAGCATCGCATTCGGTATCGGCGCCTCCGAGGTGGCGCATGTGCTTGCCACACAGACGCTGTGGCAGCGCAAGCCGCAACGCATGCGCATCCGTTTCGAAGGCGAACTGCCGTTCGGCGTTTCAGCCAAGGATCTTGCGCTCGGCTGGATCAGTCGCCTCGGCGTCGACGCCGGCCGTGGACATGCCATCGAGTATGCCGGCAGCGCGGTGCGTGCGCTGTCGATGGAAGGCCGCATGACGTTGTGCAATCTGAGTATCGAGGGCGGCGCCCGGTTCGGCCTCGTCAGTCCGGACGAGACGACCTTTGCCTATCTGGCAGACCGACCGTTCGCCCCCCGTGGCGCAGCGTTCGAGCGCGCCTGCGCGGACTGGGCGGCGCTTGCAACCGATGCGGATGCGTGTTTCGACCGCGACGTGGTCTTCGATGCCGCCGATTTTGCGCCGATGGTGACCTGGGGCGTCTCGCCAGATGATGCGCTGCCCATCGATCAACGTGTCCCTGACCCGGCCGTGATCGATGACCCGGCGGCGCGCATGCGGCTGGTCGAGGCGCTGGAATACATGGCGTTGCGCCCTGGTCAGTCGCTCACAGAGATTAGCGTCGATCGCGTGTTCATCGGTTCCTGCACCAATGCCCGGCTCGATGATCTGTGTGCCGCGGCGGCAGTGCTGCGCGGCCGTCGCGCAACGGTTCCTGGACTGGTATCGCCCGGCTCGAGTGCCGTCAAGCGGGCTGCCGAGGCGCTCGGTCTCGATCGCATCTTTCGTGATGCGGGGCTGGAGTGGGCCGGTTCCGGCTGTTCGCTGTGCGTCGCCATGAACGGCGATCGGCTCGCGCCGGGCGAGCGCTGCGCGTCGACCACAAACCGTAATTTTCGCGGTCGTCAGGGGCCTGGCAGCCGCACACATCTGATGTCGCCGGCAATGGTGGCGGCAGCAGCGGTGTGTGGTCATCTCGTCGACGTTCGCGAACTGCCCATCGACTCTGAACTGCTCGCCGGTGCCGGATCATGACACCTCTACGCGTTGTCCATGGGCTGGCTTGCGCGCTGCCACTGGAAAACATCGACACCGATCAGCTTATTCCCGCACGCTTCATGAAGACGCCGCGCAGCGCGGGCTATGGCCGGTTCCTGTTGCATGATCTGCGGCGTGACGCCTCCGGTGCACTGCGCGACGACCTGACGCTCAACACGCCGCAGGCAGATGACGTGCGCGTGCTCGTGACTCGGCGCAACTTTGGCGCCGGCTCGTCGCGCGAAGCGGCGGTCTACGCGCTGGTCGACGCCGGGATACAGGCGGTGGTTGCACCGGGGTTCGGTGATATCTTTGCCGCCAATGCGGTCAACAACGGTCTGCTGACCGCCGTGATCGACGCGGCCGAATGCGAGCAGTTGCTGGCCGCGCTCGATGGCAAGCTGCTGCCTGTCGAGATCGATGTCGACGCGGTCAGGCTGTCGTGTGCCGGCCTGACGCTGCGTTTTTCGATCGATCCGGTGGCGCGTGTTCGATTGCTCAACGGTTGGGACGACATTGATCTGACCGTGCAGCATGCCTCTGCTATCGCCGAGTTTGTCCGCCGTGACACGATTGCCCGCCCCTGGGCCTTGCCGACGCCGTCGGCCACTTCCACTGACCATCCAACAAGAATCTCAGGAGATGACACATGAAAATGATCAAGGCATCAACGGTTGCATTGGCCGGCTTGTTGCTGACCGCAACAGCGAGCGCCGAGGAGCGCATTACCGCAGTCCACGCCTTCTCGCCGACGCTGATCTACACGCAGAGCTTCCTCGAGTTTGTCGACAAGCTGAACGCGCGCGGTGAAGGCGTCATCCAGATCGACGTTCGTGGCGGCCCGGAGGCGATCGGTCTCGCCGAGCAGCCCGACGCGGTGCGTAACGGCGTGGTCGACATGGCGTATACCGCGGCCAGCTTCTACGCCGGCGCGCTGCCCGAGCGCGACGCCATGATCGCGTCGAACAGCAATGCCGCGCACGCGCGGGCAACCGGCGGTCTGGACCTGATGGCGCAGATCCATCAGGAAAAGATGGGGGTGCACTATCTGGGCTGGTTCGACAGCGGAGTCAGCTACAACCTCTACATGGTCAACACGCCGACGCTCGATGCCGATGGCAATCTCGATGTTTCTGACGTCAGGTTGCGCAGCAACCCGGTCTACGATGCCTTCTTCACCGATTTCCTCGGCGCGCGCATCATCAGCATCGCGACGCCCGAGGTCTACTCGGCACTCGAGCGGAACGTTGTCGATGCAACCGGCTGGACGCAGGTCGGGCTGAAGAACCTCGGCTGGAACGAGTTTCTCAACTACCGGATCGAACCGAGCTTCTACTCGACCGACATGGGTGTGATCATCAACCTCGACACCTGGGAGGGTCTGAGCGAGGAGGCGCGCAGCATTCTTCAGGAAGTCGCGATCGAGCATGAAATCAGCAGCTCCGAGTCGTTCCGTGCGCTGATCGACGATCAGATGGCCGAGCTCGAAGCCGATGGCATGCAGGTGGTGCGGCTCGAGGGTGAGGCGGCGCAGCGTTATATCGATGGTGCGCAGGCCGCATCCTGGAACCGCATGCGGACGCAGATGGAGAATCATCCGATGGGCCTGACGCATTACGATGCGTTGCTTGAACTGTTCAACGAGTAAGAGACGCGATTGCCATGCAGCAGATCGGCCGGGTGTATCGATGGCTGTTGAACGGTCTTGCCATCTTGGCCGGTCTGTCGCTGGTCTGGTTGATGCTCGCAGTGGTTGGATCGGTGCTGATGCGCAACGCCGGCGTGCAGCCCTGGTCATGGTTGTTTGTCTCCACCGAGTATGGGCTCTATCTGATGACGCTGCTGGGTGCCCCCTGGCTGGTACGTGAGCGCGGGCATGTTCACATCGAGCTGCTGACTGCGACGCTGCCGCCGCTGGCGCTTCAGGTCGTCAGTCGGCTGGTCTCGCTGATGTGCGTGATCGCCTGTCTGGTGCTGGCATGGAAGGGCGTTGACCTGGTCGAGCGCAATCTGCTGCGTGGCGATTTCGACGTGCGCGGTGGGTATTTCATTCCGCGCTGGTGGCTGTCAGTCGTGCTGCCGGTGGCCTTCGGGTTGATGGCGATCGAGTTTGCCCGTTTCGTGGTGGGGCGTGATCTCTGGCATTCGGGCGAGGCGGGGATTCGCGAATGATGGAATGGTGGCTCGCTCTCGCCCTGCTGCTTGGCGTGATGCTGGTGTTTCTGGGTGTCGGGATGCCGGTGGCGCTCGCCTTCATCGCGACCAATATCGTCGGCGCCTGGGTGTTTATGGGCGGTGAGCGGGGCATCATCCAGTTGCTCAACAATGGCGTCGGCTCGCTGACCCGCTACAGTCTGGTCCCCATTCCGCTGTTTCTGCTGATGGGGGAAATCTTCTTCCGCACCGGCCTTGGCATGCGGATGTTCAACGCCATCGACCGCTTGATGGGCAAGGTTCCCGGACGGTTGTCGTACGTGACCGTGCTGGGCGGCACCGGTTTTTCCACGCTCAGCGGCTCGTCAATGGGTTCGACTGCGCTCATGGGGTCGCTGATGGTCCCGGAAATGGTGCGCCGTGGCTACAAGAAACACATGGCGATCGGGCCGATTCTGGGGACTGGCGGTCTGGCGATCATCATCCCGCCATCGGCGCTGGCCGTACTCCTCGCCACGCTGGCACAGATCAATATCGGAGCGCTGCTGGTGGCCGGGTTGATTCCCGGGCTGTTGCTGGCGATCTTCTATCTCTTTACCATCTGGCTGCGCACGCGTCTCGACCCGTCGGCAGCGCCTGCGTATGAGCTGGCGCCGATCAGCGGGTTGCAAAAACTGCTGCTGATTGTCCGTGACGTGCTGCCCATGGTGTCGGTCATGGTGATCATCATCGTCATGATGCTGACGGGGTTCGCCACCCCCTCGGAGGCGGCCGCTTTCGGTGCGCTGGGTGCGTTGATCCTCGCCGCCGCCTACCGTGCGCTGACCTGGAAGGCGCTGGTCGCGTCGGTATCGGGTGCGCTGCGGATCAGTGTCATGGCGTTCCTGATCGTGTTCGGCTCGGCCACGTTCAGCCAGTTGCTGGCGTTCTCGGGCGCCTCGAGCGGGCTGATCAACTGGGCGACCGGCTTTGACCTCGCACCGCTGGTGATGCTGCTGGCGATGTTTGCCGTGCTGCTCCTGCTTGGCACCTTCATGGAACAGATTTCGATCATGCTGGTGACGGTGCCGATCTTTTTCCCGCTCGCGCATGCGCTGGGGTTCGATCTGATCTGGTTCGCGCTGATCATGCTGCTGGCGCTCGAGATCAGCTTCACGACGCCGCCGTTCGGGCTGCTGCTGTTCGTCATGAAAGGCGTTGCGCCGCCAGGGACGCGGATGACCGAAATCTACGCTGCAGCCATTCCGTACATTCTCTGTTCGATGTTGCTGGTGGCACTACTGATCATCTGGCCGCCGATCGCGACCTGGCTGCCCGGGCTGTTGCGCTAGCTGCGATCACGCGCAACGGGCGCCGGCTCCCAGTAGCGATCGTTCGCCTGGCCGTTACGGTTCAGGTGGATCTGCAGGCGATAACGGTCCGGGCGATACAGCGCCTGCAGGTGCTCGACGCCGCGACCGGCGTTGTCGAAGACGGTTCGGTTGACAGCGATCAACGCGGCGCCGGGGACGGTACCGAGCGCCTCGGCAACGGTATGGCTCGCAAGCGTTGCCGAGATGGTCTGCGTGGCCGAATCGAGCGCAATCCCGGAGCGTTCCAGCAGCGTGTGCAGCGGCGTTGCGGCCAGGTCATCGGCAGTGTACTGGCGCCCGTACTGCTCGGGAACGTACGTGCTCAGGTGTGAGAAGGCCTTGCCGTCGATCAACCGTAACCGCACGGCATACTGAACCTGTCTGCTCGTCGTCAGGCCCAACCGCTCGGCAACATCGGCGGGTGCCTGGCGATAGTCGAAGTCGAGCAGCTGGACGCTCGACTCGCGTCCCATCCGGCTGATGCCGGGTATCAGGCTCGACGCATCGGCGGTGAGGTGCGTGGTGCTGAGCGTCTGGTCAAGCACCAGAGTGCCGATGCCGCGTCGACGCTGGATCAATCCCTGCTGTTCGAGCGCTGCGAGTGCACGACGAATGGTGACCCGCGAGACCTGAAATCGGTCGGCGAGGTGCAGCTCGCCAGGAATCAGCGTGCCGGCTGCGAATTCGCCGTTGGCGATCGCGTCGCGCAACTGGAGAAACACGCGGTGTGACTTGGTGCTGTCCGGCATGACGCCGGATCGTCCTGGTTTCACGGCTCGCCCTCCTGGTGGCGCAAGTGATGCACTGACGTCGTGGTGAGTTCTGTCAGTGCCTGATTGTATCTCAGATGATACATTCAAGCGCCGTCACGATACGGATCAACAGAAACATGTCTCGATTGTGTTCGGCGATGATCTTCCGCTCGGGTTGGGCGAAGGTGATCAGGATGCCGAGAAACATCCAGCCGGTGGGGTTGGTGGTGCTGCGATTTTCAGGCCTGAAACAATCGCCGTTGCAACAGTGTCTGCATATCGCGGCGGTCGTCCGTGATCACCATGACGTAAACACTTTCGGCAATGCCTCGGTTGATGATGCGGTAGGGTTTGAAACACTATCTGGAAGCACATCAGTGATTCTTGCTCCGGTGTCGAAGTCGCTGAATGACATCACCAGCGGGCTGGTCTTTGCCTTCCTCGTGGTGAAAAAGGTCTGTGTATACCGAATAAAGTTGAGATATTCCAGCGTTTTGGACGTGTTTACAATCGATCGTGACCGGTGATTCCGGGAAACAGCCCGAAATCGGTCACGATCAATCGGAACGCGCGGTCACGGTGGATCGGAACAGCCGGTCACGATGCGTCGGAATACACAGATGAGACAGCCTCCAAACGCAGACACAACGACGTGACTGTTTTCATTGACATGGATCGCAAGAAAGAGCCAGTGCTGTTCGTGACACCCGGTCGCGGAAAGAACACGTTGCGCGAGTTCGCTACGTTCCTCAGCGAGCATGGTGGCGACCCCGCAACCGCCTGGCGCATCAAGGAGAAGCTTGCCTGGATACGCAAGGCAAGGACGCCTCGTGCTGCGCGCTGGCGCATCACGCACTTCCTGAACTGGGCTAGCGCCCTGGTCGGCGACACCCCTGGTCTCGAGCCCATGCGGAAGGCACTGGCGACGCTGAAGAACCAGATCGATCGTGTCGTTCAGCGTTGGACATCAACCGACACCAACGCACGGCTGGAAGGCATGAACGGATTGGTCCAGACTGCCCGTGCCAGAGCCCGCGGATACCGGAACACCGACACCTTCATCACCATGATCTACCTGATCGGTAGCCCTGCTGGCTCGATCCTCAAATCCACATGAAACGACGAAGAACCGGAAAAATTGTCCGGCAACAACGGCTGGTTATGCATTATTCGTAGTGACTCCAGAGCCTGAGAACTTTCACCACTCGCTCGTCCTCGAGCACTTGGTAGACCAAGCGATGCTGAATATTGATGCGGCGGGAATAGGCCCCCGCAAGATCGCCAATCAGCTTCTCAAATGGAGGGGGCTTGCGGTATGGATCATCCGCTATCAGCGCTAAAAGTTCCTGAGCTCTTGGTTTAAGTCCGCTGGAGGCCAACTTCTTTGCATCTTTCTGGGCTTGCTTGGTGTAAACCAACTTCCATGTCACCAGTCCAGCTCCTCATCGCATTCATCCGCGGGGGTATCCATCCCCTCTCGAATAGACTCCCGCATACCGGGTACGGAGAGCAGATGAAGCGTCTCCTGAATGGCCGACCAGTCTTCCTCGGAAACCAGGACGGCTTTGTTCCGCTTACCCAGGATGACGATTGGTTGGTGGGACTCGGCGGTCTCGTCAATCAACCGATAAAGGTTGCTGCGCGCCTCAGTTGCTGTGATTCCGGTCATGACGCACCTCTTGTGTGTTCAACTTGCCACCAATTGTACGCTTTTGAGTACGTACGTCAAAACGAACGTCCAGACCCCGCCTCGCGATGACAGCCCTGCCTTTTTGCTAACTTTCGGCTCTGCGAATACCTGGCAAGAGGACTTCCACATACTTATGGAGGACGCTGGCAATAAGTGTCTGGCTACACCCGACCGGCCAGCGACGCGCTGATCGGCATGACTGCAGCCTGCCTGGCCGGTGCCCACGTGGCGATCCGACTGTCGCTGTGGAAGGTGATGGTCGCAGACTCGGGCAGATGTCCTGAACAGGTCACACAGACAGGCCTGACCCCGGCACGTCTCTGACCCCACTCCCCGACAGGATAAATTCGCCGACCGAAGTCTCCTCAAAATAGTTCGTTCCAGCGACTTTGGCGAAGCGATCCGCGTTCCCCGCCCCGATGGCGCAGGGAGCGAGTTCCAGCGCAGTGGCGACCAGGTAGAGTTGCTGATACATGACCCCGACATGTTTCAGAATCGCCGCGTAAGCCAACCCCTGGTATTTCCAGCTCATCCGCGCAAAGCGCGCTGCCAGGGTGATCAGCACGTCCGGTGGAGCAGTCAATTGGGCGGCGCGCATCGCGTCCTGGACCAATGATTCCGTGTCGGGATTTGGTGCGCTGATCCATTCCAGCGCATGAGTGAGCGGATCGTAGCGGTACAGGGCGGGTTCGAGGCCCGTGCAGCGGGTGATGGTCAGATACAGGTCGAGTTCATGCATGGCCCCGCCGCCGGCGACCGGGCGCGTGGTCGCTTCATACTGCCGTGGATCGTCAGGGTGCGCCGGGTCATGCGTCTGCACGCGTGCAGTGTGCCAGAGCAGGGCGCCCAGTTGTGCGAGGGTGATCGGCATCTCGCCGGACTCGCGGTGCGAGCGGCGGGCTTCAATCACGGCGAAGAAGTCCGGGCCTGCGTTGGTTTGATCGGGCGTTGGCAGCGAGAACCGGCGAGCACCGGAGGCGGGTTTGATCGCCGGGGCATGGGGCAATTGATTGATCAGCGGAAACGTTGCGCCCATCGGGTTGTCATGCCGACCGACCCGGCTGCGGGTATGAAACAACAGGTCATGAAATTCCCAATGCCGTAGCACCGGGTCGTTGTCCTCGGAGATTTGCCCCTGACTGTCGCAGGGAAAGAGCGCCAGCGCGCTGGCCAGCAAGGTGAGGAAACCGCTGATCGTGGCGGGCGTCAGGCCGGGCAGCGCCTCGATCAGGGTGTCTACGGTCTGGGGTTGTGCCAATCGGAACAGCGCGGCCGACAGTCGCTGATCGGTGATGCGCAACCGGGACTGCCCCAGGCTGCATTCGACCAACACGTCGTCGCCGTCGCGCCGGAACCAGGCAAACCGCGAGAGGCGATGCCCCGATGCTTCAGCATCCGGGGCGATCAGGCGAAAGGCAGTTGTCATGGGTTCCAGCGTCGCCAGCGGCTGGTCGTCCTGGTGGAGGGTGTAGGAGAGCATTCCCCGTTGCTCCAGCCGGGTCAGCAGGAAGTAGAGCGGGGCAGCGTCAGCGGTTGGCTCGGCGGTGCAGGCCAGCGCAATCAGATCCTCGGCGCGACCGCCGATATCTGCCAATGCCTGGAGCAGGGCTCGGGCCGCTGGGCCGGGTGAGCGATAGCGCAGGGCTTGTCCATCGGTGCGGACCACGAGCAGGTCCTCGTCGTCGGGGAGTAACTGGACTCCCGGACGCAAATGAAGGTGGAAATCGGTCTGCATGGTTCACCTTGGTTGATCACTCCCCTCGCTCGGTGAGGGAGGTTAGAGGAACATCGGAATCGGGTTGAGTTCATCCTCCGTCAACGGCGTCTCGAGCCAGCCCATGGTGACCGGAACGTCATAGAGCCGCCCGGCCCCATAACGCGCCCAGAAATGCCGCAAGCCAGGGACGATGACCTTGACCACCGGCATCCCGGTATCGCGGCGGGTCTGATCGAGCACCAGCATCTCCATCCCTCGTTCCTCGATGATCGCGCGACACGCCGCAATATCGGCCAGCAGGTCGCCGGTATGGCGTTGCGAAAAGTCCTCGTAGCGTCGCACGGGTTTCTCCGGGTCAGCGGCCATGTACGGCTGATTGTCGAGCGTCGCGGTGGTCAGCCAGCGGTGCGTTTCCTCATCCTCGATGGCGGAGGCATTGGCTTCGGGGCGTTCCTGCGCCAGCCCCAGCATCTGGTTCATTTCGGCAAACGCCCGTTGCAGGGCGATGCGGGCATCCAGATGACAGCCCAATCCGATCAACAGCCGATCCTGCGCCGTGTCCCGGAGTCGCGAGATGGCGACGAAGCTCGGAATCCCCAGATCGCTGGTCAGGTCGAGTGCCCAACTGTCTCGACCGATGCTGATGTAATGATCCGTCAGATCGAGCAGCCAGCGTTCGCCGAAACTGGCCAGGTCCACACCCGGCTTGCGCAGGCGGTTGTACCACCAAAGCGCTGTCGCGTCCCGTTCCACCAGTTCCAGGAAACCCTGCAACACGGCCTCTTCCAGCGTATTGCCCGAGGCGTTGCCGTTGGAACACCCCATGGCGACAAACCGGTCGCAGGCGGCGCTGGCGGGAGACTGGTAGTAGAGCAACTGTGTCGGCAGATAGCGATGACGGGCGTGGGTCAACGACCACGCCGGGGTCCAGTCGATCGGCAGGTCGTCGTCCAGTGGTTCCGGGACGCGGTTGAATCGGGATTTTTTCGCGTTCCATACCGCATGCTCGGCCAGTTGACGGGCGCTGTAGGCCATCACCGCGTTGGGGTGGATCACGTCCGCGCCATGTGTGGCCTGCATCTGACGATAACTGGCGGTGACGACGACTTCATCCCCCTGACGCTCACCGCTGTAGCGTTCCAGCGCCTCGCACAACGCGCTGGCTTTGGCCTGCGTTGCGGTAGCGCCCTTGCCCGCGCTGGCGCTACGCAAACTCTGTTTCAGATGATCAAGCCGATCGATCTTGAAGGCGTGGTTGTGACCGGCGACATAGACCTGAGCGATCTCGGCCTCCTGAACCGGTTGCAGTTGGTTGACAATGCCGGTGATGGGGCTGACCAGATGCTCGTAGGTTTGCAGGGTTTTTTCGGGAGTGACGTTGCGATGACCGCCGTCCTGCATGAAGTGAACCTTGCGCGGGACCAGGGTGACGGGGCGCATCACCGGCTTGGGTGGAGCGCCGCAAACTGGGCAGGCCGGGTCGGGCAGCAGCCGATGGGTGCGGGTGGTCAGGGTGCGAGTGTCGAGGCTGAGGACGGCAGCGGCGGTCGAGATCGCCGCGCCAACGAGGAATTTGGCGATTTCCAGTGCAGCCAGTTCGGCGATGAGGTGCTGCGTCGCCGGCAGCGCCGCGCGGGCGGTGATCAGGCATTCGTCCCCGCGCTGCTGTCGGGCGGCGAAGTTGTCGACCTGACGATGCAGCATCAGGCGTTTGACCAGGCAGGCGTGGCAGCCGAGATCCTCCGGCCGATACAGCGGGCCAAGCCAGAGGTCATGCCCGGTCGGTTTGAGCAGCAGCCAGGATTGACCGGCGGCGTGAAACTCGGCGTTGAGTTCCATCAGCTCGGGTTGTTGGTAGCTGTCGGTGACCACGACGGTCAGAGCAGTGTTTTCTTCGTGAACGTCGATGCCCAAACGCGTCAGTGCGTTGTGCAGCGGAGCGAGATCGGCCGCGCCGACCGGGCGCAGCGCCACCGGTCTTTCAGCGAGCGCGGCCAGGGCAGCGGACGCATCGAGGCCGAGTCCTGACCAGAACGCGGCGCGATCAGTGGGAATGTCCGGCGCTGCGTTGCATAAATGCCCGTTCTTTTCAAGCAGCATCAGGGCATAGTAGACGTGTGCAGCGTCGTACTCATCGGCCAGCGCCACAATCAGATCATCGACGCGGTGCGTCCCATCGAGCAGCGGCGCAATGCGCTCATACAGTCGCCCGTGCAGGGCGCGAGCGCCATCCTCGGCCAGCAGCAGGATCCCCTCATCGGGTAACACGACCGGGGTCAGGTGCGGTTTGAAGCGAGGAAATTCAATCATCATTCACC
>LFIK01002300.1_pt1 | contig 15439 bp, 23 predicted proteins | sample 643401 | NCBI WGS metagenome assembly LFIK01 (sample SAMN03777447, study PRJNA286221) | soda lake metagenome | biome: soda lake; feature: Kulunda steppe; material: water; isolation source: sample T5-Br brine of Lake Tanatar-5 | place: Russia: Kulunda steppe | collected 2010-07
AGCATAGGGACTGCCAAGTATTGCATTCGCGGCTGCCTTCCAGAAGGCAGTTGACCGCCCCCCCCCCCAAAACGCTGTGTGCCTCACCTGCACGCCGCCGTGCCCGATTCATCACAGGGCCCACCCAAGGTCTGGCGGAGCCTCCAGCTCGGTTGCAGCGGTAGAAGCCCCCTGTGGCGCTGCCATGCAGGCTCCAATCCTCCAAGCACACCCAGCACTGCACAGCGGAGCGGTGCATGCGCGAGCGTGAGAGCGTGTGGTTGAGGGGAGGGCGTGCGTGCATGCAGCGCAGCACCTCCCGAGTCTTGACGCAGGCGGGGCCGGTGCTCTTGCGCTCCAGGAAGGCCTGACCACGATCTGGCTTTTCCTTGTGCAAGGAGCGCAGCTGTGGGGAACGCGAGCAGCGGATGAGGTGCAAGCAAACCTGTGCCTATGTGGGCAACCAGAGCTGCAATCTGACCCGCACACCATACACGGCTTACATACCATATACCATAACACAATACGGTGATGATAACTGAGCTTAATTCCAACAGCAATTTGTTTTGCTGCCATTCGGCCACAGGCAATGCGCTAAACTGTGGGTGGACGAGGGCAGGGAGGGAGCGAGTGAGCGAGCGAGCAGGCTGAGGAGAAGTGTGTGCAAGTGCAGCAAGGGAGTTGTGGCAGCTCAGGAGCAGTGTGTGCAAGTGCAGCAAAGGAGCTGTGGCAGCTGTCCTGGAATGTGGATTCCTAGGAACGGGCAAGCAGTCGGACGCCACCATCCGCTGGTGGTGTCCCAACATGTACTTGTGGTGTCCCAACATACACTTTTGGTGTCCCAACATGTACTTGTGGCGTCCCAACATGTACTTGTGGTGTCCCAACATGCACTTGTGGTGTCCCAACAATGTACTTGTGGTGTCCCGACATGTACTTGTGGTGTCCCAACATGTACTTGTGGTGTCCCAACATGTACTTGTGGTGTCCCAACATGCACTTGTGGTGTCCCAACAATGTACTTGTGGTGTCCCAACATGTACTTGTGGTGTCCCAACAATGTACTTGTGGTGTCCCGACATGTACTTGTGGTGTCCCAACGTGTACTTGTTGCTGAAGTACCTGCAAATGCCCCACCTGCAAGGCTGCCCAGTGCAACAGAAACGGCACCCCGCCCAGTACCCCGGAACCAGTGGCTCTAGTAGAAGTGGCACGACCCAGCAATGGCACGGGTAGGAGTGGCACGACCCCCAGCACCCCACCCACGCACTCACCCACTCTGCCTTACAGCACGTACACTTCTGCAAGCACAAGGGGAGATAGAGACAGGAGCAGCAGAGCACGCTGGGTTAGCGCTTTGGGGCAGGCATGCTGAGACGGAGGCACAGCAAAAAAAGGTACATCCTGCTTGGACACATCAAACAGCCACCAAAGTCTATAGCACGCACGATCAACGTAGACGGCCATGAAAAACATGCATACCCACAACCCAATGCACATCACATAGGTGCGCATGCTAGCACGCCCAGGTGCAGTCATACAAGGTGCGCATGCTTGCATGGCCCATGTACGCCATACATGTGTGCTTTAAAATGCAAGAGAAGAAGCAGGCGTCCAAGAGAGCCCTGCGTAATTAAAAGTTGGGTGTGCATGCAAGCGCGCCCTGCGCACATCTGGAGCAGGGCCACATTACGGCGGGGTTGGTCACCCACCATGTGGTTGCAGCCCCCGTTTTTCTCCACCGGTGTGCGGCACCTGCAAAAGCAGGGCCGCGCATGTAAGTCTGGGTTCTGGACAGGAGGGAGTAGCATGCATGCATTCAAGGCTCCAGCAGGGATATATGTCATTTGAGCTGCCGGAGCCTACACCAGGGGCCAGGGGCCTGCCTTGCTGTGTTAAAGGCGCCAGGTGCCAGGGGTCCACCAAAAGGATCTGCCAAGAGGGTCCACCAAAAGGATCTGTCAAGAGGGTCTACCAAAATGATCTGCCAAGAGGGTCCACCAAAATGATCTGCCAAGCGGGTCCACCAAAATGATCTGCCAAGAGGGTCTACCAAAAGGATCTGCCAAGAGGGTCATCCTCTGCTGTGTCAAAGGCGCCAGCCTACCTCGCTGAGACGCACCAGCCGCTGCCAAGTGTGTGTAGAGGTGGTTGCTTTTGCTGGTGTGCACTCACTTTGGGCACTGCTTGGTGTTCTGGGCGATGAAGCTCACTGTGTCTGACTCGGCTGCTACAGCCTCCTGCTGCAGCAGCCGCTGCCACGCCTCCGCCTGCACATGGGCAGAGCACACGAGCACACACAGGCAGAGCATATGAGCACACACAAGCAAAGCACGTGAGCACACACAGGCAGAGCATGTGAGCACACACAGGCAGAGCATGTGCTTGAGGTCACACAGCTTATAGTGCCTGGGCGCGGCAGCATGTCCACGCCTTAAAGTGCTGCAATGCACCACGAGCACGCCGCCACACCATAGGCTCAATGCCACACCAATGAGCGTGCCGCCGCACCCACGGGCATGCTGCCAGAATCTACCAGGCCCAACACCGCATTGCGCACCAAAGAACATGCCACCTCTTCTTATTGCGCAGAACATGGCACAGCCCGCTCCCTTGCCAGGGCTTCCTGCTGCCTACTGCCACCACCCGCCACCACAGCTGCAAGATGGCGGGTCGCATGCGCAATTTGTGTCCGCAAATCCAGACCGCACTCTCAACTGATCATGGAGTTGACGCACCTAGTCTGCTTGGCCGAGAAGTCTATCCACAGATTAACTGTTCAGCCTCACGATCAAATAAACTTGATGGTTTGAAAATCTGTGGACCCTGCTGACCTCCGACCTTGAGCCTGCTTGCCCCTAGAGCCCACAATCAAATGCCACGAAGCCAAATTTCACAGACAAGACAAACATCATTGAGCCCTCCATCAAATGCCACTTAGCCCACAATCAAATGCCACACTGTGCACACATCTGCTCATGGTGTGACAGGAGTCAGCAGCCTGCTCTGCAATGCAGCGCGCTCTGACCTGCCAGCCATGGTATTGCTGGCTTGCCTGCAAATCTCGCAACCAGGTGCCACAAACTGTGCACCTGCACACCCTGAGGTCTCTGACCAGTCTGCCTGCTGACCTTCAGATCTACCAGCTGCAGAGACTCTGCAACCCCCTACCTGGTCACAGTTGTGGTCAAACACAATGCCGCCCCCCACCTACAGACCCTTTGAACAGGGCCAAACTAGATCACATTCGATGGCCCGCCCCACACCATACAGCCACTTGATCACAATTGATGGCCACTCGATCACATTCAATGGCCCGCCCCACACCATACAGCCACTTGATCACGTTTGATGGCCACTTGATCACATTCGATGGCCCGCCCCACACCATCCAGCCACTTGATCACAATTGATGGCCACTTGATCACATTTGATGGCCCGCCCCACACCATACAGCCACTTGATCACAATTGATGGCCACTTGATCAGATTCAATGGCCCGCCCCACACCATCCAGCCACTTGATCACAATTGATGGCCACTTGATCACATTCGATGGCCCGCCCCACACCATCCAGCCACTTGATCACAATTGATGGCCACCTGATCTAATTCAATGGCCCGCCCCACACCTTCCAGCCACCAGGCCCCGTCAATGCCCACCTGCTGGCAGCTGGCCGGCTCATGCATGGGGGCACTGCACCCGAAGCAGAAGCGCGTGCCGCACGCGCACCGCACGCCCGCGCCTCGCACCCTGTACACCCATCGCTGCTCCAGCGCACGCTGCGCGCTCCACCGCTCGCCTGCCTCCAAAATGCACGCGGCTGCCTCCCCTGCCGGCATTGCCTCCTGGGAAGGCATGCCTTCCCGGGCCTCACAGGCCGGCTGATGCTCTTCAGGGCCTACAAACGCCCGACACCCAAGCTGCTCATGGCACGCGGTGTTGCAGGGGCTGTCCCAGTCCGACCCGCTCAGGTCTCTTGTGGAGGACGGGGCAGCAGCGGCGGCCGTGCTGCAATCCAGGTGGAGTGCCCTGCCGCACCCTGGGAAAGGGCACCAGGCCGCGTCAGGGCAGCACTGAACATACTTGGCTGCCTGCACGAGCAAGGGGGGCGCGGCGAGGGCGAGAGAGCAGGGGGGGGAAATTGTTGTCAGCGGTGTGTGTGCAGGATTATGGCGGCGGGAGGGACCTGTAGGATGATGGCCACAGCATGCAGATGATGGCAAAAAAACACGTACAGGATGATGGTCACGGCACGCAGATGGTGGCCAGAACACATGTAGGATGATGGCCACCGCATGCAGACAATGGCTGTTAAACAAATACAGAGTGATGGCCACGGTATGCAGACATTGGCCTCCATGTGTGCAGGATGATGGCCACGGCATGTGTGAGAGACCGCTTGGGTACAGAGGAACTGTCAACCGATGTGCACCAATGGACATGCATACCACACAGACTTGAGGGTGGATCTGAGCTTGGGACCACGCTTTTGCACGTGGAAGCAAGCGCATGTGTGCATATGTCCGATACTCCTTACTGTGCCTGTTCACATCTGCATGCATGCACAAGCAGCTGGCCTTCTTCTCAAGCAAGGCGCAGGCCACATGCCATGCTTTGCTATGGCACGTGTCCAGATTTCTGCTGAGCACTCTCCCAGCCCAGCATGAAGCCAAGCTGCTGACGCAGAAGCCAAACCGCAGGCAGTGTAGCTGGTGGGCATTGAGAAGATACCCAGCAGCCTGATGCGCAACCTGCCAGTTCGGGCACACTTGGACAAACATACATGCACAGGCACAGGCTTGTGCCCAGCTCTTTGTTTATTGCTGCGAGCCACGTCGTGGCACTTGGTAATGATACAACTCAGGCAGCAGGGGCAGCATCTCACAGAGAGCTTGACTGGGCAGCTGCTTCCCTACCTCCTGACATTACTTGCCAACCTCTTTTTCTCCTACAGCCCAAGCAAACAGCCACGCATGCGTTCACACACATGAAGAAGACATGTGTGTATCGCGCACGCACCCACACTCCACATGCGCACACACATGCATTAGTGCAAGTGCACACACTCATATGCGCACACTTGCCTGCAACCTCATCCAGCGCGCATGCTTCTTCCGAGGCAGCAGCCGCAGCGTGAGCGTCATCGGCAGAGGCAGCCGGCAATCAGGCAGTGGGCAGCAGGCCTATGCGCACGCAGTGTTCCTTTTATTCAAGCCCATGCAGAGCCCTAAGCACTCGTGCAGTGAGGAGCTGCCCTGCACGCACACACTCCTTGTGTGACGTGCATTGCTCAAAAAGTCTGTGCGGGGTGTACTGCAGATTTCATATGGTTCGTGCGCACCCGCGGGCAAGCGCGGAAAATGCTGAGCTTCATGTGCCCTTGCTGCTTGCCACAGGCGTGCCAACATGCACGCACCACACGCCTAATGATTGATGAGGGTAAACGTGCATTGTGCCTCAGCGCCGGGGTCCAGCCCAACATGTTGACGCCTCTCTAGTTGGTCCCACCGTTTGCAGGCACCCTGCCGCCTAAAGGTGCACACAGCTAACAAGCACACACATGCAGCACACGTGCAGCGCACATGCACATTATCACATACCAAGGTGCACACACTTAACAAGCACACACATGCAGCACACATGCAGCGCACATACACATACACACATACCAAGGTGCACACAGTTAACAAGCACACACATGCAGCACACATGCAGCGCACATACTCATTTACACATACCAAGGTGCACACAGTTGACAAGCACACACATGCAGCACACATGCAGCGCACATGCAGCGCACATACACATTTACAGGTACACACATACACACATACGCAACACGAACCTTGTGCGGGTCCCCGTCGTCGAGACCCGCCAGCAGGATGCCACGCCAGCATGCGTCACAGCACCGGTGGCCGCAGGGCAGGGCCACGCTGAAGCGTGCCGCTGGGCTGCCCTCCATGCAAACCACACACGGCCCCTGCACACACTTCACAGGTGCAACAAGCACAGGGTTGCAATACGAGGTGCGCAACCCATTGGCGCAGCGCAGCGCGCGCAGGGACACACTGCTGCAGGCCACGCACCCCCGCGTGGAGGAGGAAAGAGGCATGCACAGGAAGGGCCTTGCAAATCAAGAAGCACACTGCTAAGTGCAGCGAGCGACGTGAAGCATGCAAAGCGCCCCACGCTGGGGGGGAGCAGTGGGCTGCCCTGCAAGCTGTGGCAATGCAAGCCGCCGAGTGTGACAGGGTAAGAGCAAGCTGTGGCTATACAAGCTGTGGCAATGCATACCGCCACCTGTCACAAAGAAGGGAGTGCGTGTCACGAAGTTGACATGCCCATTTGGTTCTTATAAGAGCGTATAAAGCACATGCTGCAACCACAGCTGCTGCACACTCTGCAGAGCGCTAGGCGGAGGGACAGGGCTTGGCCTCCTGGCAGGTGCACCCCCACGCTCTGCAAGGCCCAAAGGCTGAGTGGAAAGGGGGTGCCATCGCGCGGATAGATGGGTGGTTGGTTTGGTGCATTGGGGTGCAGCACAGCAGGAGCTGCTCACACACAAAACAAGGCTCAGTGAAGCACTCACCTCAAGGCCTGCGTCATGCCAGCGAACAGGGGAGCAGGCCCTCCTGGTGGAGGCTCCACTGCAAGAAAGGAGCACAGAGGGTCAGGGCCAGTGAAAGGGTGGGTGGGCGCTGCTGGTGGATGCTGCACAAAGAGGCGACAGGCACAGCAAATTTGGTGCTTGGACCGTGCAGCTGCCGAGCGGCCGCAAGGGTTCGGGACTTAGCCCTCTGGACAAGTGGTGTGCCTCTGAACCTGCAAGCAGTTTAGTAGCACGGACCGTGCACAACCTTACAGCCCCCTGCTGTTGCTCTAGCCAGCCCTTAGAGCCCGACCTTGCACAGCCACTGCTCACAACCTGCTGCACACAGCTCAGTACACCCAGGCCAACTGCTCACAGCCTGCTACACACAGCTCAGTGCGCCAAGGGCCACTGCTCACAACCTGCTGCACACAATTCAGTACACCCAGGCCAACTGCTCACAACCTGCTACACAGATCAGCGCACCCAGACCCACTGCTCACAACCTACTGCACCCAGCTCAGCACACCCAGGCCAAACGCTCACAGCCTCTGCTAAACACAGCTCAGTGCGCCAAGGGCCACTGCTCACAGCCTGCTGCACCCAGCTCAGAGCACCCAGGCCCACTACTCACACCCCGCTGCACCCAGCTCAGTGCACCTAGACCCACTGCTCACACCCCGCTGCACACAGCTCAGAGCGCCAATGCCCACAGCTCACAACCTCACACTGCCATGCGACCCGCAGGGCACACTGCTCCCATGCCACAGCTCACAGCGCACCTACAAACCGGCCCAAAAAGGGGAAGGCAGGTCCACTGCCCCTTCCCCTGCCCAGGCCCATTGCATGCCCGTGCTCCCCTACCTGTTCACCTTCTCAGCCTGCCCAGCCCGGCCGCGTAGCAGCGCCCCATGTGCGCACCTCACCTCGCCCACTCAGTCTATCCAGCCTGGAGTGTATAGCAATACCCCCACGTGTGTGCCTCAACTCACCTGCTCACTCAACGCAGCCTTAAGCGCACAGCTGCGCCCCTCTGCATGTGCCTCACCCGGCCCGAAGGTTCCCCCGCCCCGCGCACCTAGACAGCCGGAGCGCGTAGCCTTGCTCCACCGCAGTCAGCGGGTCAAAGTCGTGCTGCATGAGCAGCTGGCGCGCCGTGGGTGCGTTCACCCTCAAAGCACCGCTCACTTGGGTCTCTGCCGCCTGCAGGACACGGCAGGGCGTGGCACAGTGCCCCGTGGGCGCATGTTGGCCACCTGCAAGGGACACCCCAGGCACCTAGGAGAGGCACCCGGATCGCCTGCAAGGGACACCCCAGGCACCTAGGAGAGACACCCGGATTGCCTGTGTGAGGGAAACTTGCACTCCTGATCTGCGCGCAAGCGCACCTGCATGCGCTCCACCACTGCGCTCGCTGTGCCCAGCACCACACACTCTGCGAGAGCGGTAGGAGGGGCCTGATGGGGCAGGCCATCGGCCCCCAGGCTCAGAGTTGCCCTGGGCTCAAGCTGCTCATGCAGCGGCGTGCCCGAGAGACTGAGAGCCACGCGGTCCTCCATCTCCAGCGTGCGCTCGTCCCCTGCACGACGCAAGGAGCGCCGCGCTTACTTAGTGTACGTATGCATGTGCATGAGCGTGTGGGTGAAACTTGGCATACCCTGATTCACACACACGCACAAACGACTTGGCTGCAACTAGAGGCATCTGTGCACAGGCAGCTACATGTGCAACACGGTGCACACAGAGGCAGAGCACCCTCCCGAGTTCAAAGAAACAAGGCACCTGCATTCAAAAGAAAACACGGAGAATCCCATGCCTTGCTGTGCACCCATGCCGTGCCGTGCACCTATGCTGTACAGACACCCATGCCGTGCCGTGCACACATGCTGTGCCGCACACCCATACCGTGCAAACACCAATGCCATGCAGACAACCATGCTGTGCTGTGCACCCATTCCGTGCACCCATGCCATGCAGACACCCGTGCCATGCCGTGCACCCGCACCGTGCAGACGCCCATGCCGTGCTTTGCACCCGTGCTGTGCCATGCACCCACGACATGCAGACACCAATGCACATCTTAAACAAAAGCACGAGCAGCTGCGCTCCTGTGCACACACCGCAAGTGTACCTGGGGGCACCACCCAACGCAGCAGCGGGAGCAGCACAGACACTATGAGCCAAGTGAGCATGCCCGTGAGCGCCGGCAGGCTGCGCTGCACAGCGGCAGACGCGGCGCTGATGGCGGGATGCAGGGACTGGGCGGCGGTGGCAGGGGCGCCGACGGCCATGGTACGCATGGAGTGTGCCGCAAGGGATGGGCGCAACGCGCTGGCTACTTGGCTGCCTGCCGCTTGCGCACCGCAGCACCCCTGCATGCAAGCGTGGGCGTGGTTGAGTGCAGCATCCGGCCTCAGCGCCCCACGCTGAGCGTGTCACGCTGCTTGCTCTGCCATTGGCTGCCCTGGCGTGGTGAGAGGGGAGCAGTGAGCCTCAAAAACCCCTCCAACTGGGCACAGTGCTGCGCTCCACCATTTCTTCCCTGGTGCAGTGAGAAGGTGGCAGGGAGCCTCAGCGCCCCCCCGCTGAGGACGGTGCTGCTTGCCGCGCCAGTGTTCTAGGGTATGCACCAACAATTTCTTTTCTCCTGTTACACAGAGCAAGCCTTGCTCATGAAGGAGCGCCGGGGCTGGTCTCCCAATCAACCTTATCAACATGAGCGAGGCTCACCCTACAGTTGGCGCTCACACGCACAACCCTCTCCAGCCCTGCAAACCCCAGGCGCTCGGTGCACTAGTGCGCAAGTGCCGCCAGTGCCGTCCCTGGAGGTGCGCTCGCACGTGCATGAATGACCCCTGGGAGGGGTTCTGGAGGGGCACGTGGCGCCCCTGAGCAGGGGCAGCCCTCAGAAAGCTAAAAAAGACCTTCGGGCTTTTCACTCATGCAGGTCAGCTTCCCACTGGGTCACACCCTCTTAAGCAGGTTCTTCCCTCCTGCAGACTTCCCTACTGCCCATTGTTTGCTCACTTGCAGGGCTCCGTGGCGGATCAGCAGCCTCGCGGCCTCCCAGTTGCACGCCGCCATCGCCCACTCAAGGGGCGTGCGGCCTTGGGCGTCCTCCAAGCACACATCCGGCTTTACGGACTGCACGCACCATAAGTCACCAGGTAGCAAAAGCATCTGTTCAATGAAAACGAACGCCTTATGGCTCCTCAGCATGCGTGCTCGAGGAGGACGCCCCACACAACTGTGCTGAGCATGTTCAGCTATGCTGTGCTCGCGGTCCTAAACTCTCCCACCTGGGATGCATTGGAGACAACAAGGCAGCGAACGCATGCTCAGCCAGTGGTAGAAGCTGCGTGATGGCCAGCCCCCATTGGCCTATGAGCAAGTGATTCATCTGTGGTGGGCTGGCAAACTTCGACCTTTTTAGAGTGCAGATGATCCGTGGGCCAGCTCTCCCTGGGCACTCAGGGTTGGACTGCATTCACCAATCTCTTGATCCGCCGTTAAGATGAAAACCAAAGGCATTCCTTCTTGGCATTGCCTTGCGCCTGCAACGCCCACCAGCACCACTGACACCGGCGACACAGCTGCCAGCAAGTCGTTGGCCATGCAGGCTCATGCACACAAACATCTCGGCGGCCAGGTCCTCTTGTTCCAATGTGTAAGTGCACAGGCCCCCACCTGCAGTTCAGGAGGGAGGCCATCTAGCAGCAGCCGCAGAGCACCATTGCAGCCGCCATTGAATAGGCAGCAGTGCAGCACGCCCCAGGACCTGCGTGTGGAACCACCAGCGTGTGCTGGCAGGTTGAGCATACTCGGGAGAGGGATTGGGGATGAGGCACAGGGGTGAGGGGCCTGCAGTAGGCATTGAAGTATAATGGGAGTGATGCACTGAGGGAGGGGCAGGAGGGTGAACGTCACAATGATTCAACTCCGTATCCACCATACCCATACTAACCACCTGGGCATATCCTCAACCGCGTCCCCTCCCTGCCTCCTAACACAAACACAGTCTTACACACATGCAAACACAACACACACGGTTGCACGCACACACTACACGCACAATATGTACATGCACATGCTCGCACATGCACGCACTCACTACACGCACACTACATACACGCACACACTACGCACACACCTCATACACTGCTGCTGCTCTTCGACAGACCCACCGGTGCGAGACGCTAGACAGTGGCAGGTATGGCCACAGGTGCGCCTGCGCGGGATCTAAGAGCCAGGCCAGAGTGTCCACCCTCTTCTTTGCCGTGCTCTTGGCAGCACTCCGGGCCTTTGCCCCCACCAGGCCTGCAGGCCCAAAGCCTGCGGCAGGGAAGCGTGGGCCAGGGAAGCGAGGGGCACACGGGGTGCGGCAAAGCATGCGGCAGGAGAGCGTTGGGCATGTGTTCTGGCCTTCACTAAAAGATGATGAGCCCAGTGGATAGGGTTGAATGTGCTACCTCGGTCAGAGCTTTATCTGCGTGTTTAAGCTATCCTCCGAGCATACACAAAGCCACATGCCCTCGTGACATTGGCTATGGGCTTTTTGCATGGCTGACACAGCTTGAGCGGAAAGCAAGGCAGGAGGCCCAAGGCATGGGAAACATTCACGGTCCCCGACCTGCGCCCCAATTCCATGCCAATTCCATGACCAAATCCATAGCAGTGTTTGCAAGTTAGAAGGGGACTCGGTACCCCATCACAACCTCATAAGGGGTCCAGCTGTGTCCCATATGGAGGCTGTTTGCGGTTATAGCCAGCCTGGCTCAATGTCCATCTCATGCTTGTACCTGAGGATATGTTTGCGGTTATAGCCAGTCTGGCTCAATGTCCATCTCATGCTTGTACCTGAGGATGCCAAGGAGGGGCTCTCAGGGAGGTGCCTTAAGCGGGAACCGCAGCAGAGGTAGTGCAGCAGGGAGCCTCCACCATCCTCATCGTCCACGCTGATTAAGACGTCGCTTATTTGCGCGCTGCTCTCGGCTTCCTGCTATCAGAGGGTGAGCCCAAGGCATGCCTATGCACTCTTTGAACTGCTGCCGGGCTCGCTCTGTCCGTGCTCAGGTGCCAGACTATGTAATGGTATCGCACGTGAATGCCCTTCTTGAGCAACAACAATCAGCAGCACAACACCACAGGCACCACGTGCATGTTCAAATAGAAAGGTTTTGTGGAGGTATCACTGCCATTCACATCCTCCTCAGATTGTCTGGATATTTTAATATGGGTCAACCTTCCTCCCTAGACACGCACAAAATCTCTCTTTCCTGCACCTTGTGCGCCTTATGGCTAGAGAAAGTGAAAAAGGAGCTCTGTTGCTTGGGCAGGAGACGCTGATACCCTGGTACAACCAGCCGCTCAAGGGTCTCACGATCTCCTGCCAGGGCCGCAGACTTGAGTGCCTGAAAGTGAGCCTGAGTAGGGAGGAAACAGGGTTTCAGAAGGGGCAGACAAGCAGCAAAGCAAGTCATAATGCATAGGTCTTTCCCACAGGCACCTAAACTCATTAACAGGACACATGCAGTGCCTGGCTCATACTGACTGACCTGCCTGTGCATATTCCAGCCTCATTGAAGCATGGGCTTACATATAGTGGGGTTCTCAATGAAATGTACTTCACAGAAGATGACCTGCTCTTCAGAACCCTAAAAAATTCTACAAACTTTTCCCTATCGTGATCAAATATCAATCTACACAACCATAATTGTTAACCATGATCTACACGCTACTGTCTACAACTTCAAATGCGCATCTTGAGGAGACAGGCAGCCATCAATGAATTCAATGACTTAAATCAAACGATTGCACAGCTTGGCTCGATGATGTTGGCAAGCTGAAGGGTCTCTGCCTTGTCTTGTTTCTCAGGCCCTCGTTTTCCCTTGCATCCTAGACTTGGGCTCAACCAAATGATAGGCTTCATTTAACCTGCCCTCGTTTGACAGGAATACCATCCGAACATAGTTTTGGCTACACAAGCAAAACGAGACTCAATGCAGGCGCTTGAAAGCCAAAAAGGTTACACTCTATACCATCCTTCTTGGTGTAGCAGGTCAATCTTTTCCTCAAAACACTTTGCATCATCTCAAGAGCTCGGCCTTGTTTCACAAAAGATCCACAAGACTGCCCTTGAATTGCATGCCCACCCCGTGCATTATGCGCACAAACTGACTACAACTTGTACATGAAAAAACGAATTGCTCTCAAGGCCTTGGTCTCGAGCAAGGGCCTGCCAGCCACCCTCTAGATCCCAACTAGTTGTCTTTCCCATTGGTAGAGGAGACTCACGGCTCTTCGGGGCAATGTGTCTCCTTTTCCTGAATTGTATCTCCTTTTTTTGTAACCCCCTTGATGCAGGGAGTGCCTTGCTGTCTGCAGCGTGACTCGTTTCAGAATCGTGTATGGAATGGAAACTTTAAATAACATCCATGAGACTAAGAAACTTTCCAAGATGAGCAGCATGTTCCCCGCTGCACACTCCCACTGGCAGATAGTGTGTCTCCGCAGGAAATATGCTCAGTTGTCCCCACAGACATGATTACGAGATGCTTTTTTTAAACCAAGGCCTAATTGCCGTTTACGGGCAGTGTTGCCCTGAGAGACTGCTGCATCCAAACCGGACCCGCAGCATGGCCATAGCTGGTGTAGGGAACTTGAAGGATGAGGGTCACCCTCTGATTCGGTATTAGAGACTCCGCAGTCTCGTCGCGGGCAACCCATTGTCTGTTTGGTGTACCCTTTGGCTGTCCGTAGCCAGTCCAAGCACCGTCCTTGCTCAAGTACAGCTACAGCTGAAGTGACGACTGGATCAAATACTCCATCGACTGACTCAACTGATCACCGGGTCACAATGCAGCACAAATCTGGTGCTGTACTAATACTGGACTAATCTGGCGTGACAGCAGGCTAGCAGTCCCACTCCTTGACTGAGGGCCTTCTCCATGTAAACTTTATGGTTAACTTTGTAAACCTTGGAAGGGCGCCATGCATGAAGGTCCACTAGTGTTGCCTGTAAAAGTCACTTTATTGCAAACTGTGCCCAGGCTTCGTCAGTATTCTAGATCTCAATTGCACCCGAGTCATTTTATGTTATGACAACAGGGTCCAGCAGCCATCAACTAGATACCAGCCAGTTCAACTTTGGGGCGCAACTTTTTTCCTGTTGAACGTAATTGGCACCCCCTCAAACGATGGTCCGTCGTTGTTGCTGAGCGCAAGGCCGATCCCAGTCCATGGACCTGTACAAGAAAAATCGTAAGCATCCAACAGAGCAATCTCACACGTACGCTCTAAGATGCAATCCATGCTCATAAGCATGATCTGTGACTGCAAAGCCTGCCAGCTGACCTGAGTGCAACAGCAGGCGGCGCATGTGCACTGAGCCCTCACAGCAAGAAGTCAACCCTGAGCAGGGAGCATGCACATGGCGAGGCAACAACCTACCAGGTGCACCACGCTGCGCTCGACCCCCGTAGTATAAACGCCACTGGCCCCTTGACATGGAGACAGGGCAGGGCGCTCCCACCTCCCCCCCATCCCATGGTTCGCCCTCGCTGCCTCCATTTGCACTGCTGCCGGCCCGTTGGAGCAGGGGATGCGGGCACCTGGCATGAATGCAGTGAGCCATTTTCACGAGCGCATGTCTGTTATGCATGAGTGCACCCTTTTGTGTGCTGCTGTGCCACAGCGCTTGGCAGCCCTAAGACGCATGCCTTTGGTAGCACAGGCTGACAGGGCAGAAGGCAGCCTTAATCAACCACCGCCTGTGTTTTTCAAGCCAGCAGAAGTTTCCATACATGCATGCTGACGTACACAAACTCATGAACGGTCTGTGATATTGATATGTTTTATGCTAAAACACCCAGATGCCTCACCGTTCCCAAGAGTTGCCATCCTTGCTGACCGCGAGACCAATGGATTTTGTGCCATCTGCCGCCACTGCCTCATAGAACATGAGGAACTGCTTGTTGTCCAAATCCCTGACCTGAAAGTCACACACGATAAATCATCAGGCAAGGTCTTTGGAGACAACCTGAAATATTGCCTAAGGTTGCATTAAGCAAGAGAACAGCACAGTCCATCAGCTTTCTGCAAGTGAGTACCAGGCATTGCTTGCATACCAGGGCGGCACTTGCAGTCCCACGATCGCGTACAGGTAGCGTGGCGCCTCAAACATCACAGCAGGCATGCCCTTTTGGCTTGGATGGCTGCTACTTACCACTTGGCGTGAGGATGCGCCCAACGCATCATGGTCGTTTGGCTGGGCTCCCTGCTCCACGGGATCAAACACGACGCCATTTTTGGACCAGATGAAGCCATCCGCTGATGAAGCCATGCCTACTCGAAACCTGTAAGCGAAGCCAAAACACTTGCATGAAGTACCTACCAGCCCATGTCCGAGGCCAGCGTGATGTTAAGTTAGCCAGAAGGGAAGGACATCACACATGTCACAGACATGCATGAGAAAAGATGAGTCTCTATGCAGCTATCGACATAAGCTTTGCAACCAGGCAAATTAGCCATGTTATGCACCCTTCTAAGCAGGTCGTCTTGCAATCAAAACCTTGAATTCAGACAAACAAGGTGTTCCATTGCTGAACGCCAGTTTGCTTAACTCTCTACTTTTTGGCCAGCTGCCTGAAAGAAGAGCTAAATAAAATGGCAGCAACACAGCACACACAAACACCCACGCAAACACACACATGCGCACGCACAGACACATACAGGCCCACACACTGCATGCACACACAAATATCCAAGGATGAGAACGGTAAATTGTCCGCTGTTGACAAAATGGCTAAATTTGCGCTGTGCATTGCCTTAAAAATTACGATTAAATTCGATAATACCAGGGGGGGGGG
>LFIK01002301.1_pt1 | contig 15436 bp, 13 predicted proteins | sample 643401 | NCBI WGS metagenome assembly LFIK01 (sample SAMN03777447, study PRJNA286221) | soda lake metagenome | biome: soda lake; feature: Kulunda steppe; material: water; isolation source: sample T5-Br brine of Lake Tanatar-5 | place: Russia: Kulunda steppe | collected 2010-07
AATGTAGATAGCACCCGTCATCGGTCAACTCGCGAGGCGAGTTCACGGTCACCGGTCTTTCTATAAAAAAGAATTCGATATCAACAACACAGTGCACTATCTTTAGGATCTAAAATTAAATGAAAGCAACAGAAGAATAGAGAATGGGTATAAATCAGAGTCACCTGAAGCAGTTGGAGAATGAAGGGATTTACATCATGCGGGAGGTGGCGGCGCAGTTTGAACGGCCGGTACTTCTCTTCTCCGGTGGGAAGGATTCTATCGTTATGGTTCACCTTGCCCGGAAAGCGTTTTATCCCGGCAAAATTCCATTTCCATTAATGCACGTCGATACCGGCCATAACTTCCCGGAGACGATTGAATTTCGCGACAAATTGGTTGACGAACTGGGCGTGGAACTGATTGTAGGGAGCGTTCAAGAATCGATTGACAGAGGAGATGTAAAGGAAGAAACAGGCCCTGACGCAAGTAGAAATGCTCTTCAGACGGTGACGTTACTGGATACGCTGAAAAAACACCAGGTGGATGCTGCACTGGGTGGCGGCCGGCGAGATGAAGAGAAAGCTCGCGCCAAGGAGCGTTTTTTCTCACACCGCGACAGCTTTGGACAATGGGATCCTAAAAAACAGCGGCCGGAGCTGTGGGATATTTACAACGGACGAAAGAATATGGGCGAGAGTTTCCGTGTGTTTCCGATAAGTAACTGGACCGAGATGGACATTTGGCAGTATATCGCACAGGAAGAAATTGAAATTCCCGAGCTCTATTTTGCTCACCAGCGCAAAGTGTTTAACCGACGCGGCGTCTGGCTGGCCGATACCGATTTTGTCAACCGAATGGATGATGAAGAGCTGGAAACCAGAACCGTACGATTCCGAACCATCGGCGATGCTACCTGTACAGGTGCGGTTCTCTCCACAGCCTCCAACCTTGAAGAGATCATCCAGGAAGTCGCCTCTGCCCGACAAACCGAACGCGGCAATCGTCACGACGACAAGCGGAGTGAAACGGCGATGGAGGATAGGAAGCGGCAGGGGTACTTTTGAGTTATGAGTTTTTAGTTGTAAGTGTTGAGTTTTGAGTTGTTTTTTAAAAAGTTTTGTAAGGATTTCTGTTTTGAGGGCTCATACAGATGAACATTTAATGAAACTCAAATACTATGAAAAACAATGGGCCCATTTATTCGAAGAGCTTTGATTTTGCGATAACCATTATCAGATTGTATAAAGTATTGGTAAGAAATAAAGAGTATGTATTGTCAAAACAGTTGTTGCGATCCGGTACGGCGATTGGGGCAAATGTTAATGAAGCATCAGCAGCTGAATCGAGAAAAGATTTTAAGCATAAGATGTCGATTGCATCGAAAGAAGCCAGAGAATCATATTATTGGCTTCAGTTATTGAAAGAAGGAAATTTGGTTGATATAAATGTTGACCACGAACTATTTAAATGTGATGAGTTAGTGAGAATATTGACTTCTATAGTGAAGACAACCTCTCAAAACTCAACACTATAAACTAAGTACTGAATATTCTGAATGAGCAAGAAACAAAAAGACCTCAACACTAAAAACTCAACACTCAACACTCCGGAGTCCGACAACAAATACCTCGACATGGACCTGCTCCGTTTCACTACGGCGGGGAGCGTGGATGACGGCAAGAGCACGCTGATCGGGCGGTTGTTGTATGATTCCAAGTCGATTTTTGAGGATCAGATGGAGGCGATTGAGAAGTCTTCCAAGAGCAGTGGGGAGGAGGAGGTGAACTTGGCACTGCTAACCGATGGTCTGAAGGCGGAGAGAGAGCAGAAAATTACAATTGATGTAGCCTACCGCTATTTTGCCACGCCGAAACGAAAGTTCATTATTGCCGATACGCCGGGGCATACGCAGTATACCCGAAATATGGTAACGGGAGCTTCCACCGCTGAATTGGCTGTAGTTCTGATTGATGCCTCCAAAGGGGTACTGACTCAGTCCCGACGTCATGCTTTTATCTCATCTCTGCTTCAGATACCCCACTTGGTAGTGGCCGTGAATAAGATGGACCTGGTAGATTATGATGAAGAGGTGTTTAACGAAATTGTAGCCGACTTCCGCTCCTTCGCTAAAAAACTGGATATTGATAACATTACCTACATTCCCATTTCTGCATTGAAAGGGGATAATGTGGTTTCCAAACGTCGAAAAAACGGCAGTGGTGAAGATGAAAACCACATGCCTTGGTATCATGGCTCAACGCTTCTTCACCATTTGGAGACGGTGAAGGTAGATGCGTCTGCGAACGTTGTGGACTTTCGGTTCCCGGTGCAGTATGTGATCCGCCCCAACCAAAACTTTCGCGGTTTTTCGGGGCGTATAGCATCCGGACGTATTAAACCCGGGGATGAAGTGACGGTACTTCCCTCGAAACTCTCCAGCAGAGTGAAAGAGGTAGTTACGAAAGACGGGAATCTTGATAAGGCCTACGCCGGAGATTCCGTAACGCTAACGATTGAAGATGAGATCGATATCTCCAGAGGGGATATGATCGTGCGGAAAAATAATGTGCCGGAAATCACGTCCAAGTTTGAGGCGTACCTCTGCTGGATGAACGAAGAAGCGATGGAGCCCGGCAAGCAGTATATGTTGATGCACACCACTAAAACCACGCCGGTGTATATTGACGATGTAATCTACCGCATGAACGTAGACTCCCTCCACCGCGAAGAGGCCGAGGGACTGGAGCTGAACGAAATCGGCCGCGTAAAACTAACCACCGCCCAGCCGCTCTTCATTGACGCCTACCGCTCCAACCAAAAGACAGGAAGCTTCATCATCATCGACCCCGCAACTAATGTAACGGTTGGGGCAGGGATGATTCGGTCGAAGACGACTGAGGCTGACAGTGAAAAGGCAAAGGGCAAAAGGCAAAAGGAATCAACTCAAAACTCATCACTTAAAACTCAACACTCCCCAAACGTCACCTGGGAACCATGGAATATTACACGTGAGGAGCGGGAGAAGCGCAACGGCCACAAAGCTCTCGTCCTCTGGTTCACCGGAATCTCCGGAGCCGGAAAGAGCACGATTGCCAAAGCACTGGAGAAAAAACTTTGGGAAGAGGGTAAGCAGACCGTTCTTTTAGACGGCGACCAAGTGCGCCATGGGCTCAACGGCGATCTCGGCTTCAGCCCGGAAGACCGCACCGAAAATATTCGACGTGTAGGCGAAGTAGCCCGGCTCTTTTTTGAGCATGGGAATATCGTTCTCTGTACATTTGTCTCGCCGTATAAAAAGGACCGTGAACGAGTACGAAGTCTCTTTCCCGATAGACGATTTGTGGAAGTACACGTTACGTGCGACCGTGAAACCGCACAAGAGCGTGACCCAAAAGGACTGTATGAGAAGGCGAAGAAGGGTGAGATTAAAGGTTTGACCGGGTATAATGGAGTGTATGAAGAACCTGAATCATCAGCTTTAAAAGTAAATACGGATGAAATGGATGTTGAGGAAGCGATCCAGAAGGTTTTGGCAAAAATTTGGAGCGTAAAGTAAACAAAATATTATTGGACTGTAGGTTGGTAAATAGACGACCTTTGACTTAGGACTTTAGACTAAAAAATACGAAAGTAAATAGAATTATTTGATGGATTTAAATAACAAATCACTACTGATTACAGGTGGAACCGGTTCTTTGGGAAAGGCACTAACAGCTCATATTTATGATAATCACCCAAATATTAAGCGGTTGGTTATTTTCTCAAGAGATGAGCAGAAACAATTTCAAATGCGACAAGAGTATCCTGCTGATAAATTTCCACAAATACGATTTTTTATAGGAGATATACGAGATGAACAGAGAATTAAACGGGCACTGAAAGGAATTGACTACGTAATTCATGCAGCAGCGATGAAACATGTACCTATTGCTGAGTACAATCCGATGGAGTGTATTCGCACGAATGTTTTGGGGGCTGAAAATTTGATTAACGCCTGTCTGGAAACGGAGGTGGAAAGAGTTGTCGCATTATCCACGGATAAAGCAGCTGCACCCATTAATTTGTATGGGGCAACGAAGCTTACATCAGATAAGCTGTTTATTGCTGCAAATAATATTAAGGGTTGGAACCCTATTAAGTTTTCAGTAGTGCGATATGGTAATGTAATGGGATCTAACGGCTCGGTGATTCCATTTTTTTTAAAAAAGAGAAAAGAGGGAATTTTACCTATTACCGATCCGGGCATGACCCGATTTAATATTTCTCTTGAAGATGGTGTTGATATGGTTATGCATGCCCTTGAGTACGCTTGGGGTGGTGAGCTATTTGTACCCAAAATACCATCTTATCGAATAACAGATGTAGCTGAAGCGATTGGCCCTGAATGTGAAAAGCCGATTATTGGCATTCGACCAGGGGAAAAGGTACATGAAGAGATGATTACCTCATCCGATTCCTTCAATACGTATGATTTGGGAAAGTACTACACGATCCTTCCTCAAACTCCACGATTCAAGCTTAAGGATTTTATTAACACATTCAATGCGAAACCCGTTGAAAAAGGGTTTCGGTATAATTCCGGAGAAAATGAAGAGTGGGAAACAGTGGAAAGTCTGCGGAAACTTATAAAAGAACATGTAGATCCAACTTTTGAGGTATGAAAATACTTATTACAGGTATTAATGGTATGCTTGGAAATTCGATTTTTAAGTACTTATCTGAAAGTGATAAATTCGAATTATATGGTGTTGGTAGAAGCAAGCAGGTTCACCATGGTTTAAAGAATTACTTTAGGGGTGATTTAACCAATCAAAATTTTGTTGAAAAAATAAGCCATCGTAATAACTTTGATTGGATAATTCACTGTGCAGCGATAGTAGATTTGAAATATTGTGAAGAAAATCCTGATGATGCATACTCAACACACGTAACAGGAACGAAATTATTGAGCAGAAATAATCCTGATTCAAAATTCATATATATATCTACGGATTCAATATTTGATGGTTTTAAGGGAAATTATTCAGAAAATGATGAACCTAATCCCCTTAACATTTATGCTAAAACGAAGCATCAGGGAGAAGAATTCATTAGAAAAGCTCAATTAGCCTATTATATACTTAGACTGAATATAATCGGGCAAGGCAGTTCAAGTGGAAATTCATTGTTTGAGTGGGCATACCAATCATTGGAAGAAGAAAGTTATATTTTTGGATTTGAAAATGTGATATTTAATCCTCTGCATGTCGAGCAGGTTAGTAATATCATATTTAAGATGATAGAAATTGAGCCTCACTATGGTATATATCATTTAGGGTCACCAAAACCGATTTCTAAACTTGAATTTCTTAAACAAATTGCAGATGAAAATGGTTTTGATACTCATTTAATTAGCAGTAAAACAGTGGATTTTAGTTCATCTAATATTAATAGACCATTAAATACTAGTCTGAACATTGAAAAGTTAAAATCATTAGAATTGGGAATTGATTTAAAACTTAATAAGTACTTAAGAATAAACAAATAGACAAATGAATACTATTAAAATAGGGAATAAGATAATTGGTGATAATCAACCTTTGTATTTTGTAGCTGATATTGGAGCCAACCATGATGGAGATATTAATAGGGCATATAAGTTGATAGAATTAGCTAAAGAGTCTGGTGCTGATGCCGCTAAGTTTCAAAATTTCAAAGCCAATAAAATTGTAAGTAAGACTGGTTTTGAAAGTTTAGGAGGTCAATTATCTCACCAAGAAAAGTGGAAGAAAAGTGTTTATGAGACCTATGAGGATGCTAGCTTAGCTGATGACTGGACTCCCTTATTAAAAGAAAAGTGCGATGAAGTTGGCATAGATTATTTTACTAGTGCCTATGATTTTGATTCAGTTGATCACGCTGATAATTTTGTAGATGTGTACAAAATTGGTTCAGGAGACATAACTTGGCATGAAATAATTCAATATACGGCTAAGAAGGGTAAACCAGTTATGATAGCAACTGGAGCTTCTGATTTTGAAGAAGTAAAAAAGGCAATGGATGTACTAAAAGAAAACACTGATCAAGTAGTATTAATGCAATGCAATACAAATTATACCACAGATGAGGACAAGTATCAGTTTGTAAATTTAAATGTACTAAAAACCTACAAAAAGTACTTTCCAGATGTAGTCCTTGGCTTGTCAGATCATACGTTTGGACATGCCACAGTATTGGGCTCAATTGCCTTGGGAGCACGAGTATTTGAAAAGCATTTTACCGATGATAATAATAGAGAAGGACCAGATCATAAATTTGCAATGAATCCAAAATCCTGGAAAGAAATGGTTACAAATTCAAATCAACTTTATTCGGCATTGGGCGATGGAAAAAAAAGAGTTGAGCCAAATGAAGAAAAGTCTAAGATTGTTCAAAGAAGGTCATTAAGAGTAAATACAGATCTTAAAAAAGACCATGTAATTCAAAAGTCTGATGTAGATGCTTTAAGGCCAATACCAAAAGACGGAATTGACCCCTATAAAATCGAGGGTATAATTGGAAAAACACTTTCCAAAGATATCAAAGCAGGAGACCATTTAACTAAGAGGCATATAGCAGATGATTAAAGGTAAAGAAACAGGTATTAGAGCCGTTGAACGAGATGATCTCCAACTGCTTAGAGATTGGAGGAACATAGCTTCTTTTAGAAAAAACTTTAGAGAAGTGAATGAATTAAATATGATGAATCAAGAAATTTGGTTTGAAAACGTCACAAAAAGTGCAAACGATTTTATGTTTGTGATTTGTGATTTAAAAACTTCTAAACCAATTGGTGCTTGTGGCCTGTTATATATCAATTGGATAATTAGATCCGCTGATTTTTCATTTTATATTGGAGAAAATGAAAAATATATAGATAAGAGTGGATATGCTAAAGATGCTGCTGAATTATTAATTAAATATGGTTTCAATAATTTAAATCTTAACAGAATCTGGATGGAGCTTTATGAATTTGATACCAAGAAGATCGAATTCTTTACTTCAGAATTTAATTTCAAAAAAGAAGCGGAATTGCGTGATAACTGTTTCGAAGAGGGAAGATACTGGAATTCATTTATAATATCATTATTAAAAAATGAGTATAAATAAAATACTTGCGATTATACCGGCGAGGGGTGGAAGTAAAAGAATTCCAAATAAAAACATTAAAGATTTTTGTGGTAAACCAATTATTGCATACTCCATAGAGCTTGCTTTGAAATCTGGATTATTTGATGAGGTGATGGTATCAACAGACTGCGCGAATATAGCTGAGATTGCTAAAAATTATGGAGCTAGCGTTCCTTTTTTGCGTAGCCAGAAAAACGCAGATGATTTTGCAAGCACAGTTGATGTATTAGTTGAAGTACTTGAGACTTATAAAAGTAAAACTAGGCTAATCTTTAATGTAGGCTGTTGTATTTACCCAACGTCTCCTTTATTGACTAAAAATAATTTGAAGAAAGGTTTAGATTTATTAGTGGAGTGCGATCTATTCACTACTTTCCCGGTAACAGAGTTTAGTTATCCAGTCTTAAGATCATTAAAGGTTGACGAATTTGATAATATTCCTGAAATGGGAAAGGCTGAAATGTATTGGCCAGAGTATTACGATTCAAGATCTCAGGATCTACCAAGTTTTTATCATGATGCGGGTCAATTCTATTGGTTTAACAGTGAAATATTGTTGAAAGAAAAAAAATTGTTTACAAAAAATAGTGGGGCTATTAAACTGAGTGAATTAGAGGTCCAGGATATTGATAACTTAGATGATTGGAAACTGGCAGAATTGAAGTATAAAATGATTAATAATCAGTCTTAAAGTAAAGGTTTAAAAAAACATTTAATCTTGATTAAATCTATACTGATTTTAATACCTTTAATGTACTTATAGATTTAAATAAAGTGAAAAAGTTTACTGTATAGATTTCGAGGATTGATTTGCCAGGGCACGTTGATATTCCCATAGAAAAAAAGGTTTGATATGAGGTGACCGAAAGAATTTTAAATTAAATAGATAAATAAAATGAATAGCGTACTATTGATTGGAGGACACAGGAAGTCCGGAACTACATTACTTCATTCACTTTTCGATGGGCACAATGATTTGTATGCCCCACCTCATGACTTGAACATTTTATATGCCTACTATCCTGAGTGGACGAAGGAAAAATATACAAGAGAAGACAGGAAAAAGAGGTTAGAAAAAGTGATTTTAAATGATTGGCTGAAATTTTATCAGAATGTATCTTCTGAAGATGATTATCAATTGATCAGTGATAAAATGAATAATCATTTTTACGATGTAATTGATAAGTATGATTTGAGAAATATAGATGAGGTTATGGATTTTGCAATAAGTTTGGTTGCAGTAGTAGCTCCAAAAGAAGCTAATATTTTTGTTTTGAAGGAAACTTCATCTGAAATGTATGCAACCCATTTTTTATCAAATAGATCTGACTGGAAGTTTTTACATCTTTTCCGAGATCCGAGAGATAACTATGCGGCTTTAAAAGCAGGTCAAGATAAATATTACGGTAAGCTGGGAGATGAGGAGTTGGATACCATAAGTAGTACTATTATAAGGTATAAAATGGGGCACAACTGGAAAGAGATGAATATGAATGCATTTAGTGAAGAGAGATACCATATTCTAAGATTTGAGGATTTGGTCCAAGAACCAAAACCAAATATGGAAGAGATTGCTACCTGGCTTGGTATACCATGGAATAATAGATTGACAAAACCTACAAAGTTTGGTAGTACATTTAAGGGAAATAATTATGAAGGTAAAAAATTTGAAGGGATATCTACTGAAAATCTCGGCAGATGGAGAGAAAGAATTACAGATGAAGAAGCTTCTATACTAGAAGCATGCCTGAAAGATGAAATGGAAAAATTAGGTTATGACAAGGCTTTTGATGAAAAGGAAGCAGCTATTGAAGCATCTGAGTGGTATGCTTTGATGAATCAGAAATATTTTTTCTCTGATAGATTTTCTTAAGTTTTTGTATAAGCGAAATTATAACAAGCTAAGATATTATTGTATGACTAAGCTTTATATTCATATTGGTACTCATAAAACTGGATCAACTGCGATACAAACAGCTCTTGGAAAAAAATCTGGTGAACTTAAGAAAGAAGGTATTATTTATATACCAAAACCTTCAGCCTTCAAAACTTTGAAGAAATCTAGAAAACTAAATCACGAAGTGATAAATACATGCTCAGAATATTTAATATCTAAAATAAATACCCATAAAATCGGTACCAACATACCCAAAACTTTAGTTATAAGTTATGAAGGACTTAGTGGTGATCAATATATTGGGTACTCAAATTCTGGTGTAGTTTGCCAAAGTTTAAAAAACATAATTGAGAGTCTAGGCGTTGAATTGGATGTTTACATAGTTGTTTACTTGAGGTCACAAGATGATTTTATAGAAAGTTTATATACTCAAAAAATACATGAAGGGGGCTCAGAGACATTTGAAAATTTCCTAAATCGATTTAATGAAAAATCTTTCAACTGGAAATTACTTTTAGATAGTTTTTCTAAAACTTTTGGTGAGGATAAAGTAATTGTAAAAAGATATCATAAAAATTATTTGGATAATGGTATTATCAATAATTTTGGAAAAATAATTGATAGTGATACTCTCTTAGAATATGAAGGTGAAAATATTCGAAATTCTGGGTATAATCGGGATGCTCTTGAAATTGCAAGATTAGTAAATCCAGCTCTTGATGATGAGAAGAAAAAAAAACTTCGTCACCTTCTCCAGAAATCTAATGCAAAGCAGCCTTTTGAAAAATATTCTTACTTTAGTAAAAAAGGTAGAATTTCATTTTTATCGCAATATGAAGATTCTAACTCTGCTGTAGCGCGGGACTATTTTGAAAATTCATCAGAATTGTTATTTCCTCCCAAAACTTTAGAATCAAAAGATGAGTATACGTATGAAAACCTTACAATTGAAAGATTGGCTATAGCTCTAATGAAAGTAAACTTAATAGAAGAAAAAAAACCTTTAATAATTAGAATTCTGTTCAAAATAGAAAATAGCATTCTAAACTTTATATCAAGGTTTCCAAAGTTAAAAAAGTTTATTTATAAGATAATAAAATGAAAATTCCTATTAGTAATACCGCCTCAAAGATGTATAAATGGGTTGAAGATCTCTTTCCTATAAATCGTAGTTTAACGGGTCCTGGTGTAAGGGAAACATTACAATATTTACAGAAAATTGTACCGGAATTAACGATTCAGGAAGTACCAACCGGTACAAACGTATTTGATTGGACAGTACCGGAGGAATGGAGTGTCCATGAAGCTTATATACAAGATGAAGATGGTGAGAAAATCGTAGATTTTGATGACCATAATCTACACTTGGTAGGTTACTCTGAGCCGGTAGATGAATGGATGACATTAGAAGATTTAGAGAACCATTTATATACCTTGCCGGATCAGCCAGATGCTATACCTTATGTGACATCTTATTATAAACGAAGGTGGGGATTTTGTATGACTCAGAACCAAAAAGATTCTCTTCGATCCGGGAAATACCATGTATACATTGATAGTCAGCTGAAATCGGGGGTTTTAAATTATGGGGAAATTATTCTACCGGGACAAACTGAAAAGGAGATACTGCTTTCAACGTATATTTGTCACCCCTCAATGGCCAATAATGAACTATCAGGCCCGGCAGTAACTACTGCACTTGCTAAATGGTTAACTAAGCTGGAAAATCGAAAATATACTTATCGAATAGTTTATGTCCCTGAAACAATTGGTGCCATAACATATATCTCAAAACATATTGATCAATTGAAGAAGAATGTTATTGCCGGTTATCAAATTACCTGTGTCGGTGATGAACGAAATTATAGTTTTTTATCATCAAGATATGGAAATACCTTGGCAGACAGAGTTGCAAAACATGTATTAAAGCATGCTGTTGATAATTATAAAGAATACAGTTTTTTAGAAAGAGGAAGTGATGAAAGGCAGTACTGTAGCCCTGGTATAGATCTGCCGGTTGCTTCAATAATGCGATCAAAGTATGGAGAGTATTCTGAGTATCATACTTCTTTAGATAACCTTGATTTAGTGACCCAGAAAGGATTAGAGGGAGCATATGAGGTATATAAGAAAGTGATTGAGGCTATTGAAAATAATTGTACGCCTAAGGTAAACGTATATTGTGAGCCTCAGTTAGGAAAGCGTGGATTATACCCGGATGTAAGTAAAAAAGACTCAGCTACTGAGGTAAGATTGTTGACTAATTTTATTGCTTATGCGGATGGCAAAAATGATTTATTTGAAATAGCTGAAATTTTGGATGTACCTATATGGAATCTCTATAATATATTATTTAATCTAATTGGTGAAGGTTTAATGCAATGTAATAATTAGTAGAATTAAAATAGTTTCTGACTAATATATAAATGTTGTAATTGTTAATGGTTTGTTAGTGATTTAAAATGGTTCTGAAAAATAATAGAAATCAATTGACTGAATTTATTCATCAAGTTGAAAAAGAGGTTGATGTTAATGAAATCAAGTATCGAGAGGTTAAAGTATGGCCTATTATTAGGTTGTTTTTTAAATTTCGTCTAAGAAAAAAAAGATCATCCATAATTTCTAATAAAAAACAAAAAGATAACATACTTAAAAAAATAATCCGTTATTCTATAAAAAATATAAGGTATGTCAAGTCAAAACTTTTATTATTTAAAATAAAAAATGTAAACACGTTATTTGTAGGGACTCCACATTTTCGTATTAATTTTAATGGAAAAGAGTATAATAGGTATTTCGATCACTCTCTTGATCATAAAAATGATCTTTTGATTGAGTTAGACTCTGATAGTAAAAAAAACTATCAAAACAAGGAGAATGTTTTTCTTTTTAATAACATCAAAATTGAAATTAAACTACAGAAACCAACTGGCTATATTCTCGATGAGCTTTTCAATGAACAAATTACAAGTTTGTTGAAGGAGCATCAGTTTTATACAGATAACATAATTTCAGAATTAGAAAATTATGTTAATTATTGTTTGTCCAGAGTTCATTCATGGGAAAAAATATTGCTTAAAACCAAGCCCAATGTGATAAAATATTTAGGGTATTCGAGTAATTTATTTGCACTAAATATTGCTGCACATAGAAGTGGTATACCAACAGTCGATGTACAACATGGTATTCAAGGAAAATACCATTCTGTGTATTCAGATTGGTTAAAAATTCCAAAAGAAGGATATGAAGCACTACCTAACGAATTTCATTGTTGGGATGAATTTTCGACAAAAAATATCAACAGATGGGCAATTAAAACATCGAAGCACTCAGCAAAATGCAAAGGTAATCCATGGATTGATTATTATAAACAGAATGTGAATTCGAAATCGCCTTTAAAGTCTGTTAGTAAGAAAAAAATAATTTTATTTACCTTGCAACCTTTTGAGGAGCCATTAGAAGAGTTCGTCTTGGATGCTATTAAAGAAACAAAACATAAATATAACTGGTGGTTACGGTTCCATCCCGCTCAAACAAATAAATCACAGGTTATTGATCTATTAAAGCAGAAAAATATTTATGAAATAGTAAATATCGAAGATGCCTCTAATAAACCACTTCTAGATATTTTTCAAGTTGCGGATCTACACATTACTAAAACATCAAGCTGTATACTGGAAGCTTTATCTTTTGATCTACCATCAATAATTACAGATAAGGAAGGAGTCGACATGTATGAAGATTATCTTGAATCTGAAGTAATTCATATCTTAGATAAAAAAAATACTGATGGATTTCTCCAAAAAATTAAAGAAATAATGTTGGTCCATAACAATAGAAATGATAAATAGAATTAATTCATCGCTGGCAAAGGTTTTTGGCGTGAAGGTGGTTAAAAGTAAATCACTTTTGCCCGAAGAACTTGGTTATACTCACCCGTTGTTAGCAAACTACAAAGCAAAAAAAACATTTGTTATAGATTTACCCATGAATAAAGGACGTGTTTGGCGTTGGTATACTGCGTCTACTGAATCTTATTGCCCCTTGGTTTTATGCGCAAAAAATTACTTAGAGAATACAGAAGATAAAGATAGACTGAGGTCAATACTCAAATATTACTATAAATCTATAAAGGGTCATGATGGAAATGAAGCATTAGGACTATATGGAGATAACTCAACATTTCCGATTGGAGAACATCAAAAAAAAATATCCTTTCCCTGGGATAGGAAAAATCCAGACCAATTTTATAAAAACTGGAATGAATCTAAACAAAATGAGATAAATACACATAAATCCAGAAGTGAAAATAAAACTAAAACGAATGACTATTTAGAATTTATATCTAATTTAGAAGTTGAAAGAACTATCAAACTCGTTGACTCCATTAAAAAAAATGGTTTAATCTATGAACCAACTAATTGCATTGGAGCAATTATATTAATTGACGGTCAAAATTGGAGATGGTCTGTAAATGGTGGCCAACATCGCACTTCTGTAATGGCAGCATTGGGTGAGAATTATGTTAAATGCCTTGTGAAAAATATTATCAGGAGAAGTGATGTTGAATATTGGCCTAATGTTCAATCTGGCCTTTACTCAAAAAAAGCTGCTTTGAAAGTTTTTGATCAAATGTACAATGCCGAATTGCCACCAGTTTATCATCCCTGGAAAAAAATTGCACAAGAAAAAATTTTATAAGCATGCCTGGTATATTTGGTTTTTTGAAAAATAGTGTACATCATTTTTCAATTCATTCAATGAAAAATGAGATGAAATCTGAAACTCATTTTATTTCAGATGAAAATTTTGAAGATGATTACATCGCATCTTCAAGAGTACACTTAGGAACTGTAGGTGAAAAAACATCCCCGGTCATTAAGAAAGGTGTAATGATTTGGGTTGAGGGAGAAGCTTATAATCACTTAGAAATATCAGATAGTTTTGGTTTAAAAGAGAAGAGTTTTACTAACCTTTTAATTGAAGCATACCGAAATAATATTTTAAGAGACTTTCTAAATAGACTTGATGGCTATTTTTGTGCCGTGTTGTATGACCATAATAAACAGCATTTAAAAATATTTACTGACCGATACGGTTTACGTATGCTTTATTGGTACAAAAAGGATGGTGTAATTGCTTGGGGCAGTGAAGTTAAATCAATTCTTGCATTAGAAGGTATAGATAAAACTGCTGATGAAACATCTTTACCATGCTTTATGGATAATGGTCACTTATTGGGTGATCATACTTGGTTCAAACATATAAAATTAGTAGAGCCTGCCACTATCATTCATATTGATATCAAATCTAAAGAGACTACTCAAGAATATTATTGGACTTGGTCAGAAATCGATAATAATGAATCTATTTCTTTTGATGATGCAGTAAAAAAACTGGGAGAGCTTTTTCTTAAATCAGTAGAGCGTCGGTTTTCGAAGGACGAAGATATTGGAATGGGGTTAAGTGGGGGTTTAGATTCGAGAGCTATCTTTGCTGCTTTGAAACATATCTATCCGGACTATAATGGGTTTGTTTACACTTTTGGTATTCCGGGTTGCGAAGATATCAAAATTGCCCAACAGATTATTAGCAATACAAAGTGTGAATATGAGAAGTATTATTTCACCAATAAAAATTGGTTCAAGCCCCGTATAGACCGAGTCTGGAAAACAGATGGTATGCAGGATATGAAACACATGCATGGTTCTGAATTTTCTAAAAAAATATCAAATCATTTAGAAATAAAACTAAATGGTTATCTTGGGGATGCCGTATTAGGAGGTAGTTATTTAAAGAATTCAGAATATCTTGACCAACCTATTACTTCTGATCTAGCCTATCATTACTATGGCCATCATTTTGAGCTTGGTAATTTAAAATCTTCCTATTTTGATATTCAAAGTATTGATCCCTTTTTATTTATGAATAGGGGAAGAAGATTTATCAATATGGGACTTGTAAATGGATTATCAGAGTCTGAATACAGAATGCCTTTTTTCGATAACCAACTTATCGAATTTGCCTTCTCTTTACCGGATGATTACAGGTTTGATAACAAGTTATATGGAAAAATGCTGATGAACTATTTTCCAGACTATTTCAGAGATATTCCATGGCAAAATACCGGTTATCCTCTTGGTTCTAAGATGCCTCAAATGAAAAAAACATTACTCTATCGGGCACTTAGAAAAGGATTAAAACTATTTGGAATTTCAATTGGTAAGAAATCAAATGCTAATTATACCGATTATAAAAATTGGATTCGGTCACCTGTAGTCTCAAAACAGTTAAGTGGAATTTTGAATAGTAAATCATGCTTTTATTCTGAATATACAGATGAAGATTTCAATGAGAAATATCTTCATCCTCACTTAGAAAATAAATCTGTTGATTACAGTGATCAAA
>LFIK01002302.1_pt1 | contig 15434 bp, 7 predicted proteins | sample 643401 | NCBI WGS metagenome assembly LFIK01 (sample SAMN03777447, study PRJNA286221) | soda lake metagenome | biome: soda lake; feature: Kulunda steppe; material: water; isolation source: sample T5-Br brine of Lake Tanatar-5 | place: Russia: Kulunda steppe | collected 2010-07
CGAGCGATCAACTCACTATTGACCGAATACAGCTCCATCGAAGAAGCGTTTCAAGACCTTCGGTCAGGCGAGTCGACTACTGGTCCATCTGGTCCAGATACCGAAGAAGAAGACACGGAGAACGGCGTAGATGACGGCCGTATCCATACGGAGATTCAGTGGTTCCTCGTTCAATTGGGCCATCAACACGGCTACGATGTCCACGTCGCCATCAACGATACAAACCGCACATACGACAGTGAACCGCTGGGGGATGGGTGTATCGATGAGCTCGTATTGCCAGGGTTTAGCGACGCCGTCACCAAAATCATTCAGTATGTCGACGTGATCTGGCTCGACGGAGACGCAATCGTCGCCATGTTCGAGGTCGAAAGCACGACCAGTATCTACAGCGGCATCCTGCGAATGACTGATTTCGTGACTCGGGTACCTAACTTCGCCGTCGACATGTACATCGTAGCCCCCGAGGCAGATGCAGATGCTGTTCGAAAACAAATGACTCGCCCAACATTCGAAGCGGTACTGAGTCCGGTTACACACAGCTCGTTGCAATTTTTGAGTTTCGAGGATGTTCGGGAAACATACGAGACCGTTGAACGTGCGGGGCCACTGCAAGACGTATTTTGAGTAACTATGTCTCAATAGATTAGGCGAGTGGGTAAGGTGAGCCGTTTCGACACTGACGAACTCTCAAATATATCCGTCTACAGTCTTTCTCAGCGTCAACCGAGGTAGAATAGTGATCGTGTTACCGTATAACTCGATTACGCACAGGGACAGCAGGGAATTATGTATTTTAGATATCGTTCTTTATTTTAACACATCAAAATGTCTTCATTATTTCGGGTACCTGTTCTATATCAGAAATTGGAATAACCCGGTATCCCATCCGTTTTAGCTTTGCCCGTTTCTGTTCGTCATCTTTCTTAACGTAATCTTTCTCATGATCTGGTCCATCTACAAATACTGCGATGGATCTACCCGAGCGGTCGTAGAAGAAATCTGGCTTTGCAATCGGCTTTTTACCATCATAAATCACTTTCTGAGCCTCGTCGGGCAGTTCAAAACCTTGATTTTGTATACAATGAAGGACTTCACGTTCGAAACTGGAATCACAAGCTTCCAGAAGGTCATTGAATTTCTCTTTATCACTCTGATCACTCTTTGCAGACTCCTCTGTTAGTGCCGCTGTCTCCATATTCTCTAGCCACGATTCAACGAGAATTCTGTCAAGATATTCATGTTCCCGCTGATTGTAGAAGGACAAAAGACACTCATAACACGCACGCTCACAACCAGTATCATCAGGATCTCCATGCAGGACAGTCTGTGCCTCTCGAACGACCTGTCTGAAACGTGCTTCGTCCATCAACGAGTGTAGGACACCCGCACCTCCTTCGCTGGTTTCGTAGATCACGATAGTGACTTGTCCGTAATCCCCTGTCGCTGGTTTCACGAACGTATCGATTTCCTCTTCGTCCAGATCGAACGCAACCAGAATACCTTGATAGACAGTTTCTTTGAGGGTTCGATAGAATCCCTCAGTCTGCTCGGGTTCGAGATCACTGGGGAGTGGCGTAGTCAGAGTCACCGTGTCGTGTTGTCCTTCTGAGAATAACTCAATTTCACGCTTAATTGCCTCTTCAGACGCATTAGCATAGCAGTCTGGGTCATCCTCGTCGACGTGACTTTCGATTTGGTCCTCGCTGGTCAGCCAGCGATTACACTCCATACAGAGTGCAAATCCATTAAGATCGTCTTCGTCCGCATCCCGAAGCCCGCTATTAACCAAGACAATATTCGCACTCCCTTCGTAGGTCACTCGGGCCTCAATTCCGTCTCCTTCTAAGTCGTACCCTTGGGGATGGGATCGTTCATAATAACTGTTGATGTCGTAGCCCTGTCGACGACGTTCCTCCTCGTCACTAGTAATGTATTCTTCTGGTCGAGCGTGCTGGTTCGGGAGTTCCATTGCATTCGAGTTCGGATGGGTCCCATCGAAGGGCATCTCACAGGAGGGGCATGCTGCAGCCTCTTGTGCATCTTCTCCCATCAGGATCGTCTCACAATCTGGGCAGACTCGAAGATGTCGGGTGACTGGCTCCGAATCCTTTGTCCGTGGTCGTGCATAACGAACAGCAAACCGCTCTCCAGCATAGTAAACGTGATTTCCGGGTGCGAATTCGCTGATGGCCCGTGTCTGATCCCGCTGAATATCGTCTTCTCGGGAGGTGAACGTCAACGTCGTGCTCTGTCTGGGGAATCCGTAGTTAGGCAGGAACCCCTGTGAGCGAAGATACTGGTAGGTGTAGAAGCGTTTCTTCCCATCACGCATATCTTCAAGTCGGTCTTCGATAGCATTGCGCTCAATCTTGTCTTGATACGATCCGCCTTCTGTACGAAGGAGTTGACCTAAGCGTCTTACCTCACGACTTAGGCGAGTGTACTCACGTCGCCATGGTTCGAATGCCTCATCAAGATTCTCGACGAAGTTGTCGACTTGGCGCTCAATGAAGGTATCTGTGAACCACTCTCCGACATCTTCCTGTTCCCGCTCACGAGCAAACGCTTGTTTCACCGCTTGGATGATTTTCCGTCGGTCGTTCTTGACTGCATCCTCCAGATCCGCCCGATAGTCGGGCATAATCTCGTAGTTGCTACCTTCTTCGATGACCAGCATCTGGCGAGGTTTACTCTGGAACTTCAGTTCAACCTGTTCAAGAACGAGAGCGTTGATATGTGACTTGACCAAATCTTGATTGTTGAGTAAGAACGTAGGCGGGCTGATCTCTCCCGCAATAATCCGTTCCGGGTTGCGGTAGAAGTACTGGTCGTGAGAGCCACGTCCGAACCCACGACCACAAAAGGTCGTGACCAGTGACGACTGGTTTTGTCGTCCTGCTCGTCCGGAACGCTGGGCATAGTTACTCGGATTCGGTGGGACATTTCGCATATAGACGTTCGAAAGGTCGCCGATATCGATCCCGAGTTCCATCGTTGGTGTCGAGACGATGGTATTCACCTTCTCGCCTTCCCGGAAGTCAGACTCCAGTTGCTTCCGCTTTTCATTTTCAACTTGTCCGCTGTGTTCGCCGGCGATGATGTCGACGGCATCGTCGAACGATTCGGTGTAAAGATCGTAGAAGTAGGACGATTCAAGATCCGTCTCTTCAGGGGTAATCGAGTCACAGCTGTAGTTCAGACAGACGTCGAGTTCATCCCGAGTTGTCGGTGTTCCACACTTTGGACAGACTCGGACGTCTTCGGGGTCGGCATGCGTGACTCGAATTGTACTGTGGTTCAGCATGTACACCTTCCCGGTGTATTTCAGCGATTTCTGCGTCAACAGCTTGAGCACGTCGTCGTCGCTAATAAGGTCGATAACGCTGTTGATAATCGTTGTCGCAGTATCGGTCTCGACGTCTAACGCACGGGCTGTCCAACGGACGTGTCGAGAGCGGGGATGAGTGAGCCGCCGGACACGATGTCTCCCACCAGTGCTTGCTGTGTCGCTGTATCCGACTGGGAAGTTGAAGAAATCCTGTCCATGGAAGTGAACTTCTTCGTCGAGTTGGTTGATGACGTTCCGCTTGAAATCAGCGAAGTTCGTGGTGCTCTCGTGGTCTATTGCAATGCTTCGACGGAAGATATCCAAAAAGCCGTGGACGTATTCTTCGCGGACCTTCGGATCTGCATTCGAAAGCACTGGGATCGAATCCCAGACATCGTCTACATCGGCCAGCTTATCGAGGTTCTCGTACTCGATGTCGATCAGCCCAACGTCTTCAAGACTTTGCTGCGTTCGTTGCTGTTCACGACCGAGTTCGAGAATGACGTTGAACAAAAGATAGTCGCTGTAGTTCTGGCGAACCTCCGCTGACGGTCCGAACATCCCAGTGTCTATGGCTGGAGGAAGGGCTTCCTCCTCTTCGAGCAGATCGAACACGTCGTTTCCGAGGGTAGTGAGGCTGACGTCGTCGCCCTCTGCCATGGTATGGTACAGGGACCGTCGGAAGCGAACACGCTGGTAGAGGTTGTTGAGGTGGGCGGCCTGTAACGCAGTATCCTGTCGATTGTCAGAGAAGGCGATAGTCTTTTGTTGGTCATCGGGTAGATTCCGCATCGTATTCCCGATGAGAACGTCTGTCGCCGTTGAGCGACCGACAGTACCGAACGTGAACAGCTTGTTGAACTCGTTTTTAACCCGGCGAGTGTAGTGGACCCCGCAGTTCGGACAGAACAGGAATGGCTGGTTGACTCGCATCACCTCAACGCCCTGCGCAGCAAAACATCCACAGTCGAGCTGCCCCTGGTCTACTCGTCCGTGGGTAAGCTGGTCACATTCCGGACAGTAGGTAGCTGGTCGGGGTTCAGCCTCGACATAGGTATCTCGAAGCTGGCCGTTCTCGTTCAACCACTCATCTGGAAGTGAGACTGTTTCTCTGTCCCAGTCACCACGCATCAGGTACACTTCTTCTTCATCGTCTTCAGTGTCGACAAGCGTACTCAGAGCCCCCTGCGTGACGTTGTTTTCCTGGTCGATAACGACGGTGTAGTACTCCTGACCACATCCTCTACAGAACGAAAGCGGGTAGGCAGTCCGAGTCTGGTCGTGATCATGAGCGCACGTACGACACTCAAGATCTCCGGCGTCACTCAAGTGGGGATCGTCTTCTTCGAAGGATTCCTCAGTGAGACAGGAGACAAGACCACTCCCCTGACTGAAGAAGGTGTGGAGCTTGGGAATGAAGATCGGCTGTTCCTCGCCCTGGATCTCGGTCGTCCCAACCGTTCCGACAAGCAGAGCGGCTTGTAACTCCTGCTCGATGTCGTGTCTCGAAGCGCTGGGTCGATACTGTTCCTGATAGTTACTGACGAGATCCGTCTCGTCTTCGCTTTCGTCATCCTCACCGGCGAAGATCTGCTGGCTTTGAGAGCTCAGTTCTTCGTCGAGGAACTTGATCGCAGGATGACCCTCAAGCGTGTTCCCGAGTGCTGAAGCATCAGCTGTTTCCGCCGGCATCAGATCCCGGTCGAGGAGTTTTTCAGTGAGGCCCTGTGCGGCTTCGAGACTCCCGTCGAAGGTTGCAATGTCATCCTCGCTGACTCCGATGGTGTCGGGTAGCGACTCGTCGTCAGAGAGGGGAAGCGGGTAATGGGACTCTCGAACGACGTTGTCGGCGTCGACCTCCTCACCGAAAATCTTCCCGGTAAAATCGGCGATTTCGTCGTTGGCGTTGATTCCCTCGTCGCTCTGGACTGTCGCAGAGGTGCCGATACAGACGAGCTCCTCGCCGGCGTCGGTGTTCTGTTTCAGTCGCCTGACGAGTGCGGCAACGTCGGCCCCCTGATGGCCGGTATAGGTGTGAATCTCGTCGAGCACCAGATGTTGTAAGACCCCTTCGTGCCTCTCTGGGAAGAGCTTCTTGTCCTCATGCCTGGTAAGGATGAGGTCGAGCATGACGTAGTTTGTCATCAGGATGTCCGGCGGGTCGTTCTGCATCTCCTCCCGAGAGACGACCTCGGAGTCGAACGCCTCCTCACGACCGAACTGCCGGAGGAACTCAGGTGCTTCGTCAGGGTTGTGTGGCGTGTCACCTGTGTAGAGTCCCAGCCGGAGGCCCGTCCCGTCGAGTCGCTCTGCGAAGTCCTCGTACTGGGAGTTCGCCAGAGCGTTCATCGGGTAGATGATGACCGCCTTGATCCCGTCCTCACCCCGCTCTTTGGCTTCGAGACAGTGGCTAACGATAGGAATCCCGAAAGCGAAGCTCTTCCCCGACCCCGTACCTGTGGAGACGATTGTGTTGTTCCCGGCTTGGATCGACTGAATCGCCTCAGTCTGGTGCTTATACGGCTCAATGGGATCGCCACCAGCACCGGTGAACACGTCCAGAATACTCTCGTGGAGCTTATCATCTGAAACGAACTCGTCGAGAGTGTCACCGTACTGGAAGCGCTGATTCAGTTGGACGAACGGCTCCTTCCACAGTACTTTCCCCGTCTCGATGCGGTTCTCAATCCAAGCGTTGATCGTCTCGTCGTCGACGTTCTGGAAAGTTTCAACGTAGGAACGATAGGAGGATTGGACGTTATCGAGAGCGTCAAAGGGATTGAGACGAGTGGTCATCTGTACTGGAATCTAAGTTTTAGCATCATAATTCTATTCCAGGTACTGCTCGATTTCTGTTTCGAATTTCATATAAACTTCACGAGCAGTCTCTACATCGGATAAGCCTGTTAGTACGATTTTTCCATTAGCGAAGACTAAGAGCGTGGCGTCAACATCGGTCGGGCGGAAAATTAAACCTGGAAATTGCTCTGGTTCGTACTCAACCCGTTCCAATCCGAGTGCTATCGCCAAAGAATTGAGATTGAGATTTTTTCCCAATTTGCTAGTGAATACTATATTCTGGATAGAAAATGGGATTTCATTCCTGGATGTGATAACACCCATATCAGCCATGGTAGAAATAAACCGGTCTTTGATTGCTTTTGCTTCCTCAATACTATCGGCACCGGACACAATATACTTTCCCGAACTATAGAGCGTAATAAGAACAGAATCGCTATTGAGTTTTAAATAAGCTCCAGGGTACTTCTTTGGATCATACTTTGCTTCGCCCGGAAAGTCAGAAGCCAAGGCAACAAGGTCGATCTCTACATTGAGAGTTCCAGAGCCAACCACATTTACGATATTAATCATTTTTGACAGACATCTCCTCAAATGCACTTAGGCATTCTTCCTTTCGTCGGAAGTATCCATATGTCTCTCGTTCCTGTTCTTCAAGTATCTCGAAACTGTTAATGATTAGAGAAAACTCTTCCTTCGAAAGTCCGTAAAGCTGTGCGATTGCGGCGTCAATCTTTGCTCTTCGTGTTCTTCGATCCTCTTCATCCCATTCAAATGGGCCGTCACTTCTTCCTAGGGCCGCACCAAATGGATCTAATGCGTGGGATGACCAAACAAGTCTGAGTCCATTATCCACTAAGAACCTTTTTAACGAGCATCTCTCGTCCTCATATTCGATAGTGTACTTCTCTATTGATTCCGGTTCTGGCATTGGGAGCTGTTTGAGTATGTATAGTGCCAAGGAGGGTCCGCTGAGAGATTGGCGCAATACGAAGTCGAATACGAAGGAAGTGAAGCACGTGGTGAATAATAAAGCCCGCTCTGGATCTGGCGGATTAAAAGTAAGAACAGGCGATTTGTGACCACTTGGATAGAACGGAATAATCGTTCCCATTGTACTCCGGGAATTGCTAGTCTTCGTTACGATGTCCCGAAATGCAAAAATCCAGTCCTCATCCCAATTTAGATCTTTAGCTCGTTCTTCGAATGTGGATCTTGATACCCAGTATCGAGGTCTTATTTCGAAATTCGTGTTTTGTTTTTCATCGATACTAACTCGGTTTGTACTCGCTTTTCGCACAAACCGATTATTCTCAGGCACATCTTCGAATGTTCCAAACCGATGATCAAATTGGTGTACATATTTAGCTTCCCACAGCGGAAGGTATGTTTGATTATTGTTGTGGAACTTGTTTTGCTGGTCAATAGTGAACCCCCTGGAGCGCAATTCTTCAAGCGTATTATCTACAAATTTCTCCGAATCATTAGCCATATGATATATTGTATAGTATGTTATTCCCCAAGTATTATTTTCAGTTTTATCGTTAATTAGAACCGGATTTTCAGTATATAGTTTGACTGCGAGGTCCTTCACATCCTTGCTTTCAAATATCGGACAACTTTTTGTATTTGGATTTATTTCTTCGATTTCTTCTTTTGTTAACTGGTAACGTCGGCTTTGATCCGATACCATTTCTATATCAATGTTATTAAATGAAAATTCGAAAGTAGAAGTTTGCATCTTATCACCCGCTGTAGTAAGGAGACAAAATCGTTCGTTAGGATGTACATCTGGGAAAATCCTCTTTTCGTTTATGAGGTCGTAGAGGGAGATCAGCCGGTTGTCGTCGACTAATTGTGAAAAGAGGTCTTGTGTATAGTAGTCGGTAGCGATTCCCGTTTTCACAACCATCCCCGTGCGCCCCGTAGGCGATAAGATTTCGAAGGTAGAAAGTTCAGTAAATATAGGATATGTATTAATATCGCCAATTCCAGAGAGAGGAAATCTCCCTGATTCACTGATGAACTTAATCGTATTATCTGAATCTCTACTTGCTTTCTCCCATCTCTGATAAAGTTCTGGATCTTCCTCCTCAAGCGAGTTGATGAGACGAGTCCTATGACTTTTTGAATTCGACGCAGTGATTTCTTCGACACGTCCCCGGAACCACTCTTTCTGCGTTAGTTTTACTTTTTCCCAGGGTGGATTACCAAGAACACAGTCAAATCCTGAATTTTCATTAAACACCTCTGGGAATTCAAGATCCCAGTGAAAGAACCTCTGGCTCTCTGCTATCTCTTCGGCTTTCTCTATTAGTCCTTGGAGACTCTGTTTATCTGGATTTGGATTCCGTCGAATCTTCTCAATTGTAGATGGAGATGGATACTCACTAACAGAATCATCCATCGGCCAATAAAACGCTCCTGTCCATATATCATACGCCAGCTTCTCCTGTTGGTACGCCTCTGATTGTTGGAGTTCGTCGTACAGTTGCCTCTTTTTTTCAATATCTCCAGTGTCTTCCTCTTCGATCTTATCGAGTCGTTCAGCGATATCCACGTATTCCTCTTTGCCCGCACCCCATTGTTGCAGCGACGACTCGGAGGAACCCTTAGACCGCTCCTTATTTTCGCTCCTGACCCGCTTCCGAATCTCGTTTCCGACGTGCCACTCACGTCCCCCGGAGGTTTCGTAAGCATCCACGGGGAATTCGCCTTCTAGAAGCTCCGAGTTGGTTCCGATCAAGGAGTTCCCGCATTTGATGTGGTGGTCGAGGAAATTCAGCGGTTTGTCTTCTACGGCAGAGTTGATCCATAGGCTGACCTTTGCCAGCTCGACGGCCATCGGATTGAGGTCAACGGCATAGATACAATGCTGGAGGACGTCTCGGCGTGACTCACGTATTTGCTCTTCGGGCGGGTAATCGCTTTTGGATCGAATGCGTGCGAGATGCTGTGCGAGGAAGTTGTTTGCGGCAATCAGGAACGCACCGCTCCCACTCGCTGGATCACAGACCGTGATATCGAGAAGAGCGTCTTCCTGTTCCTCTATTGTGGTAGCGTCTTCGAGTCGATCTTCGACGACGGGCTTTAGCGCAGTTTGAACGAGTTCTCGAACCAGTCCGGGGTCCGTGTAGTAACTCCCCGTTTCCTTACGTTCGGTTCCACGGTCGTCGAGGTAGAACTCTCCATGGGAAACTGTCCGTTCCTCTAGTTCGATGACCTCGGTTGCAAGTTTCGGCGTGAATTCGAGAAGGCTCTCGTAGACGGAGCCGATCTCTTCGACCCCAAGGTCGGCATATGAAATCCGCTGTCGAGTTCCTTCGTGTTCGATGAGGGTCAGATCCTCGATTGCGTACAAGAGGTCATCGTTGGAACACTCGCTTTCCGACACCCATTCGAGCCGATCCGAGTCGAAGAGCATCCCATTGTAACAGGGAACCTCCAGTTCATCGTCGCCTTTCTCCACGAGGCAAAACGTGGACTGCAAGCCGTGCCAGAGATCGGTGTTCCGGTCACTCCTGCTTCGACGTGTTTCGGCTTTTTCCCGAAGGTTCGTGATGCTGTACTCGTCGGTGTACAGGCTATCACGGGAAGCCATCATCCCCCGCTGTTCAGCATACATCAGGAAGAGTAAGCGATACACCAAGAGGAGAATCTCCTGATAGTACTCTTTGGCTTCTTCTTCTCCGCCTTCTTCGAGGTATTCTCGAATCTCCTGATTGAGTAGCCCAGTTCCCAGCGTCTCGATGGCGCTTACGACGTTTGACTGGAGATCTTGGCCAACCTTCACCCCGGTAGATAGAGCGACCTGATACAGCTGCTCCAGCGGAGTCTCGATGTCATCTTCTTCATCGTCAGCTACGACCGGTTCGATGAATCGTGTTGCGTGACAGAGCCGGTAGAGTGCCCGGAAGTCCCCGTAGTTCCGGCTCGTGAACATATTCTCCAGATCGAACTCCACGTACCCACGGGTGTACGTGTGATAGAAATCCCGAAGAATCCGAAGCGTTAGCCCGTTGGTCACGACAGCCCAGTCGTGTTCGTCGCTGGCGTTCAGGAACTCCTGGAGGGTGTCGTGCGGACTCTTGGCCCCACGGGGAGCATCTTCCGGTTTCTCGTCCAGCTTCTGTTCTGGTTCGACGGTATGAATAAGCGGAGCCGTCCGTCCCTCCATCTCACCGTAGCTTTCGATCTCGCCGTCGGGCCATCCCTTGTGTGAGAGGTTCGCCTCGATGCCGCCCGCTTCGAGATTCTCCCGCTGGAAGACCGGTTCGAACCCGATATTTTGGAATAGCTTGAGGATCCACTTCGTACGAGCGTTCGAGACGTCCATATGAAACAGCGTCTCGTCCATCGTGAGCTCGTCCCACCGCTCTCGAAGCGTGTCCCACGTATCCCCAATCTCCGCTTCGATGTCGGCCTCCTCGGGCGGCTCTGTGTTCGGTAACGCAAAGGTCTCCGGTCGGACGGCGGACTCTCCGCAATGACGCTGTCGGAGCTTGCTCACCAGTTCGTCCGTGAGCAATCCGCCGCTGGTATTTATGAACGTCGTCGACCCGGTTCGTGGCGTACTGGAACTCGATTCAGCTTCGGTGTCGGTAGAGGGTGTATCGATACTCATCGTTAGTTGCTCCCGTAGTAGACGGTGACAGTCAGCAGATCTTTGCTCGCAATCTCGACGTCGTCAATCCCGGACAGCCAGCTACCACTTCCGGACTTCTCAAGCTCCGCTCGCATCTCTGTTCGCTGTTCGACGATCTTGTTTCGACGCTGTTCTGCTCGCCGTTGTAGCGTTTGTTCGAACGCCCCGTGTCCAAGAGCGTCTTTGAGATCGTCCTCCTTCTCCATTGAAGTACGCTGAACTGGTTTGGCTTCGCTTTCCTCCAGCGCCTCGACGATGTCCTGACCGAGTGGCTCGTCCCCGTAGATCGGCAACCCGACCTGTACCAACTCCTCCATAATTGTCGGATCGGGCTGGGTGTCTGCCACGTATCGAACCAGTGCTGTATACACTGCTGTCGGCTCGGTCACTTCGTTGGTTCCCCGTATGGCTGTCCGCCCATAGCGATCCTCATCGGTCAACGCAGTTTCCTTGACGGCTTCGATGAGTCGCTGTACGAGCGGATGGGCGATGTCGAGCATCTCCGTATCCGAGGACTGGGACGCCTCGTTCGGATCGAACGTCACGTCCTCGTACTCACGCTTGATGTCTGGCCCTTGAAGCCGATCAGCGGTAATCTCAATGTCGAGGTGTCCCTGAACGTTCATTTCGTACGAACAGTTGAATAGATTCAAGGCACTCTTCACAAACTGCTCCAAGGTCCCCTGCCCACCGATCCGCTGGTGTGTCTCCTCTTGACGCTTCTGAACCTCTTGCAGTCCGACTTCGGTGTGTCCATAGAAGGACTCCGACTTGATCCGGTCGAGCGTCTGGTCGTCGAAGACGCTTGTACTCTCTCGCTCTGCTGGTGCAGAGCTTCCCCCGAACTCTTCAAGTGTCGCCTGTGGGACGCCAGCGTCGATTCCTTCGTCTTTGAGCAGTTCGAGGATTCCCTCATCGTCACCGAAGTACGGCGGTGAGAAACCGTACTCCTTTCTGATATTGTTCGCTTTCTGGACCAGCTTTTCGAGGATGGCGACATCCATCTGATCCTCAACCACCATCGTCCGGATGACGACTTCGTCGTTCTTCTGCCCGTATCGGTCGATTCGGCCGTTCCGTTGCTCCAGCCGGTTCGGGTTCCACGGCAGCTCGTAGTGGATGATCTGGTTTGCGGCGTGCTGGAGGTTCATTCCCTCACTAATGACATCGGTAGCGATAAGAACGCCCCGTGTAGATTCCTCGAACTCCTTGAACCGCTCCTTCCGCTGGGCTTCGTTCAGGGACCCGTGAAGTGTGAAGACCTCTGTTTCGTCGCTTTGCGAATCTTTGATTTGTTCTTCGAGGTACTCCAGCGTGTCTACGTACTTCGTGAAGATGATGACACGGGGATATTGGAACCGGTTGGGGAGTGTTTCGTCGAGGAGTCGCTGTAGCTTTGCGTCACGGGTTTTGGTGACCCTTTTCGCCTTCTCCGCGACGTCTTCGAGAACATCCAGTTCCTGTTCGATGGCAACTTTATCACCCGTGACGACTCGCTCGACTCGTTCTCCAACTTCTTCTTCGCTGTACTCCTCTCCAGGGTCGTCGTCGAGTGCATTCGCCTGTGCCATCGATTCGGAGATCCCTGCTGTTTCCTCAATTATAGTCTGGGTGTCTTCCTCGTCAAGATCCTCCAACCGGCCTTCGAGTTTGTCTTGACGGTTCTTCAAGGAACGTCGGAGTGCTTCAGGACTGCTCAACGCTCTTTTGAGGAAGTGAATAACCGACCAGCGTGCCAGCGTCTGGCTCTTGGAACTGGAACGCTTGGCTGATGACATCAGCAGTTCGCCGTACTCTCGGACGGCGTCGTACGTCTCTTTCTCGTATTTGCTTGGCGCGACCCGTACCTCGTCCTGATTACGGTCTGGGAAGGGATTCTTTCCGTCGCTATCGGAAAACCATTTTTTGACGTCGTCTCGCCGCCGCTGAACGACGTGTTTTTGAGCGACATTTCGATGAATCGTGGGATCGTGTCGAGGCCCAGAGACGGCGTCGACGTCGAGCATTCGGATCAGACTAGCGAATGAATCCGTGTAGCCGTTGTGGGGTGTGGCCGTTAAGAGGAGACTGTGTTCGGTATGGTCGGTGATCTCGGTCGCAAAGTCCCAGCGTTGCATATCGACCGTTTCGTTCGCCCCGGATTCGTGGGGTTTCGCCGCTTGATGAGCCTCGTCGATAATAACAAGATCCCAGTCTTGATCGAGAATTTCGTGACGAACGCTGTTCTGCTTGGCGTAATCGATACTGACAATCAGCTTTGAGAAGTGTTCCCACGGACTAGTCCCCGGCGGGATTTCTTTTTCCATCGCCTTCCTGTGGCGGCGACTGATGATGTCCGCATCGATGTGAAAGAAGTAATTGAACGCTTCTCTCCATTGCTCCCGGAGGTTCGCAGGCGTAATAATGAGAACCCGATCAGCCTTATTGCGGGCAATAAGTTCGCTGGTGATGAGTCCTGCCTCAATGGTTTTCCCAAGACCTACATCGTCTGCCAGTAGCATCCGCACACGGGGCATATCCAGAGCCATCACAACGGGTGTGAGCTGATACTCAGTTGGGATAACCCTTGATCGCTGGAGGCTTACGAGCGGGGCTGTCCCGTGAAGCATTGAAAGCCGATACGCTCGATTCAACAAGCGTTGGAACTCCGGATTACCGATTTTCTTCGGATCTGGTGGGTCTAAGCTACCTTCAGATATATTTTCGACCGGGGTATAGAATCGATGTCGATCACTGGTATTACCGTCCAGAGGCGTTGCGGTTACGATGTTACCATCCAGTGAATCAACTCGCCACAATCGGTTTCGGTTTTGAATTACGGCACCTGGTTGGATGTTTTGGGGGAGTTGTGAACTCATATATTGCCTACTTGCTGCTATGTTGAACGATAGCAAGGTATTGACTACGTATTACTTATGTCTGGCGAATAGCTGTACTGAGCAACCGAGTTATGTGCTAACTCGATTAAAATCCCGTAAACATAGCATCAGACACTGGGTCGATGGACTCAAAGTAACCTATTTTTTAATCGCCTTCTCTCGACAATACGGCCATGACCACCGATGTAGTCGACTCTCTTGATGATCTTGCAGATAAGGTCGACGACGAGTTTGCATCTCACAGAGGATCTGGTAAGTTCAAGAATGTTTCACTCGTTATCGATACCAGTAGCCCTGAGCGTCCCACACTGATCGTCCACGTCGATGGAAAAAAGCCGAGTCACTAGCTGATGAGATCGATGTACGCATACGGATTCCCACTCCGATTCGACCCTACCGTCACAAACCAGTCCACCCCATAGTGACGCGTAACACCGTGCCAAATCAGGCCACTCAATCGTGAAGGAACGACGAGCCCTCCTGCCGTACTATTTATCGCATCTCCTTCCATCAATAAATCACGGCTTTTGTGAGCAATACGATGTAACTGACTCCAAAGTAGGGGGGAGCAATGAGTGCGATTGTGAGTCTTATAATTCGGTGGATGGAATCGTGTTGATCACTATCCCGAAGACTGCAGAGTCGTCACTTCAAACGAGACGAGCGCATTGATCAAGAGTTCTTCAATTAGTGACGAGAGGAGCCCCCATACGACCCATCTACCAAGCTCCGATATCACAGTCTATCGTTGGTGATTTATCAAAGTGGTTTCTGGTAGGGCGATGTTGTCAATGTACCTTACTATCTTAACTAAATAAAACACAGAGTATCTGCCTAGATTTTATTCCATCTTAATTGGTACTTGGGGCAGTGGTTCTTATTCCACTAATTTCCACAGTAGGGCGTTACCAACTTTTTGACTCTCAACTTTTCCTTCTTCTTCAAGAGCTTGTAATTTTATATATGCTGTTCTTCGATCGCACCCCACGTGATTAGAAATATCTGCTGTTCCGGCTGCAGAGAGGTCTTCGAGCGCACGGACAAAACGTTTCCGAGGATATTTTTCCGTAAATCTCCCGCTGTTTTCGTCACGATCGCGTCCTCGCATATTTACACATCCCTCCCACATCATTAATGACTACTGGGATACGATCCATTAGTCAAGCGTCTAAAGGTTTATATATTTGGGGCATTAATTAGAGTTTGTGAACTCAGCTATTGGGCATTGGCTTAGAAAATGCCCAGGTGTTGCAGCACCTAGGCTGGGTTCCAAACATCAGCCAAGAACCCATGAAAGAATTAGAGTCGAAAACACAAGAAGGCAGTGGAAAGAAATCAATTGAAGAAATATCAAATATATTATGTATTTTTCTCGGGGAAGGGGAGGCGCTGTGCGAAGCGTGCTCCCGCAGAGTAACGGCTGGATCGCCGGTTTTGGCGTGTTTCAGCCGATCGGCAGAGTCGGATTGCTACACGATTGATGGGCTACGATGTGCGGACCATCCTGATTGTCCAGACGGTTTCACGGACGAGCGAGACGCGGTGCTTGTACGCGGTCGGATGGCACGGTGCGCAGATCAGGCAATGCAGACATCGTGGCCGGTCTTTCTTGGCGAAACGATCGTTGCGATTTCACGTACTGGGTCGACAGAGCTCACACGGGTTTGTGGACCCACTGAACAGACAGACGGTTTTCAAACGACATTGCCAACCGCTGGTGATGGCGGCTGGACATATGGCGATCGCATCGCAGCAGATGTAAACACAGCGTACGGGGAAG
>LFIK01002304.1_pt1 | contig 15430 bp, 13 predicted proteins | sample 643401 | NCBI WGS metagenome assembly LFIK01 (sample SAMN03777447, study PRJNA286221) | soda lake metagenome | biome: soda lake; feature: Kulunda steppe; material: water; isolation source: sample T5-Br brine of Lake Tanatar-5 | place: Russia: Kulunda steppe | collected 2010-07
CGCCGCGCGCGCGGAACTCGGCCGTGTATGTCGGGGTGGGCTTCTTCTTCGCTTCCATAGGGATCATCCTCTGAGAGTTTTATCCTCTCGGAAACCCGGGGCGGTTCACCTCGCTCGGCGCGCTTGCCCAAGCCCAAAACGACAACTATCAGCCCCGAGGACTCTCGTTTTGAATGAGGGACGACCGGGGAGCAGGTCAATGCGTGTAGCCGGTGTCGACCACGCGCAGCACCTGTCGTCCCGTCAGATCGACATGGCACACGATCCCGTCGATCGGATGCGCCCACAGCGCGTGCACCGCGTCGAGGTCGGGGGCATGAAAGCTCAGCACCCGGATCATCCGCCGCCCGACCTCGTTCTCGTGGCCGAACACTCCCGCCGAGATGGGCGCGCAGAAAACGTGGTCGAGGTTCTCGATACCACGCTTCGTCAGCGCCTCGACATGGCGCGGGTCGGCCTTGGCGATGACCTCGGCCGCCTCCTCGTGATCCTCATCCAGCACCGGGCCCCAGCCAACCACCCGGCTGATCCGAATGCCCCTTGATCCGGAATGGCGGCCGATCAAGGTGCAGCTCGAGCATCGCGCGGCGGCGCCACCCGAGGCGCCGGAGGCGATTTTCCACGCGCCCGTGCGCTTTGGCCAAGCCGGCAACCGCCTTTGCATGGTGCCGGGCAGTCTTGGCCGGGTTCACCGGACCGAGGATGCGGCGTTGATCAGCCTGATCGAGCGTCATGTGAGCGACTGCGGTGCCCGAGCGGGCGCGCCTGCTGTCGGACAATGTCGCGCGCCTGGTCGCGCGCAACCTTGGCCAGCGCTAGATCACACTGGCCGCGATCGCCGCCGAACTCGGCCTGACGCCGCGCACCCTGCGGCGGGGGCTGAGCAGGGAAGGCACATCGCCGCGGCGTCTCGTCAGGGCGCGGCGGCTCGAAATCGTCGAAGGCTACCTGCGCGCGCCGGGGCTCGACGTGAAACAGGCCGCCGCCGTGCTCGGTTATTCGGACCAGACCGCATTCTGGCGTGCTTTCAAGGGATGCACGGGGCGCTGTCCGACGGATCAAGGGCGCGGACAAGGGTGCAGTCAGAAGAGCGGTCAGGAGAGCAGGACATAGCTGCCCGGTGCCGGCTCCAGCCCCCGGGCTGCCATCTTCGGGGGCGGTCGCGTGCCCGCGCTGTGCGCCTTCAGCCAAGCCGCCCATTCCGGCCACCACGATCCCGGCTGCGGCGCATGCGCCGCCAGCCAGCGATCCGGGCCCTGATAATGCGCCCCGGGCTTGCGGTGGCCGATGCGGTAATGGCGGCGCGGGTGGCCGGGCTCGGACAATATCCCGGTGTTGTGCCCGCCCTTGGTCAGCACGAAGGTCAGGTCGCAATCGGTGAACAACGCGGTCTTCCACACCGACCGCCAGGGCGCGATATGGTCGGTTTCGGTGGCGACGACGAACATCGGCGCGGCGATGTCCTTGAGCGCGATCACCCGGCCTTCGACGGCGAAGCGCCCGGCGGTGATGCGGTTTTCCAGGAATATCCCGCGCAGGTATTCCGAATGCATCCGTGCCGGCATGCGGGTGGTGTCGTTCACCCAGACCTCGATATCGGTGGGCAGGTCGGGCTCGCCCAGATAGTAGCGGCGCACGGCGCGCGACCAGATCAGGTCCTCGGAGCGGATGGCGGCGAAGGCGCCGGACATCTGCGGCCGGTCCAGATAGCCCTGCGACCACATCATGTCCTCCAGAAAGGCGACCTGGCTTTCATCGAGAAACAGCAACAGCTCGCCCGCTTCGGCGAAATCCACCTGCGCGGCCATCAGCGTGACCGAGGCCAGCCGGTCGTCATTGTCGCGCGCCATGGTGGCGGCGGCGATGGCCAGCAGCGTGCCGCCCAGGCAATAGCCATTGGCGTGAACCCGCAGGTCCGGCACGATCCCGCCGATCACATCGAGCGCCTGCATGATGCCCTTCAGGCGGTAATCCTCGAGCGACAGATCGGCCTGATCGGCGCCCGGGTTCAGCCACGAGATGCAGAACACCGTGTGCCCCTGATCGACCAGCCAGCGGATGAACGAGTTCTGCGGCGACAGATCGAGGATGTAGTATTTCATGATCCAGGCCGGCACGATCAGCACCGGCTCGGCATGCACCTTCTCGGTGCTGGGGGCATACTGGATCAGTTCCATCAGATCGTTGCGATACACCACCTTGCCCGGCGTCGCGGCCAGCACCTTGCCCAGCGCGAAGCGCTCGGGCACGGGGCGGTGTTCCTGGGTCAGCACGCGGCGGGCGTCGTCGGCGTAATGCAGCGCGCCGTCGATGAGGTTGCGCCCCGCGCTTTTCATCGTCGCCTCGATGATCTCGGGGTTCGCGACGGGGAAATTCGACGGGGACACGGTATCGAGCAGCTGGCGCATCACGAAGCCCGCGCGCTCGTTGTTCTGCTTGCGCAGGCCGCGCAGATCGGCCGTTGCCGCCTGCCACCAGTCCTGCGAGGCCAGAAAACCCTGCTGCCACAGCGCAAAGGGTGCCCTGTCCCAGCCCTCATGCGACCAGCGGGTGTCGTATGTGCCCGGCGCGAAGGGCTTTTCTGCGGGCTTGCCCGAAAGCCCGCTGGCCGCGAATTGTGCCAGCTTGAACCAGTTGTCGCGCGCGCGCTCCATGAGTTCCACCTGCCGGCCCGGCGCCCGGGCCAGATGCATCGCCCAGTCGCCCCAGGCATCGATCATCGCATGCGGGGAAATGCCGCCGGTCATGCGCGCAAGGCTGGCCATGACGCCACGATCAAGGGCGGCGTAGGGGTGCGGGTCCCGGTGCTCTGGATCCGGCGGGCGGTGCGCGCCGGTCTGCAGGGGCTGCGGGCGACCGGGGTCGCGCGCCGATGGCCGGGTCGGCGCAGGCGTTCCGTTGGTTTCGGTCATCAAGGCTCACCCCCCGTTGCTGCAGCCTGTCCCGATCACTGCGGCATCGCGCCGGCGCGACATCGACATCCCCGCCCGGGCCGCAAATGACGGCACCCGCAACAAAAGGGCCCGGCGCGGGGCAAGCCTGCATGGCACCCGGCCGCAGCAGCGTAACAGCCGCACGGTCGAAGCGAAAGCTGCGTATCGATGCGCCCGGCCAGCGCCCCGCGCGGGCTGGCCGAGGCAGAAAGCGCGCCACTACCTGTTCGCGCGCACGGTCGCTGTGGCCGGGGCGATCACTCCGCCGGCGCTTACGATTCGTCAATCAAGAGGCAGTAGCGTCCCCATGACACAGCAAGAATGCGTGCGGTTACATGGCCATGACGTCGATCAAAGCCGGGGTTTTCGCGACCCGTTGCGCGAAACGGGCAGCGCCCGGCACCGTCTTGCGCGCCCCACCTGGCGGCGCGGACGCGCGACAGGTGGGGTCTGCGGGCGTGCGGGGGGCGCTCGGCGGGGTCGTGGTGCTCATCATGCACGCGGCGGCCGGGCTTTGGCTTGCCACCGGCGCCGATGCGCGGCCCGTCGATGATCCGGCGGCCCTGTGCGACGCCGCGGCCCGCGCGGCGGCGCGCAGCAGCGCCGTTCCGCTGGAGGTGCTTGCAGCGGTTGCGCTGGTCGAAACGGGTCGCGCCGACGCCCGCGGCACCCCGCGTCCCTGGCCCTGGGCGATCAATGTGGCGGGGCAGGGGGCATGGCACGCCACGCCCGAGGATGCGTTGCGCGCCGCGCGCCGCGCCCTGGCCGCCGGAGTCCGCAATGTCGATCTGGGGTGCTTCCAGATCAATCACCGCTGGCATTCGCATGCCTTCCCGTCGCTCGAGGCGATGCTCGACCCGGTGACCAACGCCCGATACGCAGCGCAGCTGCTTGCCGGGCATTACGCTCGGCGGGGGTCGTGGCCCGCCGCCGCCGCCGCCTACCACTCGGCCACGCCGGTTCATGCGCAGCGCTATCGCAAGCGCTTCGAGGCCACGCTCGCCGCGTTGCGGACCCGGACCGAAACCCCGCAAGGCGTGGCCCGGTCCGACGGCAGGCCCGCGCCGCTGTCCACAGCCGCGGCGTCGCACATCGCCGCGGCTGCCGCGCCTGGGTCGCTCTTTGCCGCCAACTCCACCGCCGACACACCCGTGGCCACTCCCGGCGCCCTGAGCCTCGAGGCGATTCGATGACCCCCGATCCCCGCGCCCTGTTCCGCCCCACCGTGTTGCTCGCGATCGCGCTGATGGCGGTGATCGTGATGATGATCCTGCCGGTCCCGGCGTGGCTGCTCGATATCGGGCTGGCCGCGTCCTTCGCGCTTGCGATCCTGATGTTCACCGTGACGCTGTTCATCCAGCGCCCGCTCGATTTCTCGATCTTTCCGACGGTGCTTCTGGCCTCGCTGATGCTGCGGCTGTCGCTGAACGTCTCGAGCACCAAGCTGATCATCGGCGAGGGGCACACCGGCACCCACGCCGCCGGCGGCGTCATCCAGGGCTTCGCGAATTTCGTGATGAGCGGCAGCGTGTTCCTGGGCGTGGTGATCTTTCTGGTGCTGCTGATCGTCAACTTCATCGTCATCACCAAGGGGGCGGGCCGCATGGCCGAGGTCGGCGCGCGCTTCGCGCTCGACGGGATGCCGGGCAAGCAGCTTGCCATCGACGCCGACATGTCCGCCGGCGCCATCACCCACGAACAGGCCAAGACGCGGCGCGAGACCGAGCAGGCCGAGACCACCTTCTTCGGCTCGCTCGACGGGGCGTCGAAATTCGTCAAGGGCGATGCGGTGGCGGGGTTGCTGATCACTTTGCTGAACGTCGTGGTCGGGCTGATCAACGGCACCATGAACCACGGCATGGGGCTGGCGGCGGCGTTCGAGACCTACGCCATCCTGACGGTGGGCGACGGGCTGGTGAACCAGATCCCGGCGGTGATCATCTCGGTCGCCGCGGCGCTCCTGCTCGCGCGCGGCGGCGCCACGGGGGCGACGGACATGACGCTCTTCGCCCAGCTTGGGCGCTACCCGGCGGCGCTGGTCACGGTGGGGGTGCTGCTGCTGGTCTTTGCGCTTGTTCCGGGGCTGCCGTTCGTGCCTTTCGTGATCGGCGCGGGGTTGTTGATGTGGCTTGCGCTCCTGGCCCAGCGCGCCGCCGCGCGGGCCGAGGCCGCGCCCCCCGCCGCCGAGACCGACACCGCCCCTGCCGAGCCGTCGATGGGCGACATGCTCGAGCTTGACGAGATCCACGTCCAGTTCGCCCCCGATCTGGTGGCGATGGTGCTCGATCCCGCCACCGGGCTTGACGCGCGCATCGCCAACATGCGCGCCCATGTCGCGCGCCAGTTCGGCCTGATCCTGCCCGAGATCCGCCTGACCGACGACAGCACGCTGCCGGCCGGCGGTTATCGGGTGCTCATCCACGGGGTCGAGCAGGCCCGCGACGCGCTGCGCCCCGAAAAGGTGCTCGCGCTGCTGCCCGATGCGCGCGGCACCGACACCCCGCCCGGCGAGGACGTGTCCGAGCCCGTCTACAACGCGCCTGCCCGCTGGATCGCCCCCGACGCACAGGAGGCCGCGACGCTCGCGGGCGCCACGGTCGTCACCCCGACCGAGGTGCTGGCGACGCATCTGCTGGAGGTGATGAAGGCCAATTTCTCGCGGCTGCTGACCCTGAAGGGGCTCAACCGGCTGCTGCATGAACTGTCGAATCTGTCGGAGCCGGCGCGCGCGCAGGCCAACCGCCGCCTGATCGAGGATCTGGTCCCCGACAAGGTGCCGATGGACCTGCTGCTCGGGGTGCTGCGGCTCCTGCTGGACGAGCAGGTGTCGATCCGCAACCTGCCGCTGATCCTCGAATCGATCGCCGAGCTGCGCGGCACCCAGTCCAACCCCGAAGCCGTGTGCGAATACGTCCGCCAGCGCCTTGGCTTCCAGCTGCTGGCCCCGTTGCGGCGCGAGGACGGGACCGTCCCGCTCATCCAGCTTGCCCCCGAATGGGAGGATGTGTTCGCCACCCACCAGATCGCCGGCGATCGCGGCGCCACCGATGTCGCATTGCCGCCCGACGCGTTCGCGAAGCTTGCCGGCGGCATCTCCGAGCGGCTGGCGGAGGCCGGCGCCAACGGCGCTTCCCCCGCGCTCGTCACCTCGAGCCGCCGGCGCCGTTTCCTGCGCACGGTGCTCGCCGCGCGGGGGCTGCGCGCGCCCGTCCTGTCGTTCGAGGAACTGGGCGTCGAGGCGCGCCCGGCGCTTCTGGGCACGGTCGCGGCATGACCCCCGAGCTGCTGGGCGCGCTCGACGATCTGGCCGCGAGCGCGCGTCCGCAGATCATCGCGGCCGTGCTGGTGTTCCTGCGCATCGGCGCAATGGCGGCGGTGCTGCCGGGCTTCGGCGAACAGATCGTGCCGCTGCGCGCGCGCCTTGCGGTGGCGGTGGCCTTCACGCTGGTCGTGGCCCCTGCCGCCGCGCCGCTGCTGCCGGAGGCTCCGCAAACGCCGCCCGCCTTCGCCTTGCTCGCCGCGACCGAGGCGGTGGCGGGGCTGGCACTGGGCATCGGGCTGCGGCTGTTCGTGATGACGCTGCAGACCGCGGGGACGATGGCGGCGCAGGCGACCTCGCTTGCGCAGTTCTTCGGCGGCGCCAATGCCGACCCGCAACCGGCGATTGCACAGGTGCTGGTCATGGGCGGGCTGGCGCTGGCGATGCTGGCGGGGCTGCATGTGCGCCTGGCCGAGCTGATGCTGATGTCCTATGCGCTGATGCCGCCGGGCGAGTTCGCGCGCCCGTCAATGCTCGCGGAATGGGGCATCGCGCGGGTGAGCGCGGCGTTTTCGCTCGCCTTCCGCCTGGCGATGCCCTTCGTGATCATCTCGCTGCTCTACAACATGACGCTCGGCGCCATCAACAAGGCCATGCCGCAGTTGATGGTGGCCTTTGTCGGCGCGCCGGCGATCACCTTCGCGGGGCTGGCGCTCCTGCTGCTGAGCGCTCCACTGGCGCTGCCGATCTGGCTTGAGGCCTTTCACGCCTTCATCGACGACCCGACGGCGCTGCCATGAGCGAGGACACCCCCAGCAGCGAGAAGGAGTTCGACCCCACCCCGCGCAAGCTCGAACAGGCGCGCGAGAAGGGCGAGGTGCCGAAGTCGAACGACCTCAATTTCGCGGCCGCCGTGGCGGGGCTGGCGCTGGCGGGGCTGGTGCTGGGCGGCTGGAGCCTGCGCGCGCTGGGCCAGACGGGGGCCACGCTCTTCGACCAGGCGCCCGAGCTTGCCGCGCTGCCCGGCGGCGGCGGCGGCACGGCGCAGGCGGGGGGGCTGCTGCTGGCGGTGGCGGTGCCGCTGCTGCCGCTGTTTCTGGCGCCGATGCTTGCGGTCTGGACCAGCCTGATCGCGCAGCGCGCGGTGGTGTTCGCGCCCGAAAAGCTCAAGCCCAAGGCCTCGCGCATCTCGCCGGTGTCGAATGCGAAGAACAAGTTCGGCCGCAACGGGCTGTTCGAATTCGCCAAGAGTTTCGTCAAGCTGGTGGTGATCTCGGCGCTGCTGTGGGTGTTCGCGATGTCCCGGCTGGAGCTGATGCTGGGCACGCAGCACCTGTCGCCGGGGCTTGCGGCCACGGCGATGCTGCAGCTTCTGATCGAATTCCTCGGGCTGGTCTTCGTGATCATGCTGGCCATCGGCGCGATCGATTTCTTCTGGCAGCGGGCCGAACATTTCCGCAAGAATCGCATGTCCCACAAGGAGTTGCGCGACGAGATCAAACAGGCCGAGGGCGATCCCCACGCCAAGCAGAAGCGCCGCCAGCGCGGCACCGAGATCGCCACCAACCAGATGCTCGCCGAGGTCGCCAAGGCCGATGTGGTCATCACCAACCCCACGCACTTCGCCGTAGCCCTGCGCTGGGACCGGGCCGCGCGCGGCGCGCCGGTCTGCGTGGCCAAGGGCGTGGACGAGATCGCGGCGCGCATCCGCGAGCGCGCCACCGAGGCCGGCGTGCCCCTCCATGCCGACCCGCCCACGGCGCGCGCGCTGCATGCCACGGTCGACATCGGTGCCGAGATCGACACCGCGCATTACGCGCCCGTGGCTGCTGCGATCCGCTTCGCCGACGCAATGCGCGCCCGGGCGCGCAAACGGTGGCGGTCATGAGCGCGTCCGACCGGCTGGCGCGGCTTGCCGCCATCGCCGCGATGAAGCGCGACGCCGATCTGGCGCGGCTGGGCCGCGCGGCGGCCGAGCGCGATGCGCTGCGCGCGCGGCTCGACGCGCTTGCCGCCAGCGCCAGCGCCCCGCCGCCTGCAGACCCGGCGCTGTTCGCGGTGCGCCAGCGCCATCTGCAATGGGCCGAAGCGCAGCGCCACGCGCTCAACACGCAACTGGCCGCGACGACGGCGACCTGGCTTGCCTGCCGCGAGGATGCGGCGCGCAGCTATGGCCGTGCGGCGGTGATCGACGCGCTCAAGGCGCGCCGGACGACGCGGCGGGGGGAACGCGATGAGCGCTAGCCGCTCAGGGCGGCGGCGCGCCGCGGGCAGCCTTCTCGGCGACCCCCGAGGTTCCGGCGCGGCGGTCGAGCTCGGCCTCGATCTCGGTCAGCGTGACCCCGCGCGCGGCGCACATCACCAGCAGGTGATAGAGCGTGTCGGCGGCTTCCGCACACAGCCGCGCACGGTCGCCGCGCACGGCCTCGATCACCGCCTCGATCGCTTCCTCGCCGAACTTCTCGGCGCATTTCTCGGGGCCCCTGGCCAGCAGCGTCGCGGTCCAGCTGGTCCCCGCCTCGGCGCCCTGCCGCGCGGCGATGGTGGCGGCGAGCCGCGCAACCGCTTCCCCCGGCGCGCTCATGCCGGGCGCACCGCGATGCCGGCGGCGGCCATGTGGGCCTTGGCCTCGGCGATGGTGAAATCGCCGAAATGAAAGATCGACGCCGCCAGCACCGCGCTCGCACCGCCTTCGCGCACGCCCTCGACCAGATGGTCCAGCGTGCCGACGCCGCCCGAGGCGATCACCGGAATGCCCACCGCATCCACGATTGCGCGCGTCAGCTCCAGGTTGAAGCCCGCGCGCGTGCCGTCACGGTCCATCGAGGTGAGCAGGATCTCGCCCGCGCCCCTGGCCGCCACGGTCCGCGCGAACGCCACCGCGTCCACGCCGGTGGGCCTCCGCCCGCCATGGGTGAAGATCTGCCACTCCCCCGGCGCCACGGTCTTGGCGTCGATCGCCACCACGATGCACTGGCTGCCGAAGCGGTCGGCGGCGCGCGCGACCACGTCCGGGTCGGCCACGGCGGCCGAGTTGAACGACACCTTGTCGGCGCCCGCCAGCAGCAGATCGCGCACATCCTCGGGGCCCTTGACCCCGCCGCCGACGGTGAGCGGCATGAAGCACTGCTCGGCCGTGCGGGTGACCAGATCATGCATCGTGCCGCGATTTTCATGCGTGGCATGGATGTCGAGGAAGCACAGCTCGTCGGCGCCGGCGGCGTCATAGGCGCGCGCGGCCTCGACCGGGTCGCCGGCATCGCGCAGATCGACGAAGTTCACGCCCTTGACCACGCGGCCATCGGCGACATCAAGGCAGGGGATGATGCGGGTCTTGAGCATGACCCGTGCATACCGCGCCGCGCCCGCCGCGGGAAGGGGGCGCGCGCATCTTGCCGCCGCGCTGCGGCTCGGCTAGATGCGCGCCATGTCCCAGAGCCCGTCAAACCGCCCCGCGCTGCCGCCCGAGATCGCCCGGCGGCGGACCTTCGCCATCATCTCGCACCCCGATGCGGGCAAGACCACGCTGACCGAGAAGTTCCTGCTTTACGGTGGCGCGATCCAGATGGCGGGCCAGGTGCGCGCCAAGGGCGAGGCGCGGCGCACGCGGTCGGACTTCATGGCGATGGAGAAGGATCGCGGCATCTCGGTCTCGGCTTCGGCGATGTCGTTCGATTACCGCGACTACCGGTTCAATCTGGTGGACACGCCCGGGCACAGCGATTTCTCGGAAGACACCTATCGCACGCTGACGGCGGTGGACGCGGCGATCATGGTGATCGACGGCGCCAAGGGCGTCGAAAGCCAGACGCGCAAGCTGTTCGAGGTCTGCCGCCTGCGCGATCTGCCGATCCTGACGTTCTGCAACAAGATGGACCGCGAGAGCCGCGACACCTTCGACATCATCGACGAGATCCAGGAAAACCTCGCCATCGATGTGACGCCCGCAAGCTGGCCGATCGGGCAGGGGGCGTCGTTTCTGGGCTGCTACGACCTGCTGGGCGACCGGCTGGAGCTGATGGACCGGGCCGAGCGCAACCGCGTGGCGCAATCGGTGGTGCTCGAGGGGCTCGACGATCCGCGCATGGCCGAACATGTGCCCCCCGACCTGCTGGCGCAGCTGCGCGAGGAGGTCGAGATGGCGCGCGAGCTGCTTGCGCCGCCGGACCTGAAGGCGGTGCGCGAGGGGCACCGCACCCCGATCTGGTTCGGGAGTGCCATAAATTCATTCGGTGTCAAGGAGCTGATGGAGGGTATCGCCACCTACGGCCCCGAACCCCAGCCGCAGCGCGCCGAGCGTGACATCCTGCCCGAGGAGAACGCCGTCACCGGCTTCGTGTTCAAGGTGCAGGCCAACATGGACCCGCGCCACCGCGACCGGGTGGCCTTCGTGCGGCTGGCCTCGGGGCATTTCACGCGCGGGATGAAGCTGACGCATGTGCGCGCGAAAAAGCAGATGGCGGTGACCGCGCCGGTGCTGTTTCTGGCCGCCGACCGCGAACTGGCCGAGGAAGCCTGGGCCGGCGACATCATCGGCATCCCCAACCACGGCCAGCTGCGCATCGGCGACGCGCTGACCGAGGGCGAGCCGCTGCGCTTCACCGGCATCCCCAGCTTCGCGCCCGAGCTTCTGCAGACCTGCCGCGCGGGCGATCCGATGAAGGCCAAGCATCTGGACAAGGCGCTCACGCAGTTTGCCGAGGAAGGCGCGGCCAAGGTCTTCAAGCCCACCATCGGGTCGGGGTTCATCGTCGGTGTGGTCGGCCAGCTGCAGTTCGAGGTGCTGGCCAGCCGGATCGAGCTGGAATACGGCCTGCCGGTGCGGTTCGAGCCCACGCAGTATACCTCGGCGCGCTGGGTGTCGGGGCCGAAGGAGGCGGTGGAGAAATTCGCCGCCGCCAATCGCCAGCAGGTCGCCCATGACAGCGACGGCGATCCGGTTTTCCTGACGCGGCTGCAATGGGACATCGACCGCGTGGGCCGCGACTGGCCCAACATTTCGCTGACCGCCACCAAGGACATGATGGTGTGACCATCATGACAAGAGCGCCGGCGCGTGCTGCCGCCCGGGCGTCGTGCCCACCCGCCCACCCATGCACGCCGCCCGGGCGGCAGCGCGCGCCGGCTTGACCCTCCCCCGTGCCGCGGCATAGGGCAGGGCGACCGCCAAGGGGACGACGCATATGAACCTGTTTTCGGAAATACGGGCGCTGGTGATCTCCAGCCTGGACGCGATGGTGCGCGACGGCGAACTGCCCGCGGGGCTGGTGCTGGACGCCGTGACGGTGGAGCCGCCGCGCGATCCGGCGCATGGCGACATGGCGACCAACGCCGCGATGGTGTTGGCGCGGCCCGCGGGCGCCAAGCCGCGCGCGATTGCCGATGCGCTGGCCGCGCGGCTGGGCGGTGACGCGCGCATCGCCTCGGTCGAGGTGGCGGGGCCGGGGTTTCTGAACATGCGGCTGGCGCCGTCGGTCTGGCACGATCTGGTGCGCGCGGTGCTGGCCGGGGGCGCGGGCTACGGGCGCTCGGAGATGGGGCAGGGGCGCCGGGTGAACGTCGAATTCGTCTCGGCCAACCCCACCGGCCCGATGCATGTGGGCCACACGCGCGGCGCAGTGGTGGGCGACGCGCTCGCCAACCTGCTGCAGGCGGCGGGGTTCGAGGTCACGCGCGAATACTACATCAACGACGGCGGCGCGCAGGTCGATGTGCTGGCGCGTTCGGCCTATGAACGCTACCGCGAGGCGCATGGGCTGAGCCCGGAGATCGCCGAGGGGCTCTATCCGGGAGAATACCTGATCGAGGTCGGCGAGGCGCTCAAGGCCGAATTCGGCGACCGCTTCCTCGACCGCCCCGAGGCCGAGTGGCTGGAGCCGTTCCGCGATTTCGCCACCGAGCGGATGATGGCGCGGATCCGCGCCGATCTGGATGCGCTGGGCGTGCGCATGGACGTCTATGCCAGCGAAAAGGCGCTCTACGGCACCGGCCGGATCGAGGCCGCGCTGGCGCGGCTGCGCGACGCGGGGCTGATCTACGAGGGCGTGCTGGAGCCCCCCAAGGGCAAGACCCCCGAGGATTGGGAGCCGCGCGAGCAGACGTTGTTCCGGTCAACCGCGCATGGCGACGATGTCGACCGCCCCGTGCAGAAATCCGACGGCGGCTGGACCTATTTCGCGCCCGACATCGCCTATCACTGGGACAAGATCGACCGCGGCTTCGACCATCTGATCGACGTGTTCGGCGCCGATCACGGCGGTTACGTCAAGCGGATGAAGGCCGCCGTCGCGGCGCTTTCGGATGGGCGCGTGCCGCTCGACATCAAGCTGATCCAGCTGGTGAAGCTCTCGCGCGATGGCGAGCCGCTGAAGATGTCGAAGCGCGCAGGCACCTTCGTGACCCTGCGCGACGTGGTGGACATGGTCGGCGCCGATGTTACCCGCTTCGTGATGCTGACGCGCAAGAACGACGTCGCGCTGGAATTCGACCTCGCCAGGGTGCTGGAACAGTCGCGCGACAACCCGGTGTGGTATGTGCAGTATGCGCATGCGCGCGTGGCCTCGGTGCTGCGCCGGGCGGCCGAGGCCGGGCTGGACGTGGACGACGCCGCGCTTGTCGCCGCGCCGCTCGATGCGCTGGACCATCCGGCCGAGCTGGCGCTGATCGCGCAGCTCGGGGCCTTTCCGCGGCTGGTCGAGACCGCCGCCGCCGCGCATGAGCCGCACCGCGTGGCGGGCTACCTGTCGGATCTGGCCGCGCAGTTTCACGCGCTTTACAACCGCGGCAACGACGAGCCCGCCCTGCGTTTCGTGCAGGAGGGCGATCGTGCAACATCGCGCGCCAAAATCGCCCTTGCCCGCGCCACGGGCGTTGTGATTTCGGCCGGGCTCGCTATCCTTGGTGTGTCGCCGATCGAAGAGATGCGCTGAACGAACAGCGCCCGCGACCGGCAGACCGAGGCAGAGCGTCCGGCCATCGAGGGGTCGGGCACCATCACGGGCAACGCCGTGCCGCATCCGCGGGGCGGCGCGCGGGGCAGGACATGGCAGGGCAGTCAGCAGTCGGGGCATATCCCCAATACCGCGCCCCTGAGCAGGCTCAGGCGGGCGTGTCGTTTCTTCTGAACCGGGCCGGGGCGATGGTATCGCTGGCGCTGATCGTGGGGCTGGGCTGGTGGAGCTACCAGCTGGCGGTGCGCGACGTGTCGGGGGTGCCCGTGGTGCGCGCGCTCGAAGGGCCGATGCGCGTGGCGCCCGAGGATCCCGGCGGCCACCGGGCAGCGTATCAGGGGCTTGCGGTGAACGCGATCGCGGCGGGGGAAGCGACGGCCCCGGTCGATGAAATCGTCCTCGCCCCGCAGCCGATCGATCTGAGCGACGAGGACACGCCGCGCCGCGCCGAGGCACCAGCCGACGCCGCGCCGGCGCCGACAGTCAGCACGGCCGCCACGCTTGCCGCCGTGGATGCGGGCTGGCGGCGCGACGATACCGGCGAGGCGGGCATGCGTGACGCCGAGCTGACGCCGGTCGCCGCACCCGCCGGCCCGGTCTTTGCGCCGCGCGCCGTCCCGCGCCCGCCACCGCGCGCGCGGCAGGTGAGCGCCGTGGCGCAGACGGCCTCGGACGGCGACGATCTGGCGCAGCTGGTGGCAAGCCAGGTCGCCGCGCGCGCCGCGCCCTCGGACGGGCGCGACATTGACCCCGACAGCATCCAGCCCGGCACGCGGCTGGTCCAGCTGGGCACCTTCTCGAGCGAAGAGGAGGCCCGCAGCGCCTGGACCGAGATCGCGCGCCGCTTCACGCCGCATCTCGACGAGCGCGGCCGCGTGATCGAAGCCGCGCGCAGCGGCGGGTCGGTGTTCTACCGCCTGCGCGCGCACGGGTTCGAGGGTGAGGCCGACGCGCGCCGGTTCTGCGCCGTGCTGCTGGCGCAGAACGCCGACTGCATCCCGGTGCTGATCCGGTGAGCACGCCGCGCGCGCTGATCCTGGGCTGCGCTGGGCCGCAGCTGTCGCGCAGCGAACGCGCGTTCTTCGCCGACGCCCAGCCCTGGGGGTTCATCCTGTTCGGGCGCAACATTCAGGCCCCGGATCAATTGCGCGCGCTGGTCGCCGATCTGCGCGCCGCCGTGGGCCGCGCGGCACCGGTGCTGGTGGATCAGGAGGGCGGGCGCGTCCAGCGGCTTGCGCCGCCGCACTGGTTCGGCTGGATGCCGCCGCTCGATCAGGGCGCGCTGGTGCTGGAGCCGGTGCGCGCGATGTATCTGCGCGGGCGGGTGATCGCGGCCGAGCTGACCGCGGCGGGGATCGATGTGAACTGCGCTCCGCTCGCCGATATCGCCCGGCCCGAGACGCATGTCTTCCTGCGCAACCGCTGCTACGGCGACACCCCCGAAGACGTCACCGCCCGCGCCCGCGCGATGGCCGACGGGCTGATGGATGGCGGCGTGCTGCCGGTGCTCAAGCATCTGCCCGGCCACGGCCGCGCGCGCGTCGACAGCCACATGGCGCTGCCCGTGGTCGATGCCGGGCTGGACGCGCTGAAGGACACCGATTTCGCCCCGTTCCGCGCGCTGTCGGATCTGCCGCTGGGAATGACCGGGCATCTGCGGTTTCCGAAGCTCGACCCACAGGCGCCGGTGACCACCTCGCCCACGCTGATCGCGCTGATCCGCGAGCGGCTGGGCTTCGACGGCGCGCTGATGACGGATGACATCTCGATGAGCGCGCTCAGGGGGCCGGTGGCCGCGCGTGCCGAGGCCGCGCTGGCGGCGGGCTGCGATCTGGTGCTGCACTGCAACGGCGCCCCGCACGAGATGGCGGCGCTGGCCGAAATCTGCCCGCCGTTGTCGGGCGAGGCCGCGCGGCGCTGCGACGCCGCGCTCGCGCAGCGCCGCGCGCCGAAACCCGACACGCTCGAGGATCTGGCCGCCGCCTATGCCGCGCTGCTGCCCGAGGGTTAGCCTGATCACCGATCAGCTTGCGGCATTCGTGCGAGCCCGCGCGGAGCAAAGGCCGAAGGCCGCCGCGCATCGCCGGGCCGTCCCCCGGCACGGCGTTGAGGCCCCGGCAAGCGCACAGCCTGACCGTTTTGCGGCTCCGGCCAGAATAAACCGCAATAGCCCCGGCGTCCCATCGCGGCACCGCGGCCTGTCGCTGCGCTCTCGCGCCGGCTCGGCGTGTCTAGGGATCACGCTGGCGGCTCAGCGGATGGTGCTCCAGAACCAGCTTGCGCAGCCG
>LFIK01002305.1_pt1 | contig 15428 bp, 27 predicted proteins | sample 643401 | NCBI WGS metagenome assembly LFIK01 (sample SAMN03777447, study PRJNA286221) | soda lake metagenome | biome: soda lake; feature: Kulunda steppe; material: water; isolation source: sample T5-Br brine of Lake Tanatar-5 | place: Russia: Kulunda steppe | collected 2010-07
AGCGGGGGCAGGGGCAGGCGGGCAAGGGGTGGGAGCAGCAGGGCGGGGGGCAGGGGGAGCGTGGGGGAGTGGTGCAGGCGGAGGTGCCGGTGATGCCTTGAGCCCCGCTGCCCGCCACCCCTCGCACCACGCGGCACTGCCCCAGCAGCAGCAGCAGCAGCAGCAGCAGCAGCAGCAGCAGCAGCAGCAGCAGCAGCTGGGTCAGAGGGTGCAGGGGGGAGGGGCCCTGCCAGGGTCCAGCAGCCCAGGCACGGTTGGTGGTGCGGGCAGCCTCTCCCCACTGCCCTACCTCCCTTTGTTACAAAGTTTGTACCACACGCCCGTGCACACCCCGGGCCCTGCAGCAGGCCTCTTCACCGGAGCAGGATTGCCCCAACAGCAGCAGCAGCAGCAGCAGCAGCTGGGGGAAGAGGCTGAGTGGCCTCGTTTCTGCATGGGGTGGTTCCACTCATGCGAGCCAAGGCGCAGGTGAGGGCGCTCTGGGGGTTTTAAATCGTGTGCACAAGTGGCAGCTGCCTGCTGTGTGTCGCGCCCGCAAAACAGCACGGCCCAGGGGTTGGGGCCCAGGGGTGGGAAGCCTGCTTGGGATCCTTCCTGGCAGGGTGCACGCATCACCTGCATCCCTTCCCTCTTGGCCACTGGCACAAGCGCTCCAGGGCTGTGGTTCATTATGGCAGATGAGCAGGAGCAGCAGCGTCCCCCCCGCGACCTACAGCTCCATCGCAGCAACCGCCACGTATCATCCACACTTGCTGGCACTTTTCGCCCCTCTCTGTGCAGGCGAGGGCGGGGCCGAACCGGGGGCAGCAGCCGCACCCGCGCCCACTGACGCTGCCACAGCAGCTTCAGCAGCAGCAGCAGCAACAGCAGCAACAGCAGCAGTGCACAGGGACAGGGCTGGGGGTGTGAGCAGGGGGGTCAACTCAAGTTGTGGGTCCACAAGCTTTGCAGGACTACGAAGGGAGGGGGGGGGGAAGGTGGCCTGGGGTGGCGCTGAGCATCAGACCGCCATCTCAGCATACCTAGTCCCGCCTCCTCTCTTCCGGAGGGTGATGGTGGTGGTGTTGCAGAAGTCCGGTGGCTATCGTTCTCTGGGCTTGAAATAGAGTAGCTGCCCAGGGGGGGGGAGGGGGGAGGGGATTTGGGCACCCATTGCGCGGGAAAAGGGGAGCCTCTCTCTCCCTCCCATTGTTGTTGGTGTGTTTCCATCCCCCTCTCCTCTCTCCCCTGATGAGACAGCATGCTTACTAGACAGGGCGACGGCTTTATTTGCAGTTGGGAGGGAGGGTTGGGGGGGTGCAGGGTTGGGGCATGACTCCGGTCGTCGTACTCCCCTCCTCCTCCCTCAATGATATGTCGTGTTGGAATGGACTATGTCCGTGGATGCTGGGCATGGAGAACTTCATGCAGTGTAAACATAGAGAGACGGCAATGCAATGCAAGCGGCGGCACTTGTGCCGCATCATTATTTGGTCGAGGATGCGGCCTCGCGCCCTTATCCGCTGCCTGCACTGACTCTTCAACCTTCGCGCACACAGGGGCCCCTCTCAAACAAGAGCCTGCACCTTGGCCCGTGAGCAGTCCTGTCCTCACCGTCCCCCCTCACTGGAGCTGCTGTCCTGAGAAGCAAAAAGACTGTGAAAGACTGCGCTAGCTGTGATCGCTGCCTGAGGCTGGTAGCACTGCAGGCGTGTAAGGCCCCGACTCCATGCCTTGCCGCACGTGCCTTGGGCCACCCCACCTGCCTCACCACAGCACCCTTGGAGCGCGCATGAGTGGGACTGTCGCCACCTTCCCGCAGTGTGGTGATTCCTCAAGCCTCATCACAGCACGCGGTGCCGCTGCATGCTCTCCAGGTACTTTGTGTCCACCTTGGACTCGCGCGCCACGGCAACGCGCCCCGTGCGCGCAATCTCCAAGATGCCTGCGCGCGCGTGTGCGAGAGTGTGTGTGTGTGTGCGCGCGCGTGTGTGTATGTGTGCGCGCGCGGGTTGAATGTGTGAACGCGCACAATATGCATGCGGCAGGACTGAAACCAGAGTGAGCGACACAGCCGCGCGCCCTGTCACGCATAATTTGTTGACACTTACCACGGGTGGCCTCAACCCTGTCCCACTTCCCTCCCTGCCCCCCAGGCTGAGGCCAGCATGAAAGCGCACCATGTCCCTGCCTCATACAAGATCCCTCTGTCCACTCACTGCTGGCCACTATATTCCTAGGGAACAGGGACGCACCAAACGGCTCCAGCAGGTCGTTGAGCGCCCTCATCTTGCCCTCCTTGCCCAGGATCTCCAGCGTGGCCGTGCTCTTGCTCACGTCCAGGATGTTGGCGCGGAAGATGGCGGCCAGGTCGCGCAGCTCCCCGCGCTGGCTGGCGCCGCACTTCACCTGCACGGTGCGTGCATGTGTGTGTGTGTGTGTGTGTGCGTATGTGTGTGTGTGTTTATGTGTGACTGTGTATGTGCACGTGTGCAGTTATGTGTGGGACCACAGACCGCTACCAAGGCCGGCGCACCTTGACCAGCATGAGCTCAAGGTTGACGTAGGGCTGGGGCGTGAGGTCCGTCACATTCTCCACAAACACCAGCTTGTTCAGCTGCCGCAGCAGCTTGTCGATGTCAGGCTGCAAGAGGAAGTGCGCGCACGCATGTGTGTTGTATGTGTGCGTGTATGTGTGTGTGTGTGCGTGCACGTGTGTGTGTGTGTTGTGTGTGTGATTGTGTGTGTGTGTATGTGCGCATGCGCGCGTGGGTCTGCAGACCATGTGCGAGGTCGGGGTGGAGGCTCTGGCAGGCTGCTCAAGGCAAGCTCCCTATCTTGCTGTTGGCAGGGTGCATGGGAGCGAGCACCCTCATCCCCTTCCAAGCTGTGACGCCTCTTTCACCATGAGCATGGATCAAGGCCCTTGCCCTCTCGAGATGCATCCACCTCTCCCCCTCAGTGATTCCAGAAGCATAAAGGCGCAGCGGGCCCTATGCCTGACCCTTACCCTTAGGTAATAGTAGGCTACTATTATTATTCATTATCATTAAACCCCACGCACCCACCTGCGTGCCTGGCACCATCATGCAGATGCGGCTCATGCCCTCACGCTCGCTCGACCCCACTGCTAACGACTGCACGTTGTATCCGCGGCGGGCAAAGACGCCTGTGACCTGCGTGACAGTGTAGAGGGACGGGAGGGGGGGGCAGGATTGAGGTGAGGGAGCACATGTGGTGCACACTTGATGCGCTCCACGCATCCGTAACATCCAGCACTTGCCGGCGCTGGTGCTGGCGCTCACTCTGGAATTGTCACTTCTGGTGCTGCTGCTCATCCTGGTACCTGTGCTCCTGGTGCGGGTGCTGGTGCTGCTGCCACGATACTTAAGCCCACAGCCAGCGCTGGAAGGCGCATGGCTGAGGCCCCTGGCAGCATGCAGCCCCCACCCCCCCACCTGGTTGAGCACGCCTGGCACATCCTGCACCTCGATGTTCAGTGTGTGCGCCTCAAACTCACTCTTCTCCCCTTGCCCCTGGTGTGTATGTGTATGTGTGTGTGTGTGTGTGTGTGCGCGCGCGTGTGTGTCTGTGTGTGCGCGTGTGTGCATGTGTCTGTGTATTGTGTGCATCGCGTGTTTTGTGTGTTGCGTGTATGTGTGTGTGGGTGGGTGTGGGTGTGGTGTACTTGTGTGTACTCATTCCAGCTGCAAGAAGCTGAGCTGAGCGCCCACAGGCCGGGCACACACAGACACATGCGCATTAGCACCACAGCACCCTGGCGCACAAGCCCCTCAACTGGTGGTAAAAGCATAGCCCACCCGGTATGTGGCCCTCCAGGATGTTGTCCACCTCCCACTATCCACTGCCCCCACGCCTGCTGCCTGTCCTGGCCACCAATAAAACCACAGCCCACCAAGAACTGCCGCTGCAGCTTGCGCATACGCACGCTCCCCTCCTGACCAGACCCAGGTCACACGCACCACACACATAAACACATCACCCCAACGCACGCACCTGGTACGTGGCCTCCAGGATGTTGTCCACCTCCCACACGCCGCCCACCTCCGCATCGTCCACCACGTACACATCGTTCTCCTGCGCCTCTGCCGTGTAGGGCATCACGCTGCGCAGGGGGGGGGGGCCCGGTCAGGCAGTGGCCGAACCATGGGGGATGGGCGTATTGGGTGTTCATATCGGGGAAATAGGCCCACCATGTGCCCACCACATGCGTCTCCTGCGCCCCTGCTGTGCAGGGCACCACGCCGCGCATGGCGAGGCAGTGGCTGGGGGTCATGCTGGGGGGTCGAGCGGGTGTTGGGAGCAATGATGAGGCAAGGATGGGCTCGCGGCTCTCCTGGGCATTCAACTTTAAGGGCTGTGTCAATTGGCAGGGCTTGAGTTGGCGCACCCTCGCTGCAGGCCACGGCGTCGCCACGCAACAACAGGTGTCCGCACCAGTGGGGCACCCTGCCCCCGAGCCCTCCTTGGCAGACTGGAGCGTCGGCGCCAGAGTGCCAGGCACAATGACAGGATGGAAAGCCCGGATGGAGTGCCAGGATGGAGTGCAAGGATGGAGTGCCAGGCACAATGACAGGATGGAGTGCCAGGATGGAGTGTTAGGATGGAGCGCCAGGATGGAGAGCAAGGATGGAGTGCCAGGCACAATGACAGGATGGCGTGCCAGGATGGAGTGCCAGGATGGAGCGCCAGGATGGAGTGACAGAATGGAGTGCCAGAATGTGCCGGGCACCGCGCTTGGGCCGCCGCCGCGCACCTGGTCGCGTTGGGGGATGGCTGCCCCAAGTCGTCCACGGACATCAGCGCGGGCGGCTGCGCAGCGCTGAAGAGGGCCCCGGGCTCGAGCAGGCTCCCGCCGCGCTTCAAGCAGATGCGGCCTGCGTGTTGCGCAGCGTGGCAGAGGTGAAATGAGTGTGGTTCCCCTGCATGAAGGGCTCTAGGGTACCCGAGCCACCTCATGCTCCACGTTACGCCCACCCCCACACGGTCGCCCCATTCCTCAATGAGGGGCCGACGCTGGCCCCCACTGTTGCATGGAAGTGACGGTATACAATGTAAACAATACGAATGGCTTGAGGGTACTTGAGTCGCCTCTTGCTCCACGTTTCACTTCGCGCCCGGGAGCCAAAGCAGCAGCTATAAATTCTGGTCCAACGTGGGCGTGGGGGGTGCTCAACGCCAGCGTCGCCTCTTTTTTTTTTTTGGGGCTCAGGGCAAGGGGTCAGGGCAGGCCCACCACCGGATACACCCCAGGCCCGCTAAGCTCTCCTAACCCAGGCCTCGCCTTCACCCCCCCGCCCACCTACAACAACCCCTCACCTGTGCGTGCAATCTCCATAATGCCAAACTTGCCCATCACTTTCTGCAGGGCCATGCACTGCAGGGGGGGGGGGAAGGCAGAGAGAGAGTCACCGGCATGAGTGCTGTCACTCATTCTGCGCACCTACCTGCAGGCAGCAGCAGCAGCAGCAGCAGCAGGAGGAAGCGTCGCCAGTCAGCGCCCTCTGTGCACCCTGCATGCATGCACACATGTGCTTCCCCCCCACGCACGCTCACGTGCGCGCACACGCATGCTCACGCCCGCGTGCAGACCGCGCACCCACCTTCCCGGGGTCGCCCGACACGCACAGCGTGAGCACGTTGTCCGACACATCCACCACGCGGGCACGGAAGATCTGCGCCAGCTGCAGCACCTCCGTGCGCTCCGGCCCTGGCGGGGTGCGCAGCTTCATGATCAGCATCTCGCGCTCTGTGTGGGGGAGGGTGGTGGGAGGGCCAGGTGCAGGCGCGGCGCGAGGGTGAGGGGTGCGCAGCTTCATGGTCAGCATCTCGCGCTCTGTGTGGGGGAGAGTGGTGGGAGGGCCAGGTGCAGGCGCGGCGCAAGAGTGAGGGGTGGGCGGCAGGTAGGGGGGCAGGTGCGGCAGGAGCGAGCCCGTGCGGATGAACATGGTACGAGGGGCAGATGGAGCTTGGGAGAGGCGCGGAACTCGCGCCCACTGCGCCTGCGCCCACTCACGCACACGCTCCCTGCAGTGTGTTCTCCCATGCAATGGCATGCAATGGCAGGCTTAGGACACACAAGGGCAGGGCAGACGCTGGCCTGAAGGGAACCTGGGCCCATGCCACCACCACCCACCGATGCGCGGGCTCTCCGTGATGTCCTCCACATAGCGGACCTTCACCAGCTTGTTGATCTGCTTCACCAGGTTGGCCTGCGGGGCGAGGGCGGGTGGGGGCAGGGGGGTGGGCGAGGCACTCACCTTGCTTCCCTCAACGGAGCCGCATGGGCCGTGCAAGGGTTGCGCAAGCGCCAGCATGGCGGTCCCTCACCCAGGCCGCCCGCTGGCAACCGCAGCATGGACGCACAGCGCCTCAGGCCAGCGGTCACCCCGCACTGCGCCCGCGCCATCCCCACCCACCAAGTGCCCACAGTCCCCGTCCCACCCCCCACACACAGACCAAGCCCACAGGCCCACAGGTCCCGCCCCACGCTTCCCCACGCACCACAGTGTTGGGGATGCCGGTGACCACGATGGTGAACAGCGCCTTGTCCTTGGTCAGCCCCACCGCGAGCGACTCGATGTTGGCGCCTGCACGCAAGACATGCACGCTGGCCTCAGCGGGAGGAGTGGCTTGCAGGCGTGCCGTCGTGGGCATGGCGGTGCACGCGCTGACCCAGGAGAGCGTGCGGGTGATGCGCACGCACAACGGGACCCACACCAACACCAGCGACAACCCAACCGCCCCTAAAGTACACCACACTCCGCCCCACCAAGCGAAGATGCCCCAGCACGCACACGCAGCCGCCCCCAACAGCACCACACCCACTTCGCCTGGCAAACACGCCCGCCACGCGGTTGATCATGCCGGACTCGTCGGCCACGAACACAGAGATGATGCGCTTCTCCTCGCCCGCCGCGAGCGGCTTTGGATCGTTCACGTACACATCGTAGGTCTCCTGTGTGCGTGTGTGCAGGGGGGGAGGTGGGCCCAGTCCTGTGCACCATGCGCCCTGCTGTGGATGACTCCTCCTTGGCAGAGAGGCATGCTGTGCTCCAAAAACGGCAAGCAGCTTGGCCGGCACCCAGCACCTGCTCCTGAGCTTGCACCCACCTTCCTCGCTGGCTGCTGCCCCTCAGCGGGTGTGGGAGGCAGCACGACCGCCCCCCAGTCGTCCTCCTGCGTGGACAGGGATCAGGGCGAGGGGCACGATGCTCGCAAGCGTGCACGTACGCGTATTGTGCGCACGTTCAGTGCACGCATGCAGAAGGGTGATTGAGCGTGTGCGCACGTGCGGGCGTGGGTGCGCCCATGCATGCACGCGTGCGTGCATGCTTGCAACAGCTGGAGCTCTGAGCGCGCCTGCCTCCGCCCACCCACCCACGCACGCACGCACGCACACTCGCACCTCCTTGCTGGCTGCACGGCATGTGGAGGACCTCTGCCGCTGGCGGCCGCTTGTGCTGCATGCGCTGCTGGTGCGCGCAGCCGCCGCCTGCGTGGGCACGCGCGGCTGGTGCGCGGCTGCTGCTGCCGCCACGTGTGGCTGCTGGCCTGGAGGTTTGCAGGGGTGGTGGCACAGTGCAGGAGGCATTAGGGTCATGCCTGCTGTCGGGTTCGTGTGCTTGATGATGGGCAGCAAGGTTGCACACGCTGCATCTCGCACCTGCAGCCCGCGGGGGCAAGCAGCCGCTGCGCTGGAAGTGCAGCAGCATGGCTGTGGGCCAGCGGATTTGAATTGATGAGATGGTGACCAACGCACGCACGCCAAACACACGACATCGAAAGGAAGGCCTGCACCTGTACACGCACCCCGCTGCAGGGACTCTGGCCTTGTAACTCAAAGCACATCCTGGACACGAGCCTCATCCTGCAACTCCTGAACGCACGCACACATGTTGTGAGGGTTCGAGCACAAAGCGACTCGAATTGAACACCAGGCCTCGAATTGAACACTACACCCTAAATCATGGGCCCGGCCATCACGCCTCAATCCTGTTGGTACACCTTCACACCGACACTGCGGCATGCTCCTTCGCGCAGCACTGCACGCCCTCGAGCGCCCACCCTCCCACCCCCGGACCCCTCAGTGATGCATGGTGCTGCTGTAGCTGCGCGCGCCGGGCCCGTACGCGCGGTGCGTGTGGCCCGTCCCGTTGGCGTAGCTGCCGGCATAGCTGTACCCACCCCCCGGCTGCGCGGCCTGCTGCTGGTACTGCCCTGCGCCCCTGCTGCCGCCCGTCCCCAGCTGCTGCTGCTGCTGCTGCTGGAGCATGAGGGGCGGCCTGGACGCGGCTGCAGCTGCCGCCCTGCGGCCGGCGCCCGCACCCAGCCGGGCGGTGGTGCCCGGGTTGCGCAGCAGCTGCTGCTCTGCCTCTGCCACCCACTCCTCGTCAAACCTGTGGGGCCGCATGAGGGGGCGTGTGTGTGGTGTGGGAGCATGCACGGGAGAGGGGGGAAGGGAAGGGGGGAGGGGGAGAGAGGCAGCGGGGGCCCCTGCTGTGCCCACCCCCCTCCTGCGCGCACCCCCATCCCCAACAAGGCCCAGCAGCCCAGCTGGCACGCACCTGTCCGCCTCCTCCTGGGTCATGTTCTTCAGGATCTCATCCGCGTCCTCACGGCCCGTGGCGTCGCGGATGCGGGTCAGGGTGCGCTCCTGCTCATGCGGTGTGGGGGGGCGCGCGGAATGAGCTCCTGCGCGCTGCAGCACTCGAGGGTGCGCTCCTGCTCAGGGTGCTCCTGCTCAGGGTGCGCTCCTGCTCATGCGGTGTGGGGGGGCGCGCGGAATGAGCTCCTGCGCGCTGCAGCACTCGAGCCGCTCACGCAGTGGTGGAGAGCGGGGGGCAGGGCACCTCCTCAAATCCTGCCCAGGTGAGCTGAGCGGCAGCGCAGCGCGGCATTGGCAAGCAGCACACGGCAGCCACCACCAGCGCGTGCTGCTGCTTTTGGGCACCTCCCCCCACATTCTGCTCCGACCCCAACCAGGCAATAGAACAAGCCACCACTCCACGCACCCTGTCGCCAATGCCGCGCGACAGCCTGATCTGCCGCTGGCCCGTGCGGCCGTCATAGTAGGTGGAGTGCGACTCGCGCACCTGCGTGGGCGCGTGCAGTGCAGAGACACAGCTCTTTCTTGCACCTGGGGCAAGAAAGAGCTACCACCAGGGGCACCCCTTTTGCGGCAGCGGTCGGCGCTACATCCCAGGGAGCAGTGGTGCCCGCCCCTGACTCGCACACTTACCCCGCCCGGGCCCTGGCGGCTGGTGTTGGTGGCCTGGTAGCTGGTGCCGTTGGGGCCGCTGGAGGAGTAGCTCGAGGAGGAGTAGGAGTAGCTGGCGCCCCCGGTCGGCATGGCGCCAAAGCCGGCGAAGGGGAAGCCCATTCCCATGCCCATGTCCATGCCCATGGAGCCCAGCGGCCCCACCTGCTGCTGCTGCTGCTGTTGCTGCTGCTGCGGGGGGCTGACGCGGCGCCTGGTGTGCCTGGTGTGGCGCTGCCCGCTGTGGTCTGTGGGGGCAGGGGGGTTGTAGCGTCGGTGAGAAGGTGTATGTGTGTGTGCGTGTATGTTCGTGTGCACGTGTGCGTGCGTGCGTGCTAGGGCGTGGGGGGGAGAAGGCTCCGGATACTTTGCGTGCAGTGGCTCGCGGTTCGCATGCCCTCGTGCGCCCCTGCCCGCCTGCTGCACCTTTCTGCTACTGCTAGACGCATGCGTGGTTGCTCATGCATGCGCAACGCACGTGTGCGCGCGTTGTGAGCGGGCCCGCAAGACAACCCTCCTCACCCTCCTCGCCCTCGCTGCTGGGCTCCTCCACGATGGGCTGGCTGGAGGAGCGCACGCCGTCTGCATCGTCAGGCCCCACCTCGTACACCTGCGTGCATGCGCGTGCTTGAGAGGGAGGGTGGGCGTGAGTACGGGGGAGGCGCTAGAATGCGACCGCTGCTGCTGCTGCTGCTGCTGCTGCTACTGCTGCTACTACCTGCAGCTGCTGCTGCTGCTGCTACTGCTGCTACTACCTGCTGCTGCTGCTGCTGCTGCGCCTGCCTGCATGCAGGTGTGCAGCGCGTGTACACGAGCAAACGCAAGCATGCACGCATGCACGCATGCACGCACGCACCTGGGGCTCGGCCGCCCTGTCGCGCTGCCCCCTCCACTGCTGCTGCATGGGCGGCATGCCCATGCCCATGCCCATGCCCATGCCGAAGTTCATCATCTGCTGCATGTGCTGGTGCATCTGCTGGAAGGGGTCGCCCGGGCCACCGAACATCCCCATGCCCTGGAACATGGTTGCCACTGCTGCCTGAGGCTGCAGCTGCGCTTGCGCGCGCGCGCGTGTGTGTGCGTGAGAGTGTGCCCTTGTGGCGCAATGAAAGCGAATGCGAGCTAAAGCCCACACTCAACCTTCCCCCACCCAGCGCGGCAGCGCACAGATGAGCAGCGCGTTGATCCAGCGCGTGCAGCAGCCGATGTCCGAGGGCCTGGCGCGCAGCAAGAAGCTGTTTGTGAGCTTCAAGAAGGCGGCCTGGATCGCGTCCACCACCAGCCTCATCCTGCTCATCCCCCTCATCATCGAGATGGACCGGGAGCAGCAGATCCTGGAGCTGGAGAAGGAGCAGCTGAACGTGCTCACCGGCGCGGGCGGGGGCGCGCCGGCCAAGTGAGCCAGCCGCTCCAGCAGCCAGCTATAGAGCAGCACTAGAGCAGCAGCAGCGGCAGCAGCAGCAGCAGCAGCAGCAGCAGCACCACCACCACCACCACCAGTTAGCCATGAGCATAAGCAACTGCGGCGGGGGCGGGGGCGGGAGCGGCCTGGCCCTGGTCCTCACCCTCTACCGCTCCCTCCTGCGCCTGCACCGCACCCGCCTGCCGCCCCAGCTCCGCGACATGGGCGACGCCTACGCGCGGGCCGAGTTCTCCGCCCACCTCAAGGGCAGCACCACGCCGCAGCAGTGGGGCGAGTTCGGGCGGGCGTGGCGCGGGTACCTGCTGTCGCTGGGCGGCCCCGACGTCGCGGCGGGTGCGGGCACTGGCCACGGCGTCGGTGGCGAGGAGGACGCGCAGGCCGTGGCGGAGGCAGCGGCGTTCGCAGCGGGTGGGTTCCATGCGTGCGTATGCGTATGCGTGTGAACTCGCGCGCCATCAATTGGAGCAGTTGGGTGCATGCATGCATGTGCGAGTGCACACCTGCTGACTGCAGCACTGCAGCTCGTGAATGGGCACGCACGCACGCCAAGTTCCCTTGATGCGGCGCAGTGTGCACGCAGCTCTGCGGTGTGGGGCAGCTGTGCACGCAGCGTGCATGCAACTCCACGGAGGCGTGTGAAGCACGCAGCTGCGTGAACCTGCGACACTTCACCTGCCTCGTGCATTCGCGTGTGCACGCACGCACACACACCTGGGCACGCGAGCTGCGTGCACTCGTGCACAGCACGCAACACTTGCATGCGCATGCTGTTTGTGCACCCACACGCAGCTCATGGGGGCACGCGGCATGGCCAGGCCAAGGCATGCGGTGTGCACAGTGTGCCTTGCAACCCCCACACTCATTTGCCCGCAGAGCACCTGGACAGCCTGCTCACGCCCGAGCAGCGCCTGCGCATGGAGGCGCTGAAGAAGGAGGCGCAGCAGCTGGGGGGGGGCGGGCAGCAGCCGCAGCACCAGGAGCAGCAACCAGGGGGTGTGGGGGAGAGTGAGGAGGGCGCGGAGCCGCGCGGGCTGGGGTGACGATGCGGGCGAGGGGAAGGGAGGGGATAGGGAGGGAGGGAGCGAGAGCACGGTCCTGGTGCGCGCAGTAGTGGGTGCTGGCCATCCCCGTGCCCTGGAGGACACACACCCTGTGCTGCTGGAACCTGGTGCCACTGCACAAGTGGGCGCGGGCAGGAGGCGGGAAGGCCGTTTCCGCGAGAGGAGAAATAGAGGAGAGAGAGAGAGCTCTGTGTACATTGCATGTGTCCATATGGGCTTCTGGGCTTCTGCTGTAACTGTATCCCAGGGTAGTCGTACCTTCGTATCCCGCAGGCCAATGGCAAATCCCGCACCCAGATACATAATGAAATGGGAACGCAACAAGAATGAGGTACAACACAACAAAGAGGTGCAGCACAGCATACAAAGCACACGCGAGCCGCGCCCTGCAGTCTCATACGATTGCGAGTCATGTACAGAGCAGTTTACACATTTTGGGGAGGACTGAAACAGGTCTTCACATCATCGGGCGAGACGCGCGCTTGGGACGTTTGGGACGCGGCCCCCGCCATCTGGCAAGCTTGCGCCCCCCCCTCTCCGCGTCTCATTGCAGTTGATTATGAAGTAGTTGTCGATCCGTGGCAGCGAAAACGTCGCACCCAGGTATTGCGCCTGCAACCATACACCATGCACCGGTGGTTTTGGAGGGGGTGGGAAGGGGAGGGGTCGAGGAAGAGGAGAATGAAGCAGCAGCCAGCCCATGGATGCGAGGCGTCACAGAGCGCTGCGTGCATGCTGAGGCAGGTCCCATAATGTAGGCAGGGGGGGCTGAGGCGGGGTGTGCAACTTGCCTGGAGCGTGCCTTTCAGGAAAAAAATCAGCTGTTCCGGGAACGTGAAGCACTGGGTGTAAATGGTTAAAAGGTACTCTATAATGTAGGGAGAGGGGGGGGGGGCATTCAGGCTGGTGCAGCGCGTACAGGCAGGAAGCAGTCAGACTCTGAAAAAGGCCTGCCGCAAGCTGGCGAAGCAGTACCACCTGTGGGGACCCTGCTGGCATCCAGCTTGAACTTCAAGATCTGGGGCGGGGAAGGTGGTATAGCAGCCAGGCGTCAGGGCCGGTTGAGGGAGCGAGCAGGACCTGGGGCGTGCAAGCACTGCGGTTGCCCTAACGCACATGGGCAATAATTATCCACAATCCTGGCCTGCTTGCAAGTGACTGGCACGCGCAAAAACTCACCTCTGGCTGGGCTCTGGCTGGGATTGAGGTCAGTGGCAGGTGGGTGTGGCCAGCCTGCAGTGTTCATGACCGACTGTTCAGCGAAGCATGTTTGGGGCCTCAAGCGTGGGCAAGTGAAGCACGTTGGGTCCGGTGTGACCCACCGATTCCATCTGAGAAGCAAGCACCCTTGAGCAGTGCAACCGAGGGCCGCCAGCTACCGGCACAGCAAGTGCAAGCAGCAGCGGAGGATGACAGCGTACATACACGCAGGCAGGCAGGTCCAGGCCCTGCACGCACCTGCTGGTCGTAGAAGCTGACCGAGATGTTCCCACTGATGCCGATAGACAGCCAGTTTGGATTGTGAACGGGCATGCTTGTGCTAAGAATCACCTGCTTGTGGCCCAGCAGGGGGCAGCAGTGATTTCAGCCGGGCAGGGAAGGCAGCCCCCCATTGTTGCCAGCATTGTGAGCCGACTCGCCTGGTAGGAGCCCTCCGTTCTGTTGAAGGAGATGGCCGAGGTGCGGACCTTGAGCGTGCCCACTGTCACACCGCGGGGTACGAGGAAGAAGACGATGGATGCAGACAACAGTGACAGGAAGGCCTGCAGGCTTAGTGTTGGGAGGGGGTGGGTCGTGTGTTTGGGGATAATCGACAGTGCTGATTTTGAGCAGCGGGCAGCAGCAGCAGCAGCAGCAGCAGCAGCAGCAGCAGCAGCAGCAGGCTGCTCACCACCAGGCCAAAGAGTGCCTTGGTCCGCTGAGGCCTCAACCGTGAGTCTGACAGCGGAATCAAAGTCAGGTAGTTGCTCTGCGGGAGGGGGGACATGGTGGGACGGGGACATACACGCATATAGGCCTGCATGCAAGCATGTGCGCAAAAGCACACACGCACGCACGCACGCATGCACGCACATAAGCATGCACATTAGCACACCCGCATGCCCGCCCGCCCGCCCGCATGCCCGCCCGCACGCACGCACGCACGCAAGCACGCACGCACGCACGCATGCACACACGCAAACACGCACACATGCACGCGCACAACCTGCGGTGGCGCTGGGTGCGTGCCCCCGCCACCCAGCCGCTCCCTTATCCGGGACATCCATGATTTGCTGGGCTGCAAGGGCGAGGGGGCGGCTAGGGGCACGTAGCCGCGGCCCTCCATTGGCTGCGTGCGCGTGCTCTACTCTCCAAATTGATCCGTGTGCACTCTGTTGGATGGATTGATTCCCAGTGGATTCAATGGACACCAGAGGGAAGTGGGGTTAGCATGGCAGCGCGCCCCCATGCCGGTCCTCCTTTCTAGCAGCAGGCTCGCCACAGGTGGGGCGCGCAGCAGGCCCCGCATGCATCCCGTGGCCGCGTGCCCAGCAAGCGCGACCACCCACCCTGCACGCGACCACCCGCCCACACAGGCTGCGCGCGCGCTGCGCGCTGCTGCGCCCGCCAGGCCCGCCTCAGGATGGCCTCGTCCGCCCCCCCCGCCAGTAGCAAGGAGGTGGAGCCAGTGACGCTGCCCACGCACAGGCTGGCCTGCAGCAGCAGCAGCAGCAGGCCGGTGGTGCTGGTCGCGTGCGGCAGCTACAACCCAGTGACCATCATGCACATGCGCATGTTTGAGCTGGCGGCGGGCGAGCTGCAGCGGGTGGGCGGGCTGAGGCCTCCTGTTCCGTGCAAGCGCAAGCGCATAAATCGCCCGCACACAATAGCACAAACCAGCAAGTTCCAGCGTCCTGTGCTCCGTTGCGCGTTCCCGTGCGCAAGCGCACCACGCGCCGCCTCTGCTGCCCCCCGCTCGTTGCCCCCTGCTCGCAACAGGAATGCTGCGCGATGATGTGCCTGGTGGTGACCACATGCCCGCCCCCATTCCCCCCCCCCTTTCCGCAGCTGGGGTACGACGTGTGGGGCGGCTACCTGTCGCCTGTGAGCGACGCGTACCGCAAGGCCGGCCTCGCGCCCGCGCGGCACCGGTTGGCCATGTGCGCAGCCGCGGCCGACAGCTGCCCGCTCACAATGCTGGACCCGTGGTGCGTGGGCGCGGTGCAGCCGCGTGAGGGCCTGCTTGCCATGGTGTGGAGGGCTGTCAGGCTGCTCTGCTCTGGGCAGCTGTCCGCGCACGAAGCTGGGCCCGTGGTGCGTGGGCGCGGTGCGAGTCCGTGCGTGTGCGGGTGTGCGTGCGCCCGCTCCCTTCTCGTCTGCCGCGGTCCTCCCGCGGCTTGCTCCACAGCAGCAGCAGCTCGACAGCTGCTACGATGACAGCTGGCAAAGCAGGCAGTGGCCGCCTGGCCAACACCCCTGCAGGGAGGCGGAGCAGGCGTCGTACACGCCCACCCTCAAGGTGCTGCGCCGCACCCAGCGCCAGCTTCAGGCGTGGCTGGCCGCGGGGCATCGGCCCCAGGGGTGGTGCGGCGCGCCTGGCAGCCAGGGGCATCAGGAGCAGGAGGGGCAGCAGCAGCAGCAGCAGCAGCAGCAGCAGCAGCAAGGGCTGGGGCAGGGGCAGGGGCAGGGGCAGGGGCAGGGGCAG
>LFIK01002306.1_pt1 | contig 15427 bp, 13 predicted proteins | sample 643401 | NCBI WGS metagenome assembly LFIK01 (sample SAMN03777447, study PRJNA286221) | soda lake metagenome | biome: soda lake; feature: Kulunda steppe; material: water; isolation source: sample T5-Br brine of Lake Tanatar-5 | place: Russia: Kulunda steppe | collected 2010-07
AACTAAACCCTGAAAACGAGTTTTCAAAAGAGGCTGTCGGGCATCTGGAAATCATCTTTCGAGAGGGGACATTAGCTACCCGAATTCTCAACTCGATTCCGGCTTCAGTCCGTAAAGAGGATCTTTATTTAACATATCAAAAATTATGTGAGTGCCTACAAAATGGAAAGCCATTTATCCCCTGAAGCTATCATTACTTGTGAACACGCCGGTAACTCGATACCCGTTGAGTATCGCTACCTTTTTGTAAAAGCAGCTGAGACTCTCAACTCTCACCGTGGGTGGGATCCCGGGTCTCTTTATGCGGCAGAACTTATTTCCAAGCAGCTGCAGGCACCTCTATACTCATTTCCGGTAACCCGGTTACTGATAGAAGTCAATCGCTCACTGGGACACAGACGGCTATTTTCTGAGTTCAGCAAAAAACTGACTCAATCAGACAAAAACCGGTTAATTGAAAATTACTACAAACCCTATCGCAACGAAATCGAACAGGCCATACGGAATAGAATTGACTCAGGTATACCCGTGATACACATCGGTGTTCATTCATTCACACCTGTTTACCAAGGCCGGGAGCAAGATTGTGATATCGGTCTGCTTTTCGACCCCGCTTACACGCACGAAAAACAGCTGTGCAGCCGATGGAAAAGATCTTTAAAGGTTCAGTTTCCGGAATTATCAGCCTGCCTCAACAAGCCGTATAAAGGTGCTGATGATGGGCTTACAACCCATTTAAGGTCGATATTCAATTCAGAGCACTACTACGGCCTGGAGCTGGAAATCAACCAGAAGCATCTTAATGATCAAGGATATTTTAATCCGGAATTTTCATCAAAAATTGCTGAATCTCTGAAGCATCTTACAATTTCTCCAGTCTAACTCCAGGGGTCAATCCCCTCTACAATCCATCCATTTAGCGGATGCTTTGGAGATGAGCTGCAAAACCTATAGTGCTCCGGTTTTTCAACCCATCCATTTTGAATGATTCGATTAACAATCATCTCAGAATATTTATCGTGCTGTTCCTGTTTAATCAGTTTTTCCATAATTGGCGATGACTCCCAAATACTTAAGGCGTTACTATTTGTACTCATCCGGCCAATCAGTTTGAGCATCCAGTCAGCTTGATTTGAGTGCCTTTCTGCCTGCATCACTTTCAAAACTGCTTTAGAAGAGAAATCCTGAAATGATTCTATCACTTCCCGGAGTGAACCCCATGCTGTATCTGCTACAAACATCAGCCTGTCAGGCATAATAGTGTAGTCATAAATTCGCAGCCCGCGTTTTTCACAGCTCCATTTCAACCCGGCAATCACTTTATGTAAAACGGATTTTCTGATAAAAAGGGGGATTTCTCCTGCCACTTTTAACTCTACATAGAAAAGCTCCTTTGTTCTGTTTCTTGATCTTTTTCTCATGATTCAATTTTTAATTTAGATCTCTTTCTCTGTAAGAGGCAAAAATTTGCAAACCCTTACAGAGAAACATCTCCCTCACTTTTATTTGCTCGCTTATTTGGGTATTATTAACCCGAATTTATTAAACCGAAAAAGCTGACTGATTAACCTATTGAATTATGAAAATTCACGAGTATCAAGCAAAGGAGTTATTTGAAGAAGCAGGCGTAGCTGTTCCAAAAGGTGTTGCTACATCTTCTGTTGATGAGGCTGTGAAAGCTGCTGAAGAGATGAAAGCCAACGGAACGGAGCTGTTTGTTGTAAAAGCACAAATTCATGCCGGGGGGCGCGGAAAAGGACGAACAAAGAAAAACAACGCGAAAGGTGTCATTTTGTGCCGATCTATTGATGAAGTTCGGGAAGCAGCGGAGTCTCTGCTGGGCGACACTCTCGTAACCATCCAGACCGGCGAAGAAGGCCAGGAAGTAAAAACTATTTATGTTACCGACGGTGTTGACATCGAAAAAGAGTTCTATCTGGGAATTCTGCTCGATCGTGGCAAGAACCAGAACGTAATAATGGTTTCTACCGAAGGTGGCGTTGAGATTGAAAAAGTTGCTGAAGAAACACCCGAAAAAATTGTAAAAGAGTGGGTTGAGCCCGGCATGGAACTCTTCCCTGCACAAGCTCGCCGACTTGCCTTTGCACTCGGATTTGAAGGAGATGCCTTCAAAAAAGCGGTTAAGTTTATCATGGCACTTTACAACTTCTATATTGAAACTGATGCCAATATGGTAGAAATCAACCCGCTGGTTCTTACTACCGACGATGATGTGATGGCCCTCGACGCAAAAGTAACTTTCGACGGTAATGCACTTTATCGCCATAAAGACATTGTTGAGCTTCGCGATACAGCAGAAGAGAACCCGATTGAGCTGGAAGCTTCTAAGTACGATCTGAACTATATCAAGCTTGACGGAAACGTTGGCTGTATGGTAAACGGTGCCGGACTTGCGATGGCCACCATGGATATCATTAAGCTGTCAGGCGGTGAGCCTGCCAACTTCCTCGATGTAGGCGGCGGGGCAAATGTTGAAACCGTTAAAAACGGATTCCGCATTATCCTGGAAGACAAAAATGTAAAAGCAATCCTTATCAATATCTTTGGTGGAATTGTCCGTTGCGACAGAGTTGCAAACGGTGTGATTGAAGCGGTTAAGGATCCTGAAATTGCCGATAAGGTCAAAAATGTACCGATTATCGTGCGACTACAAGGAACCAATGCTGAAGAAGCGAAAGTGATTATTGATAACAGCGATCTGAACGTGATTTCTGCAGTGCTTCTGAAAGAAGCTGCTGAAGAAGTTTCAAAAGTATTGGCTGCTTAATAGAAGCCTGAGACTTTTATCAACTAAAAATCTCCGTCAAAAAGCCCCTTTCTCTAATGAGATTGGGGTTTTTTATTTCTCTCCATTTTTGGCGGGCAGCTCGAATTGAATCGTAAACGTTGTTCCCCCGTCTGAATTAAAGTCAAGTTCACCATTTATTTGACGGGTGAACGCCCGAACCAGCGTCATTCCCAATGATTTACTTGATTTATCCTCAAAATTCGCAGGCAAACCGACACCGTTGTCCTCAACTTTAAGCTTGGCGCTCTGTCCATTTTTTTTCAGTGAAATATCAATTTTACCATCCTCCTGATTCAGAAAAGCGTACTTATAGCAGTTATTCACAAGTTCATTTACAATAAGCCCGATAGGCACGGCCTTCTTATTGTCAATTTTGATTGAATCCAGCTCACTAAAAATCTCCACACTTTTTCGCTTCGACCCTATCGACGACTGAATCATCTCAAGTAAATCTTCAATGTATTCAGAGAGGTCTACATCCGCGAGGGTTTCAGCCTGGTACAGCTTTTCGTGAACCAGTGCAATGGATCTGATTCGATCCTGAATCTCCTTCAAATCTGCTTCAGTAATCTCCTCACGTGTTCCTTTTTGAAGCTCAATCAGGCTCGAAACAATCGAAAGATTATTTTTCACCCTGTGATGAATCTCAGACAGCAGTATCTCTTTATCCTTCAAAGACTGATCCAGCGCATCAACATATTTTTTCCGTTCAGAAATATCCCGAACATTGCCAATAATGTATTTCGGATTACCGCTTTCGTCTTTAAGCAGTGTTCGTTTATTATTAATCCAAATGTACTCACCATTTTTCTTTTTAACCCGAAACTGAGTGTCATTTGCCAGCCTCTCCTCAAGATCCATGGATTTAAAACTCTCAACCTGATCTTCCATGCGCTTCTTATCCTCGGGATGAGTAATATTCAGTATAAAATCTGCCCCACCATCTTTGACCGTTTCAATATCATAGCCAAGCGTTTTATGCATTGATGGGCTCATATAAACATATTTCCCGGTTTCAATATCCATCTGGTAGATTACATCCTGAGAGTTGTTCAGAACCACCTTAAACTTTTTCTCAGACTCCGTGATTTTATCATTCCACTTCCTGATGGTTTTTAATTGCAGCATCGTGAATGAGCCCAGTAGTATCACAAAGATTATAATAGCTGCCAGATTAATCCGATTAACCATACGATCAACCCATATACCTGCCCGGTTCAGTGTAGAAAAAAACTCTTGATCTAGCCCCGACAACTCATTGGTAATGGAAAAGACACGGGCAAAATATTCCTCTTTGACCTCTTGATTTAACTCTCCATCCTGTGATTTCGCAGCAATTTCATCAGCAACAAACTGTAATTCTTCTACTTTTTGATCGGCTTGCTGCCAGATGGAGATTAATTGCTGTACAATTTCCCGGTGAGATAAAAAGTCATATAACCGAACAAGCTCCACGACTCCATACGGTTCAGAATCAGTCAAGTGGAGATACTCAATCACTTCCTCACGATTTGCCCCGTCTGAGGTGAGCAGATCTCTTCCCTGCCTAAGCCGATCTACTATTGAAGTGTGATTGTAAAAAGCCTCAATATGTTCTGGATTTTCGGTCTGAATGAATTGGACCAGTTCATTAACAGCGTGCTGTTGAGACTTCATGAATTGACTGCTTCCAAAATTAAAGGAACGCATTCCCGTCTGCAAGCCGCTGCTATAGTAATTGACCGCATACAAGGCGCCGGCCAACAGAAGAAAGACGACAACCAGGCCGGCTGTGATTTTGTTATTTGAGTTAAACCAAACGCTTATCAGCATGATATTAATTCTTAAACTACCCCTCTTTAGACAACCACTGTTAGTTCAACATCTGTTAAGAATTTTAAGCAATTGTGCGACAATACTTTATTTCGTAGCAAAGAAAAATACAATAATTAATTAGAAATTCTATTCTAAGATTTACTCTTTCCAGATAAAAAATTCTAATTGGTACATATATTTTCGTCATTTTTTACCACAAACTGTTAAAATTTTATCTCACTTTAATCTAACAGAACTTATTCAAAAACAACTTTGCTCAACTCCTCCCTGATGCTTCTTAATTCAGGATATCCGCCACTCTCGTCTACACCTACGTGTTGACGGTTCGATAAAAAGATATAAAACAGATTGTCAGCGGGACTCACAACAAAATTAACACCAGTAAATCCGGTATGGCCAGCACTTCCTTCAGGAAGATTTACGGCATGAAGAAAACCGGGGTCCATAGCCCAGCCCAGCCCGTTACCAAATTGATCCATTGTCAGAAACTTTTCAATCGTTGACGGAGAAATGATTTCATTTCCGTTCCATGAACCGTCCTTCAAGATTAATTGTAAAAGCGTAGCCAGCTCACCGGCGGTGGCAAACAATCCGGCATGTCCTGCAACACCTTTAAATGTATAAAAAGCATTTCCATCGTTCACTTCACCTTTTAAAGTATAATTTCTCCACCCATTCCATGAATCCGGATCAACGTCTATTCTGTAACCAAAACTGTCGTCCGAAATCATTTTTCTTTCAAATGGATTACCGTGAGATGTAGAAACAACTTTCTCTTGTACATTAGCGTCCGGATTAAATTTCACACTCGTTAAACCGAGAGGCTCATATATTCGATTATATAAATACTCTTCCATATTTTGCCCGCTTACCCTTTCAATCAGTTCAGCTAGTACCATAAATCCCAGATCGCTATATCGTCTCATTTCACCCGGGGTACCCGCGAGCTCTAAATCAACAATCCAGTTCACTAACTCCCCGGGGCTATCAATAGCATAGTATGTTGGAAACCATTGCTGTAAACCTGATGAGTGAGTTAGGAGATGCCGAATTGTAATTTCCGAATGTAAATCCCCGGAAAACTCTTCAATGTAAACTGATACCGTATCTTCGAGCTGAATTAGCCCATCACTGTGGAGAGCCATTAAGCCATAGGTAGTGGCAAAAATTTTGGTGAGAGATGCAATATCAAACAGATGGTCAACAGTGGTACTATCGGGACTCTCTATAACGTATAGATTTTGATTATACAATGTACCATACCCATAAGCTCTCTCAAATAGTATGTCATCCCCCGAACCTACCAACACCACAGCACCGGTAAATTTCGAATCTCTCAAATTCTCATCTACAATTTCATCAATTTGAGACGAGTATGAATAGGTGATTTCCTCATCTTGCCCCTCTCCACAGGCTACCATCAAAAATGTACCTAAGATAAAATATGGCAGTATTTTCAGATAATTCATCAGCCTGAATGTCTACATACCTGCTTTTACTTCCAGATAATAATCCTCGTAAATAGATACAATTTTATCGATCTCAAAGTTCTCGGCTCGCTTCCGGGCAGCTTTTGACATTTTTTTGTGCAGTTTTTCATTTTTGAGAATCTCTGTGGCTTTTTGTCCCATACACTCAACATCTGCCAGTTCACAAACAAAACCGGTCTCTCCGTCAATATTTACTTCCGGGAGCCCGCCTACGTTTGAGCTAATTATCGGTACGCTGCAGCTCATCGCCTCGAGCGCTGCAAGGCCAAAAGTTTCGCTTCCTGATGGAATCATAAACAGATCTGCTATTGAAAGCACCTCTTCAACCTGCTCCTGTTTACCTAAAAATCTAACGTGTTCACATACTCCCAAATCGCGGCATTTCTGTTCCGCTTTTGAACGATCAGGTCCGTCACCAACCATCAGAAGCTTCGAGGGAACTCCATTTTTCAAAACCTGGGCAAAGGCTTCAACCACATCCGTTACCCTTTTAACTTCGCGGAAGTTAGAGACGTGTGTAATCACCTTCTCACCATCCGGACATATCGCCTTTTTAAAGTGCTCTTTTTTTGACCTTTTGAATCTATCCAGATCGATAAAATTCGGAATAACTTTAATCTCTTTTTTGATATCAAACAGCTTATAGGTTTCCTGCTTCAGATATTCAGAAACCGCCGTTACCCCATCACTTTGATTAATTGAAAAGTCTACCACTTTCTTATAGGTTGGATTACTCCCAACCAGCGTGATATCCGTTCCATGAAGTGTTGTAATTACCGGCACTTTGCATGCGTTTTCGTTTACAATCTGTCGAGCCAGATAAGCGCTGGTAGCGTGAGGGATCGCATAGTGAACGTGTAAAATGTCCAGATTGGAGTACTCTATCAGTTCAACCATTTTATTTGCCAGAGCCAGATCGTAGGGCGGATATTCAAACAGCGGATAGCTGCTGAGATCAACTTCATGAAACGTTATATCTGTACGCAGTGAATCGAGCCTGGCCGGACGCGCATAACTTAGTATATGAAGGTTGTGCCCACGGTTTGCTAGTCCTTTTGCAAGTTCTGTTGCTACAACCCCGCTGCCGCCGTAGGTAGGATAACAGACAATTCCTATGTTCATAATTTACTTGTTGAGTGGATTAATAAAATTGATGATCTCTTTTTTAAGAATGTACCAATATCCTCACACTGCTCTAAATTGATCTTTAAAACAAACCGTTTTTCATATTCGTTTTACCCATCATCAAATATTTCTGAACACTCATAACATATTAGGTGAAATTTGACATTTCCGTTATATTTCAACCCTCAATTCTCCCTTTAATACAGATTATCATACTCATGGCAGGACATTCGAAATGGGCTAATATCAAGCACAAAAAGGCAAAGGAAGACGCCAAACGTGCAAAAGTTTTCACCAAACATATCCGTGAATTAACAGTTGCAGCCAGAGAAGGTGGCGGGGATCCTGATGCAAACCCCAGACTATCCCTGGCTATTGAAAATGCAAAGGCTGTAAACCTGCCCAAGGATAATATTGAACGCGCCATCAAAAAGGGTACAGGTGAACTGGATGACGGATCAGGAAATTATGAAGAAGTTACCTATGAGGGGTACGGTCCGGGCGGAATTGCCTATTTCTTGGAAGCCACCAGTAATAATCTGAATCGCACCGTTGGGGAGATCCGCCACATCTTCACAAAACATGGAGGAAATCTGGGCACGGATGGCTCAGTTGCTTACCTGTTTGAGCAGAAGGGATCCATCAAAGTAAGTACCGAAGATCTCGATGAGGAAGAATTTATGCTCACTGCTATCGATGCAGGCGCTGAAGATGTAAATATAGAAGAAGATTTTTTTGAAGTGATAACCACACGCGAGCAGCTATTTGATGTTCGTGAGAATCTGGAGGAGAACGACATCAGTGTAGAGAGTGCCGAACTGATCCGTATTCCAATGACTGAGGTATCAGCTGACCCGGACACTGCACACAAAAATTTGAAAATGATGGATAAGTTTGACGACAACGACGACGTTTCAAACATCTTCACCAACTTGAAGCTGGACGACGAAACACTGGCTCTTCTCGATGAAGAGTCCTGATTGTTCTTCTTCATACTTCATCGGCATTTAAGCCGTTTATTCATCATCCGTTGATTCAAATAATCTACACTTATGAATAAGTTTTTTCTGCTTATTATCGGTCTACTGTTTATTGCAGCTTCGATGAATGATGCCCGAAAGGCAAATGAAGCTTTCAAAAATGGAGATTTTGAACTCGCTGCGCAGCTGTACAGGCAGGCAATCGATCAGAATCCTGACGACGCACGCCTCTATTTTAACCTTGGCAATGCTTTGGCCGAAGCCGGGTACCCGGATGATGCAATGGAAGTTTTTGAACAGTTCAGAAATCTAACCGATGAGAATACGCAGCAATCCCTGGCCGACTATAACAAAGGCAAACTGCTATCAGATCAGGAAAATTATGAGGCAGCACTTTCGCACTTCAGAGATGCTCTTCGCAAAAATCCTAATGATGAGGATGCCCGGTTCAACTACGAATTAGCTCAGCGAAAAAAACAGCAGCAGGAGCAGGATCAACAAGATCAGCAGCAAGACTCCCAGTCAGATCAGGATGATTCTGATGACGAGCAAGATCAGGAGAACGAACAGAATCAGGATCAAAATCAGCCGCAAGATCCTAACCAGCAGCCACAGGATCAGCCGCAAGATCAGGAACAGCTTCCACAGCCTCAAAATATGAGCCAGGAAGAAGCAGAAAACATTCTGGATGCACTGGAGCAACTCGAGCGAGAACTTCTGGAAAATCGTAAAAAAGAAGCAACTGACAGAAGACCTCAAAATGATAAAGACTGGTAAAACCTCTTTTTTATTGATATTAGGGCTGTTTACTGCTCTTTTTCTGCCGCTCAATCTTCTCGCTCAGGACTTTAGCTTAGAAGCCACCGTATCAGAGAACAGGATTTTTGTCGGTGAGCAGTTTAACCTCAATGTTGAAGTGACAGGATCATCCATGCGTGATGTTTCCCTGCCAACTTTACCACAAATACCCGGTGTTCGTGTACTTTCCTCCACCCCCTCCCGGAGTACCAGTATTTCGATTATCAATGGAAGAACGACGACCAGTACCACATACAGCTTTTCCCTGATTGCGAGAGATACCGGCACGCACACTATTCCACCTATTTCCATACAGATTGACGGGGAAACAGAGACCACAAATTCCATTCAAATTGAAATTATTGAGAAAGGAAACCTTTCTACTGACGGAAGCCGGCAACTCCCTGATATTTTTTTAGAAGTTCAACTGGATGATGAAAATCCGGTCACGGGTCAGCAAATAGTAGCAAGCGTTGTTCTTTACTTTAAACAGGGAATCGAAATCACATCTTTTCAGCCTACTGCAGGCTGGAGAACCGACGGATTCTGGAAAGAAGAACTTGAAAATATTCGTCAGCCCGAGGCAGAGTCTGTCATTTTAAATGGAGTCCGGTATCGAACTGCTACACTTTTGCGCTACGCTCTTTTTCCCAGCCGGAGCGGGACACTTACATTGGCGGAATATCCTATGAGCGTTGGAGTTCGAAGTCGACCGGCACGAAATGATCCTTTTGGCAGCTTTTTTGGCGGTGGTTTAAATCAGCGCAGAGTTTCCCTGGAGTCTGAAGCTATTGAATTGAATGTCCAGCAGCTTCCACGTGCAACTGAAGGTGCCGTTACGTTCAATGCTGTGGGAGACCTGAGTGTTGAACGAAGATTAAACAGAAATGAAGTTGGCACCGGAGAAACTGTCGAACTGGTTACAACCATTCGGGGAACCGGAAATATTCCACTTATTCGAAGACCCGAATATAACCTCCCTGACGGATTAGATCTCTACACCCCTCAGGAGAACAGTAATGTAGAGCGGAGGGGATCAAACATTCGGGGAGAAAAAACTTTTACAGAACTTCTCGTGCCACGCTCGCCGGGTCGCTACTCTATACCCGAACAGCAGGTTGCTATATTTAATGCCGAAAGCAACCGGTACAGATACATTTCCCTTCCGGCAGTTACTTTTACTGCTAATCCTGTTGCGGGGGCAGTTGCATCATCCGTCTCCGGGTCTCAACAAGGATTACCACGCCCGATCACCGGACTTGCTGTCTGGCAAAACCGGGAATCCACCCCGCTCTATCAAACCTCACTTTTCTGGATTCTTTTATCCATTCCGGTCATAATTCTCATTGTCGGTTATGTAAAAAAATCTCAACTGGACCGACTGAAATCAGACCGAAACTATTCTCGTTCTCATAACGCGCTCACAACCGCACAGGTAAGGATTGAGAAGGCGAAGCAGGCACATGAAAACCATGAACCGAAACAGCTCTACAATCAGCTTCATAAGGCATTAACCGGGTTCATCAGTGATAAAGCCGGACTTCCGGAGGCGGGAATGTCGGACTCCATGTTGATCGAGAAAGTGAGTAAAAAGAACCCGGACCCAAAGACGCTAAAACTACTTAAGCAACTGCTTACAAAATGTGCAACCATCAGTTACGCACCAGCAGGGTCGTTCGCCGACCAGCAAACTGACATTGACAAAACGGAACGTTTAATTAAAGATTTAAAGAAGCTGTTTTGAAAAGACTCATAACCGCAATCCTGCTTTTTACGGCTTTTAACTTCGGCGACTCGGTTTTACTTGCTCAGCAATCAAATTTTGATCGTGCCACTGATCAGCTGCAACAACAAAATTACAGGGATGCGATTACCCTTTACCAGGAGATCGCCGACGAAGATTACCGGTCAGGTGCGCTTTGGTTCAATCTCGGGATTGCCTACACGCAGCTCGATTCCCTTGGACTCGCTAAATACTATTTTTTAAAATCCTCTCAATTTCCGGAAACGGAACCTGAGGCCCGCAGCGCTATCGAATATGTAAACGATCGGTTTAGCCGGCGTTCAGCAGTTTTACCACCATTACCCTGGGAGCGATTCTCTAATTATTTAAAAAATGAGATTGGCGTTAACTCCCTCTTCTCTTCAGGGTTGATTTTTCTATACCTGGGAATCGCCGGAATCTTGCTGTTCTGGTTTTATAGTAAATTCAGAAGTTACTCCTACTATTCCGGTATAACGGCCATTCTCATGTCTGCCCTTCTTTTTGCGACTGCATTTTATGTTCAGTATTTAGAAAACCGATATGGTACAGGTGTGGTTATCGACAGGCAATCCGTTGTTTATCAGTCACCCGACAGCTCTTCAGCTGAAATCAGCACCGCCTTTGAAGGCTATACCTTAAGGGTAGATTATCACGCAAGCAGTGAGCATCAAGACTGGATTTACATACGACTGGAAAATGGAATGAAAGGCTGGTTAAATAGTCACGCTGTGAAAACCTTGTAGCAACCTCCATCATCTGATGTGACCGCTCTGTTATCAAATGATTTTCAGCCGTTAAAAACGTATCTTTTTTACTTAATCTAACTGACAAATAAGACTTATGAGTGCTGTAGAAAAATATATTCAGGAAAACGCTAAAAAATTTGAAGAACAACTGTTTAACTTCCTCCGTATTCCAAGCGTAAGTACGGATTCCAAACACAAAGGAGACGTTAAAGAAGCTGCGCAATTTTTGATAGACCAGCTCAACGATATTGGACTTGATAAAGTGACACTGCACGAAACTGAAGGTCATCCAATCATTACAGCTGAAAAATGTCCGCACAACGACCGCCCGACGGTTTTAATTTACGGTCACTATGATGTTCAGCCGTCCGATCCTGATGACTTGTGGGAAACTCCTCCGTTCGAGCCAACCGTAAAAGAGGGTCGTGTATACGCCCGTGGCTCAAGTGACGACAAGGGACAGTCATTCACTCACGTGAAAGCTGTTGAATCGTATATGAAAACCGGAACCGATCTGCCCGTAAATATAAAGTTCATCCTAGAAGGTGAAGAGGAGATTGGTTCACCAAACCTGGTTCCGTTCATTAAAGCCAATAAAGAGCTTTTGGAATGCAACATGGTTTTGATTTCCGATACCGCGATGTTTGGTGAAGACCAGCCCTCAATTACCTACGGACTGCGGGGACTGGCCTATATGGAAGTTCATGTAACCGGCCCGAATCGTGACCTGCACTCAGGAGTTTATGGCGGCGCAGTAGAAAACCCGGCCAACGTACTGGCTGAGATGATCGCAAAAATGAAGGATGATGATGGAGTCGTTCAGGTTACCGGATTTTATGATGATGTGGACCCGATGACTGACGAAATGCGCAAAGCCTACAAAAAGCTTCCATTTGATGAAGAGGCTTACAAAAATGATTTAAAACTAAAAGCACTTCATGGTGAGAAAGGGTACAGCACTTTGGAGCGCGCTTCCGCACGACCAACATTAGATGTGAATGGTTTATGGAGCGGGTATCAGGGTGAAGGAGCCAAAACCGTGTTACCTGCCAAGGCTGGTGCAAAAATCAGTATGCGTCTGGTGCCGGATCAGGATCCGAAAAAAATCGCCAAACTTTTTGCTGACTATGTAAAATCAATTGCACCGGATACCGTAACCGTTGAGGTTGAGGAGCATCACGGGGGGCATCCGGTTGTGATAGACCTTGACTTTTACGGACTGAAGGCAGCTGCCAAAGCATTTGAAAAAGTTTACGATAAAGATGTACTGTTCTCACGTGAGGGCGGATCCATCCCAATTGTTGCTGATTTCAAAAAAGTTCTCGGTGTTAACTCCATTTTGATGGGATTTGGTTTAACAAAGGATGCCTTGCATTCACCAAACGAAAGTTTTTCTCTGAAAGATTTCCACCGCGGAATCCAAACCTCAGCCAAGTTTTTTGAACTGCTGCCGGAGTATTCAGAGTAAGCAGCCAACATCTCCCCCTTCGAAGGGGGAGAGCGAACGCAGTGAAATGTATTCATAATCAATCGGTTAACTGAGAAATGATTTTTATCAGTCTCAATTGATTAGTGACACTTGCCTCCTACAAAATGAAAATTCCCATAAAAAAAGCCCCGATCTGAATATTCAGATCGGGGCTTTTTTATATATCGTTAATTTCTTTTCTATTCCAGATTTTCAATCATACCGTTTTCGAGGCCGTACTTTTTACCGTGGCTAACATTTTCGAGCACATCTTTAGGCTCGTTGTTTTCATCAACCACAACAACGGTTGGTTTATAATTTCTTGCCTCTTCCGGTTCCATCTGCGCATAAGCCATAACAATCACCCGGTCATCCACCTGGGTAAGTCTCGCTGCTGCACCATTCAGGCAGCAAATCCGGCTCCCGCGTTCACCGGGGATGGTATAGGTTTCCAAACGTGAACCGTTGGTAATATTTACAACCTGAACCTTTTCATACGGTAGAATATTTGCCATATCCAGCAAATCCTCATCAATGGTAATACTGCCCTCATACATCAGGTTCGCTTCGGTTACCCGCATCTGGTGCAGCTTGGATTTAAACATCGAAAGTTTCATAACGGATTTTACTTCTTACAATTCAATCAAAAGATTATCAATCAAACGTGTATTACCCAGCCATACGGCTCCGGCAAGTATAAATTCCTTGCCCTTTATTAACGTTTCTATAGGCTGTAACGTTTTCTTGTCAAACACATCAAGATAATCAATTTTGAAACCTTTTGCTTCCAGTTCGCTTTTTTGATGCTTCAGCAAAAGCGAAGGCGTATCCACCCCGCTTACAATCTGTTTCTCAATATAGTTTAGCGCCCTGAAGAGGCCCGGCGCAGTTTCTCTCTCCTCTACACTCAAATATTTATTTCTGCTGCTCAGAGCAAGACCATCGTTGGCACGTTCAATCGGAGCCATTATCAGTTCAACATCGTGATTAAATTCATGAACCATCCGGCTCACAATTTGAAACTGTTGAATATCTTTTTGACCGAAAACCGCTACATCAGGATCAATAATATTGAACAGCTTATTTACAACAAGCAGAATTCCCTCAAAAAAGCCGGGGCGGCTGCCACCGCACATATGTCGATTCAGCTCATCCACCTCAATTCGGATATACTTTTTCTTATCGTATACATCATCCCGATTTGGGGCAAAAACGACCGAAACCCCCTCAGATTCGCACTTTTTAAGATCTTCTTCCAGTTCCCTGGGATAACTGTCAAAATCTTCGTTGGGCCCAAACTGTTCAGGGTTCACAAAAATGGAAACCACTACTTCATCCGCCCTCTCTTTTGCCTGGCGAATCAATGATAGATGCCCTTTATGCAAAGCACCCATTGTTGGCACAAAACCAATCCGTTTTCCCTGAGCTTTTAACTGTTTTACTGCACCGCGAATATCATCTATCGATTTACAAACGTCCATTCTGTGTGATTCATTTTTTTCTGTAAACTAAACAAAAGAAGCGGCACAATCACTTATGCCGCTTCTTTTAAATTTCGCCCTATTTATACCCGGTATCAGATTGCCCGGTTGGTATCAAAGTTTTCGAGCAGTTCTTTAACACGTGTTGTAAACGCACCGCCGTGGGCTCCATCAATAATTCTGTGATCGTAACTCATAGTCAGATACATCATTTGACGAATACCGATCATGTCGCCCTGCGATGTTTCCATCACAACCGGACGTTTTTCAATAACACCGGTACCCAAAATGGCTACCTGAGGCTGATTGATAATCGGGGTACCCATCAGGTTGCCCACACTTCCGTAGTTGGTCAATGTAATGGTTCCGCCCACCAGATCATCCGGACTCAGCTCTTTGTTGCGGGCTTTGTTCGCCAGATTGTGAACTGCCTTGGCAATTCCTACCAGGTTCAAGTCCTGAGCTTTCTTAATCACTGGAACAATCAATCCGCCTTTACCACCCTCGCCGAGTGCTACAGCCAGGCCGAAGTTGATATCCTTCTTCAGGATAATTTCATCTCCGTCAACCGAACTGTTCAGAAGCGGAAACTCACCAATCGCCTTTATGAACGCTTCGATGAATATCGGAGTATAAGTAAGCTTAATACCTGTCTGTTCCTGGAATTTCTTTTTATTGGCATTTCTCCAGTTTACGATATTCGTTACATCAATATCGCTGTATGTACTTACATGAGCAGAAGTCTGCTTGGAACGAACCATATGCTCGGCAATCATCTTGCGCATTCGATCCATCTTGATCACTTCCACATTCTCATTCGGACTTGCGATATTCAACTCGCCGGCCGAAATCTTTCCGGAACTCTTACCTGAGGCAGATGCACCCGGTTTAGAAAGACCACTGCTCTTGGATGCAGAAGGTGCTTTCACTTTACCTGCCTTGCGATCTTC
>LFIK01002307.1_pt1 | contig 15424 bp, 15 predicted proteins | sample 643401 | NCBI WGS metagenome assembly LFIK01 (sample SAMN03777447, study PRJNA286221) | soda lake metagenome | biome: soda lake; feature: Kulunda steppe; material: water; isolation source: sample T5-Br brine of Lake Tanatar-5 | place: Russia: Kulunda steppe | collected 2010-07
AAGCCGGGCAACGACAACGTGATCAGTTCGGGCCGCTGCGCACGCAATTCCTGAAAACACAGACCGAGACGCGCCATCACACCCGGGCGGAAATTCTCGATGACAACATCGGCCTCGTCGATCAACGCCCTTGCCTGCTCGACCCCTTCTGGCGTTTTCAGATCTAGGCGCAGCAGCCGTTTGTTGCGGTTCAACGTGGCGTTGCAAGGACTGTCCCACAACGGGCCGCCCGGCGGATCGACATGAATGACCGTTGCACCCAGATCAGCCAGCAGCATGGCAACGGCAGGACCCGCCATGTACTGACCAAAATCGATGACCTTGATGCCGGCAAGCGGCAGGGCTGACACGCGATCCGCTGACATGACCGGCCTCCGATGGTGCGGCTGGCGCACGCTTGCGTGGTCGATGCGCCTGGTTTTTTCCATGACTGTGGCAAAGCGCTGTCAGGCAATCCAATTGCACTTTGTTGTCTGCGGATAAGCGGCGGTGATGGGCACCGGGCTGCGTGGCAGGAACCGATGACCATGCAACACTGTCATCTGCATTGGCCTCCTCTCGCTGTTACTGCTGGTGTGCGCATGCCCTGTTCATTTCGTCGTCGTGTCACTGTCGCCTGCAGCATCGCTCTGGCGGTTGCTGTGTCGAGCCCGACAATCGCGGCTGATCTGCGCGTTTTCACCCCCGACGCCATCATCGACTGGGAGCCACACAGCTTTGCTGGCGAAACGGAGTATGCGCTGGTGTCGATCGACGGCCGCGACGCCGTCCACGCACAGTGTGAACCCGGTTCGGCGTCGGGTCTGGTGTTGCGCACCGAGATCGACCTTGAGCAGACGCCGATTCTTGAGTGGGACTGGCGCGTCGGCAACGTGTTCGAGGGAATCGACGAGACCACGCGTGGTGGCGACGACTACCCGGCTCGTGTTTACGCTGTCGATGCACGGCCGATTGCCCGCTGGCGGACGCGCGCCGTCAACTATGTCTGGAGTTCCTTGATGCCGGCGGGCAGCAGCTGGCCGAATGCCTTTGCCGCGCAGGCCAGAATGGTCGCCGTTCGCAGCGGCAAGGAGGATGCGCCTGATCGCTGGACCACTGAACGCCGTGACCTGCGCAGCGACTTTCGCGATCAGCATGGTGCAGCACCGGCGTCGATCAATACACTTGCCATCATGACCGACTGCGACAACACCGGGCAGGCTGCCGAAGCATGGTACGGCGAGATCCGGCTGCTTCCGGACGCAGACCGATGAACCGGATCGGCCAACTGCTCAGCCGCTCCACGTTGCTCATCGGTCTGGTCCTGCTCATTGCAGCGTGCGCAACGCCCGACGCACGCTGGCAGTCCTCAACTGCCCCATCGGTGATCGACACGGATATCCGCGACTGCCGCGACCGGCTGAATGCGCGTCCCGGCGCGGGTGAACTCGCCGATGATACGGTCTGGTACCGGCCACCGGCGCAACCCTGGTTTGCCATTGACCGGCTACATGCCAGCTTTGCCGTCGACACGCTCGATCGTGCGGCGTTCATCGCCTGGCGTCAGGGTGTCGAGACACGCAGCCGCCGCGATCTGGCTGCATGGCTGCTGCGTGAACACGGTGAGGTCTCGACCGAGACGCTCGATTGCCTGCAGCGACTCGCCGAAGCGACCCCGCAGAGCGTCTGGGCCGCGTACGCAGAAGACGCCGCATCACACAGTCATTACCGCCACTGGCAGCGACTGCTCGGCTTGTACCCGGCCATCGCGCCGCTGGTCGCCTGGCGGATTCGCAGCCTGCAACGCGATTGGGCGGCCAGCTACGGCGCGCTGCCCGACGCGCCGCTGACCGTCTACAGTCCACACAGGTGGTCGAGCATACCGGCAGTCCCGGATGGGTCGATCGCCGCCGCAACAGTGATCGAGCCACTCCCGGGACCGGACACTGTCAGCCGCTGGCTGGCGACGGCGCGCGACCAGAATCCACTGGGTCTGCCGAAGCTCGATGCCGACCAGCTGGCAACGCTGTTTGCCCTGCACGCGCCGGACTGGGTCACAACGACGAACGACCCGGCCGGCCAGCCCGGTCGGATCATTGCCAACAACGGACAACCCCGGCTCGACGAGCGCGAGGCGGTGATCTATCTCGACCACGGCGTCGCCCGCCTCGATTCGGGGGCACATCTGCAACTGCACTATGCGATCTGGTTTGCCGAACGGCCGCCGACGCGCCGACTCGATCTCTACAGCGGCTTATGGAACGGGGTCACCTGGCGGGTCACCCTCGACCATGATGGCCAGCCGCTCTGGTATGACAGCCTGCATCACTGTGGCTGTTACCACCAGATCTGGCTGGGGCCGGGACAGCGGCCATCACCGGAGCGCGGGCTCGAGTCCCCGCTGTACTTGCCGATCGACTGGCAAGGACGGCCGAGACTGCTGCTCGCACCGGGCACTCACCACATCGTTGCCGTCACCAGTGCAGACCAGCCGTTGCCTGCGCGGCAGATCAGCGCAACACAGGCGACGCACCCCGCGTACCAGCACAGTCTGCTGACCATGAATGACCCAACCGGGCGGACCGGCTACAGCAGTTTCTATCGGCCCGATGGCCTGGTCGGCGATTCACATCGCCTCGAACGCTGGGTGCTCTGGCCGTTCGGGATTCAGGCACCAGGCACCATGCGCCGGCCTGGATCGCACGCTATCGCTTTCGTCGGACAGCGACACTTCGACGACCCGCGACTGTTCAACACATTGATCCACAGGCTGCCTCCCGATGAGTGGTAAACTGACCCATGGATCAGTTGCCGCTGGAGCGGACCGACATGCCTAAAACCGACCCGCTCGCGCGCTGGATTCAGTCGCTGCATGCCGCATGGCCAGGCAACTGGCCGGATCTGGAACCGACCAGCTTCGTGCGCACGCTCAACGATCACCGCTGGGAGCCCACCTTTCGCGACCGGTTGGTGGTTGGTCGTGGTCGCGACGCGCCATTGGAGAACAGTCCGCTGGCGCGCGCGATCGATACGCTACAACGTCGCGACTGTTCGTCAATGACGCTGACCCTGGCGGCTCTTGACCGGTTGCATGATGCCGCAAGGCGGTATCATGCAGTAATCAGCCTCGACGCCGAGCGTGCGCTCGCCGGCGCGAGCGCCGCCGACAAACGTCGACGGCGTGGTGATCAGACGCCCGCGCTGCTGGGCTTGCCGCTCGCTCACAAGGCATTGTTCTATCGGCGTGGCCTGGCATGCAGCAGTGGCAGCGACGCGCGAAACGGGTTTATCCCGCGGGTCACGGCGACCGCGCTTGACCGGCTTGATGCAGCAGGCGCGATCGACCTCGGTCAACTGCATACCACCGAAGCGGCGCTCGATCCGTCAGGGCTGTGCAGCAGCATCGGCCCCTGCCGCAACCCCTGGGACACGGCGTATGTGCCGGGCGGCTCATCGAGTGGCAGCGCCGTTGCTGTCGCAACGCGAGCGATCACCGCCGCACTCGGATCGGACACCGGCGGATCGGTCCGTATTCCAGCCGCGCTCTGCGGCGTCACCGGGTTGAAGCCCACCTATGGCTGCATCAGCCGCCATGGTGTCATGCCAGTCAGCCACACGTGTGACCATGTCGGGATTCTTGCCAGTTCAGCGCGCGATTGCGGCATACTCCTCTCGATCATTGCCGGTCATGACGACCATGACCCGACGACATGGAACCACTTCCCGGACCTGTCAGAACTCCCACGACAGACGCGACTCGACGGCCTCAGGATCGGTGTCCCGCAGGCGTTTTTCCACGTCACGGTTGCACCGAGCCTACGAGCCAATCTCGACGCGAGCCTGCAGACATTTGCCAAACTTGGTGCCGAGCTGCGGGAGGTGCCGATGTTCGACTATGCGCAGCTGAATGCGTTGGCGGCGATTGTGCTGCATGCCGAAGCCAGCGCCGTCCATGCGGTCTCGCTACGCCAGCCAGATGATCACTATTCCGAGCAGATCCGCCAGCGGCTGGCAATCGGGCTGGAAATTCCAGCGCAGGCGTATGCACAGGCGAGTGCACTACGCGGACATATCCTGTCCCGGTTCATGAAAACAGTCATGGACGATATCGACGTTCTGCACCTGCCGGTGACCGCCATCGCAACACCGGAAATCGAGACAGCAGACGGTCGATCCACGATCGATGCCAGCGCACTCGGCGAGTTGACCCGCATGACGCGTCCGTTCAATTACCTTGGCCTGCCCGCGCTGGTGCTGCCCTGCGGCTTTGGCGTCTCACGCAACGGGCGGCCTTTGCCGCAAGGCATGCAACTGGTTGGGCGCCCCTTCAGCGAAACCAGCCTGATCCAGATCGGTGACGCCTATCAGCAAGTCACCGACTGGCATCAGCGCCAGCCGGTTGATCAGTAAACAGATCAGCAGAGTAACCGGTGGAAACCGGTCGAGCGCGCCACGCCGCTCTCAGAGATGGGCCTGTTCGTAGTTCTGCAAGCCAATACGATCGATCAGTTGCAGGTTGGTTTCGAGCCAGTCCTGGTGATCTTCCTCGCTCTTGAGGATCTGCTGGAGGAGATCCCGGGTGACATAATCCCCGATCGATTCACAGTAGCGGATTGCCTCGCGATAAGCCGGAATCGCCTGTTTTTCGAGCGCCAGATCGCATTCCAGGACCTCACGGGTGTTCTCGCCGATCCGCAGTGAACCAAGATCCTGCAGATTGGGCAGGCCGTCGAGGAAGAGAATTCGGTTGATGAGCATGTCGGCATGCTTCATCTCGTCGATCGACTCGTCATACTCGAGTTTGTCAAGCTTGCTGAGGCCCCAGTGCTGAAACAGGCGGGCATGCAGAAAATACTGGTTGATCGCTGTCAACTCGGCTTTCAACAGCGCATTCAGATGACGTAACAGTTCCTGATCACCTTTCATGGACGCAGACACCTTAGATGATGGAGACAAAAATAAGGACATGAACCGGTCACGCAGTGACGCGCGCGTGACAAATCGGAGGCGATGACGGGCCCCGGAATCAGGTAGCCACGGCCGACGCGCGCGAGTCGGCGCAAACACCATCACGCAGCAGCGATAATGCCATCTCACCACATTTACCGCATTCGGAACAGACACCAAGATGCTCGCGGAGATCACGCAACCGCACCTTGCCTGCACCCCCCTGGCTGCTCAGGAACCCCTTGATGTCTGTTCTTCTGACGGCCTTGCAGATGCAGATATACATGGTGCCTCCTGACCTGTCATGTGATGTTGTCACGCCTTGGTGTCAAGTATAAACGTCAATCATTCTCGTTTGCAACTGGCCCGCCATTCGCACGAACCAGTTGCATGGCCTGAAGAGCGGATCAGAAGTTGTAACGCGCACCCACAGTCACTGTGGTGTCACGGTCGCCGGCCGCCACTTCCGCAAATGTATACATGGGGCGGCTGAAACGGTAGGAGGCGCCGGCCGTGTAGACGACGGTGCTGTCGCCCACAGCAGGGTCAAGGTTGCTGACGGTTGCAAACACATTGCCGAAGCTGGCCCTGTAACGCATCGCAGCAGCCAGATGATTGGTACTGCCCTGGTCCTCGTAGTAGGCGCCAACCAGCCAGTCGCCGTCAGTGTAGTCGATCCGAAAGCCGAGCAAAGCGTCGTCGGCGCCGTCGGTAAAGTCGCTATTGGCCTGATCATAGCCAACCGCAACATTCACCGGGCCGAATGACGTGCCGACAAAGGCCTGCGTGCTGATGGCTTCCTTGCGATCGTCAGCTTCGCTCTGCAGCTTCGCCGATACGCCAAAACGCACCGGCAGTGCGTTGTCCGACGTGAACTCGACCGTGTTGCCGCGGGCACGTTGTGACCCGGTGTTCAGCGCCCGGAATCCCGTGTTCTCGGGAAGATCACTCAACTTGCTGATCGCTTCAGAATAGAGGCTGTCAAAGTTACCGGCACGGAAACGCCCGACACCATTCACATCGGCACCGAAAAAGGTGTTGCGAATCTGCATCGCGTCACGGTTGACCTCGGAGCCGTCGAAGCGGAATTCGGTGTTGGCAAAGATCGCCAGATCGGGATTGACGTCGTGTCGACTGCGAAACCCGAAGCGCGAGCCGATGTTGGAAAACTCGGCGTTGCCGTCGTCGGAGACGAGTCCGAGCCGCAGCCGACCATGCAGATCGACGCGGGTATCGTCAGATTGAAAAATTGGGGCCGCCATGGTGGTCCCCGGCAGGGCCACCATGGCACCGCTGACCACCATGGCCGCCGCTGCACCGACCGACAGCGTGAGTGCGTTCTTGAATGTTGTTTGCATCTGAAAAGATCTCTCAAGGTTGAGGTAACAGCGTTGGTTCGTCGGGCCGTTACCGAAGTGGGCACGCATTAAGAATGATACGTTATAACATACTGTGCTAAACATCAGCCAGCCCTGTGATCTTATTGCGAATCATTCGCATTGACAAGAAGGAATCAGGTTGCTTATGCTTAGTTTTCGTTCACCACTTGAGGATCAAACATGTCAAGCAACACAACACCGCCAACAATCAAACGTCGCGTCGGTCGTGGTCTCGCCATGTCCGTGCTCGGCCTGGGAGTTGCCGTATCAGGTCTGTTCGGCAGCATGGTTACCGAGGACGGGTTCGCCAAGGCCGACACGCTGACCATCTACTCCGGCCGGGGTGAAACGTTCGTGCGCCCGGTCATCAATCTGTTCCAGCAGCAGACTGGAATCGACGTGCAGGTCCGGTACGGTGGAACATCGGAGCTGGCGGTCCTGCTGCAGGAAGAAGGCGCGCGGTCGCCAGCCGATCTGTTCTGGGGGCAGGACGCCGGTGCCATGGGTGCGCTCGCCAATGCCGGCCTGTTGGCCGAGCTGCCGACCTCACTCTCCGACGGGCTACCAGAGATTTTCACCAGCCGCACCAACCAGTGGGTTGCCACCACCGGCCGCGCCCGCGTCCTCGCCTACTCCACCGAACGGGTCCATGACCACGAGCTGCCGGACACCGTGCTCGATCTGGTTCAGGACACCTATCGCGGCCGCGTCGGCATCGCGCCGACCAACGGGTCGTTTCAGGCGTTTGTCACGGCAATGCGTGTCGAGCTCGGTGATGACGTGACGCTGGAGTGGTTGCGCGGTCTTCGCGAGAACGACGCACAGGTGTTTCGCAACAACACCACGCAGGTAATCGGCATTGCCGAAGGTGAGATCGACTTTGCGATGGTCAACAACTACTACCTGCCGCGATTCACCGGACCGGACCCGGCGTACCCGGTCGCGCAGAAGTTCCTGCGCAGCGGAGATCTCGGCAACATGGTCAACGTCGCCGGCATCGCCCTGCTGGCGTCCAGCGATCAGCGCGATCTGGCGTTGCAGTTCATCGAGTTCGTGCTGTCTCCAGCGGCACAGCAATATTTCACACTGGAGGGCAATGAGTACCCGGTCCGTCAGGATGTCGTCGCGCATCCCCGGCTTGACAGCCTCGAGAATCTGCTCGCCGACGCACCGGTCATTGACCTTGACGCACTGGCCGATCTCGACGGAACGCTCTCGCTGCTGCGGGAAGCCGGCTGGTTATGAGTGGGCGCGCGGGTGAACTGAATCGCTGGCCAGGCAGCGACCAGGACATTCCGCGCACACCACGGCTCCGCGAGATCGCGGGGCCGTGGTGTCGTGGGTTGCTGGTGCGTTTGCCGACGCTGATCATCGTCGCGCTGATGCTGACGCCGTTGTGTTATCTGCTGCTCCGTGCCGGTCAGGCTGATCTCGCGACCATCCAGCAACTGGTCTTCCGCCAACGCACGCTTGACTTGCTGCGCAATACGCTGGCGCTGATGGGCGGTGTTGCGCTGCTGTGCACGGTGATTGCTGCACCACTGGCCTGGCTGGTCACGCGTTCCGACCTTCCCGGCAAGCGGATCGTGACCATCCTCTGCGTGCTCCCGCTCGCCATTCCCGGGTATGTGATGGCGTATTCGTTGCTGAGCGTCGGCGGTACCCACGGCGTGGCTGCGCAATGGTTCGGCATCCATATCCCCCGCCCGCAAGGTTACTGGGGCGCCACACTGGCACTCACGCTCTACACCTTCCCCTATCTGTTTCTGAACATCCGCAGCGCGCTGCGCGGTTTTGATGCCACGCTCGAGGAATCAGCCGCAAGCCTTGGCGTCAGCCGCTGGCGAATCATCCGTTCAGTCACGATTCCACACCTGCTGCCCGGACTGATGGCCGGCTGGTTGATCATCCTGCTGTACGTGATGGGAGACTTTGGCGCCATCGCGCTGATGCGCTATGAAGTGTTCAGTTACGCAATCTACACACAATACACCGCTGCGTTCGACCGTATCCATGCCGCCTGGTTGTCGTTGCTGCTGCTCAGCCTCGCTGCCGTCGTCGTCTATCTGGAATGGCGCGTTCTGCGTGGAGGGCGTTATTCACGCACCGGAACGGGCTGCCATCGCTGCCCACCGCCGGTTCGGCTGGGTGTCTGGCGATACCTCGCCTGGGCGTTCATCGCTGCTGTCCTGCTCGCCGCACTGGGCTTTCCGGCGCTGATCCTGACCTACTGGACGGTGATTGCATCACCATCGATCGAGACGCTGCTTGACGTGCCTGCAACGTTTATCCGCTCGGCCGGCGCCGCTCTCCCCGCCGCACTCCTTGCCGCCGGCATGGCGCTGATGATCAGCTGGGTGAGTGTCCGTCACCCGTCGAACTGGTCGGCGTTCGCCGAGCGCACCGTCTACCTCGGCTATGCCATGCCACCGCTGACGCTCGCGCTGGCCATGGTGTTCTTCGCCATGCAGGGCGCCTGGTGGCTCTACCAGACGCTGCCGTTGCTGATTCTTGCCTGGGTGCTTGCCACCACGGCGCTGGCGCTCGGGCCGATCCGTAGTGCGTTGCTGCAGGTTCGACCGGGCACCGAAGACTCGGCGCGCAGTCTCGGCCATGGGCCGGCCAGTATCCTGCATCGCGTCACCCTGCCCCAGCTGCGCGGCCCGTTGGTGACTTCGGTCATTCTGGTGTTCGTCTTTCTGATGAAGGAGTTGCCCATCACCTTGTTATTGTCACCGATCGGCTACCAGACACTGGCCGTCTCGGTCTTCAATCGCACGGTCGAGGGAATGTATGCAGAAGCGGCGCCGTTTGCCATTGCCATTGTCTTGTTCTGCTGCATCAGTGTCGCCATCATGCTGCATCGTGAGCAAGTGACCAGGACGCGTTGATGAGACTCGAACACCAGAGTTGCGAAGCCGCCATGCTCGGCCTCGATATGCTGAGCAAACGGTTTCCCGGACAGACCCACTGGGCGGTTTCCGAACTGTCGATGCAACTCGCGGACGGCGAAATCACTGCGTTGATCGGCCCCAGCGGCTGTGGCAAGACCACGACGCTGCGGCTGATCGCCGGCTTCGAGACACCGACGGCCGGCGATATCCGGGTCCGCGGTCGCAGCGTGCTCGCAATCCCCCCGCAACGGCGTCGGATCGGCGTCGTCTTTCAGGACTATGCGCTATTTTCGCACCTCAGCGTCGAGCAGAACGTGGCGTTCGGATTGACCGAACGGGACCCGGCCATCCGCCGCCGCATCGCGATGACGTGGCTGGAGCGCGTCGACCTCACGGCATTTGCCGATCGCCACCCGGGTGCTCTCTCTGGCGGGCAGCAGCAGCGTGTCGCACTGATTCGCTCGCTGGCGACCCGGCCTGATCTACTGCTGCTCGACGAACCGTTCTCGAACCTCGACGCGGCGCATCGCGAGTCGATTCGTCGCGATGTTCAGGCATTGCTCAAGCAATCATCGACCACAGCGCTGATCGTCACCCACGATCGTGGAGAAGCGCTGAGCTTTTCCGACCGCATCGGTGTGATGCGTGACGGCCGGCTCCTGCAGGTCGGCACGCCAAAGGACGTGTATGCCGAACCCCGCAGCGCATTTGTCGCCGACTTTCTCGGCCGGACCAACCTGCTGCCAGCGGCGGCAGAGGGCCGCTCGGCGTCCTGCCTGCTCGGCACCGTCGCGCTGGCTCGACCAGCGGCCGGTGAGTGCCTGCTCTCGCTGCGTCCCGAGCAGATCGATCTCGCCCCGGCAACCACTGCTGATCAGCCATCCGGCGTGCTCGTCGAGCGGGAGTTTGGTGGCCATGCACACTTGTACTGGATCGAGGTCACCGCATCGGGCCGCTGGACGGGTCAACGGCTTCGCGTGCTGGCATCTGCCGACCAATGGCTCGACGTCGGAACACGCGTAACGCTACGGGCGCGCACGCCCGGTTGGGCCATTCCGGTCGACGACCGCGCAACCGTGACAGACGCCGGCTGAGTCGATCAGAATACAGCGAAGGTTCTGATCGATCACCAGCGGAGAGATTGCATGACACCAGCAAACGAACGCGTTGCCCGCGCCTGGGCTGCACGCGGCGTCGAGATCGCCGTACAACAGTTCCCGGCGTCGACGCGCACCGCGCAGGACGCTGCCAGCGCGCTCGGTTGCGACGTCGCGCAGATCGCCAAATCTCTGGTATTCCAGTGCAAACGCGATGCGCAACCGATGCTGGTGATTGCCAGCGGTCGCAATCGCGTCAACACGAGCCAGCTCGACAGCGATCTTGGCCTGACGCTGGTGAAAGCGAGTGCCGACGATGTTCGACGCTGGACCGGACATGCGATCGGTGGCGTGCCACCACACAGCGAGGGTCCGCCGATGCGCACCGTCATTGATGAGACGCTGCTCGAATTCGACCGGGTCTGGGCGGCAGCGGGTACGCCCAACACGGTGTTTGCCGTCTCCCCGGCCGACCTGGTGCGAGTCACCGGCGGTACCGTGCGGAGCGTGATCTGAAAGCCGCTGGCCGGCTGCAGTGATCGACGTGCAATCCGAGAAGAGTTTCTCGTCGAAGCGGAAGCTGTCCACCGTCTATTCGTTGTCAGCTTGTAGCTCGATCAAACCGCGTGAGGCTTCCAGTCCCAAGCGGAGCGACCAACCCATGGCTGAGGCGAAAAACTCGGCCAGCCCGGTCAGGTCACCGGCATCAGCCTGCGCGATCGTTTCCAGATAGCGTCGACGATCGCGGCTCTTGACGATCAGCGGCAGAAGTCCGGCGCGTTGCAGCACGAAGTTGATCAGCAGCCGGACGACACGCCCGTTACCATCGTCGAAGGGGTGAATGCGGATGAAGTCGTGATGTAGCCGGGCCAGCAACTCGGGTAGTGCAAGGGTCGGGCTTTGCATCTCTTCGCGCAGCCACTGCACCAGATCCGCCATTCTTGCTGGCGTTTCCTCCGGTGTGGCGAAGTGGAACAGCTCGCCAATCGCGGTGATGACGTGATTCGGTTGTGTCTTGTAATGCCCCGGTTCGATCCATTTTCGCGTTGGCTCGCCGCCCGGTGTCTGCGCCACGCGCCAGAACCCCTCCTTGAGCACGATACGGTTGAGATCGCGCAGATCGCCTTCGCCCAATGGTCGTTCCTCTCGTGCCACTGAGCGCACCAACTCGATCGCGACGTCATGCCCGCGCATTTCTTCGTATTCACGCAGCAGATGCTCTCCCCGCGTGCGGCCATGGATCAACAGCAAAAGGGTCTCACCGTAAGTGAGCGTATTGCCCTCGATATGGTTGGAGTTGTAGTTCCACTCGATGCGCAGGCGCTGCCACAAACGGCCTTCGTTCTCCGGACGCAAGGGCTGCGCAGCGAGCCAATCGCGCGCAAGCACGTGCAGTTCCTCCGGAAGGCTGTCGACCCAGCGGCCGCGTTGGTCAGCGTTGTGGTCATCTGCATCGGTCATTGGCCCCACTCCTGAATAAATCGCCACAGCCCACACCGTTCGGCATAAAGCACCTCAGTCACCCTTGATGGACTGCGCCAGCGCCTCGGCGGCGCCAGGGACGCATCGCCCAGACTGACCAGCATCTGCAGAGCCGGGGGCTGGAGCGGTATTTTCCGTCGAAGCGGAAACTGTCGATCATGCCGCCCCGAGACGTTCCAGCAGGGTTTGCATGGCCTGCAGCACATGCCTGGCGATGAAGTTGATGAATTCTCGCTTGTCGCGCTCCAGATTGACCTTTTCCAGGGCATCGTAGTAAGCACGGCGGCTATCAGTGTCACCGGGGATGTTGGTGATCGTCATCCCGTTCGAGAGCAGAACCAGGTTCATGACCAGCCGCGCCGTGCGGCCATTGCCGTCGATGAACGGATGGATCGTCGCCAGCCGCTCGTGGGCCTCGGCGGCGCGCACCACCGGGTGCAGGTGCAACGACTCGCCGGACAGCCACAGCCCGTAATCCTCCATCAACTTGGGCACGGCCCAGGGTTGCGGCGGCACATGACGACTGCCCGAGATCATCACCGGCAAGTTGCGGTAGCGCCCAGCGTTGTCACGATCGATGCCACGCAGCACCAGCGCATGGATGTTGCGAACCTCGCGCTCGTCCAGTAACGCGGTCTTGGCCGCCAGTTCGCGGATAAACAGGATGGCCTCGTAGTGATTGATCGCCTCCAGGTGCTCGCGCATTGGTTTGCCGCCCACCGTGAGCCCCTTGTTCACCACCAGATCAGTCTCACGCAGGGTCAGCGTATTGCCCTCGATACGGTTGCTCTCATAGGTGTATTCGATGTCCATCGCCAGCTGCAACTGCGTGCTGGTCAGAGGACGGGCTGTGTCGAGCAGGGTTTTCAGTCCATCGATCTGCCCCAGGAGCTCGTCGAGTTCAGTCATGCGTGTGTTCTCCTGTTGCCGATCAATGCAAAGTAACAGCGTTTCTCCAGAATTGTCGGACTGGCTGTCCGAGGCAGGATGGCAGCGACGCGGCAAGGAAGGAACGCATTGCCCCATTCGGAACGCGGCTTAGCCGATTCGCCATCGAGGCAGGTCGCGATCCCCAGGTGCAATTTGAAGACCCTGCAAACCTCGGTTTGCACCCCGATTGACCGCAGGCCGGCCGTGATGATCGACACGCAACGGATCAGTGCGCTGGCGGCGCCAGTTGCGTCAACACGACGGCGAGCGCGATGGCACCGATGACGATAGCCGTTTCGACGCGAACGATGGTTCCCACCCAGCCGGCTGTCGCGCGTCGTTGCCGGCTTTGCAACACCCAGCGGTTGGCAGCCGCGAGCAACAGTGCTGCTGCCAACACCAGTGATTTGAGCAGCACGGTCTGCGAGTAGGCATCGTCCAGCAGTGCATTCGGGCGCACCCCATGCAGCCAGCCGACTGCCAGCCCGCTGGCGAGCAGGATGCCGACCAGCACCAGCAGGTCCTGCCCCAGTCGGCGCATCCGCCATTCGCGCAGCCGTGGCGGATGCGGCCATGCCAACCAGATCAGCACACCAAGCCAGGCCAGCGCGGCTGCAAGATGCAAGGCATGCAGCACAACCGGCCAGAGCCCTTGCGCGAGGCTCACGCCATGGCCGGCAAGACTGTGCACCAGCGCAGCGACTGCAAACACGGTCGCAATCAGTCCTGCACCGCGCACTGCGCGCGAAAGCAGCACGGGAATCATCAGCGCCGACCCGATGATCACTGCAGCGAGCAGCCGGCCGTTAACGGTGTCGCTGGCATACCGCCAGATCAGCACCGACCAGCGTTGGTCGAGCAGCTCCGCCAACGGCCGGGTAATGGCGAGCAGTTGCAGCAACGCACCGAGCAGAATGAGCGCGCAGGCGAGAGCCGCCAACCAGTGCGGTTCAACCGCCTTCCCGAGCAATCCGCGACCGACAGCAACTGCCAATGCGATCGCCAGCCCGGCGAGGCCAACGACGCCGGCCAGCAACCGCAGGCTATCGATCGTCGTCCAGTCCCGCCACAGCGCCTGAGCGAGGTCAGTCACCAACGCGGAATGTCAGTGTTCCAGTCGTGGTATGGCCGTCTTCAGCCAGGACGGTCCAGTCGAGTCGCCAGGCACCCGCCGGCAAGGCATCACCGAAGCGCAGCACGACACTGCGGCGATCGGCGCCGAGACGGTAGCTGGCTGGCGATACGGCAGCGGGTGCCGTGGCGTCATCATCGCCGTGCAGCATGAAACGGCTGAACGCCACCTCGATGCCTTCGGAGAACTGCAGCTCCACCGATGCGTTCGAGTCATCCAGACGGCCGCCGTCAACCGGATCGGACGCAACCAGATGCGCGTGGGCCAGCACCCCGCCCGGCCACCACAAGAGCGCCAGCACCAGCGCAATCACCAGCATGTGTCTGCTTCGCATCACTCACCTCGCGCGTTAATGGCGACATATCATAGTGGCGTTATGTTATTACAAGATGCTGCAGACGCAAGCGTGCTGACGACGTCGAACTCACCAGCGCTTTTCGAAACACCACTCGACCGACCCCGACACATCACCGAGATCACGCGATCCGGCGACGCGCACATAGCCGCGTTTCTCGTAAAGCGTGTGCGCGGTCACGAAGCGGGTATCGGACCAAAGAATGATCCGCTCGACGCCGCGGGTGCGAGCGTGCGCTTCGACAAGACCGATGAGATGCGAGGCAAGACCACGGCAACGCGCGTCAGGACGTACGTAGAGACGGTGCAGCTCGGCGGTCTCGTCCGTCGGAAAATCCATACCGATGCACGCCTGCACGCGTCCGGTGTCGTCCTCGACCACCAGAAACAGCAGATCGCGCTCGATCGCAGACTGCGCAGGCCGCACGAGGTCCGCCATGTCGTCGTGCGGGTCGGCAAAACAGCCGGGGTAGTCGGCAAAACACAGGGTGATGAGGCCGAACAGATCCTGCGCATCGCTGTCGCGCACCTTGCGCACCCTGACAGCGTCGAGATTGCACGACTGCGCCGGCCAGGTGGTGGTCATCGTTTCACCCAGCCAAAACTAGTTATGTTATAGTGTATCATTCATGGCTCGTGTGTTAGAACGTATCGACCCATAACGCGATGGAGCTGTCGATGAACTCACGAAGTGCCGCACTGCTGAGCGCGCTGATTCTCGCATCCGGCTTTGCCGCGCTGATCTATCAAGTGTTGTGGGTCCGCGAACTCGGCCTGCTGTTCGGCAGCACCGCGCAAAGTGCCGCGATCACCATCGCGGTCTTTTTCTCCGGGCTCGGTCTTGGCGGCTGGTTCTGGGGGCAGCGCAGCGCGAGCCTGACCAACCCGCTGCGACAATTCGCCTGGCTCGAGCTGGGCGTCGCCATCACCGCTGCCGGCTATTTCATTGTACTTGACGGTTACTTCGCGCTCTACCCGTCACTACACCAGACGCTGGTGTTGATAGCGGGTGGCGACACTCTGCTGAAAATTGCTGTTGCAACGACGCTGTTGTTGCCGTCGGCGTTTCTGATGGGTGGCACGCTCCCGGTGTTGCTCGAACATCTGGTCAGGATCGAGCGGCAGTCGCTGTCGCGAACGGGGACTCGGCTGTACGGCCTGAATACGCTGGGTGCGGCGCTCGGCACACTGGCTGCCGGATTTTTCCTGCCACTGGTGTTCGGTTTCAAG
>LFIK01002309.1_pt1 | contig 15417 bp, 17 predicted proteins | sample 643401 | NCBI WGS metagenome assembly LFIK01 (sample SAMN03777447, study PRJNA286221) | soda lake metagenome | biome: soda lake; feature: Kulunda steppe; material: water; isolation source: sample T5-Br brine of Lake Tanatar-5 | place: Russia: Kulunda steppe | collected 2010-07
GAAGAAGCCGGCGAAGCCGGCGCCGCCGTTATCGACGCGTATCGCGGCAACTGATTGCTGCACGTGGCGGCCGGGGCGCAAACGCGTCCCGGCCGTCGCTTCGCCGTCAGAGGGCGTGCAGCACGGAGGGCGCAATGCGCAGAGCGTTGGATGCGATTTATCAGGCCGCCATGGTTGGTGCCTGTCTGGCGATGGTGACCATAGCATCGCTCGTCCTGGTGCAGGTCGTCGGGCGCATGATCGATCGGGTTGCCGTGTGGCTTGGAATGGGCCGGCTCGGGATCAGCATACCGTCGCTCGCGGAAATCGGCGGTTTCCTGTTCGTCGCGGCGGCGTTTCTGGCGCTGCCGGCAACGTTACGTGCGGCCGGGCATGTGCGTGTCACGCTGGCCCTGCGCTTTTTCGGGCCGCTCGGAAACCGGGTCCTCGCGGCTCTGGTCCTGATCATCGCGGCGCTGCTCGCCGGCTTCATGACCTGGTATGCCATCCTGCAGGCGATCGACGCCTTTGATGCCGGCCGGGTGTCCTACGGGTTGATCCGCATGCCGCTCTGGGTGCCGCAATCGGTGATGGCGCTCGGCCTTGTCATCTTCACCCTTGCCATCCTGGACGAGCTGGTCGCCGCCCTGCGCGGCAATGATCCGGCCTTTCGCGCTGCCGAGCGGGCGCGCGATATCGGAGGAAGCGACTGATGGAAATCGGGCTTCTTTCCCTTGTTCTGGTGGTGGTGCTGTTCGGGTTCCTGCTGCTCGGGCTGTGGGTCGGGTTCGCGCTCCTGGCCGTGGGGCTCGTGGCGATGGAACTGGCGACGCCGGCCCCCGCGGGGTCGGTGATGGCGACGCGGGTCTGGGGGTCGTTGAACTCCTGGGATCTGACGGCGCTGCCGATGTTCATCTGGATGGGCGAGATCCTTTTCAGATCGCGTCTGTCGTCGGATCTGTTTACCGGCCTGTCCCCTTTCACGCGCCGCCTTCCGGGCGGCCTGCTGCATGTGAACATTCTGGGCTGCGCGTTGTTTGCGGCGGTCTCCGGGTCCTCGGCTGCCACCACGGCGACGGTGGGCAAGATGTCGCTGCCCGAGCTGAAGTCGCGCGGCTATGACATGCGCATCTCCATCGGCACGCTGGCAGGGTCGGGCACCTTCGGTTTCCTGATCCCGCCCTCGATCATCCTGATCGTCTATGGTGCGGCGACCGAGCAATCCATCGCCCGGCTGTTTCTGGCCGGGGTGTTGCCGGGGCTCATGCTTGCGGCGATGTTCGCCGGCTTCGTCATGCTCTGGGCGCTCTTCAATCGGGATGCGATGCCCGCGCCCGAGCCGCGCCCGACCCTGCGCCAGCGCTGGAAGGCGCTTACGCTGTTGCTGCCGACGGTTCTGCTGATCGTGGCGGTGATCGGCTCGATCTATGCCGGGCTGGCCTCACCGACCGAGGCGGCCGTGGTCGGTGTGGTCGGCGCGCTGCTGATCTCGGGGGTGACCGGCGGGCTTGACTGGCAAAGCTTCGTCGCCAGCCTGCGCGGATCGGCGATGACGACCTGCATGATCGCCTTCATCCTCGCCGGCGCGTCTTTCCTGACGGTGGCGATGGGCTTTACCGGCATTCCGCGCACACTGGCGGCCTGGATCGGCGAGCAGGGCTATTCGCAGTTCGCGCTGCTCTCGGCGCTGCTGGTGTTCTTCATCATCATGGGGTTCTTTCTGGACGGCATCTCCATCGTGGTGCTGACCACGTCGGTCATCCTGCCCATGGTGGTGGCGGCCGGAATCGACCCGATCTGGTTCGGTATCTTCCTCGTGCTAGTGGTGGAGATGAGTCAGATCACCCCGCCAGTAGGTTTCAATCTGTTCGTTCTGCAATCCATCACCGGGCGCGGCATTTTCGAGATCGCGCGCATGGCCCTGCCGTTCTTCCTGATCCTGGTGCTGGCTACGGCCATACTCGCCCTGTTTCCGGAGATCGCCCTATGGCTTCCAAGCACGATGATGTCCCGCTGAGAGGACGCGCCGGCGTCGGGCCGGTCGTTTCCTCCGCGCATCTGGCGCGGTCCGGCCTGCCGGAGCTGTCCGAGGTCGAGTTCGCGCTGACGATGTCGAACCATGCATTTCAGCGCTGGATCATGCGCTGCATGAGTGCGGCGGGCGGGCCGGCGATGTCCCCGCTCGAGGTGCTGATCCTGCATCTGGTCAATCATCGCAACCGTCCCAAGACGCTCGCCGATATCTGCCTCGTGCTGCATGTCGAGGACACGCATCTGGTCAACTACGCGATCAAGAAGCTGGAAGCCCATGCGCTGGTGGCGCAGGGCCGCAAGGGCAAGGAAAAGACGGTGCGCATCACCGAAGCGGGCGCGGCGTTGTGCGACCGTTATGCACAGGTGCGCGAGGAGCTGTTGATCCGGACGGCCTCGCAGCTCGGTCTGGACCCGCGGGATCTGTCACGGCTGGCGGCGTTGATGCGCACGCTCTCGGGGTCTTATGATCAGGCCGCGCGGGCGGCCGCATCGCTTTGACGCCGCCCGAGCGACTTCTGGCGCTGGCCGCGCGTCACGGACGCCTCGTCCTGATTGCCGGGCTGGTCGTGGGGATCGCATGGCCGGCGCTCGCCCGCGCGATGCAGCCCATGATCGTGCCGTTCATCATGCTGATGCTCGCCGTTGCGGCGGCGCGCATCGGCCCTGACCAGGCACGGCTGCAGGTTACCGCGCTCACGCGCGCGGCCGGGATAACGGTGGCGCTGCAGACCCTCATGCCGCTCGCCGCGATGGCTGTCCTGTGGGCGTTCGGCGTTCTGGCGCAGCCCTGGGCGCTGGGGATCGTGCTGGCGCTCGCAGCCAGTCCGATCACGGGCAGTCCCGGCCTTGCCATCCTGTCTCGCTCCGATCCGGTGCCGGCCTTGCGCCAGCTCATCCTCGGGACGGCCCTGCTGCCGTTGACCGTGCTCCCGGTGTTCTGGTTCATGCCGGTCTTCGCCGACCCGCTCGACATTCTCATGGCCGCCGGTCGCCTACTGGCGATCATTGTCCTGGCCGGTGGTATCGGCTTCTGGCTGCATGGCCGCGTGCCGCAGCTGGGCACCGAGCGGGGCCAGGCGGCGCTTGACGGGTTGATGGCGCTTACCATGGGGATCGTGGTGATCGCCCTGATGTCGGCGGTGGGGCCGGCGCTCTGGGCCGGCGATCCCGCTCTGTGGGCGCTGCTGGTGCTGGTGCTGGTGCTCAATTTCGGGATTCAGGTCGGGGTTGCGGCTGTGACACGTGCGGCTGGTGCACCACGGCTGGCCCCGGCGATGGGGATCGTCGCGGGCAATCGCAATCTCGCGCTGTTTCTCGGTGCCTTGCCGCCCGACACGGTCGCGGCCCTGATGCTGTTCGTCGGGGTCTTTCAGATACCGATGTATCTGACACCGCTCGTCATGACCGGGTTTTACCGGCGGATGGTCGCTGTGGCGCCGGGTTGAGCTTGCGCGCATCGCGGCGCTGGTGTGTGATGCCGGCATTGATGAGGACCGGATCCGATGTCGCAATACACCGCCGACCGACTTGCCGTCGCCGCCACGCTGGTCATCGCCGTGGCAATCGTGATCCTGTCGCTGATACCGCAGCAGGCAACGCCGGACGCGCCGGGCAACGACAAGCTGCACCATTTCATGGCCTATGCAGCGCTCGCCTTTCCGATTTGCGCGGCCCGTCCGCGTGTTGCGATCTGGATGGTGCCGCTCGCGATCACCCTGGGCGGGACGATCGAACTCATCCAGCCCCATTTCGGACGCCACGCGGAATGGGGTGATTTCCTTGCGAATTCGGCCGGGGCGCTGACCGGCGCCCTTGTCGCGCGGGTCACCCATCGCATGCTGTTGCGTCGCCACCTGCGCGTGCGCTGATCAGCCCCAGGGTCCGCCATGTCCGGCTGCCGGGCGCCGGGTGTTGCGTCCCTGCCCGCCCGAGATTCCGGCCAGTTCCTGCAGAGCGGCGATCCGGTTCTCGGTCGCGGGGTGGGTCGAGAACAGCTTGTCGTGCGCATGCGCGTGCAGCGGGTTGATGATGAACATGTGCGCCGTGGCCGGATTGCGTTCGGCGGTGTGGTTGTCGATGCGTGCCGCGCCGCGCTGAATCTTCTCCAGCGCGCTGGCCAGCCACAGCGGATTGCCGCAGATCTCCGCGCCCGCCCGGTCGGCGGCGTATTCGCGTGTGCGGCTGACCGCCATCTGCACCAGCGCGGCGGCCAGCGGCGCAAGGATCATCATCGCGATCACCCCCACCAGCCCGAGCGGGTTGTTGCGGCTGCCCCCGAAGAACAGGGCGAAATTGGCAAGCATCGAGATCGCGCCGGCCATGGTGGCGGTGATCGTCATGATCAGCGTGTCACGGTTGCGGATATGCGCCAGCTCATGCGCCATCACCCCGGCGATTTCCTCATGCGTCAGGCTGCGCAGCAATCCGGTCGTGGCCGCGACGGCCGCGTTCTCGGGGTTGCGGCCCGTGGCGAAGGCATTGGGCTGGTCGGTCTCGATGATGTAGACTTTCGGTTCGGGCATCCCGGCGCGTCGGGCCATGTCGCGTACCATGCCGACCAGCTGCGGCGCGCTGCGCGCATCCACCTCGCGCGCATTGTGCATGCGCAACAGCATCCGGTCCGAGTTCCACCAGGCGTAGACATTCATGCCGCCGGCGATCAGCAGCGCGATGATCATGCCGACCTCGCCCGCCAGAAGCAGGCCCAGCCCCATGAACAACGCCGTCATGGCGGCCATCAGCAATGCGGTGCGTGCGTAGTCCATTCCGTCACCCTGCAGTTTCGCAAGGGCGGATATGGGGTGCGCCGATGCGTCCGGCAAGCCGCCGGGCCGGTCATTGCCTTCGCCGCCGCGCACGCCTAAACAGATGCGAGGCAGCACGGAGGCAGGCACAGGCATGGCCAATCATCTGCATGAAGGCGACTTGCCGGAGGGGCTCGATCTGGGACCGGTGGTGGCGATCGACTGTGAGACGATGGGGCTGAACCCGCACCGTGACCGTCTGTGCCTGGTGCAGATGTCGGCCGGCGACGGGGATGCCCACATGGTGCAGATCTCGCCCGGTCAGCAAGAGGCGCCGAGACTGACCCGCCTGCTCGCCGATCGTTCCATTCTCAAGCTGTTTCACTTCGGTCGGTTCGACATCGCCGTGATGCGCCACAGCTTCGGGGTGACGGCCGCGCCGGTCTATTGCACCAAGATCGCTTCCAAGCTCGTGCGTACCTATACGGACCGGCACGGCCTGAAGTACCTGCTGAACGAGCTTTGCGATATCGACATCTCCAAGCAGCAGCAGACGTCGGATTGGGGCGCCGCCGAGTTGAGCGACGCGCAACTGGACTACGCGGCGTCCGATGTGCTCTACCTGCACAGCCTGCGTACCGCGCTCGACGCGCGGCTGGAGCGAGAAGGCCGCGCCGCGCTGGCGCAGGCCTGCTTCGATTTCCTGCCGACACGCGCCGAACTCGATCTCGCCGGGTGGCCGGAATCGGACATCTTCGCGCATTGACGGCCGGACTCGGGAGCGATGTATCGCCATGGCGCTGACCGCTGTCTCCCGCTCCCGCGTGATCACCGGCCTCAAGGTGGTCTTGCCGATGACGGCGCTGATGATCCTGTCGATGCTGTTCGTCATGTCGAGCCCCGTCGATCCGACGCGCGCCATCCCGTATATCGGGATCGATCTCGACGACCTTGCGCGCGCGCCGCAGGCACGGCAGGCCAGCTATGCCGGGATGACCGATGACGGTGCGGCGCTGCAGATGCGCGCGGCAACGCTGCGGTCGGACCCGGATGTGCTCAACCAGCTTGTCGCGACGGATCTGTCGGTGGTGCTGGAGCCGCCGGATGCCGGGCGCACCGAGGTACATGCAAGGTTCGGCCAGCTGGATCGCGCGGCGGGCCTGCTGTTTCTTCAGGGCAATGTTCATCTGCGCGACGGGTCCGGTTATCAGGTCAACACCGATCAGTTGACCGCGGCGCTGGATCGCAGCTGGATGGCAAGCAGGTCCCCGGTTACGGCGACTGGGCCCGCCGGACGATTGCGTGCAGGCGGCATGGAGCTGTCGCGGCCGGAGCATGAAGACGGGTATATTCTGGTATTCACGGAGGGGGTGGAGCTATTATACACGCCCGAGGAGTGAGGAGTTCCGATGATGCTGCGGGTCCTGAATGCTTTGGTCGTCGGTGCTGTTCTGGGGCTGGCGGCGCCGCTCTACGCGCAGGGTGCGGATGTGGCCTTCGATGGCGCCGCCCACGATTCGGCGCAGCCGGTCGAGGTCACCTCGAATCGCCTCAGCATCGATCAGAGCGACGGCGTGACCATCTTCAGCGGCGATGTCGTCGTCATACAGGGGGATATGCGCCTGACTGCCGACGAGTTGCAGGTTGAGTACCGGACCGGTGACGCGGCCGCACAGGAGGGGCGGATCCGGCGCATGCATGCCCGCGGCGGCGTCACGCTGGTAACGGCCGGCGAGGCCGCCGAAGGACGCGAGGCCGTGTACGACCTGGACTCCGGGCAGATCGTCATTGAAGGTGACGTCCTGGTGACGCAGGGGCCGAATGCGATCTCGGGTGATCTTCTGCGCGTGGACCTGGCCGCCGGGACGGGCACCGTGGAAGGGCGGGTGCGGACCTTGCTCCAGTCCGGTGGCGCCGCTGAATGACGCGCCCGACGCTTATTGCCGCCGAAGACCATTCGGGCCTTCAGGTGGAGGGGCTGCGCAAGAGCTACAAGCGCCGACCGGTAATCCGTGATGTCGGTCTGCGGCTGGGGCGCGGCGAGGTGGCCGCGCTTCTGGGCCCGAACGGATCGGGCAAGACGACCTGCTTTTATATCATCGCCGGCCTCATCGCGCCGGATGGCGGCAGTGTCTCGATCGACGGGCAGGATGTGACGGGGCTGCCGATGTATCGGCGCGCACGGCTCGGGATCGGGTATCTGCCTCAGGAAGTCTCGATCTTTCGCGGTCTCAGCGTCGAAGACAACATCCTCGCCGTGCTCGAGATCACCGAACGCGACCGCCCTCGGCGACGTGATCGGCTCGAACAGCTTCTGTCGGAGTTTTCCATCACGCATCTGCGCCGCGCGCCGGCGCTGTCGCTGTCGGGCGGCGAGCGGCGCCGGGTGGAGATCGCGCGCTGTCTCGCCTCGAATCCGAAGTACCTGCTGCTCGATGAACCCTTCGCCGGGGTGGACCCGATTTCCGTCGCGGATATCCGCGGCCTTGTGGTCCAGCTGAAGGATCGCGGCATCGGTGTTCTCATAACCGACCACAATGTGCGCGAAACCCTGGAGATTGTTGAACGCGCTTACATTCTGCACGATGGCCATGTGCTGAAAAGTGGCACCGCGGATGAGGTCGTGCGCGACGAGAAGGTGCGTCAGGTGTATCTTGGGGCAGGATTTCGAATCGGCTGAAGCACCGGAGCAGACATGTCGGCGACGCAAACCATCGGCCTCGCACAACGCCAGACTCTTGCACTGACCCCGGCGATCCGGACCGCGCTTGCACTGTTGCAATACCCCGCCGACCGGATCGAGTCGGTGCTGGCCGATGAGGCTGCGGCGAACCCGTTTCTCGATTACGAGGCGCCGCGCGCCTCGGTGATGCGCTCGGCCCATGACGTCGCGCTCGACACCGTCGCAAGTTCGCGCTCGCTCCACGAGGATCTGTGCGCCCAGATCGCCTTGCGCAAGCTGGAACCGGGGCTGAGCGCGTTGGCGACACGTCTTGTCGGCGAGCTGAGCGCGGACGGCTATCTCGAGGTCCCGGAGGAGGAGCTGGCGCATCGGCTGGGTGTTTCGCGTGACGCGCTCGGCGAGGGTATCGGGGTCTTGCAGGATTGCGCGCCCGTCGGGGTCGGCGCCCGCGATCTGGCCGAATGTCTGGAGTTGCAGCTATGTGATCAGGGCGTGGTGCCGGCGATCGCGCGGGCACTGGTTTCGAATCTGGATGCCGTCGCGCGACAGGACTGGCCGCGCCTCGCCCGCGCGACCGGCCTGCCCCGCGCCGAGCTTCCCGCGCTGATCGCGCGGCTTCAGGCGCTGTCGCCGCGCCCGGTGGATTCCGCGCCAGCGCGGACCACGCCACTGGTGCCCGATCTCGTGCTCGAGCGCGATGCCGCGCGGGGCTGGGTCGTGCGGCTGGGCGCGGAGTACCTGCCGCGCGCACGGGTCAATCACGGCTTGCTGGCGCGCGCGGGCGGCAGCGCCTTCGCCGATTCGTGCCGGTCGCGCGCCGAGGCGCTGATTTCGGCGCTGCGTTTTCGGGGCGATACTCTGCAGCGTGTCGGAGAAGCCATCGTGACGACGCAGGGCGAGTTCTTCAGCGAGGGTGCTGCGGCGCTCAAGCCGCTCAGCCGTGCCGAGGTCGCCGCGCGGCTTGGTGTTCATCCGTCAACGGTCAGCCGTGCGGTGACCGGAAAGGCCGTGGCATGCGACGGGCAACTGCATCCCTTGGCGATGTTCTTTTCCAATGCGATCCCGCATCGGCGCGGTCCTGACATGTCCGCCTTTGCGGTGCGGCGACGGATTGCCGAGCTGATTGCGCAGGAACCTTGCGGTCAACCGCTGTCCGACGCGGAAATCAGTCGGCGCCTGCAGGCCGAAGGCGTTGACATCGCGCGGCGGACTGTCGCCAAATACCGGCAATATCTGCGCGTGCCGGCATCCGGGTCGCGGCGGCGCGCGGCGATACGAACCGCCATTGGCGGCAGGATGGCAGGAAGAAACCGGCGCCGGGATCATTGACATTGCGCGACACTCGCGCTTTGAGCGGTCGCGTCGCCCCCAACGGGAAAGCAGGAGGCCCAATGCGGTACCAGATCAGCGGCAAACAGATCGATGTCGGCGACGCGCTGCAGACGCATGTTCGCACCGAGCTGGATGAGGTCGTCGAGAAATACGCCCAGCGTCCCACGGATGCGCTGATCATTTTCTCGCGCGACGCCCATGAATATGTGTGCGAGGCGACCATCCATCTGTCCACCGGGATGCGCGCGTCCGCCAAGGCCGCGGCGACCGAGATCTACGGCGCTTTCGACAAATGCCGCGACCGCATGGAGAAACAGCTGCGCCGCTACAAGCGCCGGCTCAAGGATCATCACCGCGTTCGCGCCGAACCCATCCGGTATGACGATGCGCCGAGCTACATCCTTTCGGCCGGCGAGGCCGAGGCGGATGCGGAACCCGAATCACTGCAGCCTGTCGTCATTGCCGAGATGGAAACGCGGATTCCGACCCTGTCGGCAGGCGAGGCCGTGATGCAGATGGAACTCGCGGAAACGCCGGTGCTGGTATTTCGCAACGAACGTCATGGCGGCGTGAATGTCGTCTATCGTCGCGACGACGGCAATATCGGCTGGATAGATCCGGCCAACAGCGACTGAAGCCGCTGCACCATCACTTCCGGAATTGAGAAGGAGGCCCGGATGGATATCACGCGCCTGCTCGTCCCCGAAGCCGTCAAGGTTGCGGGGCATCTGACCAGCAAGAAGCGGCTTTTCCGCCACCTGGGGGAAATCGGCGCCGCGACATACGGGCTGGACGCCGGCACGGTGGTGGACGCCCTGCAGGAACGCGAGAGTCTGGGTCCGACGGCTGTCGGGCATGGTGTGGCCCTGCCGCATGCGCGGCTTTCGGGGCTCGACTCGGTCTGCGGCGTGTTTCTCAAGCTTGAGCGCGCGCTCGATTTCAATGCCGCCGACCGTCAGCCGGTCGATCTGATCTTCGCGCTTTTTGCGCCGGACGATTCCGGGGTGGATCATCTGAAGGCGCTCGCGCTCATCTCGCGCACGATGCGCGATGGCGGCGTACGCGCCAAGTTGCGCGCGAACAACGATCCGGCAATCCTGCACGCCATTCTGGTCGAGGCGCGGGCCACGCGCGCGGCCTGACGCGCCACCCGTCCGCAGCGGCTTCAGCCGCGCCAGGGGCCGAAACCGAATGTGACATAGTCACGGTCGTAGGTCTTGCGGATCGCGGCCTCGACCGTGGGGTCGTAGATTTCCTCCAGTGTCGCGCCGAGCCGGGTACGCGTCTGCGACGCCACGCAAGGTGCCTGTGCCCGGCCGCATTGCGCCGCCAGGTGCGCAAGATCGGCATCGAGGCTGTCTTCACGCGCGATGAGGTCGGGCGGCGCGAAGTCGCAAATGCCCTGCAGGATCGCCGCCTGTGTCGACCAGTGATGCGGTGGCTTGAGCCCGTTCTGCGCCGACAGGCTGCGCCGCACGATATCGATGAAATCCAGAAAGGCCATGCGCCGTGTCGTTGCATCCGCAAGGCTGTCGGCGGTCTCGGGCAGGTCCAGGCCGTGGCCGTGGCGCAGAACCTGCCGCAGCTCGGCCTGTTGCGGGTCGAACAGATGCCCGACAAAGCAGGCATAGGCGCGCAGGACCGGGTGGCGCAGCACCGCAAAGCTGCGATGACCCGGGTTCGCGCGCTTCCAGCGGCGCAGCGCGGTCTGATTGAAACCGGTGCGCAGCGCCTCGATCGTGCTGTCATCCAGCGCCGCCAGCCAGTCGCGCAGTTCCGGCTCGGGCCCTCCCGGAATCGGCAGGAACAGCAGCGGCGTCGCCGGGGCGGCGATATGGGTCGGCACGCGGGGGCCGCGGCGGGGTTCGAGTTCGGGCGCGGCCGGCGTCAGACCGAACAGATCCAGCTGTGCCAGCGCCGCGGTCATGTCCTCGGGATTGGCGACCTTCTCCGCCACCGGCTCGGGGTTCTGTCGCTTGAGCCTGCTGGACGTCGCCTTCAGCCGGTCGGCGACCTCGAGATACTCGGCAAGCCCGTTGAGCACATCGAGGTCGCCGATATCGTCATAACCGATGCGGAACGCCGTCTGCCCCGAAACCTGCAAACCATGCAGCAGCTGCAGCTGAAACCGTTGCAGCGTGGTCAGGTGGGATTCGAACTCGGCGCCGTCAAAGACGGCCTTCGCCTTCTTGCGGTTTCGGGTATTCGTCAGTCGCCATTGATCCGTTTGTGCGGCGATCTTCAGCGATACATAGCTTTCCAGCGGATTGCGCGTCAGGATGATCTTGGCACAGCGCCTGTCCTGCAGACAGTGAACGAGGATCCGCGGATCATGGTCGTGGAAGAACCGAAACCCGTTCAGCCCGTCCTGCGCGCGGATGCGCTCCAGCAACGCGATCGGATTCGCGTTGCGCGCGGCGAGGGAAATGCCGAGATGCTCGGACCGACCCTTGTGGCCGACAAACTGCGGATTGAACACCTCACCATGGCACAGGACGGAATCGAGGGCGTTGAGATTGTCCTCGAGGAAATTCGAGCCGGTGCGCATGCCTGCGAAGATCACGAAGTAATCGAAGCGTCCCGTCATGGGGCTATTTCACCATGTAGGGGCGTTGGCGTTCACCCGACGGAGGTGTCGGATCGAATTCGACGGGGAAGTCGCCCATGACCGTCGGCTTCATGCCCTGGTTGCGCAGGTTCTGCAGGAACCTTCCGAAGTTCGAGATATCCACCATTCGTGGCGCTTCCGTCAGTCGCCTGCCGCCCGGCGGTACGATCTCGTCGAGGATCGTCTGAAGCGGCTCCATGGGGTTGGCAACGAAATCCGCAAGGGTCCAGATACGCACCCGCGCGCGTACATGCGGCGAACGCAGGGTCTGCAGGTGCGCCTCCTCGATACGCTGAAGCCGCGCCGCCGTGCGCCGCAGCGTGCCGAAATCGGTGTTGGAATGATGCAACGGTATCGCCCAGGCGCCGGAAATGACCGAGATCTGGGCATTGGGGTCGCGGGCGATGAGGCCGCTGATTTCCTGGTTGTCGCGGGGGCCGAACTGGAAGCATTGACGCTCCCCGCGATAGCTCCACAGAAGGTTGGTGAGGAACCCGCAGGGATTGTAGTCGCGCAGGGCCGCGCTGCTGCACAGGGCCCCCTTGCCGAAGGCTCCGCGGTCGGCGAACATCACCTTGTCAGGGTCGAAGAGATGCCCATGCACCTGCGCGCCCGTGATCTTCTGCAGCCAGTCCTCGAAATCCGTGAACAGCTCGGCGAAGCCCTCGAACACCGAATAGGGTCCGGCGGTCACCCCGTTCTCCCATCCCGGGTTGGGAAAGCGGCTTTGCATGTAGAGGCCCGGCCGCCCCTGCGTGCGTTGCCGCGTGGCGTGGCTGAAAACCCGGTCGATCTTGCCCGGATTGGGTTCGGCCTGGCTGGCCTGATCCGGGTTCTGTGACAGGAAGTGACGATAAAGCCGGTCGGCGCGCGGCCAGATCTTGCGCGCCACGAAACAGTCCGACCGCCGCAGCAGTTGCAGGTGGTCGTCGTAGAAGATGTGCGGCTTGCCCTGAAAGTCGAACTTGGACAGCGTCAGGGACCGGCTCTCGATATTGAGCGAGTAAAGCCGCACCAGCGTCTGGAAATAGGATTCGTCCGGAATCCAGACATGGCGGAAATACCGGTCATAGCGCTCGCGCTCGGGGTCTTGCAGGATCGCCGACAGGGTCTGGCGCGTCAGGCACCACCATTGCGACCCCAGATGCGGTACCAGCTCATCCGGCACCGCGCGCTGCACGCCGAGGCGCCGCTGCAGGTCCACCGCACGGTCGAAAAGCCAGCGCTGGCGCTTCCAGGCAAACGGAAAATGCAGGGTGAATCGTTCGAGGTCGATGCCGCCCATGGTCCAGGCAACATCCGCGGTGGTCACCGACTCGATGAAATCGGTCTGGGGGCGCGCGTCGAGATAGGCACGCAATTCGCTGACCGGGCGCAGCGGCAGGCAGGACCCCGATGCAGCATAGACATGCCGCACCTGCGGAAACCAGGCGAGCATCCCCTCCGACGCCGTCTGCATCGCCGCGACCAGCGACCATGTGCCCCAGTCGCAGGCGTGGCGGCGGCAGAAGCGCACATTCTGCAGATCCTCCAGCCGCTTGCGGAATTCGTCCAGCCGCTTGGCGTCCACGCGCCGATCGACGTGGATGACCACCGGACAGTCGCGTTCGGCCCAGTGCCGGGCCACCTGTGCGGCGCGGTGGAGCGCCGTGTGGCACATCATGATGAAGCCGACGCTCACCGGTCCGACCTCACGCCCAGTTCCCTTTCGACATCAGGCCGAGAATCTCGAGCTGGCGCCAGTTTATGTAGCGTTCCGACCACTTGCACCACAGTTCCCGATCTTCGTTCAGGCCTTCATTGTAGGCCCGGTATTCGCGGCTGGCGCCGTAGTGTTGGCGCCGCTGCAATTCTTCGGCGGACTTCTCGACGAAAGTATGGAGAAACTTGGCATGCAGAAGGCAACCCGAGGCCTTTTCGCCGCCCCATTCGTCATAAGTCCTGTTCAGACCGCGCGGCAGGAGCATATGCGTCGAGCTGACATAGGCGTTCCGGCGGTGCCACTTGACCAGAGGGATCTTGTTGAGCGCGGGGGCGCGGGCCGGGTCGTCCGCAAAGAAGACACGCGCGCGCGGGCCGCCCTGTATCCACAGATTCTGGTACCGGTGATTGCGCTGAATCGTGTAGTTGCCCGGATCGAACCAGCAGGCGATCTCGAACGGATCCTGCCCCTCGGCATAGGGGACCGCGTCGATCGGTCCTTTCGGGTACATGTCCAGCAGCATCGCCGAGAAGGACTTGATGGCGGAGGCGTCCAGCCAGTCGGTCAGTGCTTGCAAGGGACGGGTGTCGCAGAACGGGTAGATGAAGAACTCGTCCACATCGACCACGAGAACCCAATGGCCGTGGGCGTAGCGTCGCTTGAGCGCGTTGAGCCAGTCCACCCCGAAGCGGGCGCGTTTGTAGCTGGCCTGCGTGGTCCAGACCGATGCATCCTCCTGCTGCGCCAGGTATTCGCGCGATCCATCGTCCGATCCGTTATCGACAAAGATGAAATGCGCCACCCCGAGGTCGCGGTAATATTTCAGGAAATAGGGCAGCCGCACGCGTTCATTGCGCACCGTGCAAAAGAGCAGGATATCACCGCGCCTGATCCGGTCCGTCCGGTTCGTCACCGAACGCAATTCCAGCTCCTTGCGTCGCGCCCTCAGCAGGGCGCGCTTTCGCCTCAGACGCAGCCCGTATTGACCCAGAACCCCCACACCTACCCCATGTCAGGCTGCCGCGCAGCGCATGATGTCATATGTCGGTATCGAGGGCCTCGGACACGCGCCTGAAATGCGCGTCCCAGCCCGGGATCGTCGGGCGTGGTCCCCTGCCCGCGTTCCGGGCTCCCTTGCCCATTGCTGATCCGACAAGTTCACGCCAAGCATAGGTATCCGAGGGGTCCGCGTAAAGCGGGTATGTCCCGAGGATCTCGCGAAAAATCGGCAGGTCGCTGCAGATGACCGGGGTGCCCAGCGCAGCGGCTTCCAGCGCTGGAAGGCCGAACCCTTCCGCCAGGCTCGGAAAGAGCAGCGCTTCGGCACCTTGCACGATTGCGGCCGCCGTGGCGTCATCCACCGGGCCCATCTCGAGGATGTCGCGCCCCATCAGCGGGCCGCTGTCGAGGCGCGCGAAGACATCCGCGTTGCGCCAGCCGCGGGCTCCGATGATGACGAGCTGCGGGCGTTGCCCGTCGCATCCCCGATCCCGCGCCATGAGCTCCCAGACATCAAGCAAAAGCGCGTGATTCTTGCGCGGCTCGATCGTGCCGAGCACCACGAAGCGGGGCCGGTCGGGATCGATGGCGCGGGGCAGGGTGCCGTCGGCGGGCCGGGCCGGGGTGATCCCCAGATGCGCGACGCACATCGCCGGCACACGTCCGACGCGCGCGAGATGATACTCCGCAGCCCGGCGCGTGACATCGGAATTGCAGATGCAGAAATCGGCGCCGCGGGCGACGCGCGCCAGCTTTGCCTGGAAGGCCTCCGGGACGCCGGGGCTGGCGAAGTCGGGGCGATCCAGCGGGATGGTGTCGTGCAGCATTACCCCGATACGGATTCCGGGCAGGCGGCGCAGGGCCCCGAGACAGCGCGCCGAGAGGTTGGAATGCCCGACATTCAGATAGGTCGCATCCGCCGGCAGGTGGCGGTGCAGCATCGCGCCAAGGCCGCGCGGGAGGCACCAGCTCAGCGCGAGGCGCCGAAGGTCAGCATGGGCGCGGCGACGCGACTCGGGCTGGCGCAGATGCATGCGGGAGATCAGGTCGGGGCGTCCCCACGGATCGTGCCCGCGCAGGCGGCGGGCGGTTTTCGCAAGCCCGCCGCGATCGAGCAGCACATATCCCGGCGCGCTGCGGATCAGGCCGAAGACCGGTGCCGGTGTGGACAGGATCCGGTCGAGATAGGCCATCTCGACCCGGTCGATCCCTGTCAGCGTTCCACGCCCCACCCGCGAGACGAGGCGGGTGAGGTCAAGCAGGATCGGGCGGCGCTGCGGGGACATGCCGCGCCCCGCGGCTATTGCGCGGCCAGTCTCGCATGGGCGATCTCGTC
>LFIK01002311.1_pt1 | contig 15415 bp, 16 predicted proteins | sample 643401 | NCBI WGS metagenome assembly LFIK01 (sample SAMN03777447, study PRJNA286221) | soda lake metagenome | biome: soda lake; feature: Kulunda steppe; material: water; isolation source: sample T5-Br brine of Lake Tanatar-5 | place: Russia: Kulunda steppe | collected 2010-07
CGCGACCGTACTTCTCCTGGAGATGGCTGGTGGCGCGGAAGACCCCGCCGAAGATGCCCACGTCCTCGCCGAAGCAGAGCACCTTGTCGTCCTCGGCCATGGCGATGTCCAGGGCGCTGTTGATGGCCTGCAGCATGTTCATGTTGGGCATCTCACTCCCCTCCCCGGTTGTCTGCATCGCTGGCGTCGTCGCGGGGCTTCACATCCGGGTCCAGGGAGCGCGCCCCCCGGGGGTAGGCCTCCGGGTACTGGCGGATATGGGTCTTCAGGTGGTCAAGCTGACGCTGCAGCGCCGGCGTGACGTCCGCATAGACATCGGTGACCAGGCTGTCCAGCGGGGGCGGCGGACGCTTCTCGGCGCGCTTCATGGTCTCCAGCACCTCTCGGCGCAGCGACTCCTGCAGCGCCTTCTCCTCCTCCTCGCTCCACCACTCCCTGGCCGCCAGCCAGTGCTGCATACGCAGCAGGGGATCCTTGTCGCGCCAGGCCTCCTCCTCCTTCTTCGAGCGGTAGCCGGAGGGGTCATCCGAGGAGGAGTGGGCCGCCAGACGATAGGTCATCGCCTCGATCAGCACCGGCTTGTTCTCCTCCACGGCGATGCGGCGCGCCCTGCGGGTCGCCGAGAGCACCGCCAGGATGTCGTTGCCGTCCACCCGGATGACGTGCATGCGGTAGCCGAAGGCCCGCGGTGCCACGCCGTCGGCGGCGAACTGCTCGATGGAGGGGGTCGAGATCGCGTAGCCGTTGTTGCGACAGAAGAAGATCACCGGCACCTCGTGCACCGCCGCCATGTTGAGCGCGGCGTGGAAGTCACCCTCGGAGGCGGCGCCCTCGCCGAAGAAGACGATGGTGCAGTGGCCCTCGCCCGCCAGCTTCTGGCCGTAAGCATAGCCGGTGGCCTGGGGAATCTGGGTGGCCAGCGGCGACGAGACGGTCATGAAGTGCAGCTTGCGCGAGCCGTAGTGGATTGGCATCTGGCGGCCCTTGCCATAGTCGAGCTCGTTGCCGAAGAGCTGGTTCATGAACTCGTCGTAGCTGAAGCCGCGGTAGACCAGCGCCCCCTGCTCGCGGTACTGGGACATGATCATGTCGGCGTCATCCAGCGCCGCCGCCGCGCCGATCACCGCGGCCTCCTCGCCGGTGCACTGCATGTAGAAGGAGAGCCGACCCTGACGCTGGGCGGCCATCATCCGCTCATCCAGCACCCGGGTCGCCACCATGGTGCGATAGATCCTGAGCGCCTGCTCGCGGTCCAGCGCCGGCGCCTCGCCCCCCTCGTAGAGGGTTCCGTCCTGCCGAAGAAGCCGAAAGGTGGGTATCGAAAACTCGTCGCCATGCAGGAAGTCGGGCGTATGAATATCTGTTGTCGTTGTCATCTCGGTGTCCTCCTACCCCTTGTGAAGGCAGTGTTGTTGCTTGCCTCGACCTTTGCCAGGAGGATCGCTCCCGGCGGGTCAACGCACCCCGAGTTGACGTTAACGTAAAACGCTAAGCCGCGCATCCATCTTGCCAGAAAAACGATCAAAACCAGTGGATTCCACTGCCATGAACTCCTCGCGGCCGCCGCGGTCAACCCTGTTCCGGCCCACGCGGGCCGTCATCCCGGAAGCCTTTCGCCATGTGGACCCCGACTCTGCCCATCGTGACCCTCGCCGCGACCCTCACCGCGACCCTGCTGGCCGGCCCCGCCCAGGCCGACCCGGGCGCCCTGCTCGACCACGAGCTGCGGCGCCTGCACTCAAGCGAGGTGGTCAATCTCCAGAAGGGGCTCGGCGGCTCCCCGCTGCTGCTGGTCAACACCGCCAGTCGCTGCGGCTTTACCGGTCAGTTCGAGGGGCTGGAGGCGCTGCACCAGCGCTACGGCGACCGCGGCCTGAAGGTGGCAGGCTTCTCCTCCAACGATTTCAACCAGGAGATCGACGAGGAAGGTGCCGCCGAGGTCTGCTTCGTGAACTTCGGGGTGACCTTCGACATGTTCGCGCCGATCTCGGTCAGCGGTGACGAGGCCCATCCGCTGTTCGCCGAACTGGCGCAGCAGAGCGAGGCCCCGCGCTGGAACTTCACCAAGTACCTGGTGGATGAAAACGGCCGGGTGGTGGCCCACTACCCCTCCAGCGTCCGGCCAGAGTCGCCGGCGATGCGAGAGGCCATCGAGGCGCTGCTGAACGGCGAGTGAGGCTCAGGCCCTGCGGCCCTGCAGCACGCCGGGGCCGCCGCCAGGGCAAGCCAGGCCGGCAGCCCCATCAGTAGCAGCATGGCGAGTGCCAGGGCCAGCCACAGCCGTCGCGCCGAGGGGCGCCAGGCCAGCGCGGCCAGCTCGAACAGGCCGTCGAGGAAGTCCGCGGCGACTCGGCGCGAGTCCAGGCCGTTGACCGCCACGTCACCGTTCAGCCGCTGCAGGGTCGCGAGATCCAGCGCCTCGAACAGCGGCCCCAGCAGGGATTCGAACTCGGGATAGGCCTCGAGCACCTCGCCGCGGAGAGGCCCAGGGCGGTAGCGGCAGCGAGGAGGGTCAGGCGAGAGAACGGCATGCGCATGGCAAAATACCACCCGGAGGAGCATGAATGTACTCTGAGTATAAGGATTCGCGGGAGTCATTGCAGACCCCGCCGCCAACGTACAGGACGCCCCGCATGCCGCCGGCCACCCCGCCCCTGCTCGACCGCTGCCATCACCCGCTGGTCCGCGACCTGGCGTGGCTGCTGCTGGCACCGGACCTGATCGACACGCCCTGGCCGGGCCGGCCCGGCCGCGAGGTGCTGGGGCTGGATGACGACGCCCGCCTCGCCGCCTGGCTGGACAACCTCGAAGCCTGGCCCGGCGAACTCGAGCGCTGCATCGGCGAGATGCTCACCGGGCGAATGGGGCTCTACCACGAGCGGCTCTGGCAGTTCCTGCTGGCGAGAGCCCCCGGCACCGAGCTGCTGGCCCATAACCTGCGCATTCACCGCGACAAGCAGACCCTCGGCGAGCTCGACCTGCTCTATCGCCTGCGCGGCGAGACGGACCTGGTCCATCTCGAGGTCGCCATCAAGTACTACCTGGGACTGATGGAGGGGCCGGGCGGGCCCCATGACCAGGCGCGCTGGATCGGCCCCGGCGGCGCCGACAGCCTGGCCGGCAAGCGCGAGCATCTCCATCGGCACCAGCTTCGTCTGACCGACCAGCCGGAGACCCGCCTGGCCCTGCGCGAGGCGCTGGCGAGCGATGCCGTGGGGGCCGACCGCCCCCTGGTGATCCACCGGCGGCTGGCCATTCCGGGCGTGCTCTTCTATCCCTGGCCGGGCCATCCCGAGCAGCGCCATCCCGGGCTGCGACCGCTGCCCCCGCCCCGGGAGGCGAACCCGGTTCACCTGCGGGGCACCTGGCTCAGCTGGAGGGCCTGGCGCGACTACCGGGATGGCCTGCCACCAGGCACGCACGGCGCCCGGCTGCACAAGCCCCACTGGCTCGCCCTGCCCCGCCCCGAACACCTGCTGTCCCTGGGCGAGCTCGAGGCGCTGCTGGCCCAGCATTTCCGCGAGCCGGCCTCCCCCCTCCAGATCGCCCTGTGGCAGGCCGACATGGGCTGGCGGCGGCTCTTCGTGGTGGCCGACGACTGGCCGCGTCAGATTCCGCTGCCGCCGGCTCAGCTGTCATCGACGTGAATCACCACTTCTACCCGTCGATTCATCGATCGCCCGGCCTCGCTGTTGTTGTCCGCCAGTGGCCGCGTATCGGCGAGACCAACGGCCTGCAATCGCGGCGAGTCAATGCCCGCCTTCTCCAGTGCATGGACAATCGCAATAGCGCGAGCGCTGGAGAGCGTCCAGTTGGACGGAAACTCCGGCGTGTTGATCGGCCTGTCATCGGAGTGCCCCTCGACGGAAACCGTACCGTCAAAGCGTTGAACCGTCTCAACCAGGCTATTGACCATGGCTCTCCCTTCCGGGGTCAAGACAGCCTCTGCCGACGGAAACAGCAAGCTCTCCTCGAGCCTGAGACGTATACCCTGAGGCACATGAAACACCATCACGCCATCCAGTTTCGGCAGTTCTATAGTGCCTTGCTCTCTCTCGACCTCCACGCTGAGCGCGCGACTCTCTTGTTCATCCACCTGGCGAGCGTTACCGGGAAGGTTATCGGTCACCACCAGTAAATATCGCCCTAGAGGCCGCGATGTATCAATTCCCGAGGGCAAGGCCACTGCAGTGGCCAATTTGCTTTCAAACCTGCGGGGAGTGGCGGCGACCCTGAGGGCCGATCGGATCGCTTCGGGATCAAGGCGTGGCTGTTCTGGCCTGGGCGGACGCGTCTGCTGGACAGCGAGTGAGAGTGCATCGGGCAGGGGAACCCTCAGAACAGGCAGCGCCGAGCCGGCCGCAGTCGATTCCTGAAGCCGTTCGCCTGTCGGCAGGCGCGCCATGCCAGACGCCACGATGATCAACACCAGCAAGGCAACGAGCAGCGTCATGATATCCATGTAGCTGATCATCCATCCCCCGCCGCCTTCCTCATCGAAGATGGGGTCCAGAAGGTCGTCATAGCGGGAGGGCCCGCGTTGCTCGTCAACCATGTAACCGGTCGACGTCTGACAGCACCGGGGCGACTTTTCGCCTGAGAGGCCAGGGGTTCAGCAGGCTGCGTGGCGCTTTCCCCGCCGTCTTTTCTTCGACAATGACCTCAGTCTCAGGCTCAGGCAAGGGGTCGTGGAGTTCATCGTGGTGCTGTTCGATAAAGGAGTTGAGCGTTGCTTCGATAAAAGCAGGAGCTCGTCGGCGGGACAGCAACGACACCCCTTCCATGATCATGTTCATGGTAATAAGCCGTTCTTCCGTGCGTCGCTCCAGCTTGACGGCCACGGGTTTGAAGACAAGATTGGCCAGCACGATGCCATAGAAAGTAGAAAGCAGCGCGACCGCCATACGTTCACCGACCAACGCCAGATCACCGACATCGACAACCGCCAGCATGTTCACCAGACCGATGAGCGTGCCTACCATGCCGAAGGCCGGTGCATAGAGGGCCATGGTCCTGAACATCTGCGCTTCCGCTCGCTCACGAGCCTTCATGCGCACCATGCGCCAGCGCATCAGGTCCAGCACCTCCTGCTCGGGGGTGTTGTCGATCACCAGTTCGACGCCCGTTCGCAGGAAAGGGTTGCGCATCTCCTTCAGAGCCGCTTCTACCTTGCGTGGGTCTCCGGAAAACCATAGGCGCGCTAGCTGCACCAGCGCTTCGATGTCTTGCTCATTGCGCCGACCACCGCCTTGAAACACGCGAATGGCGAGGCTCACGACGCGCAGAACCTCTCTGACGGGGTAGCTGATAAAGATGGCCCCGAGGGTGCCGAACAGGACGATGGACAACCCCAACAGGTTGCTCAAGGTAACGAGGCTATCGGCGCTCAATAGCAGTATGCTGCCGAGCAGCAAGGCAGTTGCCACGACGCCTAGCCAGGCTGAGGAATTCATGCCTGCTCCGATGTTGACCTAAGAGGCGATTAGCCTAACTGAGAAACCGCTTGGTCAAAGGAGGAATAAGCCACTGCTGAGTCCATCAACTCACCGGGTCACACTTCCCTGAGGGAGGTTGTTCAGCCAATCCCTGAGCCCGCTGTCTTCCAGCGCGTAGGCCCCGCGCCCGGACTTCCAGACCAGCCCCTTGGCGCGCAGCGCATCGAGCCCGGCCTGAATCGACTGGGGGCGCACTCGACCGTCACCGCCATGGGCCTCCAGACGCCTGGCGATCCGGCTGCTCGCTTCCTCACCAAAAAGCGCCTGGGGCGCCGGGCCGCTGGCGTGGGATGCCAGCACGTCGAGCAAGGCCTTCTGGATCGGCGTCAGGGCGGAGTAGAGCCCTTCATGCTCTGCCCATAGGCCGGCCTCCACCTCTGCCGCACCCTGCGCGAGCAGCTTGTCCAGGTCAGGCGCCGCGCCCAGCTCCAGGGCGACCTGCTTGACGACCGAGGTGAGCAGCTCGGGGCGGTGGCCGACACGGGTGAAGGCTTGCTGCATGTCCCCGGTATCGAAGGTGTTGCCCGGCGCCAGCTTGGCGTTCATGTCTTCCGTGTAGGCCGCCACGAAATCATCCCCCAGCAATGGAAAGGGCGTGACCTGATTGCCGAAGAAGGGCTGGTCGCGGTTAAGAACCAGAGTGGCGAGCTTGTCGCGGCTGGAGCCGGTGAAGATGAGCCGGAGCCCGTCGCTTTCCGGGCCCAGATTCATCGCGTCTCGCGCGGACTTGAGGGCAAACATGCTGTTCATGCCATGTTCGGTGTTCAGCGCATGCTGGACTTCGTCCACGATCAGCAGCACCGGCTTGCCCACGGCCTGGTGCAGCGCCTGCAGGAGCTGCGTCAGGGTTGCGCCCCTCCGGGGTATCGGGCACGAAGGTGTCGGTCAGCGCCTGTCCCAACCCTTCGCCCAACCGTCCCAGGGTCACCTGGGCATCCCCACGTTCGAGGTCTGCCAGCAGCAGGCAGAACAGCGCATAGCGGCGGCGACTGAAGGTCTTGCGCTGGGTGCCACGACCAACACGGGCCGGGCGGGTGGCATCTAAGAGATCACCGGGACGCTTGTGCAGGCGAACGAAGTCGCGCTCGCTCTGCAGATGCCAGCCGGTCTCGCGCGCCAGCCAATCGCGCAGGAAGACCGCATGACGGCGAATCAGCGGAAAGGCCGTCTCCTCGGGTGTACTCACTTCCAGGTCGACGATGTCGAGGCGATAGTCGCGCCCCGTCAGGGCGCCGGCGTCGGTGCGGACGGTGGCAGAGGTCTCCGGGCCCGGCTGCGCAGCTTGGGAGCAGCACCCGGTTTCTGGAAGCTGCCGGTGGCACGCAGCCGGGCCTGGACCTGCATGCCGGGCGCCGCGGCCCAGGGCGTGTTGGCCGGCACGGGCTCCTCTTCCCAGCGCTCGCTGGTCTCGACATCGATCACCAGATGACGCGCCGGTGTCAGGCCGAAGGCGGCACGCCACAGCCGATGGGCCTGGCCGTCACTGTCACACTCCAGATACCAGCGGGCCAGGGTACGAAAATCGGCGGAACGGTCGCTGCGTGCCATGCGCCGTTCATTGAGGCGGCCGACCATTTCCAACAGCTGGGTGACGCCTCGCCGCGCGCTACTGCGCAGCAGCCGTGCCACCGGCGCCTCGCTATCGGCGCTCTCACCAATACCAGCACCGTCCAGGGCACGAATCAATTCGGCGATCTCGCCGGATGCAGTGGTCAGATCACCCAGGAAGCGTTCGATATAGCCGATGACCCGCTCCTTTTAGAGCAGGAAGGCATCGGCATCGCTGCCTTGCCCTTCGAGGGTGCGGTTCAACCCGGTCATGAAGGCGCGAGCGTTCTCCGCCAGGTCGGCGAAGACGCTGGCCAGGTCGCGCAGCAGCAGCTGGCTATCGGTGGCGGCCGGCGCGTCGCTCTGAGCCAGTGCCAACAGCGCCTGCAACCGAGTGCGAATATCCTCGAGGGCCACGCTCTGCAGGGCGCCTCGCCGCCCCAACTCCTGATCATAAGTGGCCAGGGCCGCCTCCACCGCTTCGCCCTGGCGGGTGATCTGATAGACGTAAAGCGCGCGATAGTAGTCCTCGACGCTGGTGACCCGGGCGTTGTCGCGCTCGGCGTCCAGGTTGCCCCAGGTAACCAGTTGGGTCAGCGCCGCCTGAATCGTTGCCAGCTCAGGCTCGCCGATCTGGCGCTGGATATCCTCCGGACGCAGGTGCACCCGCGTGCCAAGCAAGTGCAAGCCTACCGACATGATGTCTTCCAGAAAACCAAACCAACGAAGCGATTCGTGGGTCAACATCGACAAGGCGGCGTCGTGTCAGGCCTGATTGAAGTGGATTTGCAGCGTCAGCTTCAAGGCTCACCTATGCGTAGAAAAATGCCCAATTAGCGCACAATAGACCTTCGCAACGACTGCCACGTTCTCGCTTGTGTCGGCGCTGCTTGCCCGTTACAGGGAAACCAAGGGAGTCCTACGGGCAGCATCCAGAATAGAGATGAATAGATAGATACTATGGTATCTTTAATGATGTAAAATACGTCACAATAGATACCATAGCATCTATAAAGGAACCGCGATGCATCTCTCGCTAATTACCGCCAGCGATGTACAGCACGACCTGGCAAGAGCCGTTCGGCAGCGTCGGCGGGCGCTTAAGCTGTCACGCGACGCCCTGGCCGAACGCAGCGGAGTTCCGGCCCCCACGATCAAGCGTTTCGAGACGACCGGCCAGATTTCACTGCGCCAATTTCTGCTGCTGTGGCAAAGCGTGGATCGCCTGGAGCCTGTGGCAGAGTTGGCAGCGACAAGGCCCAACATGCCCAGCAGCATCGACGAGGTGCTGCGCGATGAGTGATGTCGCTCCCGTCAGACAGCTGGACGTGCAGCGCCGCCTCAGCGATGGCCGTCAGGTGCTTGTCGGCCGCCTGGCGCAGAACAGGCAGGGCGCGTACTTTCAGTACGATGACGTCTATCAGCGCCAGTATCACAGCCTGTCCCCGTTCCATCTTCCCTTCGACACGCGCCTGCATGCCGCCCCGCCATCTCCCCACAACGGGCTCCACGGCCTGTTCGCCGACTCACTGCCAGACGGCTGGGGCTTGATGTTGATGGACCGCCTGTTTCGACAGCACGGTATTCCACCGCATGCCGTGACACCCATGGACCGCCTGGCTTTCATCGGCGAGCACGGCATGGGGGCGCTCAGCTACCATCCGTCTTCCGAGCGTTTCGATGCTGACGAAGTCGACCACTGGAGCCGCCTGAGCGAGCTGGGTGAGCAGGCGCGCCGGCTCTTCGACGGCCAGACCGATACAGTGCTTGCCTCCCTGGCCCAGGCGGGAAGCTCGGGCGGGGCACGCCCCAAGGTGCAGGTCTACCTGTTGCCAGGCGCCACCGAGCAGGCCAGTACTCGCCCTCGCCCGGGTCTTGAACCCTGGCTGGTCAAGTTCACTTCCAGCGCGCTGGCGCTGGGGCATGAAGAAGGCTTATGTGAAGCCGCCTACCTGACCCTGGCCAAGCAGGCCGGCATCGAAACGCCAGACTGGCAGCTGATTACACCCACCGAGAGTTCACCGTCACTGGCCTGGCTGGCGCTGCGGCGCTTCGACTGCAGCCACCAGGGGCGCTACCACATGAGCAGTGCCTGCGGACTGCTGGACGCCGACTTCCGCCTGCCATCGCTCGATTACGAGGACCTCATCAAGGCCGGCCAGGTCCTCTGCGGCAGTCCCGCGGTTGGACGAGCGCTGTTTCGTCGGGCACTGTTTAATCTCTTCGCCTGCAACCAGGACGACCACAGCAAGAACTGGGCCTTTCTGCTGCAGGATGATGGCCAGTGGCGCCTCTCTCCGGGATATGACCTGACGTTCAGCCCCAGCCCCTATGGCGAGCACGCCACCGCCTTCAAGGGACACGGCAAGACGCCGCCGCTCAAGGTCGTTCAGGCTCTTGCCGACCAGGCCGGCTTCACGCGCTGGAGCGAGGCAAGGCAAGTGATCAAGGAGGTGGTAACGGCGGTACATGGCTGGAACGACGCGGCCAACGCGCTGGGAATTAGCTCGAGAGTGCGCAAGGAAATAGCGCAGCGGTTGGATGTCATCCAGAAAGCCAACCGCTCGCTCTGGGCCGACTGAGCGCTCTAGGCTGCAGATGGAGCCTGACATCAGAACGCCCGACTCGTCTCGCGGCGGGCCGGGCGTCCTGATCGGGGCGGTAAGCGAGAACCTCAGCCTTCGGGCTTCTCGAACACCCAGGTGGTGCCTTCCCGGGAGTCCTTGAGGATGATGCCCAGGGTGGCAAGCTCATCGCGGATGCCGTCGGCGGTGGCGAAGTCCTTGGCCTTCTTGGCGGCGGCGCGCTCGCCGATCTTCGCTTGGATCTCCTCCTCCGAGAGCGGCAGTCCGCTGGAACCGGCCTTGAGGAAGGTGGCCGGATCCTGCTGCAGCAGCCCCAGGATGCCACCCAGACGCCGGAGTTCGGCGGCCAGTGCCGGCGCCTGCTCGGGCGATTCCTTCCGGGCCCGATTCAGCTCCCGAGCCAGGTCGAAGAGCACCGACAGCGCCTCGGGGGTGTTGAAGTCATCGTCCATGGCGGCGGCGAAACGCACCTCGAAGCGGTCGTTCACAGGCCCGTCTTCGAATGACAGCCCTTCGAGTGACAGCCCTTCGAGTGACAGCCCTTCGAGTGAGTTGTAGAACCGCTCCAGGGACTTGCGCGCCTCCAGAAGGGACTCCGGCGCGTAGTTGATCGCGCTGCGATAGTGGCTGGCCACCAGCAGGTAGCGCACCACCTCGGCATCATGGTGCTCCAGCACCTCACGGATGGTGAAGAAGTTGCCCAGGGACTTGGACATCTTCTCGTGATTCACCCGCACCGCCCCGGCGTGCATCCAGGTATTGACGAAGGGCTTGCCGTTGGCCGCCTCGGACTGGGCGATCTCGTTCTCGTGATGGGGGAAGGTCAGGTCCGGTCCGCCACCATGGATATCGAAGGTGTCGCCCAGGCAGCACCGGGACATGGCCGAACACTCGATATGCCAGCCCGGACGCCCCTCGCCCCAGGGTGAGGGCCAGCTGGCCTCGCCGGGCTTGGCCGCCTTCCACAGCACGAAGTCCAGCGGGTCCTCCTTGTGCTCGTCCACCTCGACACGCGCCCCCGAGCGCATCTCGTCGAGGTCACGGTTGTTGAGCTTTCCATAGCCCTCGAACCGGCGCACCCGATAATAGACGTCGCCGTTGTCGGCGGCATAGGCATAGCCCTTGGCGATCAGCGTCTCGATCATCAAGAGGATATCGTCGATGTGGCGGGTCGCGTAGGGCTCCTGGTCCGGCGGCAGCACCGCCAGGCGCGCCTCGTCCTCATGCATCGCCGCGATCATGCGCTCGGTCAGCGACGAGATGCTCTCGCCGTTCTCGTTGGCGCGGCGAAGAATCTTGTCATCGATATCGGTGACGTTGCGCACATAGGTGACGTCGTAGCCGCGATGGCGCAGATAGCGGGTGATGACGTCGAAGGCCACCATCACCCGGGCATGGCCCAGATGGCAGTAGTCGTAGACGGTCATGCCGCACACGTACATGCGCACGCGGCCCGGCTCGATGGGCGTAAAGACTTCCTTGCGGCGAGTCAGCGTGTTGTAGATCTGCAGTTCAGCGCTCACGTTCACCCCTTTTTACCGGCATCTTGCTTCTGGGCTTCCTGCTTCTGGACCTTGGCCCAGGTGTCCTTCAGCCCTACGGTGCGGTTGAACACCAGCTGGCCGTCGCGGCAGGCGTGGCGGTCGGCGCAGAAGTAACCCACCCGCTCGAACTGGAAGCGGCTCTCGGGGGTTGCCTGGGCAAGGCTCGGCTCGCCGATGGCCCGGCACACCACCAGGGACTCGGGGTTGAGGTGGTCGAGGAAATCGGTGTCCTTGTCCCTGTCGGGCTGCTCCTCGAGAAAGAGGTTGTCGTAGAGGCGGATTTCCAAGGGCACGCCGTGGGCGGCACTGACCCAGTGGATCACCCCCTTGACCTTACGGCCCTCGGGATTCTTGCCCAGGGTGTCGAAATCCACCGAGCAGTGCAGCGCCTCGATCTCGCCGCTGGCGTCCTTGATCACCTCGTCACAGCGGATCACGTAGCTGTTGCGCAGACGAACCTCCCTGCCCGGCGCCAGGCGGAAGAACTTCTTGGGGGCCTCCTCCATGAAGTCGTCGTGATCGATGAAAATTTCGCGCGCAAAGGGCACCTTGCGCACCGCCATGTCCTCGCGGGCGGGGTGGCCCGGGACTTCGTAGACCTCCTCATGGTCTTCCGGGACGTTGGTCAGCACCACCTTCAACGGCTTCAGCACGGCCATGGCCCGCGGCGCGTTGTCCTCGAGATCGGCGCGGATGGCGTGATAGAGCATGGCGATGTCCACCAGGCCACCATCGGCACGGGTCACGCCGATCATGTCGCTGAACTTGCGAATCGACCCCGGCGTATAGCCGCGACGGCGCAGGCCGGAGATGGTCGGCAGGCGCGGATCGTCCCAGCCATCGACGATGTTCTCGTCCACCAGCAGCTTCAGCTTGCGCTTGGACGTCAGGGTGTAGTTGAGATTGAGTCGAGAGAACTCGATCTGGCGCGGCCTGGCCGGCACCGGCAGGTTGTCCAGGAACCACTCGTAGAGCGGCCGATGGTCCTCGAACTCCAGGGTGCAGATGGAGTGTGAGACCCCTTCGATGGCATCGGACTGGCCGTGGGTGAAGTCATAGGAGGGGTAGATCTTCCACTTGTCGCCGGTCTGATGGTGGCGGGCGTGGCGGATGCGGTACAGGATCGGGTCGCGCAGGTTGATGTTGGGCGACGCCATGTCGATCCTGGCCCGCAGCACCTTCTCGCCCTCGGCGAACTCGCCGGTGCGCATGCGTTCCAGCAGATCGAGATTCTCGTCGGCCGCGCGCTCACGATAGGGGCTCGGGCGACCGGGCTCGGTGAGGGTGCCGCGATACTCGCGGATCTCGTCGGGCGAGAGGTCGTCGACGTAGGCCTTGCCTTCGCGAATCAGATGCTGGGCCCAGGCGTAGAGCTGGTCGAAGTAGTCGGAGGCGAAGCGAACCTGGCCGGCCCACTCGAAGCCCAGCCAGCTGACGTCCTCCTGGATGGCATCGATATAGGCCTGCTCTTCCTTGGCCGGATTGGTATCGTCGAAGCGCAGGTGACAGTCACCACCGAACTGCTCGGCCAGGCCGAAGTTGAGGCAGATCGACTTGGCGTGCCCGATGTGCAGGAAGCCGTTGGGCTCCGGCGGGAAGCGGGTCACGATCTTGCCGGTGCGGCCGGCATCGATCTCGTCGCGGATCTGGTTGCGGATGAAATTCGGCGCGCTGGAGGTATCGGTGGTCATGGTTGGAGAAACAACCTCTGGTTGAAGGTGCGGGCGGGTCACTTCGCCCATCGAAGCAAAACCGTTATTATAGCGCCACGCCCATGGGCAACGCCAAGGCGAGGCCCCTTTACCGTACAGGAACTTATCGATGATCGTTCTGCAGACCAATTATGGTGACATCAGCGTCGAGCTGGACCATGAGAAGGCCCCCAAGACCGCTGCCAACTTCGAACAGTATGTGCGCGAGGGCTTCTATGACGGCACCCTCTTCCACCGCGTGATCGACGGCTTCATGGTCCAGGGTGGCGGCTTCGACACCGACTTCAACCAGAAGCCCACCCACGACCCGATCGAGAACGAGGCCGACAACGGCGTGCTGAACGAGGCCGGCACCCTGGCCATGGCCCGCACCCAGGACCCGCACTCCGCCACCGCCCAGTTCTTCATCAACGTCGCCGACAACGCCTTCCTGAACCACAGCGGCAAGTCCATTCAGGGCTGGGGCTACTGCGTCTTCGGCCGCGTGGCCGAGGGTATGGAGGTGGTCGAGAAGATCAAGAACGTGGCCACGACACGACGCGGCATGCACGCCGACGTGCCCGCCGAGGACGTGATGATCCAGAAGGCCTACGTCAAGGGGGAGTGATGACGACCCGGCTGATTTCCGACCTCCACCTGCACCCCGGCGCCCCCGAGATCACCGAGGGCTTCCTGTACTGGCTGGAAGAAAGCGCCCGGGGGTGTGAGGCCCTCTACCTCCTGGGAGACATCTTCGAGGCGTGGATCGGCGATGACCTGCTCGACCTGGCCGGCAGCGACCCCACCGGAAATGCCGACCTGGCCGTGGGGACCGCGCGGGCACTGCGGCGGCTGGCCGACGGCGGCACCGCCGTCTATCTCATGCACGGCAACCGCGACTTCCTGCTGGGGAGCCGGTTCGCCGAGCGGGCTGGCGCCACCCTGCTGGCGGACCCCAGCGTAGTCACGCTCGGCGGCAAACGAGTCCTGTTGATGCACGGCGACAGCCTGTGCACGCTGGACACGGCCTACCAGGCGTTCCGCGCCCAGGCGCGCGACCCGCTATGGCAGGAGCAGGTGCTCTCGATGCCGCTCCAGGAGCGCATCACGCTGGCCAGGCAGCTGCGCGAGCAGTCCTTTGATGCCAACTCCAACAAGGCCGAGGACATCATGGACGTAACGCCTAAGGAGGTGGTCAAGGCGATGGCCGAGCAGGACGTGACTACCCTGATCCATGGCCATACCCACCGTCCCGCCGTGCACGAGCTAGAGGTGGACGGCCAGCCGGCCAGACGCATGGTGCTGGGGGACTGGCGGGCGGACCGGGGATGGGAGATCGCGATCGAGGGAGACGGCGAGCCACGGCTCAGGGAGTTCCTCCTGAGCCAGCCCCGGCCGGGGTCAGACCCTTAAGCCGACCCCGAAGGGCGCCGAAGGGCGATCTCCAGCGCCTCAGCGTCGGGCATGCGACCCGTCTCGCCGATCACCTCGAGTCGCGAATCACGGCGCCAGGCGCTGCCGGTCAGGCTCACCGCCCCCGCGGCGCGATTATAGAGCTTCCAGCCGGCGTCGGTGTGGAAGACCCCCTTGACCCGCAGGGCGGCCGGCAACTCCCCCAGCACCATCGCCAGACGATCCAGGTCGAAACGCTCCCCCGGGTGCCAACGCCACCCCAGGGTGGCATGACCCAGCGCCTCTCCCTGTTCACGCCGGGGCTGTCCTGGCTCGGGCAGCACCGCCGCGAACTCATCCAGCACTACGCCCTTCAACTCGAGGGCACTGCTCGCCGCCTCGCGCAACCGTCGATGGGCGTCGCTGTCCGCCACCACTCCCCTCGGCGCCGTTTCACCATGCCCGATCAGCCGCGACAACGGCAGCGCACCGTGGGGCGCTTGCATAATCCAGCGCTTGGCGGGCCACAGGTCGGCCAGCCACGCCGTCGCGGCCGCCCGCTGCTCGAGGGTTGCCAGGTCGACCATGGTCAGCGCCACGCCGTCGGCCAGGGTCAGCTGATCGCGGAATGTCTCATGCTCCCTGGCGCGGGGATCATCCAGTCGACGGGGATCCAGCACGGCGACGATATCCTCCACCTTCAGCACGCCCTCGAAGGCCTCGCCCCTGAGCACCTCCAGCAGCCCTGCCGGATGGCCAAGCCCGGAGGGCTCGATAATCAGTCGATCCGGCCGGTAGCGATGCAGCAGGCTGACCAGGGTCGCCTGCATGACAAAGGCCAGTTGGCAGCAGAGACAGCCGCCGGGCAGCCCCTTGACGATCAGGTCGTCGCGCTCCTCGAACATCGCCTGGTCGATGCCCACCTGGCCGAACTCGTTGACCAGCACCGCCCAGCGCTCGTCGGCGGGTTTCTGATTGATGAGCCGGTGGATCAGGGTGCTCTTGCCGCTGCCGAGAAAGCCGGTGACCAGGTGGACGGGGATGTTGGCCAGGGGGGGTAAGGTGGGCATAGAGAGATGTCTCGTGGCGGCGTTGTGTTACAAGATAACATGACGACCGGATCGCGGTAAAAAGCCCCTCCCGGAAAGCAGGAACCCCGC
>LFIK01002312.1_pt1 | contig 15412 bp, 11 predicted proteins | sample 643401 | NCBI WGS metagenome assembly LFIK01 (sample SAMN03777447, study PRJNA286221) | soda lake metagenome | biome: soda lake; feature: Kulunda steppe; material: water; isolation source: sample T5-Br brine of Lake Tanatar-5 | place: Russia: Kulunda steppe | collected 2010-07
GAGGGGCGAGAATTTTTTTCCAGCCCTGGCGAACGCATTGAAGGTGCTCGCGCGCAGCACCCGCCAGTAGAGATGGTGGAAATCATGCTGGCAATGAAGCACGTGCTGCAACGGGAGGACATGTTTGTAGAGCACCAGGTCAGTCGAGAAGTGCTATCTACCAGTGACCGGATGAACGCCATCATGACGCTGTTGAAAGCACACACACAGGTCGCATTAACTGATATCATGCAGCCCGGAGAAGGGCGAGCGGGCGTAGTGGTGAGTTTTCTCGCCATGATGGAATTGACCAAAGAGCGGCTGATTCAAGTGATGCAATCGGAACTTTATGGCCCGATCTACATACAGGCCCGGCAAGACCCGGACGCGGAACTGGCAGAGACTTGATTACATGACGCCAGCTCACCGCCCCAAGCGTGCCATCAACGGTAATCAGGACACAACCCAATGACGGATCAAGCGTCTGCGCACAGCCATCAACTCAGTGGATTCCCTGACGAGGAAAACGCGCGTCTGCAGGTGATTGAGGCGGCGTTATTCGCCAGTGGTCGTCCGCTGACGTTAGAGCAGTTACAAAGCATGTTCGGCGAAGACGAAGCGCCTTCTCGGACCGAAATCAAAGGCCTGCTTAACGAACTGGAAGCGGGCAATGATCGGCGTGGCATTGAGTTGGTGAAAGTAGCGGGTGGCTATCGTTTTCAGACCAAGCGCGGCCTGCACCCTTGGCTGTCACGTCTGTGGGACGAAAAGCCGAAGAAATACAGTCGCGCACTGATGGAAACCCTGGCCTTGATTGCTTACCGCCAGCCGATTACCCGTGGCGAAATTGAAGATGTGCGTGGGGTCTCCGTGGCCAGTAACATCATCCGAACATTACTGGAGCGGGAATGGGTCCAACCCCAAGGGCACCGTGATGTGCCGGGGCGTCCGACTTTGTTCGGCACTACCCAGCACTTTCTGGACTATTTTGGCTTGGAATCGCTGAACGATCTGCCGCCATTGAACGACATCAAGTCGATGGCCGAACTGGAGCCTGAACTGGACCTGGAAACCGGATTGCCGGAAACCGACACCAAGTCATTCGCCTCCATGCTGAGTCGAATGAAAGAAGACGATGAGGACGATGGTAACCTGGATTCTGAACTGCGTGAGCATTGGGAGAGCCTGGACGAACTGAACGATCAGTTTGAGACTGGGTTGCGTCGCCAAGACCACCCTGACGAATCAAGCGAGCCTGCTGGCGAAGTATCTTCAGAGCCATCGACAGAGTCTGCGCAAGAGTCATCGCAAGCGCGTAAAATCGTAACGCCTGATGACGACGCTGGTCTAACAGAAGCGGAAAAACTCGCCCTCATACAACAGAAACTGGCCGAACAGGCCTCCATGTTGGAGCAAACTGAGCAGTATGACGAACCGAAAGACAATTCCCAAGAAGAAGACTGAATCGGCGCCCCAGTCGGCACCTGCTCAGACCGGACCGTCCGGTGGTGAAGAGATCAGCGAGAAGCTGCAGAAAGTGCTGGCTCGAGCCGGGCTGGGCTCTCGCCGGGAAATGGAAGCGGCAATTGAGGCCGGTCGAGCTGAAGTCAATGGGCTGCCTGCTCGCCTGGGCGATCGGGTGACACCCAATGATCGGGTCGTCTTTGACGGTCGTCCGGTGGAAGCCTCGGAAACCGTGCGCCGAGTGCTGGTTTACAACAAGCCCGATGGTGAAGTCTGCACGCGCAACGATCCGGAAGGACGGCCTACCGTGTTCAGTCGACTGCCGCCAGCGGTCGATGGACGCTGGATATCGGTTGGTCGTCTCGACATCAACACGTCTGGGCTGTTGTTGCTCACCACCGATGGCGAACTGGCCAACCGGCTGATGCACCCATCTTCCGAGGTTGAGAGAGAATACGCCGTACGTATCATCGGTACGGTCACGCCTGACATGGTGAAGGCCATGCACGAAGGGGTGATGCTGGATGATGGCGTTGCCAGATTCACTGATATTCAGGAGTTCGGTGGCAGTGGTGCCAACGTGTGGTATCACGTGGTCATCATGGAAGGGCGCAACCGCGAAGTACGCAGGCTGTGGGAGTCGCAGGGGGTGAAAGTCAGCCGCCTGAAGCGCGTGCGTTATGCCAATGTATTTCTGGATTCTGACCTGCGCATGGGGCAGTGGAAAGAGTTGGACCAGAAAACCGTCGATGCACTGGCCACCGAGGTTGACTTGCCGCTGGTTAAGGTACCAGCGGTGGCAGGTGAAGCGAAGGAAAAGACGGAACGTCTAAAACGTAAACGTGCCGGTGTGGGGGCTGCCCAGAAACCCGGTCGCGGTCCACGTGGCGCCCGTCTCAGAACATCCAAAGGTTCTGGCACGTCCCGTACCGGGATTAAGCGGGTGCGTCGCTAAGCGGCAGCTAACGCTTACTGCACACAACCCTTGTCTGCTCAGGTTATCGTGCCGCCTGAATCTGGTTTCGTCCGCTGCGCTTGGCCCGGTACATGGCCTCGTCAGCGGTGCGGATCAGGTCATCAAAGGACATGTCGCAAGCGTATTCGGCGATGCCCATGCTGACCGTCACATCAATCGACTTCGCGACATTGAATTCGCATTCAGCAATATTATTGCGCACACGTTCGCCTACCAGCAGCGCGTCCTGTATGGACGTATCGGGTAACAATACCAGAAATTCTTCGCCACCCAGTCGGAACACTGCATCGACTTCTCGCAGTGAACTGCCAACCACGGTAGCGACTGTTTTCAGCACAACGTCACCGGCCTGATGGCCGTAGAGATCGTTCACGCACTTAAAGTGGTCAAGATCGAGCATTAATACGGACAGATGACGGGTATATCGTCGTGACAATTCAATTTCATGACGCAGTGCGTTGGACAGAGCCAGCCGGTTACCGACTCCGGTGAGCGGGTCTTTCAGTGCAGACTGTACCGCTTCCTGATAGCGCAGAGCGTTGCGGATTGGGTAAATGAACAGGTCCAGCAGCGACTCTAGTTTAATTAATTCGCTTTCGATAAAGCGCCGACGACGAGTAAATTCAATTTCGCCGAAATGTTCATCACGGGTGTTCAGGTGATAGGACGCCCGATGCTTGCTCACTTTACCACATTGGTGGCGAGTGCCTGTTCCGTTGTGCTTGTATTCGATACCGTCGACGGCCACCGCAGACTGCACTTCCTGAAAGAACAGGTTGACCACTTGTTGGCTGTCTAATGATGTTTGTAACGTGTACGACAGGCGCAACCGTAAGTCCTGCATAAAGGTATCGCTGCGCGCACTGGGAGAGGGAGCGGTCCGGCGGGAGTCTAGCGGAGTCACCTTGGTACTGCTCTTCTTCGAGGTTTCCGTTGACTGGTTGGTGGCCATGCGGGTCATCCATTTATGACGGTTCAAACGTCATTAAGCGATAACCGTGCCAAATTTGGTGTTTGGGCAAAAAAATTAATAAAAACAATAAGATACGGTTCGGGAGGGCGGGGAGGGTCAATTAGGCAATCGCCAGATGCCAAATTTTTGTCAGAATTACCGGTGAACCCTTGCCGCCCGGCCACTCTCTGCCGGGCCGAAGTGGTTTGTTGGTAGACAGTAGACAGTTGACAGTGTGATGTCCTCTGTCCTCTGTCAGTCTTCTGTCGACCGTCAACTGTCTACTACTACTGAGCATCATAACTATACCCAGACTGCCCGGCACAATGCTCACTCAACAGATACAGCATCAACGGATTATGTGTGTCCGCCGTGGGTACGGTGGCTGGGTCTTCTGCCGGGTAGGCTGCAGCGCGCATGGCGGTGCGGGTGCGCCCAGGGTTGACCACATTGACACAGAAGTCCGGATGCGAGGTCAGTTCATCGGCCAGCGTTTCGGCCAGCCCTTCTATCGCGAATTTACTGGCCGCATAAGCGCCCCAATAGGCACGACCCTGCCGCCCGACGCTGGAGGTGAGGAAGATCATGCGTGCGCGCTGGTTCTGTTTCATCAGCGGAAGCAGGGCCCTGGTGAGATGAAAGGCGCCATGCACATTGATCTGAAACACGCGTTCCCAGGCCTGGTGGTTGTAATGCTCAATGGGGGTCTTCTGGCCCAGTACCGCGGCGGCATGTACGACACCGTCGAGCCGTGGAAATTGCTCCGCAATGGCATTGGCGATCTGATAATAGGTCTCGACGTCGCTTGACTCCAGATCGAATGGCATCAGCACCGCTTCCGGCCAGCCGTTCTCTTGAATGCGGTCGTAGACGGCTTCCAGTTTTTCCTGAGTGCGGCCCAGCAGAATCACAGTGGCGCCTTTTTCGGCGCAGGCCAGGGCGGTTGCAGCACCGATGCCACTACCGGCACCGGTGACCAGAATTACTTGGTCTTTCAGCAGATCAGGGGTGGGTTGAAACTGAGTAAGATCCAGCTTGGCTACCTTGGTCATGGGGTCTTCCTGTCGTCGTGTGCGCTGTGTCGAGTGTATTGATAATGATGAGTATGGGATCAGTCCACGTCTCGGGTGCAGTGCATGATGTAATTCACCGACACATCACCAGTCAGGCGTTGTGTTCGCAACAGCGGGTTGTAAGCAATACCCCGCTCATCACGTAACTGATAACCGGCGCGGCGGGCCCAGCCTGCCAGTTCACTGGGGCGGATAAAGCGGGCGTACTCGTGGGTGCCAGTGGGAATCAGGCGCAACACGTATTCGGCCCCCAGTATGGCCATGGCAAACGCTTTTGGGGTGCGGTTGATGGTGGACATGAACAGGTGACCACCGGGTGCCAGCAGGTCGCGAGTGGCGGCGATGATGGCTTCCGGGTCGGGTACATGCTCCAGCATTTCCAGGCAGGTGATGACGTCAAAGGGCGTTTCGCCTGCCAGGTCTTCCACGGCATTCAGTCGGTATTCCACATTGCCGACGTGGTGATCCTGCGCATGTTGCTGGGCCACTGAAATGGCAACCTCACTGCGGTCGATGCCAACCACGTGGGCACCACGGTGGGCCAGGGCTTCGGCCAGCAGGCCGCCACCACAGCCAATGTCCAGCACTCGTTTGCCCGCAATGCCGCCGCTGCGTTGGTCAATGTAGTTGGCACGCAGGGGATTGATGTCGTGCAGAGGGCGAAAGTCACCTTCCGGGTCCCACCAGTGCTGTGCCACCGCATCGAAGCGAGCGATTTCTTCCGCGTCCACATTCTGGTGGCAGTCCGGTGATGTTGGCTGTTCAGTACTGCCGTTGTGTTCGGCCATCAGTTATCGGCTCCTGCTTTCCAGTCGGCAATGCGTGCCTGCCAGTTTATCGCCCGGGCGCGAATGCCCTCGGCGTCCATGGTTGTGAGCGTTCGTTCTGACAATTTGATGTCACCATTGATCCAGACGTGAGAGACCTGATGGCGCGTAGTGGCATAAACAATTTGTGACACCGGGTCGAACAGGGGCTGACTCTCGAGTTCGCTGAAGTCGAGGGCGATGACATCGGCCCATTTTCCGGCTTCCAGAGTGCCCGTCTTGTCCGCCAGGCGCATGGCTTTGGCACCGTTGATGGTGGCCATCTCAATGGCCGCATGGGCGGGTAGCGCCTCGGCATCGCCACTGACCGCTTTTGCCAGTTGCGCGGCGGTGCGCATTTCACCCAGCATGTCCAGATCATTGTTGGACGCTGCGCCATCGGTGCCCAGGGTGACATTGACCCCGGCCTGCTGCAGTTGATGAACCGGGCAGAAGCCGCTGGCCAGTTTCAGGTTGGATTCCGGGCAATGCACTACTGTGGTTCCGGTGTCGGCGACCATTTTGATGTCATCTTCATTCAGCGCGGTCATGTGCACACACTGCATGTTCGGGCTGAGCATGCCCAGTTCATTGAGCCGAGCGACGGGGCGTTGTCCCCGGTCACGCACACTGTCATCGACTTCGCCCTGCGTTTCATGAGTGTGCATCTGAATCAGCAGGTCATGCTGTTCCGCTGCGGCAATCACCTGACGAAACGGTTCGTCGGATACGGTATAGGGCGCATGCGGGCCTAGCGAGACCACAAACTGCTCGTCGTCCTTGAGTTGGTCCGCCAGCGCCAGGCCTTTTCTCAAGTAAGTTTCCGGGCCGTCGGCCCAATTGGTGGGAAAGTCCAGTAGTGGCGTGCAGAAATGGGCACGAATACCACTGGTGCGGATCACGTCCACCGTGTCTTCGGGGAAGAAATAGTTGTCAGAATAGAAAGTGGTGCCGCCACGCAGCATTTCCGCAATGGCCAGTTCAGTGCCGTCGCGCACAAATTCTGGGCCTACCCATTGGCCTTCCGCCGGGAAAATATGCTCCTGCAGCCAGGTCATCAACGGCTGGTCGTCTGCCATGCCTCGGAAATAGCACATGGCAGCGTGACCGTGCATATTGATCAGTCCTGGCATCAATACGTGGGCGGGTAGTTCGATCACTTCTTTGGCGTGACAACGCTCACGCGCCTCGAGGGTGGGTAGGATGGCCAGAATCCGGCCGTCGCTCATGGCCAGTGAGTGGTCCTTCAGGACGTCCTTGTTAGCGTTGACGGTGACAATCCAGCCGGCGTGGATCAGGGTGTCGGCGGTCAGTGAATCCTGGGTCATTGGGTATCTCTCAAGTCTTTGAATCCTGGGTGACGGTAAATATTTGGTGCCTTTACGCCAATCCGTGCAGTCCGGAATCGTGCAAAGGGAGTCAAGGATATAGTGTACGCCCGCCAGTGTCAGCCCGGTTCATACCATGTTCGTAATGGAGCTATTAAGTCACTGCCCTAAGCGCTTGATTTGTGGTAACCTCTTGCCGTTTTTACAGACACGTTTGAAGTGCGCGTCAGAGGGTTCCCTGACGCTGGTAAAGGACATAGGAATAGGATCACATGGGCGAACTAGCCAAAGAAATCCACACGGTCAATATCGAAGAAGAACTCAAACAATCGTACTTGGATTATGCCATGTCCGTAATCGTCGGGCGCGCGCTCCCCGATGTGCGGGATGGCCTCAAGCCAGTGCACCGCCGTGTGCTGTTTGCCATGCAGGAATTGAGCAACGATTGGAATAAGCCCTATAAGAAGTCTGCTCGTGTGGTCGGTGACGTCATTGGTAAGTATCACCCCCACGGTGACTCGGCGGTTTACGACACCATTGTGCGCATGGCCCAGCCGTTTGCCATGCGCTATACCCTGGTCGACGGCCAGGGTAACTTCGGTTCCATCGACGGCGATTCAGCCGCCGCCATGCGTTACACCGAAGTGCGGATGGAAAAGTTTGCCCATGAATTGCTGGCGGACCTCGATAAAGAAACCGTGGACTACGTGCCCAACTACGATGGCACGGAACAGATTCCCGAAGTACTGCCCACACGAATCCCCAACCTGCTGGTGAACGGGTCCTCTGGTATCGCCGTGGGCATGGCGACCAATATCCCGCCGCACAACCTGGGCGAAGTGATCAGCGCTTGTCTGGCCCTGATCAAGGACAATGAACTGGAAGTCGATGACCTGATGCAGCACATGGCCGGTCCGGACTTTCCGACCGGTGGCTTTATCTATGGCCGCAAAGGCATCGTGGATGCTTTCCGTACCGGGCGTGGCCGGGTCTATGTGCGCGCCCGCACGCACGTGGAAACCAACGACAAAACCGGTCGTGAGACCCTGGTCGTCACCGAAGTGCCTTATCAGGTGAACAAGGCTCGTCTGATCGAAAAAATCGCGGAGTTGGTGAAAGACAAGAAAATTGAAGGTATTTCTGAGCTGCGCGACGAGTCCGACAAGGACGGTCTGCGCATCGCCATCGAAATCAAACGCGGCGAGATGGCGGAAGTGATCCTGAACAACCTGTACGCACAGACTCAGATGGAGTCCGTGTTCGGCATCAATACCGTGGCGCTGGTGGACGGCCAGCCGCGCACACTGAATCTGAAAGAACTGCTGGAAGCCTTTATCCGCCACCGGCGTGAAGTTGTCACCCGGCGCACCATCTATGAATTGCGCAAAGCCAGAGAGCGTGGCCACATTCTGGAAGGCCTGGCCATCGCGCTGAACAACATTGACCCGGTGATTGAGCTGATCAAGTCCTCTCCCTCGGGCAAAGAGGCGAAAGACCGGCTGCTGGCGCGTTCCTGGGAACTGGGCGATGTCAGCGCCATGCTGGAACGGGCGGGTTCTGATGCCTGCCGTCCTGACGACTTGGACCCGGCGTTGGGCGTGCATGATAACCGCTACTATTTATCGCCCGATCAAGCACAAGCCATCCTGGACCTGCGTCTGCAGAAGCTGACCGGCATGGAGCACGAAAAGCTGCTGGACGAGTACCGGCAGATCATCGAAAACATCGGCGAACTGTTGCGCATTCTCAACAGTCAGGCGCGCCTGATGGAGGTCATCGAGGAAGAACTTATAGCCGTGCGCGATGAGTACTCTGATGAGCGACGCACCGAGATCATCGAAAACCGCGAAGATTTCTCGGTGGAAGACCTGATCAATGAAGAAGACATGGTGGTCACCATCTCGCACACCGGGTACGCAAAAACCCAGCCGCTGACCACGTATCAGGCGCAGCGTCGCGGTGGGCGTGGCAAATCGGCCCTGGGTGTGAAAGACGAAGATTTCGTCGATATGCTCCTGGTGGCCAGTACCCACGACACATTGCTGTGCTTTACCGACTCCGGCAAGGTGTTCTGGCTCAAGGTGTACCAGATTCCGCAGGCGGGGCGACAGTCGCGGGGCCGCCCACTGGTCAACCTGTTGCAGCTCAGCGAAGGTGAGCGGGTCACCACGATTCTGCCAATTCGAGAATACACACCGGACCACTTTGTGTTCATGGCTACGGCCAACGGCACGGTGAAAAAGACCAGTTTGGAAGCGTTCTCCCGGCGTCGCAGCAATGGTCTGATTGCGCTCGGCCTGGATGACGATGATCATCTGGTGCAGGCTGCCATTACTGACGGCAGTCGCGATATTATGCTGGTATCCCGCTACGGCAAAGCCGTGCGATTCCCGGAAACCGCTGTCCGCGAGATGGGCCGCACTGCGCGCGGTGTGCGTGGTATCAAGCTGGCAGAAGGCGATCATTTGATCTCCCTCATTCTACCGGACGACGAAGCCACCGTGCTGACTGTGTCGGAAAAAGGTTTTGGCAAACGCACACTGACCAGCGACTTCCCAACCAAGAGTCGTGCCACCCTCGGGGTCATTTCCATGGTGGTAAACGATCGAAATGGACCGCTGGTATCCGCCACTCAGTTGTCAGAGGGCGATCAGGTAATGCTGATTTCCGATCAGGGCACGCTGGTACGCACTCGCTCCGATGAAATCTCAGTACTCAGCCGTAACACACAGGGCGTGCGCATTATTCGTCTCAGTGACGACGAGAAACTGGTCGGGGTAGACCGTATCGAAGAACCGGAAGAAGTCGACGAAATGGAAGAAGAGGGCGCCGTGGCGTCGCTCGATGAAGACGCGTCAGCGACTGGTGACAATGGTAGCGAAGATAATGCTGATGCCGATAGCGGGGGTGCGGCGGATGATGCTGCAGACGGCGGTGTCGATGGACCTGGAGACGGTGAAAACGACCAGTCGTAATACACGCCACTGAGTTCAGAAAATGTATATGCCGGGCCAGCTCAAGCTGGTACCGGACCACCATGAAGAGAGTTCATGACTATGGCAGATTCGCCACAAGACAAAAACGCCGCTGATACCGACACGTCGCCGGCCAACACGCAAGAACTGCTGGCGCTGCGTGACCAGATTGACGCCATCGATGAGCAGATTCAACAGCTTATCAATGACCGTGCCGGATGCGCACAGCGTGTCGCCGAGATCAAATTGGCGGCGCTGAAATCGGGGCAGGGCGAAGCCCCGGTATTTTACCGGCCGGAACGAGAAGCCCAAGTTCTGCAGCGAGTGATGGATCGGCATGCGGGTCCGCTCAATAAAGAAGACATGGCGCGCCTGTTCCGGGAAATCATGTCCGCCTGTCTGGCGCTGGAAAACACGCTCAATGTGGCCTATTTAGGGCCGGAAGGCACCTTTACTCAGCAGGCGGCGCTCAAGCATTTCGGCCAGTGGGTGAATACCAAACCCCTGATCGCCATCGACGAAGTATTTCGCGATGTGGAAGCCGGTGCGGTGAACTATGGTGTGGTGCCGGTGGAGAACTCCACCGAAGGGGTGGTTAACCACACGCTGGACACCTTTTTGAATTCCAATCTGAAAATCTGTGGAGAAGTGGAGCTGCGCATTCACCAGCACCTGATGATTGGCCCCAATACCCGCAAAGACTCTATTTCGCGCATCTATTCGCATCAACAGTCGCTGGCGCAGTGCCGCAAGTGGCTGGACGCGCACATGCCGCATGTGGAGCGGGTGCCGGTAAGCAGCAACGCGGAAGCAGCAAAACGGGTAAATACCGAATGGAACGCAGCTGCGATTTCGGGCGAAATGGCCGCTGAGCTGTACGACCTGGAGATTATTGAGCCCAAAATTGAAGACCAACCAGACAATTCTACGCGCTTCCTGATTATTGGTAGGGAATCGGTGCAGCGCAGTGGTAACGATAAGACCAGTCTGATCGTGTCCATGCGTAACGAACCCGGTGCACTGTTTCACCTGCTGAGTCCGTTCAATCGCCACGGCATCGACCTGACGCGTCTCGAGACCCGGCCAGCACCGAGTGGCACCTGGGCCTACGTATTCTTCATTGACCTGAAAGGGCACCTGGAAGACGACAATGTGCAGAAGGCACTGGCGGAGGTTGCCGAAAGAGCCGTAGAAGTGAAACAGCTGGGCTCCTATCCGATGGCTGTGCTCTGACTGTCTGCTCCAGACTGCAGGGGTGCAGGGTCAAAGCAGAGCCAATGCAACTACATAGAATTTTTCGGCTTCGACCGTTAAACACAGGAACAACGACCTAATGAGTATCGACTACAAGTCACTGGCAAAACCCGGCGTGCAGAACCTGGCGCCCTATGTGCCGGGAAAGCCCACTGAAGAGTTACAACGGGAGCTGGGTCTCGATCGCGTCGTCAAATTGGCCAGCAACGAGAACCCACTCGGTGCCAGCCCAGCCGTGGCTGGCGCCATGCAGAACCTGTGGCACGATATCGCCCGCTACCCGGACGGCAACGGCTTCAAACTCAAGCAGGCGCTGTCCAAGAAGTTCGACATTGAACCTGACTGCATAACGCTGGGCAATGGTTCCAACGACGTGCTTGAACTGATCGCTAAGGCGTTTGTCGATAACGGCGAGGAAGTGGTGTTTTCCGAGCACGCGTTCGCCGTCTACCCGATTGTCACGCAAGCAGTTGGTGGCAAAGCGGTGGTAGTGCCCGCCAAGGATTATGGTCACGATTTGGCCGCCATGGCGAGTGCCGTGACGGAACGCACCAAAGTCATGTTCGTGGCCAACCCTAACAACCCTACTGGCACCTGGAATAATCGGGATGCCGTGGTCAATCTGCTGGAATCGGTGCCACCGCAGGTGATTGTGGTGCTGGATGAAGCTTATTTTGAATACGTTTCAGAAGCGGACTACCCAAATGGCGTCGAATTGCTGGGGCGGTTCCCCAATCTGGTGGTGACCCGTACTTTTTCAAAAATATTTGGTTTGGCCAGTCTGCGCGTTGGTTATGGCTTCGCCTCGGCAGAGATTACGGACGTACTGAATCGCGTACGCCAGCCGTTTAACGTCAACTCTTACGCACAGGCCGCCGCTGTGGCCTCGCTGAAAGACCGCGACTTTCTCAGCCGCAGTCGCAAATTGAATGACGAAGGGTTGGTCTATTTGGCCAATGGCTTCCGCGATATTGGGCTGGAGTACATCCCTTCGGTTGGCAATTTCATTACCTTTATGGCGAATGATGCCGAGAAAGTCTATGACGATCTGTTGCGCAAGGGTGTGATTGTTCGCCCCGTGGCTGGTTATGGCATTGCAAATGGCCTGCGCGTCACCGTTGGCACGGTCAGCGAAAACCGTGTCTTCCTCAAAGCCCTCAAAGACGTGCTTGCCGCGCACTCATGAGCACGCCGGACATGAGCACGTTGGGTAGTCGTCAACTGGAAGGTCGCACCCTGGGAATTGTCGGGCTTGGCCTGATTGGCGCCTCATTGGCGGCGGCGTTGCGCGCGCGCCATGTCTCTGTAACCATCTGTGGCTACGATCAGTCCCGTGAATCTTCCGCGCGCGCGCTGGAGCTTGGCTATGTGGACCAAGTGGCCGACTCGCCACAAACCCTCTGCAAAACTTGCGACCTGGTAGTGTTGGCCGTGCCGGTGCTGAGCACGGAATCTGTGTTGCGAGCGTTGGCACCGGCGCTGTCTGATGGCGGGACCGTGGTGACGGACGTGGGCAGTGTCAAATGTGTGGTGGATAAAGCCGCGCATGCCGTGTTCGGCGAGTTGCCGTCCTGGCTGGTGCCGGGTCATCCCATCGCCGGTTCTGAATTCAGCGGCGTGAATGCGGCCAATCCGGCCCTGTATAAGAATCATCAGGTCATTCTCACGCCAGCAGAAGACACCGAACCCGGCGCGCTGGACCTGGTGACCAGTCTCTGGCAGGCAGTGGGTGCCTCGGTTGAAGTCATGTCGGTGTCTCGACATGACGAAGTGCTGGCCGCCACCAGCCACCTGCCGCATCTGCTGGCGTTCTCGTTGGTGGACAGCCTGGCCCAGGAGTCGGAAAAATACGAGATTTTTCATTATGCGGCTGGTGGATTTCGGGACTTTACCCGCATTGCCGCCAGCGACCCGACCATGTGGCACGACATCTTTTTGAGCAATGACCAGGCCACTCTGGATGTGCTTGATCGTTACATGACGCACCTGCAGACTGTGCGTGACGCCCTGGCCACAGGCGATGGCGACACCCTGTTTGATGTGTTCACGCGGGCCAAGAAAGCCCGTGACCATTTTTCCCGCGTTCTTGATGAACGCCAAAGCAGCACGACGTAGGCAGACAGTATATGGCAGTGACGAAGGATTCTCAGGCCGCAGTAGTGACCATCGATGGGCCCAGTGGATCGGGAAAGGGGACGTTGAGTCAGATCATCGCCCAGGACCTGGGTTGGAACTTCCTGGACAGTGGGGCGCTGTATCGACTCACTGCGTTGTCAGCGCTGAGTCACAAGATTGATCTTGGCAGTGAAGAAGACATTGCCGTACTGGCCGCCCATCTGGATACCCGCTTTGATGCCGAAACCGGCCGTGTCTACCTGGAAGGCGATGACGTCACCCAGATTATGCGTACCGAGAAAACCGGTGCGGCCGCCTCACGGGTAGCGGCGTATCCGGAAGTACGCAAAGCTTTGCTAGAACGCCAGCGTGCGTTTCGTGCCGCACCGGGGCTGGTGGCAGACGGTCGGGACATGGGTACCGTGGTCTTCCCCGACGCCGACCTGAAAATTTTCCTGACTGCCAGCGCCGAAGAGCGGGCCCGTCGTCGCGTGGCACAATTGCGCGAAAGCGGTATGGACGCGAATTACGAAGAGATCCTGTCCGACGTGGTATCCCGCGATGAGCGTGACCGTAATCGCGCAGAATCGCCACTGATTCCAGCGGATGACGCCCGCACCCTGGACAGTACCCACATGAATATTGAAGGGGTAGTGGAAGCCGTGCTTCAGTTGATTGCTGACCGCGGACTCGCCTGAACCACAGCACCTCGGTTGCCGGTTCGTAATCGCCTGTATACCGGCGGTTACGACGGGCTATTCCATCAATTATGCCCCTTTTATTCCTGCCCACAATCTGTACAATACTGCACTCGCTTTCCCTGGGAGGGCGAATTAGGTGTGCCCGTATGCTCTGAGACCAGCATTGAGACAGTACGGGTGCTATGTTGGATTGACCCGGACGGGCTGGCGTGCGGAAAAGCTTGTAGAGGCAAAAAAACCAGGCCTCTTGGGCAAGCCGTTGATCGATTAGGAACTTTTACACATGAGCGAAAGCTTTGCTGAACTTTTTGAAGAGAGCTTAAAGACAATTGAAATGGTGCCCGGTTCTATTGTGACCGGTCTCGTTGTTGCTATTGACTCTGATTGGGTCACTATCCACGCCGGTTTGAAATCGGAAGGCGTGGTACCGCGTGAGCAGTTCATCAATGAAGAAGGTGAACTCGAAGTCAACGTGGGCGATGAAGTCAAGGTCGCGCTGGACGCGGTTGAAGACGGCTGGGGTGAAACCCGTCTGTCCCGTGAAAAAGCCAAGCGTGCCGAAGCCTGGATCGATCTGGAAGAAGCCCATGAAAAAGACGAAGTTGTCATGGGTATTATCAACGGCAAGGTTAAGGGTGGTTTCACCGTTGACGTCAAAACCGTCCGTGCGTTCTTGCCCGGTTCACTGGTTGACGTGCGTCCGGTGCGTGACACGACTCACCTGGAACACAAAGAACTCGAATTCAAGGTTATCAAGCTGGACCGCAAGCGTAACAACGTTGTGGTATCTCGTCGTGCCGTGCTGGAGTCCGCGAACTCTGCCGAGCGCGAAGAACTGCTGGCTAACCTGCAGGAAGGTCAGACCATCAAGGGTATCGTCAAGAACCTCACCGATTACGGTGCGTTCGTCGACCTGGGTGGCGTAGACGGCCTGCTGCACATCACTGACATGGCGTGGAAGCGCATCAAGCATCCGTCTGAAATCGTGGCCGTTGGCGACGAGATCGACGTGAAAGTACTGAAGTTTGATCGCGAGCGTAACCGTGTCTCCCTGGGTCTCAAGCAACTGGGTGAAGATCCGTGGGTCGACATCAAAGGCCGTTACCCGGAAGATTCCGTGGTTACTGCCAAGGTTACCAACCTGACCGATTACGGCTGCTTTGCTGAGCTGGAAGAAGGCGTTGAAGGTCTGGTACATGTTTCCGAAATGGACTGGACCAACAAGAACATTCACCCCTCCAAAGTGGTTCAGGTGGGTGACGACATCGAAGTCATGGTGTTGGACATCGACGAAGAGCGTCGTCGTATTTCTCTCGGCATCAAGCAGACCCAGACCAACCCGTGGGAAGATTTCTCCCAGCGTTACAGCAAGGGCGACCGGGTAACCGGCACCATCAAATCGATCACTGACTTTGGTATCTTCCTGGGTCTGGAAGGCGGCATTGACGGTCTGGTTCACCTGTCTGACATCAGCTGGCAGGAATCTGGCGAAGACGCCGTACGCAAGTACAAGAAGGGCGACGAGCTGGAAACTGTGATTCTGTCCATTGATCCGGAGCGCGAGCGTATTTCTCTGGGCATCAAGCAAATGGAAAGCGATCCGTTCTCCGAGTACGTTGGCATCAACGACAAAGGCACTATCGTTACCGGCAAGATCATCGAAGTGGACGCCAAGAGCGCCACCGTTGAACTGGCTGAAGACGTGCAGGCCGTGCTGAAAGCCTCTGAAATCAGCCGTGACCGTGTGGAAGACGCGCGCAACGTGTTAAAAGAAGGCGAAGAAGTCGAA
>LFIK01002313.1_pt1 | contig 15410 bp, 24 predicted proteins | sample 643401 | NCBI WGS metagenome assembly LFIK01 (sample SAMN03777447, study PRJNA286221) | soda lake metagenome | biome: soda lake; feature: Kulunda steppe; material: water; isolation source: sample T5-Br brine of Lake Tanatar-5 | place: Russia: Kulunda steppe | collected 2010-07
CTTCCCCCACACCCTTCCCCCACACTCTTCCCCAACCCACCCCACACTCTTCCCCAAACAGTCTCCCATGTCCCAGCCTCCCACGGTGCTGCCATCCAGCACTCCACGCCACCTGGCGCGTGCGCCAGTCAAGCAGTCGGCAAGGGCCGCGTGCAGCAAAGGAAGCCGCAGAGCTGCGTAGACCACGGCTGCGCAGGCCATGGCTACACAGCTCACGGCTGCGCGGGTCCAAATAGGCTGCGTAGACCACGGCTCCGCAAGTCACGGCTGTGCGGGTCCAAATAGGCTGCGTGCTGGCCACCGGCTTGTGGTCCACCCCCCGGAACACCGCAGCAGCTCAGGTGTCAACACACACGCACGCATGCTGCACCTCACTCCTGCAGGTGCTGACCACCGGCTTCTGGCCGACCTACAAGAGCATCGAGCTGGCGCTGCCTCAGGAGATGGTCGCCGGAGTGGAGCTGTTCAAGGAGTTCTACGAAGTGGAGAACAAGCACAGGTGTGCGCGCCAGAGAGTGCCCCGCGCAGAGCATGTGCCTGAGAAGGTGTGCTCCTGACAGAGCGCCCTAGAGGGCGATTTTGAGCGTCCGACTTTGAGAGAGTCCAACTTTGAGAGTCCCCCTGTAGGGCAGAGGGTTGTGGGGTGGAGAGGTGGGGCTGAAGGCTCCTGAAGGGCCAGTGGTGCGCGCAACTTCATCCTTAGTGGTAGTGACAGGCCTGAAATGGCTGTCGCCTGCACGGAGCCCCTTTGCCCTGCGCAGACACGCGCTGCAGCACGCCACTCGACAAAGGCTTTGCCCTGCGCAGGCACGCGCTGCAGTGGACAGATAAGTTTGCGTAAATGCACTGCACATATGAGATTGCAGCGCATTTTTCGTAAACTTATTTGTTTGGCGTTGTAAAATGACCTGCGTCTCTTTTTCACGAGAGTAAATATGACCCTGGATCAACGGATAGACTAGGTGATAATGCCCAAAAGGAAAAGTCGCGCTGTTTCTAGATCGATAGATAGAGAGGATGATGGTTCCGAAAGAAGTGAGCGCGCTGCATGAGACAGGCCTCGCCCTGTGCAGGCACGCCCTGCAGCGCGCTGCCGAGTGACAGACAGACTTAGACATATGACAGCTGAGGCGCTCACTCCCGGATGCCCTTTGCAGTGTGGGACCAGGTGCACATGCAGACACGCGCCAAGGTCATGCGCAGACGCGTCTGTGCTGGCCTTGGGCATGTGCAAGGGCCACACAGGTCACGGGCCCCTGTGCAGCACACGCTGGTCCTTGCTGCAAATGCTGGTTTGTGCCGTGGCGTGCCTGCACATGTGCTTGCGCGCCCTGTGCTGGCCGGCAAGCGGGTGTGCGCATGCACCTTTTGTGCAGGCGGCTGGCGTGGATCTACTCCCTGGGCACAGCAATCCTGAAGGGCAACTTTGACCAGCGGCCCATCGACATGACCATGAGCACGATGCAGGCCGCGGTGTGCCTGCTGTTCAACGACGCAACTGAGCTGACGTACAGAGAAGTGCAGGTGAGGGCACAGCCCGAGTGTTCAGGTCCCCTTCCCCTCTTTTGACAGCTGCAGACTAAGGCTGGTTTCAAGTGCGCAGGTCCTGTGCACGTAGAAATTGATCTATGCTGGCTGGAAAAAACAGCTTGGGTGCCCTGTCCAGAGACTTGTGTGGTGCGTGGGTAAACTGCTCTTGTGCCCCTGTCCATGCCTTGAGGGGTGTGGTGTGGTGAGGGAGGCAAGTTAGTTCCACGCACACCCACTGGTTGGCTGTTTCAGGAGGTGTGCTGCACTCCCTGACGTAACTTGAACACCGGAAAAGGGGTAAAAGGGTATTCCACGCACACCTACTGGCTGGCTGCTTCGGGGGGGGGGTGCTGCACTCCATGATGTGGCTTGAACAAAATGGAGGACCACATAGGTGCATGGGCAGCAGAAAAGGCGGGCGGGCATGCCCCTGCATCACCCTGTCACACAGACATGCAAGGCTGGCGCACAGACACGCAAAGCGCACGGACATGCAAGGCGCACTAACGTGCATGGCATGCCCCTCTGCTCTTGGGCGTGCAGGAACGCACAAACATGCAGGAGGAGGACCTGGTGCGGCTGCTGCACTCGCTGTGCCTCCAAAAGTTTAAGCTGCTCAACAAGGACCCCGACAACAAGGTCATCAACAAAAACGATAAGTTCAGGTGTGCCTGTGCAACTGCCTGCCCACCACGCGCGTACTGCGCGCGTCTCGGGGCTCTCAAGCATTTGCCTGCAGGCACTGCGTCTCGCTCTCCAGATTGCTTGGCATGAGGCGCTGTTGAGTAGGAGCACACTTTGAAGTGTGCATGCATCCCGTGCATCAGGCCCGCAGGAAAACAGGTTGTGCAGAAACTGGCCGGGCAGTGGCTTCTTCACAGGTCCTCAACAGTGATGAATGTCTGGGACGGTACTTTGGGACACATGCCTGTGCCTTCCTTACATCTCTGTCCAGTCCGTGTGCGCTGTCCTCGCTATGCCATTCGCAACGCGCATGGCTGCACACCGCTCACGCTGCACGCCTGCCTGCGCGTGTGTGCCTGCAGCTTCAACAACGGCTTCACCAGCCGACAAGTGCGCATCAAGATCCCGCTGCCGCCTGTGGATGAGAAGAAGAAGGTGATCGAGGATGTGGACAAGGACCGGAAGCACGCCATCGACGCCGCCATTGTTCGCGTCATGAAGAGCCGAAAGGTCTGTCAAGTCAACAGCCATGCCTGTGGTCAAATACAACACCTGGGGCTGTCAAGTCAACAGCCATGCCTGGTCAAGTACAACACATGGGGCTGTCAAGTCATCTGCCATGCCTGGTAAAATACAGCACCTGGGGCTGTCCGCACCACCATCGTGCGCATCATGAAGAGCTGCATAGTCTGTCAGGGCACTGGATAACATACATCCGTGTGTTTGTGCTAAGCTGGCTGTGTCTGCTCTCTTATATGGCGTGCCTCACTACGTATGTGCCATATACCGCCACGCAACGCGAGAGGCGCTCGGTCTGTGGCCACAGCAGCAGCGCCCCTTGTGGCACTGCGAAAAGGCTGTGGGGCATGCATGCCTGCTTTCATTTTATTCGAGTTTGGTTCAAGTCTGACCACAGGGGATCTCCATCCTGAGCTGGTTAGCAAGGCTACAGCCAAATTGCTTGTCAGGCAGTGCGTGATGATGATGATGATGATGATGATGATGCATGTCCCGCCATGGTTATGATGATGATGATGATGATGCATGTCCCGCCATGATGATGATAACGATGCATGTCCTGCCATGATGACGATAATGATGCATGTCCAGCCATGATGCATGTCAGGCTGCCCAGGGAATCAGTCGGCTTTTGGGAGGGCCTCAGCTTGTTTTATCAGTCGATCAACCTGATATGAGAGTCCTCGGTATGCAGTCTGGCACACGTCCACTGCCCCCCGTATGTATCGCTGATGATGGCTTGTGCAGCACTGGTGTTGGATTGTGTTGGCTTGTGCAGCACTGGTGATGGCATGTGGTGGCTTGTGCAGCACTGGTGATGGCTTGGACACCACAGAACACGAATGAAAGCCCTCTGTGTGCATCGCTAATAAGGCCGGGCGTGTCTGCGTCATCATTGCTGTGTCTTACTTGCTCTTACGTCTCCTTGCATGCTGCTGTGCCGCCCGCTGTTTCCTTGCGCAGATCCTGCAGCACCAGCAGCTGGTCATGGAGGTGGTCCAGCAGCTGTCTCGCTCATTCAGGCCAGATTTCAAGCTCATCAAGAAACGCATTGAGGACTTGATCCAGAGAGAGTACTTAGAGCGTGATAGTGAGAACCCCCAGATGTTCAAGTATCTGGCTTAACACTTGCGTGTAAATGTTTGATCTCAATACATGCGTGTGTCATGAACCTGTTTGCTTGTATGCTCTGTGTCACAAGGACTGGCGTATATACGCGTGTCTTTTGCACATGGCAGTGTTTGTACATCAGATATTGACGGGCGAGGGGTGTTATCGGTTTACTGAGCTGCTCGTGCAGGAGAACTTGTGATTGGGGCACCACAGCGTATTGCATGTGGGGTAGCAATGCAGCAGCAGGAGCCTGTACCTTATTCGTAGATCTAGGGGACAGAAGAATTATTAGGCAGGTCAGCTTTTGCTCTTTCGTAAGTTACAATATTCATGCCCTGCTTGTTTGTGCATGGAGATGGAGGCTGTGAGAGCAGTGTGAATGCTGAAGTTTATTATGCTACTTTGACTGACAAGTGTTTTTTATATGCTTTTGGCCATGTCAGACATGTAAATGCTCTTCCAAACTGAAATTCAAGCAATTCATTGATTGACACAGGCGCATGTGGTCCGCGTTAAAGTTAGGCTTTACCGACAGCCTAGCTGCTAGGCTGATTGGGTCGTGGCTGGTCATCCCCAGCTAAAATGTAATCCATGATGCCGGAAATGGAACGGCAATGTTTGTGATATTAACATGTTGTAATTGTAACATGTCAAATGGAGGACTCTGAGGGTGTTGACATGCAATTGTGTAGTTTTATTGTTTTGTGGAAACAAAGCCGTACTTTGTGCCCACACCTTGGAGGCTTGAAGACTGGCCGCTACGTTGCAATGGGGGGAGTCATCCTATCCCTTCTTTCCAGATGATCATTCCATTCCTATGATAGGAGAACTGTAATCTTAGATTCCCCATTGCATGAGGAGGGGTGGTCATGACGTAAGTTTACAAGTTTAAGTTTGACCTTCAGCCAGGTAGTTTGACTGTTCAGGTTGCTGGTGAACACCAGCCATCAAAAAAACATCCATGAGCTCTGAAACAAAACGATAGGAATCAGTTTGTTTTTGGAATAAATTGAAGACATCTTCAGAACAAGCTTGGGAGAAATAAAAAGCTCCAGTCTGATTGACAGTAATTTTGTGTGCCAGTGGAAAATCATGAAACAAGTCTGCAAATTGAAGCCTTGACGAACACATTTGCATGCAAGGGCACACTGTGCCCTGGCAGAAAAAGAGCGTGCTTTTCATCTTGAATTGCCTGCAAGCCACACTTATCACAGGTACCATCATGATGTTCCCAGCTTCTTGTCTCGACTCGCAGCGCATGGGAATGTAACCTGAAACGTGCCACTTTGCGCTGTGTTTGCTTGCCTAAATCCAGATGCAGATGCCTGGGTACAGGAAAAGGCGGTCCATCAACAGTCACCGACCTACAAGGCAATGCAACCCAATTATGATATTTCCAAGCCACGGGCAAAGCACCGTGGCGGCCCCAGGCATACGTCGGTAGTTAACTCGAGTTTGCAGCCTTGTCCATCTGATCTTCATTGCCTAGCTGGTTTGCCTGGTACCAGATACTCCTCAACCTCTTTCTCAGATCGACAACAAATTGTGACTGTGGAATCGTTTGGAATGTTCTCACGCGATGCTGGAAATCACCGCTCCTTTCCAAACCATGAAAAGCATCCAAGAACTCAGCACTCCAGCACTTCTTTTTAACAGTGCTCATCGCAATATCAGCTTGAGGACTTTGGCAAGAGTGCTACTATTACTGCATAGCAGAGCATTATAAAATCTCACAGCCGCTGCATGACGTAAGAAAAGAAAAGAAAGACGCAGGCAGTAATTGACATTTCCTACATCAATTAGGAAAAAGAGCCACTTCCTAAAGACAGAAATAAGGTATTTCTACTGGAATCAAGGAGGCTAACCAGCATGACACCATTCATGGCCTCGACGATATAAGTTGGCATGTCACATGAACTCCACTCGGACCTCAGACCTCGGAGTTCTCGAGAGTGCGTCTGGTACTAAAAATTTATAAGCTTACTGAAGCGAATGAGCATGCAACTTCACAGCAAGCTTGGTAGGTCTCTGAGGATGAAGACACATTCTTGAGAGGCTCCATGCCATGGAGGACTGTAAATGGAGGGAGAGGAATGCTTGAGGGCTTGCGTGACTGATGTCGAAGTTCACCCCATCTCTCAGTTCAGGGTCAAGTTTGTATTTTCAAACTTTCCAAAGGCTTGAAGCATTGTTGCTCTTAGTTGCTCAGGAGGATACTTAGACACAACACCAGTGTTTGTCCCACAGAATTGTCTCAGAATTTGTGACACCTGCCCTGTGGCTTAGAAGGCCGGAACTTCTGAAGAAGGCTCTGCCGCAGCGGTCCTCAGAGGTCCACCAAGCATCAATCGTCATGATGGTTAGTTACTCTAATTCTCATGACGCTGGTTCAGCAAGTGCAATGCCATTGGCAGAATGCAATCTTTATTTCACCCTGCCTGCACCCCAGGCAACCAAACAATGGCAGCACGGCATGGCATAGCACTACTGAAATCATAACTAGGCCACAGTGTCTCAGGAGGCATTTCAGCTTGAGAGCCTGCTGCAGACAACAAGCCTTCAAGAATTTCTTTTTGAACCAGGACATTATAATTTAATCGGAACACTGAGAGGAAAGAAAGGGACATTGCACCCACAGGGATCCCCCGGTAACATGCATGAAGGAACACTGTTGTGACACTGAGAGGCAGGGCCTCATGAGAGCTTCAGGATCACCTGTGAGAATGCTATCCAAAAAAAGAACAGCTCCGCCATGGTCCTGGTGAATATACATGTGTTCCATGTGCCTGCGGTCACTGCATGCTGTGATGTGTTATCCAGCAAGTTGAGTGGTTGTTAAGCTCTTTAGATCTCTGTCAACACCCACTTTTCAGGGACCTTATCCAATGTTATTTTGTTCATCTAACTGAGGCTCATCTTTGTCGTCCATGCTTGGGAAGAATGACCCTTCAAACTCCTGGAAGTCATCTTGTGATGGCAGTTAAAACCCATGTAAGGCATCTTGAAATATGACACCCTCCTCCATGAAGTCACCAGTTATGGCCTCCCAAGCCACAAACACTTGAGCACCTTTGATACGAGCATGCAGCAGAACAAGCCATCATAGTGAGATTATATTGCTGTCGTGAATTGAGAGAGGACATTGTATGAGTCAGATCTGAGTCATGAAGAGACAAGCAAAGTTAGCAGTTTACGCTGTGAACATGAAGTCTTCTACAAAAGCGGGTGAAGCAGGCTAGGCAGGGCTCAGCAGCATATAAGTTGCAAGGGAAATTATGTGTACTACAAACAACAGCTGTGGCCTATTCCAGCTTATATATCCTGCAACAACACTCCGCCGCTGGCTAATTCAATGATTGATCAATGGAAAACTTATGTGCTTTCCAGATAAACAACACTGAGAAACTGTCACTGACCTTTTGTAGCGCTTCACTACGACTTAGCTAAGGATATAACTGCTCAAACAGCTTACTATTTCCTGCTGTTTTTCAACCACACATTCACTGAAATTCAAACATGTAAAAAGAGGTTTCAGAGTTATGCACATGCTTCACCCTTAAGATTACGTTATGCTCAGCGTAACCGGTAAAGTGAACACAATGTCCACAAGTAATGTACCTACCTATTCTACTACGAGCAGTAGAGCTTGAGCTGTTAACAGATATCGTCCTGCTTCGCATGCCATTTGCTCGCTCCTGCGCGTTTATGCAGGTATATGTGCATGGAGGAAGGTGAAGGATAGTAGCATGTATGTGTTCTCATGCACGCGTGCATGTGTGTGTGTGTGCGTATGCGAGACTCTCGCAGCGAGATTAATGGAGGGGGTGTTCGGGCTGTAATATTGTCTGCCCGTCTGCCTGTTGGTCAAATGACATGCACTAAGGATAGCCATAACGATTTTCATTGGTGGTACCTCTTTAATTTGGTGCAACTGAAAGGCATGCCTCACCTCACAGTTGCAAAAGGTACTGGTACTAACACCTAACTTCACATTGCGTGACTGGCATATGCCTGGCAGGAAAAGGAAGCACGGTCTGGGTGCGAGCAAAAGGTGCTAACCAGCAGAGGTCACAAAGATGCTCCACCAAAGGTGCAAATATGCAAAAGTGCTCACAAAAGTTGCAAATACACAAAGTTGCAAATACGCAGAGGTGCTCGCCAGCAGACGTCCATATCCAGAATCATTTGAGATGACACACAGTGCTACTGAGGGTTCCGTGGCTGGCCTGCTGGATGTTGCCCTGTTTGTTCCCATCTTCATTATTGGAGCCACCATCTTTGCTGCTTCCAATCAGGCCTCCTTCTTGTTTGCCTGCAGTGGGTGGACTGCAAGCAATCAATGATGAGAATCAAGAAAAGAAATCATGGGCACAAGCATCCCATTCTGGCCTGACCCGAGTTACCATCAGCCCTAGGACGTACATGTACATCTCCTGCAATTTACTTTTTGGCCGTGATAGCTTTCATGCAATCTGCTTTTGACTGTGCTTCTCAGTTACTAGACACCGAGTGTTTTTTTCCTCTGCTTGCCTGGGGCTGATGCAGTGGAACCATGTTTTAACAAAGCTTCCAGAGTCCGGCGCAATTTCTCAATTTCTCAATGGCAATTTCTGCTCACTTTGCACATAATTTGTACAATCGCCAGACACAGCATGCAGCTAGAGAGCGCCAAGGCGCACCAGGACTGCCATCATGCCTTCTTTCGGCGCGTTTCCACCACTTGGATGATGTCAGAGCCTTTACAAGTGCAAGATCAGCTGCCTGGGGCTTGCGTGGCACACGCACAACCTGTAGAGTTGCACGCAAGCATGTGAGAAAGAACAAAGTGCAGATATCAGCGGCCTGTGCACATGAACTGACTGCTGCTTGGGGCTTGCATGGCACGCTCGACAAGTTGTGTTACATATACACGTTCATACACATAGACACACATGCAAACAAGGATAGGGTACAATAGCCAGGGAGCGGGTGGCGAGCTGAGTTGCGTGCCTGTGCTTCACAACAATGTCACATCCTTGAACATGCAAGCATGGCTTGCAGGCGTGAACACAGCCTTATTCCAAAACAATTGACTTTGAATGTTAAGTGTCTGCAAATGTAGAACGTTCTTTGTGAGCGTTCATGAACTGGCTTCGTTCAGCTGAATGCATCACCTGTCACGCTGTCATGAACGTTCAAGATTTGTAATGAACATTCGTCACGTGCAATGAACATTCGTCTTGAGCGTTCTTTTCATGCCAAAGAGCGCTCTTTGTCACCTATCTTTCGTTTTGCAGAGCGTTCATGACTTGCATTGACACACAAGATGAACGCTCTTGGGATGGTTTGTTGTCATCAAAGAACGTTCATTGTGTGTCTGCAATTGAAGAACGTTCCTTGTGAGCGTTCATGAACTGGCTTCTTTCAGCTGAATGCATCACCTACCATGTTGTCATGAACGTTCAAGATCTGCAATGAACGTTTGTTGTGAGCGTTCTTTTCATGCCAAAGAGGGCTCTTATGCACCTATATTTCGTTCTGCAGAGCGTTCATGACTTGCCTTGACAGACTTGTTCAAGACCGTTCATTGGCTGTAATATTGATATTCATTCTAGAGAGTGTTCCTTAGGGTGTCAGGTGGGGTGCGTATTCTTAATGCACGTAGGAGAACATGTAAAAGTTATTTGGTTGCATCAGCGGGCATGACAAGAATGTGAGCTGATTTTTCAGTTAATGAAGATTAATCTGTAGGTGAGTTGTGACATGTGCGCTAACAAGATCTTCAATGTATGTTTCAAGGCGATGCAGGCTGATGTTCGATCAAATTAATGTTTCTGAAATGCGAATACATGCATGCCAAAGGCACTTATCCTAGCACAACTCCATGGCTAATCAGAGGACTCCTCACTCTCGAGCTCATCATCATCCTTTTCCTCAGTCTTGAAACCTGCCATCCCCTTGTCTTGCCTGCATGTACAAGATGTGTGTGTGTGTGTGTGTTGAAATGACGAACATTCATGCACGTAATGAACGATCAAAATGTGCAGGCACAAGCCTGTCGACGTCAACTGAACGTTCAAGTCAAGCGACAAACGTTCAAATTTCCAGAAGAACGTTCATTTGACCAACTTCGGTTTCTTTCAAGCAACCCGTGCCAAACTGGGTCTGGGGTTTTACTGCCAGGGCACAGTTTCATTAAGTCCATTTGTGAACCTAGACAAGCATGTAGCTTACCTCTTCCGCTTCCTCCTGGCTTCAGTGCGCTTGGTCACTGCCCTAGCAGCTGTGGGCCAAAAAATGAGCTTCCTATCTCTGATCTTGTCGTTCTCGTCTTTCATCTTTTCAGCTGTTGACCTGTCGGGTGCTGTCGTTGGGTTGGCCAGAGTGACAATCTCACTCATTACCTCTGCAAAGCAAAATGCAGGCATGAAAGTAAACTTGCCATTGACGGTGGGATCCCCTCTCCGGAGAGGGGAAATGTCCTCATGAAATCCCTTGAAGTGCTCATACCCATAAGTGCGTGCATGCTTCATGTGCAAGTGAGCCACTGATGCACCTTTCCACACATTTTGCAAGGTAACCAAATGCAAGTCGTGTTGGTAAGGTAAGTTTTTTTTTTAAGTCGTGTTGGCTATGCAAGGCTATTGGTGCAAAAGCATGAGGTCAACCTAGCAATACTTAGTGTCATGAAAAGCAAGAATGAGTGAGCAATGCAATTAATGATTGATGCATGGTCTGGTAGAGTTCTGGCCAAGATCTGAAAATATCAAAGGAGAGGCCTACCAAATTCTTTGAGGGACTTTTCTTTGGTTGGGCCTGCCACACGGCCCATGCAGCTGGCTGAATTGAGTGCAGGGGGGGTAAAGCCAGCTTTCTTGCGGAGGCCTCCAAGTTGCTCCATTGCTACTGCGTGGAACTGTCTCCATCGCAATGGGAATAGCACAGCCATGGAAGGCAGCTTTTCCTTGTCCAAGCGCGCGTTGATTTCGCCCTCGAAGCTTTCAAGATCTGAATGCCACTTGGGCGGATTCTTCTCCTTCTCCCTCTTGGATTTCTCCTTGGGCGTGGCGTCCTCAGGGTCCACCATGAAAAGGTAGACTGTTGGGAGAACCTGTGTTTGAATGTGCATTGTGTCCACTCATGCACAAGACATGAGCACCATGTTATGTCGTGCTTGTGTCAGTGTGATCAACTCATGCTTGTATCTGAGCAGCATGCACTACTGTGCCTGCATCAATGCACATCACCCGCCATCACTTGTAAAATCTTGCACGACACACACATAAACAAGTGTGCCGCGGTGCCTTGTTAGCTTACATGGTACAGAGACTATTTGAGGGAAGACTGCAACAAGAAGGCTTGGTGGTAGCGACACATTGGCCTGAGTACCAACCTTCTCCAAACAATCATTTTGGTACTTTCCTTCTCGAGCGTAGGCTTGTCTGTCGTTGCCCTTCAGTTCATCTTTGCTGATATCAGCAAAGATGAACTGAAAGGCAACAAAATCGATTTTGTCGTTGCGCCCAGAGCGGTGCCTGCACACAAAATCCCATTATCACTACATGAAACCTTTTGGTATGCACTTCAGTTAATGCACATGCAACAGCCCATTATGCTTGACCCTCACAAATGCATGACGCGCACAATGCAAGCAAGTGAGTCAACAAATAGAACCACAGGGGGGTGCATGACGTACTTGTTGATGAAGTCCTTGGCCTCCTTGATGTCAATCCCGCTCATCTTCTTGTGTAGAGCTAGGTGCACAAGCGAGGCGGCGGCTGCACACCTCACAGTGATGTCCACCTGGAACAAATTTATGTGGATGTTGAATGTGTTGGTGAATTGCAACATGCAGTAGAGGCATATTACTAACAGACAGCGGCATATGGCCAAAAGCAGATGGGGTATTCTCTAAACGTGTAGGGCAGGACCTGTGTATAAGTGTTTTCATGGGATTGCACAACCGTGTAACATTATCAAGTGATCATGAGTGGGTCAACATTAGATTCATAAATGCATGCGCTATTGCATTTGCCATTGGTGGGTGCTTTGTCCATCTGCTCATAATAGGACAAGTTTGAAAGAGCGGTGACTTAGGTAATTGCGGGCTGTAAATTAATGTGAGCCATACCGTATAAGAGACTCTGAGCGTTGGTGCTGAAGCCCTGGTTCTCCTTGCTCTTTGTCTGCCAGAGCAAGTTGCTCTTGACATCACGCAGGGTCAGCGTCCGAGCGGCAGCCTTGTGCGATTCTATCACTGCATCATCCATCTTTAGGCGTGCTTTGCTCGCGCCGGCAGGCCTGAAGTGTGTGTGCGCGTAATATGACTTGTGGCATGGCGCATAGCAAAGGCAGGGGTGGCTTACAGAGAGCGTCACATTTGCTATTTTGGCATGCATTTTTGTCACTTTGCAGGCTGGCAACTTAGAGTACAACACTGTTGGCAAGAAATATTGAAACTAGACATGCTTTGCACAACTAGGTACTTCAACGTAAGCACGCCTACTATTCAGAAGTTAAGATTGTTGTAGCACTAACCTGTCCAATGAGGTTATTTTTGCGCTCATTTCTTGCGGCAGCGTCCTCATCAGCACACCCTCAAATGGAGCTCCGGATGCGCTGCTGCTTGTCTGCCACCCTGTGGCAGGAGTTCCAGGGGTTTGTAAGGATGACGGATCCGGAGTCATCCTTACAAAACCCTGGAACTCCTGCCTCAGGGTGGCAGATCACCAGCTGGGTATCTTCACAGTACTTGATTTCCACGAGATGGATGTGCCGTTGATTGGGTATGACTCATACCTAGGAGCTGATTAGGGTTCCGGACCCTGGACTAAGGCAGGCTCAGCCAGGCTGGTGCTGGTGCTGAGAGCCCCTCTGCATTCTACGCATGCCCTACATCTTTATACTTACTATGGTAGGTAGTACATAGGCTAGGATTGGCATTTGATACGTTTTCTTTTTATTTCAGTCACTAGTATAGCGTCTGGCCGGTTAGTAGGAAGAAGGGAAAGTGTCTGTTCAGTAGGGACTCCTCGGAAGCAGCGAGGGAGAGGCCATTCAGTCATGGTGATATTGGGAGAAAGTGTGTAGGGAGCCTGCAATAGCTTCCACGATAGTCTACAAGAGATGTTTCGGCGCCCAGAATCACACCGCGAGATGATCTGGTGCTGACAATCTGGTAGAATGTGCAAGGCACAGTCTGAATGATGACAGACGGGGCATTGAAGATCGGTTGCAACCAATTGAGGCCTTCAACTGAGGTCTTGAAGCGGGCAGCATGCTAAATAAATTTTTTGAAGGGAACCTGTATGGAATTTTTCCGAGCAGGTCCTGTGCAAAAGCCCTATAAGTGTTTGCTCCGGACAATCGAGCACTGCAGGCGTCGGGGCACCTGCGATGGGAAGTCAGCTGTCCACCCTCGCAACCTGTGGGTTCAGGGTTCAGACCTCACTGGAGGCTCACAACCGGCTAAGCTGCCATTGTTTGGCGGATGCAGCCTTGAAACCTTAACCTTTTAAGTGTTTACATGAGATCTGCACTGTTTCCAAGTTCACCTGATACAGTCAGCTGCTAAAATCAGCTGCTCATTCTGTGCTTATACTGTACAAGGTGCATAAGTACAAGGGTGGTCAATTTGAAAATAAGCCATTAATCAGATATGTACCAAGTACTGTCAGGCATGTCCATCAAGTGTGAGGATCACAAACTACCCAAGGTCCTGTTGGGAGCAGTTCCCGTTGTGACGGGCTTTATGTTGAGCGTGACTGCTCTTCCCTTCATTCCCTCACACCACGCAGGGCACAAGCACACTGGAAAGCAGGGCACGCAATTGCCAGGGCACAGTGCGCAGCTATCAAGCTGCGCACCAAGTACGAACACAGGTCAATCGCTACCGAGCTCAGAAAAGGTCAAGGGCTTCTAAGCAAAATCGGGCTGGTTAATGGCGGTCACAAGTCGGTTCCAGCGCCTGCCCGTTGGGTTGACCCTCCTGGGCGCTTGGATGATGGTTGAGATGGGCATATACACGTAGTGCGTATTGACCAACCCCACCGTGGTGTCAGTGTAACCTGGGAGCAGTGCATTCAGCAGGTTGTCCCTTAAACTCAGCGAGGGTTTTGGGTGTCGAAGGCCTATTGGATTGAGGAACAATCTTCTTAGAGACAGCAGCAAGAGGCAGAGGGCCCTGGCATTTGTGACACCTTCTTGTCGAGGCGCTCGTTGCACTTGCTGGTAGGAAGCTGACGTCATGGACGCCCAAAACAAGCTTTACAATAAGCTACAAAGCCCACGCACAAAACTAAAGCCTGCAGGTTTCCCTGTAGCTGGCAGTTATGCAGCCGATGCCCGCCCAGGACAGAGCTGCGTCCGCATGTTCAGTTCAACGGGGCTGTGGCTGACTCACCCCGTTGGATGGTGCAAAGCACAGAGCTCACCTGCAAATGCACCATGCACAGCGCCTTGGCCCAAGACCTTGCAATACACGCGGTCGTTGGTGGTGGTAGGGATGGCCCGAATCATGTAGGTGGGGTCGATGTACTTGATGTCGCAGTCTCCCTGTGCAGGTGCAGATGGCAAGCACACATTGCAGCACCCTCTATGTCTCTCCAATGCCTGCACCATGTGTGCCATCTCTCTGCAGCATGACAATGCTGCACGCCGCAAGCTCGGCCCCCTCGCCTCCTGCACTGCTCCGCTGCAGCAACACAGCGACCTGGAGGGAGGCTGACGGTGGATGACCCACTGCCCTGACGCGAGACACGCTGTGTACTGCATGGGTAATGCAGCACATAATAACGCACCAGTCTGACTTGACTATTCCACGCACCAGCCCGACTGTTGTGTTAATCAGACTGCACTGTTGTGTAGACCAGACTGCATGGCCCACCACATGCGCAAGACTTCCAGCCTCCTCCCAGTGCTGGCGGACCATTTCCGAGACAGCTTGACCTAACGCACCAGAGGGTGCGGCATTGTGCATGTGTATGACTGTACACCTCACCAGCCTATCATCGAGGCGATACCGCATAAGCCACCGAGTTGTGTGCTGCATACTGCATTGCATAGTCTGCATATCGCATCACACAGTCGGCATACCGCATCACACAGTCGGCATACTGCATCGCACAGTCTGCATACTGCATCACACAATCTGCATACCGCATCACACAGTCTGCATACATGCTGCATCACACAGTCTGCACACCACATCACAGAGTCTGCACACAGCAACGCACAGTCTGTGCTGTGCGTATGGCCCAGCCCCTCAGCCAGAGAGTGCAAATGCATGCGCCAACTCTAACGCAAACCACGATTAACAGCAGCTATTGACAACTTCATCAAGAAAGCAAGAACCACCATAAACACAACTTGTGTGCACTGCAAGCCGCAATGCCCGCCACATTAGAAGTAAGGCATTGTCGTGGTACAAAGCAGTGTTTGCATTTGCGACAGGGTCACTGCATGAAGCAGAACAGCCATCATCATCATCATCAGCAGCAGCAGCAGCAGCAGCAAGGCCACCATCATCATCATCATCATCATCGTCATCATCATCATCATCATCATCGTCATCATCATCATCATCA
>LFIK01002314.1_pt1 | contig 15405 bp, 15 predicted proteins | sample 643401 | NCBI WGS metagenome assembly LFIK01 (sample SAMN03777447, study PRJNA286221) | soda lake metagenome | biome: soda lake; feature: Kulunda steppe; material: water; isolation source: sample T5-Br brine of Lake Tanatar-5 | place: Russia: Kulunda steppe | collected 2010-07
CGAAGATGCTGCGCACCCATTGCCAGACCTCGGGCGTGTCGCTGCAGGAGCAGGACCCCTACAACAACGTGGTGCGCACCGCCTATGAGGCGCTCGCCGCGGTGCTCGGCGGCACCCAGTCGCTGCACACCAACGCGCTCGACGAGGCGATGGCGCTGCCCACCGATTTCTCCGCGCGGATCGCGCGCAACACCCAGCTCATCCTGCAGGAGGAGACCGGCGTGACCAGCGTCGTCGATCCGCTGTCGGGGTCGTATTACGTCGAGAGCCTGACCAATGAGCTCGCCGAGAAGGCCTGGGCGCTGATGGAGGAGGTCGAGGGGCTGGGCGGGATGACGAAGGCCGTCGAGTCCGGCATGCCCAAGCTGCGCATCGAGGAGACCGCTGCGCGGCGCCAGGCGATGATCGACCGCGGCGAGGAGGTCATCGTCGGGGTCAACAAGTACCGCAAGGAAAAGGAAGACCCGATCGACCTGCTCGACATCGACAACGAGAAGGTCCGCGCCGGGCAGGTCGAGGCGCTCGCGCGGATCCGCGCCGCGCGCGACGAGGAGGCCTGCACCGCGGCACTGGCGGAGGTGACGCGCCGCACGCGCGAAGGCGGCAACCTGCTGGAGGCGGCCGTCGAGGCGGCGCGGGCGCGCGCCACGGTGGGCGAGATCTCGATGGCGATGGAACAGGAATTCGGCCGCCACCAGGCCGAGGTCAGGACGCTCGCCGGGGTTTATGGCGCGGCCTATGACGGCGACGATGGTTTTGCCGCGATCCAGCGCGACGTTGCCGCCTTCGCCGAGGAGGAGGGTCGCCGCCCGCGCATGCTTGTCGTCAAGATGGGCCAGGACGGGCATGATCGCGGCGCCAAGGTGATCGCCACCGCCTTTGCCGATATCGGCTTCGACGTCGATATGGGTCCGCTTTTCCAGACGCCCGAGGAAGCCGCGCAGGACGCCGTGGACAACGACGTCCACATCGTCGGCATCTCCAGCCAGGCCGCCGGGCACCGCACCCTCGCGCCGCGGCTCGTCAAGGCGCTGGAAGCCGCCGGGGCGGGCGACATTCTCGTGATCTGCGGCGGGGTGATCCCGCAGCAGGATTACGATTTTCTCACCAAGGCCGGGGTCAAGGCGATCTTCGGCCCCGGCACCAACATTCCCGACGCCGCGCGCGACATCCTGCGTCTGATCCGCGCCGCGCGCGAGCCGGCCTGAGGAGCGCTTCCATGGATTTCGAGATCGATCACCTGGTGGTCACGGCCGAGACCCTCGAGGAGGGCGTCGCGGAGGTCGAGGCCCGGCTCGGCGTGACGATGGCGCCGGGGGGCGCGCATCCGTTCATGGGCACGCACAACAAGCTCCTGTCGATCGGGCCCGGTCTCTATCTCGAGGTGATCGCCGTGGACCCGGCGGCGACGGCGCCGGGTCATGCGCGCTGGTTCGCCCTCGACGACTTCGCCGGACCGCCGCGGCTGTCGCACTGGGTGGCGCGGGGGTCCGATCTTGACGGCGCGCTGGCGCGGGCGCCGGCGGGGGCGGGGCGTGCGATGGCGGCGGCGCGCGGGGCGCTGAGCTGGCGCATCGCGGTGCCCGAGGATGGCCGGCTTCCCTATGAAGGGATGTTTCTGGGGCTGATCGAGTGGGATGGGACGGCGCACCCCGCCGACGCCCTCGCCGATTCGGGCTGCCGGCTCGAGATGCTCGAGCTCGTGCATCCGCGCCCGGCCGAGCTGCGCGGCGTGCTCGATCCGATCGTGACGGATGCGCGTGTCGTCGTGCGCGAGGGGCCGGTGGCGCAACTGCGCGCCCATCTGGAGACGCCGCGCGGGCCGCGGGTCCTCGCGTGACGCCGCGCGCGGCGCGCGACGATGACTGCGCTGCCATCGCCGCGATCTGGAACGGCTATATCCGCGACAGCCTCGCCACCTTCACCACCGCCGAGAAGACCGAGGGCGGGTTGCGCGCCCTGCTCGCCGACAAGGCTGCCGCCGGCCACGGCGTCTTCGTCGTGGAGGCGGCGGGCGCGGTGTGCGGCTTCGCGCTCTATGGCCAGTTTCGCGGCGGGCCGGGCTATGCGCACACCATGGAGCACAGCCTGCTGCTCGATGCGGGCGCGCGCGGGCGCGGGGCCGGGCGCGCGCTGATGGCCGCCATCGAGGCGGATGCGCGCGCGGGCGGGGCGCATTCGATGATCGCCGGGGTGAGCGCCGGCAACCCCGACGGCGTCGCCTTTCATGCCGCGATCGGGTATCGCGAGGTCGCGCGGCTGCCGCAGGTCGGGCGCAAGTTCGGCCGCTGGCTCGATCTTGTCGTGATGCAGAAGATGCTCGGCGGTGGCCCCGACTGACAGGACCGGCGAAACGCGCTAGGGTAGGGCATGTCGGTCTGGACCCGCATACCCCGCGCGCTCCGCGCGCTCGCCAGCGGTGAGACGCTCGCGGCGCTGTTCGACCGCGCGCGCACCCCTCCGGAGCGGTCGGTGGCCTTCACCATCGCGGTTATCGCGCTCGCGGCGAAGATGGCCAAGGCCGACGGACAGGTCAAACCCGGCGAGATCGCCGCCTTTCGCGAGGTGTTCACGATCCCCGAGGGCGAGGAGAAGAACGCCGCGCGCGTGTTCGATCTCGCTCGCAGGGACGTCGCCGGATTCGAGACCTATGCCCGGCGCATCGCGGCGATGTTTCCCCCGCAGGACCCGGTGCTCGTGGATCTGATGGAGGGGCTGTTCCATGTCGCGGTTGCCGACGGCGACTATCACCCCGACGAGGAGACGTTCCTCGAGCGCGTCGCGGAGATCTTCGGGATCGAGCCGCGCTGCTTTCGCGCGCTGCGCGCACGCTTCGTCGCGGACGCCGCGCCCGACCCCTACGATGTGCTCGGCGTGGCGCCCGACGCGCCGCTCGACGAGGTGCGCGCGGCCTGGCGCGCCGCGGTGCGCGACTCGCATCCGGATCGGATGATCGCGCGCGGCGTGCCGCCCGAGGCCGTCAAGCTCGCCGAGGCGCGGCTGCGCGCCGTCAACGAGGCCTGGCGCGAGATAAGCAGCGCGCGCGTCGCTTGACCGGGCCGTCTTGCACGGCGGCGCGGGGTGCCTATCTGTATGGCATGAGACATTTGGCCGCGCTCGTGATCTGTGCTGCTCTCGCCGCCCCGGCGACCGCCGACGTGTCGCAGCGCGGCCCCGCCGAGCGCGGCGACCCGCAGCTCGAGGAGGGCTTCGGCCTGCTCGAGGAGGGCGCGCGGACCATCCTGCGCGGGTTGCTCGATCAGTTCGAGCCGGCGCTGCGCGACTTCGCCGACCAGATCGACGATCTCGGCGCCTATCACGCGCCCGAAGTGCTCCCCAATGGCGATATCCTGCTGCGGCGCAAGCAACCCGCCGAGCGCAACCACCTGTCCCCGCCGCCGGACTTTCCGCAGCCCGAGCCCGACGTCGCGCCCGAGCCGGAGCCCGAGCCCGAGCCCGGGCGCCAGGACCCTGGCCCCGTCATCGATCTGTGATCCGCGGCCGGGCTTGTCAGCCGGGCGTGTTTCGCTAGGCTCTCCGCCAGGAGGATCACCGATGGACATGCCCGCCCCGAACGAGTCGGTCGTCTCGCGCCGTGCCCCGATCACGGCGCGCCTGCGCACGGTCCTGCCCGCCAGCGCCGTGATCGACGACCCGGTGGAAACCCTTGCCTACGAATGCGACGCGCTGACAGCCTATCGCTGCCCGCCGCTCGCCGTGGTGCTGCCCGCGAGCACCGAGGAGGTCGCTGCGGTGCTGCGCATCTGTCACGAGGAGGGCGTGCCGGTGGTGCCGCGCGGGGCAGGGACAAGTCTCGCGGGCGGCGCGATGCCGACGGCGGATGCCGTCGTGATCGGCGTGGCGCGCATGAACGCGGTGCTGGAGACGGATTATGACAACCGCACCATCCGCGTGCAGGCCGGGCGCACCAATCTCGCCGTGAGCGACGCCGTGGCCGAGGATGGCTTCTTTTATGCGCCCGACCCGTCCTCGCAGCTCGCCTGCGCGATCGCGGGCAATATCGCGATGAATTCGGGCGGGGCGCATTGCCTGAAATACGGCGTGACGACGAACAACCTGCTCGGGGTGACGATGGTGCTGATGGACGGCACCGTCACCGAGATCGGCGGCGCGCATCTCGACGCGCCGGGGCTCGACTTTCTGGGCGTGATCTGCGGCTCGGAGGGCCAGCTCGGGGTCGTGACCGAGGCGGTGCTGCGCATCCTGCCCGCCCCCGAGGGCGCGCGCCCGGTGCTGATGGCCTTCGACTCGAGCGAGGTCGCCGGCGCCTGCGTGGCCGACATCATTCGCGCCGGGGTGCTGCCGGTGGCGATCGAGTTCATGGACGGCCCCTGCATCCGCGCCTGCGAGGATTTCGCGCACGCCGGGTATGCCGATTGCGCGGCGCTGCTGATCGTCGAGGTCGAGGGATCGGAGGCCGAGATCGACATGCAGCTTGGTCTCATCAAGCAGGTCGCGCGGGGCCATAACCCGCAGGAAGTGCGCGAGAGCGCCTCGCCCGAGGAGAGCGCCGCGATCTGGAAGGGGCGCAAATCGGCTTTCGGCGCGATGGGGCGGCTCGGAGACTACATCTGCCTCGACGGCACGATCCCGGTTTCGGCGCTGCCCGAGGTGCTTGGCCGGATCGGGGGGCTTTCGGAGCAATACGGCCTCCGGGTGGCGAATGTGTTCCATGCCGGCGACGGCAACATGCATCCGCTGATCCTGTTCGATGCCAATGCCGAGGGCGAACTCGCGCGGGCCGAAGCGCTGGGGGCGGAGATCCTGCGCGCCTGCGTGGCGGCGGGGGGGTGTCTGACCGGCGAACACGGCGTCGGCATCGAGAAGCGTGACCTGATGGACGATCAGTTCGCCGCCGCCGACATGGAGGCGCAGATGCGCGTGAAGGACGTGTTCGACCCGCGCTGGCTGCTGAACCCGGCCAAGGTCTTTCCGCTCGCCCGCTCCGAGGCGCGCCGGGCGGTCGGGTGAGCGGCGCGGTGCTGACACCCGGCGACGAATCCGAACTCGGCGAGGCGATCCGCGACGCGCGCGGCGGCTTGCGCATTCTCGGCGGCGGCACGCGCTGCGCGGGCGCTTCGGGCGCGGCGCTCTCGCTGTCCGGGATCGCGGGGGTGACCCTTTACGAGCCCGGCGCGCTGACGCTGGTGGCGCGCGCGGGCACGCCGCTTGCTGAGGTGGAGGCGGCGCTCGCGGCGGAGGGTCAGCGCCTGCCCTTCGAACCGATGGATCACCGCCCGCTTCTGGGCACCCAGGGCGCGCCGACGATCGGCGGGGTGGTGGCGGCGAATGTCGCCGGCCCGCGCCGCATCCAGGCCGGGGCCTGCCGCGACAGCCTGATCGGGGTGCGCTTCGTTGATGGCACCGGCACCGCGATCTCGAATGGCGGGCGGGTGATGAAGAACGTCACCGGCTACGATCTGGTCAAGCTGATGGCCGGCAGCCGCGGCACGCTGGGCGTGCTCACCGAGCTGTCCCTCAAGGTGCTGCCCGCGCCCGAGACCGAGGCGACGCTCATCCTCGACGGGCTCGCGCCCGGCGACGGCGTGGCGGCGTTGTCGGCCGGGCTCGGCACGCCGTTCGAGGTGTCGGGGGCGGCGTATCGCGCGGGGCGGACGCTCCTGCGGCTCGAGGGATTCACCGACTCGGTCGCCTATCGCGCCGCGCGGCTGCGCGATGCGCTCGCGCGCTTCGGCGACGCGGCGATCGAGGACGACCCGGCGCGCAGCGCCGGGCTGTGGCGCGCGGTGCGCGATGTCACCGATTTCGCGGATCGCGCCGGCGATGTCTGGCGTGTTTCGGTCAAGCCGACGGACGGGCCCGCGATCGCCGCGCGCGCGCAGGCCGAGGAGGCTCTGCTCGACTGGGGCGGGGGGCTCGTCTGGCTTCTGGTGGCGCCGGGGACGGATCTGCGCGGGCGGCTGGGGGATTTCGCGGGCCATGCGACGCTGGTGCGCGCCGATGCCGAAAACCATGCCCGGCTCGGGACCTTCCATCCCGAACCCGCGCCGCTGGCGGCGATCGCGGCGGGGCTGCGGGCGAAATTCGATCCGCGCGGGGTGCTCAATCCCGGCTTGATGGGCTGAGGCAGGATGCAGACGAACTTTACCGAAGACCAGCTCCTGGACCCGCAGATGGCGCGCTCGAACGAGGTCCTGCGCGCCTGCGTGCATTGCGGTTTCTGCACCGCGACCTGCCCGACCTACCAGGTGCTCGGCGACGAGCTCGACAGCCCGCGCGGGCGCATCTACCTGATGAAGGACATGCTCGAAAACGATCGCCCGGCGGATGACAAGACCGTCACGCATATCGATCGCTGCCTGTCCTGCCTGTCCTGCATGACGACCTGCCCCTCTGGGGTGCACTACATGCATCTCGTCGATCACGCGCGCGAGCATATCGAGCGCACCTATCGCCGCCCGCTCGCGGACCGCGCGCTGCGCTGGGTGCTGGCGCGGGTGCTGCCCTATCCGGGACGCTTTCGCGCGGCGCTGGTGGCCGCGAAGCTGGGCCGGCCCTTCAAGCGGCTGATGCCGGATGCGCGGCTGCGCGCGATGCTGGACATGGCGCCCCGGCGCATCCCGACGCCCAGCCCCAATGACCGCCCGCAGGTCTTTCCCGCGACGGGCCGCCGCGTGCGCCGGGTCGCGCTGATGACGGGGTGCGCGCAGCGCGCGCTCAACACCGACATCAACGACGCGACGATCCGGCTGCTGACCCGGCTCGGCTGCGAGGTGGTCATCGCCGAGGGGCAGGGCTGCTGCGGCGCGCTCACCCATCACATGGGCAAGACCGAAGAGAGCCACGCCTCCGCCGCCGCCAATATCCGCGCCTGGCATCGCGAGATGCAGGGCGAGGGGCTCGACGCGGTGGTGATCAACACCTCGGGCTGCGGCACCACCGTGAAGGATTACGGCCACATGCTGCGCACCGAGCCGCTTGCCGATGACGCGGCCGCCGTCTCGGCGATCACCATGGATGTCAGCGAGCTTCTGGCGACGCTCGAGCTGCCCGAGGGGACCGACAAGGGCCTGCGCGTGGCCTATCACGCCGCCTGTTCGCTCCAGCACGGCCAGCAGGTCAAGACCCATCCCAAGGCGCTGCTCAAGCGCGCGGGGTTTGCCGTGGTGGAGCCGGCGGATGCGCATCTGTGCTGCGGCTCGGCGGGCACCTACAACCTCATGCAGCCCGAGATCGCCGGCCAGCTCAAGGAGCGCAAGGTCCGCACCCTCGAGGCAAAGCAGCCCGACGTGATCGCGGCGGGCAATATCGGCTGCATGATGCAGATCGGCGGCGGCACCGGCGTGCCCGTTGTTCACACGGTTGAGCTGCTCGACTGGGCCACGGGCGGGCCGAAGCCCCCGGCGCTGACGTAATCCGTACTCGCTTTTTCGACAAATCCGGTGTTTGATCGGGGATCCATGCCGGGGAGTCGCGTATGCGCCGTCTGTCCATGATGCTTGCTCTCATGCTGCCGCTCGCGGCGGGCGCGCAGGATGGGGCGCCTCGGCTGCTCGACTCGGCCGAGGCCGGCTGGAAGGCGGTGGGTCGGCTTGACCTCGGCGGCGACAACTTCTGCACCGGGGCGCTCATCGCGCCCGAGATCGTGCTGACGGCGGCGCATTGTCTCTTCGATCCCGACAGCGGCGCGCGGCTCGAGGTCGCGGCCGTCACTTTCCGCGCGGGGTGGCGCGGCGGGCGCGCGGCGGCGGAGCGCGGGGTGCGCCGCGCGGTGGTGCACCCGCGCTATGACAATGACGCCGCCACGACCATGACGCGCATGGTTAACGACCTCGCGCTCGTCGAGCTCGATCGACCCGTCGCGGGGGCAGCGCTGGAGCCCTTCGCGACCGCGCGCACGGCGCGCCGGGGTGATGCGGTTGGGGTGGTCTCCTACGGGCGCGCGCGCGCCGAGGCGCCGGTCCTCGACGAGGGCTGCGCCGTGATGCAGCAGCGCGCCGGGGTGATGGTGCTCTCCTGCGCGGTGGATTTCGGCGCCTCGGGGGCGCCGGTCTTTGCGTTTGAGGGGGGCGTGCCGCGCATCGTCTCGGTGGTGTCGGCCAAGGCGCGGGTGGATCGGCGCGACGTTGCGCTCGGTATCGTGATCGGCGCGCAGATCGACGCGCTTAATGCCGAGCTTGCCGCGGCGCGCGCGCGCGATGCGGCCTTCGGCAGCGCGCCGGAGATCATCGCCGAGGAGGCCGTCGAAACCCGGCTCGCGCATCCCTGAAAAGGTCTTGAACGGCGCCCGACGCCTTCCCATATCGCGCTCGCCGGTGGCCCGATGGGTCCGGCCCGCGGCCCGTCCATCGCGGAGGGCCCCGACATGTCTGCATCGCTCAAACGAGGAGGATGACACCATGCGCACTTTCGATCCCGCACCGCTCTACAGGGCGAGCATCGGTTTCGACCAGATGGCCGATCTGATGGACCGGCTGCTGACCAACGAGGTGCCGGACTCCGGCTACCCACCCTACAACATCGAGAAAGTCGACGAGAACGAGTATCGCATCTCGCTCGCCGTCGCGGGGTTCGCCGCCGACGAGATCAATGTCGAGACCAGGCAGAACCAGCTTCTCGTGTCGGCGCGCAAGGCCGAGGAGGACGGTGCGCGAACCTACCTGCATCGCGGCATCGCGCAGCGCGCATTCGAGCGCCGCTTCCACCTGGCCGACCATGTGCGCGTGAGCGGCGCGCGCCATGTGGACGGCATGCTGCATATCGATCTCGTGCGCGAGGTGCCCGAGGCGCTCAAGCCGCGCACCATCGAGATCAGCCGTGGCGATACCGCACCGGTTGACCGCCAGGTCGAGGGGACCGCGACACGCGAAGGCGCGGATCGCAAGACCGCGGCCTGACGGTCGCGGTTCGCCCATGCCACGGGGCTTACCGCACGCGGTAAGCCCTTCAGGCCGTCTCGCCCGCCGCTTCGGCGCGGTGGCGCGCGCTGTCCCAGCTTCGGCAGAGCGCGCCGTAGCGCCGGGCCATGTCATCGACGGCATCGGCATCGCTGAGTCCGCCGGCGAACCAGCCCCGCGCGGCCACGGCGAAGATCGTGCGCCCCACGGCGAAGCCGCGCACCAGTTGGTGTTGCGCGGCGGCGTCGAAGCAGCCCTGCAGATCGTCGGGCGACGCGTCGAGGCCGAGCACGACGATGCCGCGGCAATGCGGGTCGTTGCGCGTGATCGCGGCGCAGCAATTGCGCCACGCGGTATCGGATGCCAGCGGTTCGAGCTTCCACCAATCGGGGCGGATACCGATATCGTAGAAGCGCTGGATCAGCCGCGCGGTCGAGTCGTCATCGACGTGGCCGAGCTTGGAGGGGATCACCTCCAGCAGCATTTCCAGCCGGTTGCGCCGGCACGCCTCGAACAGCCGCGTCAGCGTCGCCTCCTGCGCGGCGCGCATTTCGTGCGCGTCGTCGGGATGGCAAAAGCACAGCACCTTGACCACATGCGCCAGCGGCCATTCCGCGAGCCCGCCGCAATCGGCGCCGAGTTCCGGCTCGAGTTCGAGCGGGCGCGATCCCGGCCACTCGACCGGCCGGCCGATCCACAGCCCCTGTCCCGCCGCCCGGTAGAGCGCGTCGCGTCCCAGCCGCCCGTCGCAGAGCAGCCCGTAGCCGTCCCGGCCCGCCGCGACGCGCTCCACCGCGTCGAGGCAGAGCTCCTTGAAGCGGCCGATGCGCGCGCGCGGCGCGCCGGCGGCGTCGGCGATCTCCTCGAGCTGGGCGCGGTGATCGAACGCGAAGACGCGCAGCTCGGGCCAGCTTCCCTTGCGCGTGGTGGACCAGTGCAGCGCCTCGAGCTCGGGATCGTGGCGCAGCGCCGGGGTGGTCACGCCCCGCGCGAGAAAGAAGTCGAGCTCCTCCCAGGACGGGTAGGCCGGGGTGCAGCCATGCCGGCTCACCGCGAAGGCCCCGCAGGCATTCGCATAGGTCAGCGCGGTCTCCCAGTCCGCGCCGCGCAGCCAGCCGCGCAGCAGCCCGGACATGAAGCCGTCGCCCGCGCCGAGGACATTGTAGACCTCGACGGGAAATCCCGGTCCCGAAAACCCGTCCTCGAGCCGGTCGCCGATCGCCCCGTCGAAGGCGACCGCGCCCATCGGGCCGCGCTTGCAGACCAGCGTCGCATCGGTGAGCGCGCGCACGGCGTGCAGCGCGGAGCGGGTGTCGGTGCTGCCGCCGGCGATGTGGAATTCCTCCTCGGTGCCGACGATCAGATCGAAGAGCGGCAGCGTCGCCTGCAGCCGCTCGGTGACGGCCTGCGAGGCGATGAAGCGGTTCTCGCCGTCGCCATGGCCGGACAGGCCCCACAGATTGGGGCGGTAATCGATATCGAGCGCGGTGCGCGCGCCCGCCTCGCGCGCCAGATGCAGCGCCCTGAGCACGGCGGCCTCGGTGCGCGGATGGCTCAGATGCGTGCCGGTGGCGACCACACAGCGCGCCTCGCCGATCAGCGCGGGGTCGATATCGTCCTCGCATAGCGCCATGTCGGCGCAGTTCTCGCGGTAGAAGATGAGCGGGAAGCGCTCGGTGTCGCGGATGCCGAGCAGCACGAGCGCGGTGAGCCGCTCCGGATCGGTGTGCACGCCGCGCACATCGACGCCCTCGCGCGCGAGCTCCTCGCGGATGAAGCGGCCCATATGCTCGTCGCCGACCCGGGTGATCAGCGCCGATCTGAGCCCCAGCCGCGCGGTCCCCGCGGCGATGTTGGTGGGCGAGCCGCCGATATACTTGCGAAACCCGCCCATATCCTCGAGCCGCCCGCCGACCTGCTCGCCGTAGAGATCGACCGAGGCCCGGCCAATAGTGATGAGATCGAGCATTGCTTATGTTCCCCCCCGTAATTGTCATGATCCTCGTTGCTTTCGCTTGCAAATTCAACCGGCCCGGACCTGTGCGCCGGGTCGGCTCACGCGGCGGGCACGCCCCCGAGGGTGGCGCGACAGCGGGGCGGTTGCACGGGCGGGCGGGAAAGCTAACATCCCCAGGGCCACGGCCCGCAATCGAGGATCGCCATGACCGACCCCACCGCGCTTTGGATCACCGCGCCGGAACGCGCGCAACTTCGGCGCGCCGGGGACCTCGACGGCGAGATCGAGGTCGCGGCCCTGTTCGGCGGGATCAGCCGGGGGACCGAGCGGCTCGTCTTTTCGGGCCGCGTGCCGGCGAGCGAATACGACCGTATGCGCGCCCCGTTTCAGGAGGGTGATTTCCCGTTTCCGGTGAAATACGGCTACGCGACGGTCGGACGGGTGCGCAGCGGCCCGCGCGCGGGACAGGACGTCTTTGTGCTGCATCCCCATCAGGATCGCTTTGCCTGCCCGGAAACGGCTGCGATTTCGCTGCCCGATGCGGTGCCGGCTGCGCGGGCCGTGCTCGGGGCCAACATGGAGACCGCGCTGACCGTCTGCTGGGATGCGCAGGTGGGGCCGGGCGACCGCGTCGTGGTGGTGGGCGCCGGGGTGATCGGGGCGCTCGCGGGATATCTGTGCGCGCGCATGCCGGGTACCAAGGTCACGCTCGTGGATATCGCGTCCGAACGCGCGGAGCTCGCCGCCGCGCTCGGCTGCGACTTTGCCGGGCCTGAGATCGCGCCGGGGGGCGCCGATGTCGTCATCCATGCCAGTGCGAGCGCCGCGGGTCTGGCGACAGCGATCGACTGCGCCGGACCGGAGGCGATCATTGTCGAGGCGAGCTGGTACGGCGCGGGCGAGGTTTCGGTGCCGCTCGGCGGGGCGTTTCACAGCGGGCGGCTGCGGATCGTCGGCTCGCAGGTGGGGCGTATTCCCCCGGGCCGTGCGCCGCGCTGGAGCTACCGGCGGCGTCTGACCACGGCGCTGACCCTGCTCGCCGATCCGGCGCTCGATGCGCTCATTTCGGGGGAAACGGATTTCGCCGATCTGCCGGAGCGTTACGGTGCGATCCTCGACGATCCCGCGACCCTGTGCCACCGGATCCGTTACGCTGCGGCTCAGCCGGTCGCCGCGTGACAGGCCGCGCGGGCCGGCGCGCGCGTGGCCGGCGAAAACGCGCAGTCGAACAGCACATCGGAGCCGAGCTCGAAGACCCGGGTGGCGGGGCGGCGCGCATCCGCAAGCCGTGCCACCGGCGAGGTGTTCACCCCCTGCGGTCCCGCGCCGATGATCAGCGGCGCGACGGAGACATGCAACCGGTCGAGCAGATCGGCTTCGAGAAACCGCGCGATGGTGATCCCGCCGCCTTCGATGAGAAGATTGCGCAGCCCCCGCGCATGAAGGGCCGCCACGATGTCGCCGGGCGCGATCCAACTGTTCTGCGGCAGCCGGATGACCTCGACGCCCTCGGGCCGCGCCTTGCCCACGGACTGGATGACGATGCGCCGCGCGCCGTTCTCGGCAAGCACGGCGGCATCGTTGGGCAGCCGTCCGCGCGGATCGATGATCACCCGCGCCGGGTTGGTGCCCGGCACGAGGCGCACCGTAAGGCGCGGGCGATCATGCAGCGCGGTCCGCACCCCGATGACGACCGCATCGACAAGCGCGCGGATGCGATGCAGATGCGCAATCCCCTCGGGCCCGGAGACATCGCGCGCATCGCCCGACTCCGTGGCCACGCGGCCGTCGAGCGACTGGCCGATCTGCGCGATCAGATGCGCGTCGCCCGCCGGGCGCGCAATCGGGGCGTAGAGGTCGAGCGCAGCGCGTTCGCCTTCCGAAAAGTCGCCGCAACAGGCGCAGGCGCGCCCCGCGCGGATCGCGAGGACCCGCTCCCAGGCCCGGGCTGTAACGTCTGTGCGCGGCATCCGCGTCTCCCTGCACATGCCTTCATCACAGCGCTGAGATAGGGCGCGGCGCGGGCGTGTCACGTGTCCGTCAATCTTGCGGCGCAATCGCGAGCACGTCGAGATGCCCGATCCGGCATCCGCCGGCATCGCGCGCGGCGAGCCGCCGATCGAGCCACGCCTCTGCCGCCTCGGCGCCCGCCGCGCGCGCGGCATCGGCGATCCCGGTGAACAACGCGCCTTGCAGCGCGGCGTCGTCCGGGCCCAGTTGCCAAGGGCTTTCGGCGGTGCGCACGGTGAAGCCTTCGGCCGCGAGCCGGTCCCGCGCGGCCGCGCCGCCATCGGGCCCGAGCGCCGGGCCGAGCGACTTCTCGCCGCGCTGATGGTCATTGAAGGCGGCGGTGATCGCCGCGTCCTCGGCCAGCGGCGGGGTCCAGCTCATGGCGCCGTCATAGGTGAGCGCCGCATAGAAGCCGATACCGCGCACCGCGAGTCGCGCCGCGAGGTCGCGCAGCCAGGCATCGGTGACGAGGTCGAGCAGCGCCGACGCCGTCACCAGATGCGCCCCGTCGAGCGGCAGCGCATCGACATGCGCGATATCGAGCTGGTGCAGCTCGGCGCCCGGCGCACTCTCGCGGGCGCAGTCGAGCAGGGCGGGATCATTGTCCACAAGCCGCCAGCGCGCACCCGGCAAAAGCGGCGCGAGCGCGCGCACCGTCGAGCCCGTCCCGCAGCCGAGATCGACGATCACGGGCGCCGTGCCGCCCGCCGTCGCCGCGCGCTCGGCCGCGCGGCGCAGAAGCGTGTCATCGCGCGCCGCATGGTCTGCGGGTTCGCGCAGGGAAAGCCAGTCCGCCGAGAACCCCATCGTCAGAGATCGGCCTCGTACCAGCCACGCGCGACGTGGCTTTCATGCAGCGTCACGCGCAGCCGCCGCAACCGCCCCGCGTCACCGAGGGCGCCCGAGCGCGCGGCCTCGGCGAGCCCGGTCCAGATGTGATGGCACAGGAACTCGGTCGTGGTGATCTTGCCCGCGAATTGAGGTTTCTCGTCGAGATTGGCGTAGCGCAGCGGTGCCAGCGTCGCGTCGAGCGCCTCGCTCGCGAGACCGATATCGACCACGAGCCCGTTCTCGTCGAGCGCCTCGCAAAAGAACGCCGCATCGACGACGAAAGTGGCCCCGTGCATCCCCTGCGCCGGCCCGAAGACGGGCGAGGGCAGCGAATGGGCGATCATTACATGGTCACGGACTTCGACGGCGAACATGGAGCCTCCGGCAAGGGTTCAATTCGCGCTGATGGTAAGCCGCGGTGCGGACGCTTCAAGCGCAGCTTCGCCGGCCTGCCGCATGAGCGCCGGGGCGCCGAATGCGGATCGCGGCGGGGCCGCCGGCTGCAGCGGCTCCTGTCCGAGGCTGGTCGGGCGGATGCAAATGCACCAATCCAGCGGTGCGCGCTGCTTGACGACGTTTCGGCCGCGGTGTAGGTTATTCGAATTGCGTATAGTTTTTCGGATACCGAAAATTGGCGGATCGCACCGCGAATTCATGCCAGTGTTTCGTATGCCGGCGAACGCGCAGGGCGCGGCGTGGTCGCGGGTCATCATCGGCGCGCCCTTGGGAGGACTGCATGCGTAATCTTGTGACACCGGTCATGGCCGGCGCCATCGTCGCCGCTTCGGGGGCCGCGGCGCTCGGCGACACGTTTCCGAGCGACACGATCCGGATCGTGGTGCCCTTCGGGGCCGGCACGACCACCGACCTGGTCACCCGCGAGGTGGGAACGGGAATGTCCGAGGTGCTCGGTGTGCCCTTCGCCTTCGAGAACCGCGCCGGCGCGGGCGGGAGCGTCGGCACCTACGAGGTCTTGACCGCCGAACCCGACGGCTACACCCTGTCGATGGGCACGGTGGGCACGCTCGCGATCAACAAGACGATCTTCGAGGACCTGCCCTACGATCCCGAAACCGATGTCACGCCCATCGCCTTCGTGGGCTATACGCCCACGCTGCTCGTGGTGAGCGGTGAGTCCGATTACGAAACGCTCGACGACCTGATCGCGGCGTCGCATGACGGCGGCGTTACCTTCGCCTCGGCGGGCAACGGCACCTCGGGCCATCTTGCCGGCGAACTCGTGCGCACGCGCTCGGAGGGTGACATGATCCATGCGCCGTTCGGATCCGGCGCGGAGGGGCTGACGGCGGTGATCTCGCAGGAGGTGGATTTCATGTTCTACCATCCGGTCGCCGCGCTGCCCTATCTCGAGGAGGGCGATCTGCGCGCGCTCGGGGTCAGCGGCGAGGGCGGCTCCTCGGTGGCGCCGGACGTGCCGCCGCTCGCGGAGACCTTCGAGGGCTTTGATCTGATTGCATGGTTCCTGCTCGCCGGTCCGGCCGGCATGGACGAGGAGGTCGCGCGCACGCTGCACGAGGCGGCGCTGGAAAGTCTCGACTCCGAAGCGGTGCGCGCGCATTACGAAACCAACGGTCTCGAATACGAGGCGATGGATTTCGACGATCTCGCGGCCTTCATCTCGGACGAGATCGGGACCTGGGGCGCCATCGCGGCGGATGCGGGCGCCCAGCTCGACTGACCCGATCGCGCCGGCCCGTACGGGCCGGC